>Ga0222663_1000006_pt1 | contig 330504 bp, 296 predicted proteins | sample AntAcemetagen602_FD_179852 | JGI IMG/M metagenome (GOLD analysis project Ga0222663, IMG submission 179852) | Saline water microbial communities from Ace Lake, Antarctica - #602 | ecosystem: Environmental > Aquatic > Non-marine Saline and Alkaline > Saline | place: Antarctica: Ace Lake... | reverse complement strand
TGGGGCATCGAGAACTGCCTGCACTGGGTCCTCGACGTCGTCTTCGCCGAAGACCAAGCCCGACTGCGAACCGGGCATGGAGCCAAAAACATGGCCGTCGTCAGACACTTCGCTATCAACCTCGTCAAAACCGCAACCGACAAGAAATCAATCAAGCTCAGACGAAAGCTCGCCGGATGGAACACCGACTACCTCGCATCGATACTCGGTAACAATCAGCGTTAACCTGGATTCGGAGCCCTGCTGGATATGGGCCGAGCCCGTCCCGCGGTCAGAGCAGGTTGAGAAGTCCGCCTTGACCCGGTGCGGCGACCAATCGGTCGGCCGGCAGAATGATCGATACGGTCGTGCCGCGCCGCGGTGCGCTGTCGATCGACATCCGGCCGCCATGGGCCTCGATGATCGCCTTGCTGATCGGCAGGCCCAGACCGGTACCGGCCTCGCCGGTCCGGATCGCCGACTCGGTCCGCCCGAACGGCAGCAGCGCTACCGCGACCTCATCCCGGGTCATGCCGGCGCCGCCGTCGGTGACGTCGATCCGGATGTCGCCGTCCTCGGCGACGCGGTGCGTGACCCGGATCGGGCGACCGGGCGCGGAGTATTTGATGGCGTTGCCGATCAGGTTGACGAACAGCTGTCGCATGCGGGTCTCGTCGGCGTAGATCAGCGGCATCCCGGTGATACTGCCGACGTCGATCGCGATGGACTTGGCCTCGGCCGCCCGGTCCAGCATCGCGATCGCCGAGGACAGCACCGAGCGCAGCTCGACCGGCCGTTCCTCCAGCGAGGTCGGGCCCGCACTCGCCCGTCCGAGGTCGAGCGCGCCGTTGACCAGCGCCAGCAGGTGATAGCCGGCGCCGACAATGTCTCGGGAATAGTCCTTGTAGCGGCTTGCCAGCGGCCCGAAATGTTCGCCCAGCAGGATCTCGCCGAAACCGATCACCGCGTTGAGCGGCGTGCGCATCTCGTGCGCCAGATTCGCGAACACATCCGCGATCCGGCCCCGCGATTCCTCCCGCGCCTCGACGTCCAGGATGCCGCCCCGCTCGGAGGCGGCCGGAACGACCACCAGAACCCGGCGCGCCTCCCCGGCCTGCTCCCAATCGTCGCCGCGCGACACCAGAACGGGAAGCGCGCCCCCGGAGAGCGGTCTGACCAGGGCGTGGCGCCACAACGTTCCGGCACCATCGCGTGCTGCCTTGCCGTCCAGTTCGACCGATACCGAGTCGCCGAGGACAATCACTTCCGAGACCAGCCGACCGACGACGTCCTTGGCTGCGTTGCCGCCGGCGAGCTGCAGGCCACTGGCGTTGACATCGGCAATCCGGTCACCGCCGAGCACGAACATGGCGATCGGCCATGAGTCGACCGGCACAGATCGTTCCGGATACGCGGCCCTCCCTTCCGAATGATCCGAGACCGGTATCTCCAGGTTGTTCACGGTCAAAGTCCCCGGACGCCGTCGAGATCGGCACCTTCCAGCGCGGCACCCTGCAGCCTGGCGCCCTCGAGCATCGCACCGCGGAGGACCGCGCCGGTCAGGTCGGCCTCTGTCAGGTCGGCCCGCCGCATATCGGCGCCGCTCAGGTTCATGCCCTTGAGCTTGGCTCCGTTGAGGCGGGTGCCCACGAAAGTGGACCCGACGCCGTTCGACGCGATCGCCCGGGAGCCGGCGGCCATCGACAGCGGGCTGAGGTCGACGCCGCGCAGATCCGCCTCGTTCAGATGCGCGTCGCTCAACGTCGCGCCGCGCAGGTCGGCGGACCGCAGGTTGGCCTGCCGCAGATCGCTGCCGGTCAGATCGATCAGCGCCATCGAAGCCCCGGTCAGGTCTGCCGCGAACAGCACCATGCTCCGCAGCGAAGCCGCCGCCAGGGATCGCCCGGCCCAGTTCAGCTTCGGCAGCATCATGCCCGAAAGCACCATGCGCGCGCCGGTAGCCGAGTTGGTCTCGACCCAACTCCGATGCGCGTCCAGCAGCGCCGGCAGGTCGAGTCCGGCCTCCTGATCGGTCTTCGGCTTGGTCGCCTTGTTGAGAGCCGGATGCTCGAGCAAGGCGATGTCGATGATCGCGCCGGTCAGGTCGGCGCCTTCGAAATCGCTGTCCTCGAGCAGCACGTTGGTGAGGATCGCGCCCCGGAAATCGACATCCGCGGCCTTGCAGCCGATAAACTGCGCGCCCTCCAGGTTGGCGTTCCGGAACACTGCCGTCCGCAGATCCGCCTTCTGGAACGACACGCCGCGCATCTGGGCGCCGGTGAAATCGGCACGCACGGCAAATGACTGTCCCACCCGTGCCGACGTGAAGTCGGCCCCGTGCGCCCGCACGCCCGACAGATCAGGCGCACCGGAAAGGTTCGCCAGTCCGGTAATCCCTGAAGCCGTGGCCCGCGCCAGCACCGCCTCGCGGATGTCGGCCTGTGCCAGGTTGGCGCCCATCAGGGAAGCGCCGCGAAAGCACGACCCGCGCAGATCGGCGCGGGTCAGGTCAGCGCCGTCGAGTCTGGCGCGCGTCAAGTCCGCGCCGAAGAAGTTGGCAAAGCAAAGCACCGCCCGGTCGAGCTTCGCGTCCACCAGCGACGCCCCGGTGAAATCGGCTTCGTCCAGCCGTCGTCCGCTAAGATTGATGCCGTCGAGCCGCATGTTGGACAGCAGGGCACGCCGTCCACCCGGAAGCCGTTTCACGTAGCGATCGTGCTGTTTGATCGCCGTCGCCACGGCCCGGCTGTCCGGTGTAACCGGACCGTCGGGCGAAACGCTGTTTGCCGTGACCATCCCGAATCCCAATTCCGTCGTTCGAGAGACCCTAATCCTGGATTCGTTAAGGGAGGATTGACGTCAATCTCCTCAATAAACCTTCAATACAATCAATTATAACCTGGAGGCGGAACGAAACCGCCGATCTGCCGCTCCAGCATCTTCGCGAACGCCAGGGCGGTCTTGTCCCGGCCGTGGCCGGCGATGATCTGCAGCCCGCAGGGCAATCCGTCGCGGGCCGCGCCGACGGGAACCACGGTGCTGGGCAGGTACACCACCGACGACAGGCCGGCCCAGAACAACTGGTCCACCGTCGGCTCCGGGTGCCCGTTCACCGGAATCGTCCGCTCGTGGCGAAGCCCCTCCTGCTGGTGTGGAAACGCCGTGGACGCGGCGGTCGGGCACAGCAGCAGGTCCCATTCCGTGAAAAATGCAGCCCAGATCTCGCGCAGATGAGTGCGACGCTCATGGGCATGCAGCCAGTCCCGGTGGCCCTGCGTCACCGCTCGGGCGACCATCGGGACATAGCCGTGGTCTTCGGCATCCGCCTCGGCTGCGATCCGGCGCTGTTGCTCAAGGTCGGCATCTCCGAGGCGGGCCGAGGTCGCCGCCCGCAACAGCTGAATATACAGACGGTGCGACACGGTCGTGTCGAATGCCGGACGCGCGGAATCCGATACCGTGACCCCGAGCCGCGCGATCGCGTCGACGGTATCCTGGAGCTTGGACGTCAGGGCGTCGTCCTGGGCGCAGTTCCGGTCGGTCAGCATCACCGCGACCCGGAATTCGCGCGGATCGGTCCGCTGGTCGCCCGGCAACGCCAGCCGCCAGCAATCGGCATCGAGCCCGTCCGCCCCCGCCATGGCGTCGAGCGCCACCTCCAGGTCCTCGGCCGAGCGGGCCAGCGGGCCGACCACCGAAATGTCGGCGGTCGACAGCACCCCTGGCAGGGCATGTCCCCGCATCGGTACGACACCGTAGGTGGGCTTGTGTCCATACACCCCACAGTAGTGGGCCGGGTTCCGGATCGACGCGCCGATGTCCGATCCCGCATCCAGCCCGGTCAACCCGGCAGCGAGCGCCGCGGCACTGCCACCCGACGATCCGCCCGGCGTTCGCGTCAGGTCCCAGGGGTTGTTGGTCGTGCCGTAGACCGGGTTATAGCTCTGCCAGTCGGCCAGCAGCACCGGGACATTGGTCTTGCCGAACGGCACCACGCCGGCGCCCCGCATTCGACGGACGACAGTCGAATCCCGTTCGGCCCGATACCCGGCGAATTCCGGCAGGCCCCAGGTCGTCGGCAGGCCCTCCATGTCGTAGCTTTCCTTGAACGTCATCGGAACGCCATGCAGCGGTCCCCAGACGTCCCCGCGCACCAACGCCGCGTCGGCCGCCTCGGCGCGTGCCCGGGCGCGCTCGGTGTCGAACACGACGACTGCGTTCAGATCCGGATTGTAACGTTCGACCCGGGACAGCAGATGCTCGAGCAACTCCAGGCAACCGACCTGACGTGTCCGTATCCGGGCTGCGAGTGCGGTGGCTGACAGGTAGGCGATTTCGGTCATGGACGGCCTCGCGAGATCGGTTGCGACGCCAGCATGGTCCGCAGCACCCCTCCGATCAACTCGCCCGCAACAATATCGAATCATGTCATACGCGTAGATTACTCAAACAAATTCCCTTGATGAATGATTTACATACGATCATATTCTTCCCGTCACGGCTCGGCGGAATCAATGGCAACCATCCTCGCACACCCCCTGGAACGGCGTCTGACCAGCCCGATCCACCTGATGGCGCTTGCGTACTGGATGCGATGCCGGCGGCTAACCGGCGGGATACCGGGGCGGCAGCACATCGACCCGCTCGACATTCCCAGCCTGTTGCCGTGGGTCAACCTCGTCGACGTCCATAGGCAGCCGGACGGCATCGCTTTCAGGCACCGGCTGGTCGGAACCGGCATCGTCGAGGCCTGGGATCGCGACAGCACCGGACACTGGTTCCACGAACTCTACGAGCCCAGGAAACTGGCACGCATTCAGCCCACGCTCGAACAGATCGTCGGAACCAGCGAGCCGGCCTTGATCAGCGATGACCTGCGCGAGGTCGGCAGGCCGTACCGGACCGCGAGCTCGCTGGTCATGCCCCTGGCCTCCGACGGTCGTCTCGTCGACATGCTGCTGACGGTATCGCAGTACGATTGACCCGGACGACCGAACGATTGACCCGGACGACCGACCGGCTCTTCACCGCGACACCGATGTCGCCGACCGCAACCCGCATGCAATCCCACTGAAAGTGGCTGGACGGCGCGGCATTGGCGCGCGATCGGCTGGCGCGAGCCAAGCCACCAGCCGCTTCATGAACAATGACCCATGATTCATTTGCCTTGACAGCCCTCGCGACGCCTTCGCAGACTTGCCTGCAATAAGAAGCTCCCCACCGGACAATGCGACCGTCCGGCGCCCACAGGCGTCGGCTCGACGCGTCTAAAAAATGCGAGGAACGCCATGACGAAGACCCAACACCGTCAGACTCGAGGACTGTCCCGGCGGACCGTCCTGAAGGGCGCCGCGGGTGCCGCGGCTCTCGGCACCGGTATCACCGGTTTCCCAGCCTATCTGAAGGCCGCCGGTACGCCGATCAAGATCGGCATGCCCACGATCATGTCCGGCCGCGTGGCGATCCTCGGCGAATCATCGGTCGACGCCGCGATGCTGACGGTGAAGCGCGTCAACGCCGCCGGCGGCATCGACGGGCGCATGCTCGAACTGGTCGTCCGGGACTCCCGCGGCAAACCGGATGAAGCCGCGCGCATGACCCGCGATCTCGTCAACAACGAAGGTTGCGACATCATCCTGGACGCCGAGGCCTCGAGCGCCTCGTTCGCCGTCAACGAGGTGGTGCGCGACATCAAGAAGTTCTGCATCCACACCAACTCCGAGACCTCGTCGCTCACCGCCGATCCGAAGAACCGCGTGCCGTGGGTCTTCCGGACCGCCCGCCAGGGCATCCACGACGCCGTCGGCGGCGGCCTCTATGCGGCCAAGGTGTCGAAGGAGAAGGGCCTGAAGAAGTGGGCCACGGTCTCGCCCGACTATGCCTACGGCCGCGACAACACCAAAGAATTCATGGAGTACGTCAAGATCTTCGCGCCCGACGTGGAGATCGTCGAGCAGACCTGGCCGAAGATCTTCCAGCCGGACTACACCGAGAACGTGACCGCCCTGCTGAACGCCCAGCCGCAAGCGGTGTACTCCGCGCTGTGGGGCGGAGACCTGGTGGCGTTCTTCGACCAGGCCAGCCTGTATGGGCTGTTCGAGCAGTTCCAGGCATTCGCGGTCAACCTCGGCGACTACCCGGTCATCACGGCGATCAAGAACCGGCCCGAGGGCGTGCACTCCGGCAGCCGTTATCACAAGGACATCCCGGACACCGCCGAGAACGAGGCGTGGTACGAGGAGTTCATCGCCAACTCCAAGGTCCTTCCGACCAACTGGAGCTGGGAGAACGCCACCGGCATGGACTTCATCGTGGCGGCGCTCCAGGAGACCGGCGGCAACACCGACGCCGAGAAGATGGCGGCGGCGACGGCCGGGCGCACCATCGACTCGCCGTTCGGCGCCGGCGGCAAGCTGACGATGCGCGCGGAGGATCACACCCTGGTCAACTACATGGTCGGGTACGGCAAGACGACCGCCAAGGAGCCGTACATCGTCGGCTTCAATCAGACCGACTGGGCCGAGATCTACAAGCACGAGACCGAGTGGAAGAAGCGGAACAACTACCTCTGAGCCCGCGCTCCTGAGGAACCACGATCCCGGCGGGGCGGCGGTTGCCGCCCCGTCCTCTCGATCGCCATCCGGATCAGCTCCGGTGGCCACGCCGTTCCAGTGGCCACGCCGTTCCGGCGCCTACGCCCCATTGACCTGCGGGACCAGCATCTATGCTCGACATCGACGCGCTCACGACCTGCATGTCGACATCGGCCTGCCTCGTCAACCAGACGACCAGCGGGCTGATCATCGGCATGCTGCTGTTCCTGGTGGCGTCCGGCGTAACGCTGATCTTCGGCGTGCTGCACGTGATCAACTTCGCCCATGGCAGCTTCTACATGCTGGGCGCGTATTTCGCCTTCACGGTATACAAGCTGACCGGCAACTATTTCCTGGCCGCCGGTGGTGGCGCGATCGGTGCCGCCTGCGCCGGCATCGCTTTCGAGCGTCTCATCATCAGCCGGGTGTACGGCCAGAACATCCTGATGCAGCTGCTGGTCTGCTACGCCTTCATCCTGATCATCGACGATCTTGTGAAGATCGTCTGGGGCGCCGAATACCTCGCCATGGGCATACCGGCGGAATTCAGGCTGCCGCCGTTCCGCCTCGCCGGCGGATTCGTGCCGCCCTTCTACCTGTTCCTGGTGACGATGTCGGTACTCATCGGAATCGGCTCGCTGTTGATCGTCACCCGGACGCGGTTCGGGAAAATCGTGCGCGCCGCCGCCCATAACGCCTCGATGGTCTCGGCCCTGGGCATTCGGGTGAACGTCTACTTCGCCCTGCTTTTCGGGCTCGGCTGCGCCCTCGCCGGGGTCGCCGGCGCGCTGGCCGCTCCGGTTCGCTCGCTGACCCCCGGCATGGGCCTGGGCATTCTGGTCGAGAGTTTCATCGTCACCGTGATCGGCGGCATGGGCTCGATCCCCGGCGCCTTCCTGGCCGCGATCATCCTGGGCATGACGCGGTCGATCGGCAGCGTCGGCTTCCCGCTCTTCGTGGACGGCGCGATGTTCATGATCATGGCCCTGGTCCTGATATTCCGACCGACCGGCCTGCTCGGCCAGGGGGCCCTGCGATGAGCCTGTTCCGGGAATTCAGGCGTGACTTCGCGCTGGCCGGCGTCGCCCTGGCGGTGCTGTGCGCCGTCGGATTCGGGGTCGAGAGCCCCTGGCCGCGCGACTTCCTGACTTCGATCTTCGCGGTCGGACTGCTGGCGATGTCGCTCAACCTGCTGATCGGTTACACCGGTCTGGTGTCGTTCGGACACGCGGCGTTCTTCGCATTCGGCGGCTACATATTCGGCCTGCTACTGCAGTGGGAGGGCTTCACAGGCCTGCTCGGCGGGGCTTCGGTTCCCATCGCCTTCGTGGCGGCGATCGTCGGTACCGGCCTCTACGCCGCGGTGATCGGCGCCATCTGCGTGCGCCTGACCGAGATCTATTTCGCGTTCCTGACGCTCGCCTTCCAGATGTTCCTGTACAGCGTGATCCTGAGCTGGGTCGGGCTGACCGGCGGCGACCAGGGCCTGATGGGCGGCATTCCACGCCCGCCGTTCCTGGGCATCGACCTTGCCGATCCGCATCACCGGTTCGCGTTCTGCGCGGTGGTGTTCGTGGTCTGCGTGCTCATCATGCGGATCGTGACCGAGAGCCCGTTCGGCTACACGTTGCGGATGATCCGCGACAACGCCCAGCGCGCGGCGTTCCTGGGGGTCAATGTCGCCCGCGTGAAGCTGATCTGCTTCGTGACCGCCGGCTCGATCGCCGGCGTCGGCGGCGTCATCCTCGCCCTGTTCACCTCCGGTGCCTATCCGGAGTGGGCGTTCTGGGCGCAGTCCGGCGAGGCGATTTTCATGATCATGCTCGGCGGGTTGAACGTGTTCCTCGGGCCGCTGCTGGGCGCGGTTGCGCTACGCGTCCTGAACGACGTGGTGCAGATGTATACGAGCCACACCGAGATCGTGATCGGCTTCGTGATCCTGGCGGTCGTCCTCGGGCTTCGGCGCGGCCTGCTCGACTTCGCGCGGGATTGGTGGATCGAGCGGCAGCAGGCGAAGCTGGCCGCCGCGGGCAGGGAAGAGCGGCCGTCATGAGTACAGCGACAGGAACCCTCGAAGGCCGGGTCGCGGTCGTCACCGGCGGCGCCAGCGGCATCGGCGCGGCCTGCGCCCGGCTGCTGGCGGCGCGCGGCGCCCGGGTCGTGGTCGCGGATCGCAACCTGAAGGCCGCCGAGCGGGTCGCCGCCGAATTCGCCGGTGTGGCGATCGCGGTCGACGTCCGAGATGCCGACGCGGTACAGGCGCTGGCCGACCGGACCGAGCGCGAGGTCGGTCCGGTCGGCATCCTGGTCACCTCGGCCGGTATCGTGCAGCCGCCGCTGCCACCGGAGGACCTGCCGCTGGAGCTCTTCGACGACGTCGTGGCGATCAACCTTCGCGGTACCTATCTCACGGCGCGGGCCTTCGCCGGCTACATGCTGACGCGTCGCGCCGGCGCGATGGTCACGATCAGCTCGGTGACCGCCGAGCGCTCGACCCCGCTTCACGCCTACGCTCCGACCAAGGCGGCAGTGACGAACCTGACCATGGGGCTCGCCGCCGAGTGGGGCCGGGCCGGCATCCGGGTCAACACCGTGGAACCCGGCTATACGCGGACACCCGCATTGCAGGACCAGATCGACCGCGGCTACCGGGATGCGGCGCTGCTCGAGGAGAACTCGACACTGGGGCGGATGGTGGAGCCGGAGGAGATCGCCAAGGCCGTCGCCTTTCTGGTGTCCGACGAGGCATCGGCGATCACCGGCATCGCCCTGCCGGTGGACGCCGGCTACTTCTGCGCCGGATCCTGGCACCCCTATGGCGGCGTGCGCCGCCGGGACGCCTGACATGCTGAAGATCGAGAATCTGGTGAAGTCCTTCGGCGGCGTGGTCGCGACCGACCACGTCTCCCTCGACTTTCCCGACGGCTCGCTAAGCGCCGTCATCGGCCCGAACGGTGCAGGCAAGACCACGCTGTTCAACCTGATCACCGGCCATCTGACGCCGGACCGGGGGCGGATCCTGCTGGCCGGCGAGGACATCGCCGGGATCGCCCCCGCCCGCATCGTACGCAAGGGCATGGGGCGCGCGTTCCAGGTCGCCAGCATCTTCCCGACCATGACGGTCGAACAGGCGCTGATGGCGGCGGTGGCCTCGCACTTCCACCTGTCGGAACGCTTGCTGTCGGCCTTCCCGCCGCCGTCGGTACGCGCTCGCGCCGCAGAACTCGTCGAGCTGCTCGGCATGGGGGCCTCGGCCCGTCTGCTGTGCGCCAACATCTCCCACGGCGACCAGAAGCTGCTGGACATCGGCCTGGCACTGGCACTGGAACCGAAAGTTCTGCTGCTGGACGAACCGACGGCCGGCATGGGACCGGAGGAGCGCTGGCAGATGATCGGCACGGTGCGCCGACTGTGGGAACAGGGGAACATGACGCTGGTGTTCATCGAGCACGACATGGACATCGTCTTCGAGATCGCGCAGACGATCCACGTACTGCGCTACGGTTCGGTGCTGGCCTCGGGGACGGCCGAACAGATCCGCGGGAACCCGGAGGTCATCGAGGCCTATCTCGGAACCGAGGAGGCCTCGGCATGAGCGAAACGACGATCCTCGCGGTCGAGGACCTGGATGTCTTCTACGGCGCCTCCAAGATCCTGTTCAGCGTCGGCCTGACCGTGGAAAAAGGCCGGACACTCGCCCTGCTCGGCCGCAACGGGGCCGGCAAGAGCACCACCCTGAAGGCGATCGCCGGAGTCGCGCCACCCCGGCGCGGACGGGTCCGTCTCGGTACCCGGGAACTGGCCGGGGCCAGGCCCGACGCCATCGCCCGCGCCGGCATCGGCTATGTCCCGGAGGACCGGCAGGTGTTCCCGATGCACAGCGTCGAGGACAACCTGGCGATCGGCGCCAAGCTCGGGCCAAACGGCCAGGACCACTGGAACCTCCAGACCGTCTACCACGCGTTCCCGATCCTCGCCGGCATGAAGGAACGGCGGGCCGGGCTGATGTCGGGCGGCGAGCAGCAGATGCTGACCATCGCCCGCACCCTGATGGGCAACCCCGAGATCCTGCTTCTCGACGAGCCGTCGGAGGGACTTGCGCCGATCATCGTCCAGGCCATCGGCGAACTGATCCGCAAGCTACGCGCCATGGGGGTCACGATCGTGCTGGCCGAGCAGAACATGCATTTCTGCCTCGGCATCGCCGAGGATGCGGCGGTCATCGACAAAGGACACATCGTCTATCGCGACACCATCCAGGGTCTGCGGGCCAATACCGAGGTGACCAGACGCTACCTGGCGCTGTGACGAGCGGCGGCCCGGTCGGTGCCGGGTCGCGCTCCGCTTGCCGGGGATCAGGAATCTTTGAAGCCGGCTCCTCAGCCGCCCGCGAACAGCCCGCGGGTCACCAGCTTTACATAGGCGTCGATCACGTGCTCCGGCGGCGCTTCCGTTCCGCCCTTGCCGTCGTAGACGTAGCGCATCGACAGGTAGGACCGGGCGGAGAGCAGGATGTAGATTACCGCCTCCAGCTCTTCCTCGCTGTAGCCGTCGATCTCGCCGCGCCCGACCGACCGGCCCAGCGATCCACGGTAACCCTCGACCAGCAGCCTGAAGTGCTCCTCATGGGCCCGGGGCGCAAAGATCTCCGCCTCGTACAGGATCCGGTAGAAGGCCGGATGCGCAATGAGATACCCGAAGAACGCCCGTAGCCGGGCTTCCTCGCGGGCAGCGCCGGTCAGGTCCGCGGCGACCGTCTCGCGGATATGATCGAGCATCTGGCGTCCCATGTAGGGAAGCAGCCGATCGAATATCTCCTGACGCGAATCGAAGTAGTTGTAGAACGTCCCCTGGGCAACGCCGGCCAGCCGGGTGATCTTCGCGACCGAGGCGTCTGCGTAGCCATCCTCACCCACAACCTGCGCCGCCGCCTCGAGAAGGCGCATATGGGTTTCGCGCGCCTTTTCTTCTCGGCTGACCCGCAGCTTGGTGCTGGGGCGAAGCATTGAAGCCTTTTGCATCGACGGTCCAAGTTATTTCAACAGGTGAAATTACTTATTCAACTCCCGCCCGCGATGAGTCAAGTCACGCAAGTATGATTGTTCCGGATCGAGAGGGTCAACAAACAATGACTAATGAGTCATAATTCATTTATGCGCGGGGCTAAGGCGTCCGTTGCAGGCGTCTGGCGGCCAGTTCGGGCACGCTCCAGAACAAGGCGATGCCGGTGCCGACGAACACGACCGACAGCAGGAACCCGGCATCGTACCCGCCCGTGAGGTCGTGCAGGAATCCGGCGAGCCATGACCCGGCAGCGGCTCCCAGTCCCTGCCCGGTCGTAATCGTCCCGTAGATCACGCCGAGGCCGCGGCCGGCGAACAGGGTCGCGGATATCGTCGACACGATCGGGCCGCGCGCCCCCATGCTGACCCCGAAGAACACCACGAACACAACCACCAGGGCGAAGCTCGGCGCGGCCTGCATGGCGAACAGTGCGGCGACGCCGGCGATCGTGCACAGATAGCTCACGGTCGCCGTGATCCGGTTGCCGTAGCGGTCGGCAGCGGTGCCGGTGACCAACATGCCGATGATCGAAAGCACACCGGTGAACCCGAAGGCGCTTGCGGCCTCGAGCGGCGAGAAGCCCTGTTCGACCAGGTAGGCGACCGACTGAAGGCTGACCGAATAGACCGCGACGGCGGTCAGGAAGAACACCAGGAAGAGTGCCCAGAACGGGCGCCCACGCACCGCTGGCAGCAAGCCGGTTCCGTTGGAGGAAAGCCCACCGCGTCGCTCGCCGACCCTGCCCCGGGCGATCGCCGACCACGGCAGCAGGGCGATCGGCAACGCCGCCAGCAGGACGCCGCCGCCAAGCCACCCATAGGCGACCCGCCATCCATCCCGCTCGATCAGCAGCTGGGTCACCGGCACCAGGACCAGCGTGCCGGTCCCCAGGCCGGTCGAGGCCACGGCCATCGCGGTGGCCAACTGCCGGTCGAACCAGCGGCTGATCAGCGCCGATGCCGGGATCATCCCCAGCGACGCGATCCCGAGCCCGCCCATCAGCCCGACGCTCAGGTAGAGCTCCCACAGGCTGGTCATCGAGCCGGCCAGCAGGAATCCCCCGCCGAGGCTGAGCAGGCCGAGGACGTAGAGGATCCGAGGGCCGAAACGATCGAACGCCAGGCCGACGAACGGCGAGGCAAGACCGTTGGCCGCCATGTAGATCGAGTAGACCGACGTCAGGTCGCCGCGATGCCAGCCAGTCTCCTCGCCGATCGGCAGCAGGAACACCGCGTAGGTCTCGCCGGCACCGCGGGCGAGCGCGTTCATCACGAAGCAGAGGGCGAGCACGCCGAGGCCGGCGAGACCGCCCGCGGAGGCTTGGGATCGGGTCATGGCGACCGCAGTCTATGGGGCCCTCGGACCCGGCGAAACCGCGCGGGCGGGCATCGCAGCCATGGCATTCGAACATGACAGGGTCGATCCGCCGGCCGTCGCGATCCGCAAGACGCCGGAGCCAGCAGACCGGTCACGTCGCCGACTGGTTCCCGCCCTGCCCCGGCAGCATGCGCTTCAGCACGTCGTCGCGGCGGACAAAATGGTGCCACAGCGCCGCCGCGGCATGCAGGCCGGCGACGATCAGAATCCCGTTGGCGGCGAGTTCATGCAGCTCCTTGACCGTCCGTGCCGTCTCACGAACCGCCGGGAAAGGCGCCGGAATCGCGAACAGGCCGAAGAAACTCAGGGTATCGCCGCGGTACCAGGTGAGCAGCACGCCGAGGATCGGGATCGCGATCAGCAGCGCGTACAGCAGTCCATGGGCAATTCGCGCGAGAACTTTTTCCGGACCGCGCATCGATTCCGGCAGCGCGGGCGCGCCCCGGGACAGCCGCCAGCCGACGCGCAGGACGACCAGGACGATGAGCAGCAGGCCGAACGATATGTGAAGCCACCAGACGGTGTCGCGACCAGGATCGCCGCGCGGGAACAAACCCTCGGCGTAGGTGATTCCGTAGAGGCCCAGAACGAACGCGAAAACCAGCCAGTGCAGGAGCTTCTGGACCGGGCTGTACGAGGTGGTCGGCATGCTCAACTCCGGTATCTGACCATCGGTGGCACACGGCGCCGGACGCCGCGATCGGTTCCCTGGGTCAAACGCGCCGGCTCGTCGGTTCCGTCGCCGCTTCCGGGACCGCCCTAAGCCTCGGCCTCGAACCAATTTTCCGGGACCTCGGCGCCGGCGACCACCAGGCAGCACTCGCCGACCAGCTGGCCGCCGCGACTCTCCAGCACCGCCGCCAGTTCGGACAGCCGGCCACGCACCACCTCCTCGTGCAGCTTGGTGAGTTCGCGGGCGAACGCCGCCGGCCGGTCGCCGAGCACCGCCAGGGCGTCGTCGACCAGCTTGGCCACGCGGTACGGGCTCTCGTAGAACACCAGCGTGTGTGGCGACGCGGCGTCGACCTCTATGAATCGCCGACGCGGTCCGGACTTCTTCGGCGCGAAGCCGCGGAAGGTAATGCCGTGTACCGGGAGGCCCGAGAGCACCGCCGCCATTACGAACGCCACCGGCCCGGGCACCATCGAGACTGCGATCCCGGCGCGCGCCGCCGCCCGCACCAGCGTGAATCCCGGGTCGCTGACCCCTGGCGTGCCACCGTCGGTCGCCACCGCCACCCGCTTGCCCTCGGTCGCCCAGCGCACCAGCGTTCCGGCCATCTGGCGCTCGTTGTGCTCGTGGTAGGCGACCATCTTGGTCTTGATGCCGGCGAGGGACAGCAGCCGACCGGTCCGCCGGGTATCCTCGCAGGCGACCACGTCGGCGGACTCGAAGGCGGTCCGGGCGCGCGGGCTGAGATCCTCGAGGTTGCCGATCGGTGTCGCCACCAGCTCGATCATGCCTGCGCCCCCTGCTCCGCCTTGCGTATCCGGCACACGAAGAACGACTCCATGTAGGCCGACGGCACCACCCGCAGGGCATGCCGCAGATCGGGGTGGTACTCCCGTCCTTCCCAGCGCGCCAGCCCCGGCATGGCCTCCGGAATCCCCAGGTCGATGGGTTCGACCCGGGCGTCGGGATGATGCCGCAGAAGGTGATCGAGCGGCGCCTCGTTCTCCTCCGGCGCAATGGTGCAGGTCGAGTACACCATGATCCCGGCGGGCCGCAGCCGCTTGAACGACGCCACCAGCATGCGCTGCTGCAGCCGGCTCATCTGCTCGATCCGCTCGGGGCTCCAGAATTTCAGCGAGTCGGACCTTGCCAGGTCGGCCATACCCTCGCCGGAGCATTGGGCATCCAGCAGGATTCGGTCGAAGTCGGCCTCAACGAACTTGTCCAGGTACTGGCCCGGATGGTTGGTCACATCGACCGTCTTAACGTGCATTAATTCAATAACTTCGTGAAGCTTCTTCAATCTTCCCTTTATGCCGTCATTGACCGTGAGGCGGGCCTCGTTGCCGGTCAGGGCGGCGATATGCGCGGCCTTGCCCCCGGGGGCCGAGCAAACGTCGAGGATGTCCTGGCCCGGATGCGCGTCCAGGGCCAGACCGGGGATCAGCGACGAGGCGTTCATAACGTAGACCTCGCCGGCGGCATGCGGCGCGCTCTCGGTGATCGCCCGCTTGTCGCCGACGATATGGAAGGCGTTGGCGCACCACGGGATCGGCTCGAGCGCGGTCAACGCCTGCAACTCGCGCAGAACCGCCTCGACCGGCCGCCCGGCCAGCGGATTGAGGCGCAGGCTGGATTGCCGCGCTCCGGTCAGGCGGCGCTCGACCTCCTGCGGCCGCATGCCCCAGACGGCGGCGGCACGCGCCAGAAACCGGTCGCGTCGGCGAGCCTCGGCGGGATGCGGGCGACGGGGCATGGTGTCTCGTGAGCGGTGGGCGGCACGGGGTATAGCGCGGTCATACAGACCCGTTGCTCCGGCGTCACGTGGCTTGGGCGATTTCGACCACCGGATCGGCGGCCGTCGCCACCGGCAGCGATACCGATATCGTCGTGCCGACGCCGACCCGGCTCTCGACCGCCACGGTACCCTGGTTGCGGTCGACCAGCGCCTTCACGATCGACAGGCCGAGCCCGGTCCCGCCTTCGCGGTGCGCATGCGAGGGATCGCCGATCTGGTGGAACGGCTCGAAGATCTTGTCGAGCTGGTCATGGGGGATGCCGATGCCGTTGTCGCTGACCGCCAGCCGCAACCGGTCTCCTTCGTGGACCACCGACAGCCGCACGACCTCGCCCGACGGCGAGAACTTCAAGGCGTTGCCGAGCAGGTTGACCAGGATCTGCCGGACCGACCGGGGATCCGCAAGCGCCGGCGGCAGATCCCGCGCCAGGTCGGCCTCCAACCGGATCGAGTGCGACCGCGCCACCGCCCGCATCAGCCGGACCGCCTCGGCCACCGCCCGCCGCAGGTCGATCGACCGCGGATGAACCGCGAAACCGCCAGCGTCGAGACGCGTGAAGTTCAGGATGTCGTCGATGTGCGACAACAGGATGCGACCGGCCTGCAGGACGTCGCCCAGATACTCCCGCCGCTTTGCGGGCGAGAGCTTGGACTCCAGCAGGATCAGGGTCTCCGAAAGGCCCAGAATGGCATTCAACGGGGTCCGCAGCTCGTGGCTCATCCGCGCCAGGAACGCCGACTTCGCGGCGTTGGCTTCCTCGGCCGCGTCGACCGCATCTCGCAGGTCCAGCTCGACGCTCTTGGTCTCGGTGACGTCGGTGGCGATCAGCAGGGTTCCGCCGTCGCCGAGCTTCTGGTCCTTGGCCCGGAACCAGCGCCCGAAGCGCTGGATATCGACGAAGCCCGACGGCCTTCGGAACTGCGCCAGTCGCTCGGGCACGGCGCGTTCCGGATCCTTGATGATCCCGCGCTCGCCGAACGCCTGCAGGATCGCCGCCATCGTCGTGCCGGGTACCAACACGTCGTCGAGCCCCGGATGCAGGTCCTTGAACAGCCGGTTGGCGAACACCAGCCGTTCGTCGGTATCGAACAACGCCACCAGATCCTCGATGGCGTCGAGCGCCCGGATCAGCCGGTCGACGGTATCGCGTGCCGAGCGCTGCTCGGTCACGTCCTCCCGAATCGCCACATAGCCTTCCTGGCGACCGTCGGCCGAGCGGAACCGGTTCATCCGCAGCGTGAAGACCCGCCGCCGCCCGACCCGGTCGCGATTGACGACCTCGCCGTAGTACTGCCCGCTGTCGGATAGCGACCGCCGGACCTCCGTGACCAGTTCGGCAGACGTGGCGTCATCGTACAGGATCGAGCCCGGTCGCCGGCCGACCGCCTCGTCCCAGGTCAACCCGAAGGTCTCGAGGAACGGCTCGTTCATCCAGACCAGCCGGTAATCCAGGTCCATCACGTAGGTCGGGTTGACGCTGTTCCGGACGATCTCGGCCAGCCGCGCGTTCTCCGCCATGTGGCGCTCGATCGCAGCTCGCCGCTCCGCCAGCTCCTCGCCGCGCTCGATGACCTTGGTCTCCAGCCACTCGCGGGCGCGCCGATGGGCGATGCTGAGGCCCAGCAGTCCGACCGCGTCGCGCAGCATGCGTTCGACGGGCGCGAAGGCGGCGACATCGGTCACCCGCAGGCGCAGGATACCGAGGCGCTCGCTACCAGGGCCGATCTCGTAGCGGAACGTCCAGCCGTCGGTCGAGGGCGGCTCGGCCGGCACCTCGGACGTCAGATCCGCCTCCGCATCGACGACCAGCGGCAGTTCGAGGCAGGCGCGCCGGATCGTGGCGGCCATGACCGGCCCGAACGGCAGGGACTGCACACGGCTCGCGAGATCCAGAAGGATCGGTCCGGCCTCCGCCGTGATCGCTTCGGCATCGCGGAGACGCACGCAGCCACCCTCCATGAAACGTCGCGGCGCCATCACCGCGCGCTCGGGGGCAAGTCCGAGGGACCCGACTGTCGTCGACACGCTTCTGCGATCAATCGAACCGTCGGCCGGTCCTGACCCTCCCCCACCCAGGACGGACCGGCATCACGCGTCGGCCGGAGCCGCCACCGTGAACAGCATGATGGCGGTTGCGGCCGCAAGGTTCAACGAGTCCGCGCCTGCACGCATCGGAATTCTGACGAGACGGTTGCAGGTTGCCGCAATCGGGTCCGGCAGGCCGCGCTGCTCGTTGCCCATCACCAGCAGCGTCGCCGGCCCCCGCGCGATGGACTCGGGCCGATCGGACGCACCGAGATGGGTCCCGACCGTCCGCCCTTCCCACCCGCGGTGCCAATCGAGATAGCCCTGCTCGTCGACCCGGGTCAGCGGGACATTCACGATCGACCCCATCGAAGCCCGCACCGCCTCGGTCGAATACGGATCGACGGTATGACCGATCAGCATGATGCCCGACACCCCGAAGGCATCGGCGCTGCGCACGATCGAGCCGAGATTGCCCGGGTCGCGGATACCCTCGAGGGCCAGCCAGGTGACGCCGGGCTCGGCCCGCACCGTATCCAGCGGCGCCCAGCGCTGCTCGATCACCGCGATCACGCTCTGGGCGTTGTCGCGCCGCGCCACCCGGGTCATCAGGTTGTCGGTGACCGTCAGCACCCGACCGCCGCCGGTCCGGCAGCCGTCGATCACCTCGCGCAGCAATGTGCCGGAGCCGGCGCTCTCGGACAGCACCAGCCGACGCACCCGCCAGCCCTGGCGCACGGCCTCGACGACATGTCGAAGCCCTTCCGACAGGAACGCGCCCTGCTCGCTCCTTCCCTTCTTGGTCTCCAACGCCCGCAGCGCCTTGATCTCGGGGTTGGCGGCGCTGCTGATCACCATCGGGCTCGGCTCAGGCATCGCGACTCCACCGCACATAGAGAGAGGTCGGCAGCAACCTGCCGGTCGTTTCCTCGCGCAGCGCCATCTCGCCGACCGCGATCCGGCCGGGCAGGTCGGCGAAGGCGTCCTCGACCAGCCGCTGCAGGGTCAGCATCGAGAGATGCGTCGCGTAGGCCGTGAGCACCAGCATCGACGAGCCCTCATCCATCAGCGCCCGGCAGTCGGCCAGCAGCAGCGGCAGCTGTTCCTCCAGCCGCCAGACCTCGTTCTTCGGGCCGCGGCCGTATTTCGGCGGATCCAGCACGATCACGTCGTAGCGGCTGCCGCGCCGGACCTCGCGGGCCGCGAACCGGGCGGCATCGTCGCAGATCCAGCGTATCGGCGTGTCGGTCAGGCCCGACATCTCCTGGTTGGCGCGCGCCCAGCCGATCGCCTTCTTCGAGGCGTCCACATGGGTCACCCTGGCGCCTGCCGCCGCCGGCAGCAGCGACGCCATGCCGGTATAGCCGAACAGGTTCAGCAGCGCGGTCTCGCCCGACCGGGCCCGCACCGCGTCGACGACCGGGTCCCAGTGCACCCGCTGCTCGGGAAAGATCCCGAGATGCCGGAACGCCGTCAACTGCGCCTCGATCCTTACCGGCCCGTAGGCGATCGGCCACGGCCCCGGCAGTGCGCCGGCCTTCGCCTCCCAGCGCCCGCTGCCCTCCTCCTCGCGTCCCGCCAGGAACCGCGCGTCGGCCGCGGCCCAGCGCTCGGCCGGCAAGGACGGACGCCAGAGTGCCTGGGAATCCGGGCGGTCGAGCAGCCAGCGCCCGAGCCGCTCCAGCTTGCGGCCAGCGCCGCTGTCGAGCAGCGCGTAGTCCGCCCAGGGTTCGGCGACCAGGATCTCGGGTACCAGCACTGCCTCCCTCGCCAATGATGCGCGGCGAAACTACAGGCCCGCGGCGCCGGGCGCGAGCCCGTTAGAAGGTCAGGTCGACGGGCTGCAAGGTCTCGACCGCCAGGGTCGGCTCCGGCCCGTCGCCGTTGCGCCAGCCGACGGCCACCAGGAATCGCTCGGCCAGGACCTGCTGATGGAATCGCCAGCCGGTCTCGTCATCGGCGATCGCAGACGTGAACCGGATATGCGGCGGCTCGACCTCGAACCAGAACTCGTCGAGGGACTGCGAGAGGCCGCGGCCGGTCGCCTTGATGTAGGCCTCCTTCAGGGTCCACAGCCGCAGGAAGCCGTCGGTCCGGCGGGCCGGCTCCAGCGTCGAGAGCCAGTCGGCCTCGGCCCCGAAGAAGTAGCGGTCGGCGACCGCCAGCTCGACCTTGCGGTCGACGGCTTCGACATCGAGCCCGAGTTCGAGATCATGCGCGGCGGCGACCGCGACCATGCCGCCGGTATGCGACAGGTTGAAATGCACCGCCAGCCGACGACCGTCGCAGAGTGCCGCCGGCTTGCCCTTGTCGCCGGCCACGTAGCGGAAGGCCGTCGGCTCCTGGCCGGTCTCCGCACTCAGCAGCATGCGGGTCAGGGCATGGGCGGCGATGTACTCGACCCGGTTGCGCTCGAAGGCGAAGCGCGCGGCGCGGGCCCGCTCGGTATCGTCCAGCACCGCGCGCCAGCCGGCGACATCCGCCTCGCCCAGGCCGCCGACCGGCATCGCCCAGACCCGCACGGTCGGGACCTGTGTGTCAGCCATCCGCGACGGACCCGGTGAAGCCCACCATGGCCTTGCCGGCGGCGGCGATCTCGCCGCTGGCCAGGTCGCGCAGGGTCACCTTGACGACCGCGGTCCGCACCGCCTCCGAGAGCTGGTCGACCACCCCGGTCACCGACAGCCGCGCGCCGGCCACGACCGGCCGGCGGAACCGCATGGCGACCGACTGCAGCAGGGCGTTCTCGCCCGGCAGGTGGACCCCGACCAGACGCGAGACCAGCGCCGTCAGGTAGGCACCATGCACCACCCGGCCGCCGAAGCCGCGCGACCGGGCGAAGCCGGCGTCGACATGCAGCGGGCTGACATCGCCGGACAACGCCGCGAAGCGGTCGACGTCGGCCTCGGAGACCTCGACCTCGAAGGCCGCCTGCTGGCCGACATGCAGGTCCTCGAAGGCGAAACGCGATACCCCGGCGATCATGGCCTCTCCCGCTCGGACGGTGTGCCGACGATCATCGGGCGCGCCGGGGCGCTGTCAACCGGATGCCAGGGTGACGCGATCCGCGGCATGATGAAGGATCGCCGACGCCGCAACCAAGGACGGCCGTGCCATGTCCCGCATCGAGATCGCTCCCCTCACCCCCGACCGCTGGCCCGATTTCGAGGCGGTGATGGGGCCGAACGGCGGCGCCGGCGGCTGCTGGTGCATGCTGTGGCGGCTGCGCAAGCGCGACTTCGACGCCATGAAGGGCGAGGCCGCCCGCGACGCCATCCGGTCGGTGGTCGAGACCGGCCCGCCGCCCGGCCTGCTGGCCTATGACGGCGACCGATGCGTCGGCTGGATCTCGGTGGCCCCGCGCGCCGCGTTCCCGCGGCTGGAGACCTCGCGGGTGATGCAGCCGGTCGACGACACCCCGGTGTGGTCGGTGTCGTGCTTCCTGATCGCCAAAAGCCACCGACGCCGGGGCGTCGCGGTCACGTTGCTGGAGGCCGCCTGCGCCCTGGCGCGCGAGCACGGGGCCACGACGGTGGAAGGCTATCCGGTGGCGCCCGGCAGGGACGGCTATCCCGACACCTATGCGTGGACCGGCTTCGACAGCGTATTCCGGCGCGCCGGGTTCGAGGAGGTGGCGCGGCGGTCCGAGACCCGGCCGATCGTGCGGCGGGCGGTGTAGCGAAAGGGGTAGGCTGCGAGCGGCTTGCGAGGCTTAGCGGTGCCGCCGGTGTCGGTGACCCGGTGTCGGTGACGATGTGACGCTTGCGTCCCTTCAACCGCTTGCCCGCATCGTAGCCGCGTGGACCGCCGGCCTCCGTGGTCTTGACCGACTGGCTGTCGATGATCCCGGCGCTCGGGCTGGCCTCGCGCGCTTGCATCACCAGCGCATGGTTGATCTTGTGCCAGGTGCCGTCTTCGCGCCAGGCGTAGAAGTAGCCCGGCACCGTCGAGGGCGGCGGCAGGTCATGCGGCAGCAGGTTCCACGCGCCGACCTACGCGGCAACGTAGAAGATCGCGTCGACCACTGCCCGCAGATCGACCTTGCGCGGTCGCCCCAATCGGCACCGCGCCGGCATGAACGGCTCGATCAACGCCCATTCCGCGTCCGTCGTGCTGCTTGAATACCGCACGCCATCCCGGCGATACTGCCGGCGAGTGATTTCAGTCCACATCTTGTGACCTCGGTTTTGTCTCGCAACCAAACTGAATCACAAGTCACTGAAATCACTCAACTCATTTTCGGGCGGACAAGTGTCTGATCGTGCAGCAAGCCCGGGCCAGCGCGACGGGGTCGGGTCATGACCGAGAGAGAGGCCGCCCCATGCAGCACGCACGTGACGACGTCCGGTCCTGGCTTGTTCTGGCGGCGGCGTCGGGTGCCCTCGGCCTGTCGGTTCTGGATGAAACGATCGTCGGCGCGGCGCTGCCGACCATCCGGTCCGAACTCCATCTTTCCGCGATCGAGGCCCATTGGGTCGTCAACGCCTACCTGCTGTCGTTGACGTGTCTGGTCGCGGTCGGTGGACGCCTGGGCGATGTCCTCGGGCACAGGCGTTGCTTCGTCCTCGGCGCCGCGATCTTCGGCATCGCCTCGGTGGCCGCCGCCCTGTCAGCGGACGGAACGCTCCTGATCGCCGCACGGGCGCTTCAGGGCGCCGGAACGGCGCTGATGTTTCCGGCCGGACTGGCCATGGTGACGCACGCGTACCCGCCCGATCGCCGCGGCCTGGCCTTCGGGGTGCAGACGACGGTCGCCGCCATCTTCATGGCGGCGGGCCCGTTCCTCGGCGGACTGCTCACCGAGGCTCTGTCCTGGCACTGGATCTTCTGGATCAACCCGCTGCCCGTGCTGCTTCTCGTCCTGGCCGCGCTGTCGGCAGGGGCGCGACGGGACGAAACCGCGGTTTCGGCGGCGTCGGAATCTACGGCCCGGCTCGACCTGTCAGGGGTCGCGACCGTGACGGTCGGACTGACGGCACTGGTCGTCGCCCTGATGCAGAGCGGCGACTGGGGATGGACGGCCCCCGGTACCCAGGCCCTGCTGGCCCTCGGGATCGTCGCGCTGATCGCCTTCTTCCTTATCGAAGCGCGTGTGAGAGCGCCGATCGTCCGGCTGGCGCTGTTTCGCGCCCGGGCCTTCAACGGCGGCAATCTGGTTTTCTTCGTCTTTCAGGCCAACAAGATGATCACGTTCGTCTTCGCCGTCCAATATCTGCAGGCCGGGCCGGGCCTACCGCCGGTCGCAGCCGGAGCGATGGTCGCCACCGCCGTCCTGCCGACATTGATCACGTCCGTCCTGGCGGGCCGGGTCGCCGACCGGTTCGGCTCTCGGCTTCCGCTGGTCGCGGGGCTGGCCCTGAACGGCGCGGCGCTGATCCTGAGCGGACTCGTGATGCAGCACGGGGACTACAGGGCCATCGCCTGGCTCCTGCCGGTTTGGGGGGCAACCCTGCCGTTCCTGGCGGTCACCGCGCGGCGGGCGCTCATGACGTCGGCGCCGCCTGAGCTTCGCGGCCAGGCGGGCGGCGTCAACCTGACCATCCAGATGCTGGGCGGGACGATGGGCGTAGCGCTGGCCAGCACCGTGCTGGCCGGCGGTGAGAACTATGGATTGCTGTTCATCGCTACCGGTGCGGTCACACTGGCGACCGTCCCAGGCGCCTGGGCGACGATCCGTTGACCAGCGGTGGTCCGGCCGACCGCGATACCGGACACTGACTCGCCTACCGGCCGGGACGCGCCTACCGGCCGGCGTCGCCGCCCGCCATCGACGTTTCCCGCAACGGCCGGTCGCGGCCAACTGAGACCTCGGCCATCAGCTCGGCCAGCAGCTCGAGGTCCGCCAGCCGCCGCCTGACCTCGTCGCGGGACGACCTCAGGGATGCCAGGACGACGCGGCGCGACTGGTCCAGCTCGGGACTCGGGGCGCTTTCGACCGGTGCCCGGGCGCTGCCGGAGGCAAGCAGCACCGGAAGCCCGGCGATCGCACCGCCGGCTGCGCTCACCACCAGCGATCCCGACAGAAGTATGGCCAGACGAATGTTCATGACGCCCTCCACATCCACAACGGACACAGGAGAAACGCATGACCGCGACGCGAGTTCCCGCCGGTCGCCAGATTCGGGCCGGTAGCCGGATTCGGGCCGGTAGCCGGATTCGGGCCGGTAGCCGGATTCGGGTCGGTCGCAGGCTTCGGGCCGGGCTCAGGCGTTCTCGAGCCGCAGGGCGGCCAGCACGGCGTCGGTGACTTCGCGGGTGGTGGCGGTCCCGCCGAGGTCGCGGGGCATCGCCTCGCCGGCTGCGGTGACGCGCTCGACCGCGGTCATCAAGCGGGCCGCTGCCGCCGGCTCGCCGAGATGGTCGAGCATCATGGCGGCACTCCAGAACGAGCCGATCGGATTGGCGATGCCCTTGCCCATGATGTCGAAGGCGGAGCCGTGGATCGGCTCGAACATCGACGGGAAATCGCGTTCCGGCCGCAGGTTGCCGGTCGGGGCGATGCCGAGCGACCCGGACAGCGCCGCCGCCAGGTCGGACAGCACGTCGGCGTGCAGGTTGGTGGCGACGACGGTGTCAAGACTCTCGGGCTTGAGCACCATCCGGGTGGTCATGGCGTCGACCAGCATCTTGTCGGTGCGGACGTCCGGGTAGTCGCCCTTGATGCGGTCGAAGACCGTGTCCCAGAACACCATGCCGTGGCGCTGGGCGTTCGACTTGGTGACCAGGGTCAGCAGCTTGCGCGGCCGGCTCCGCGCCAGCTCGAAGGCGAAGCGTTGGATCCGCTCGACACCGACCCGGGTGAAGACCGAGACGTCGAGGCCGACCTCTTCCGGGAGCCCCTGGTGCACACGGCCGCCGGCGCCGGAATACTCGCCCTCCGAGTTCTCGCGCACGATCACCCAATCGAGGCGCTCCGGCCCGACGCCCTTGAGCGGCCCGTCGATACCCGCCAGCAGGCGCGACGGCCGGACGTTGGCGTACTGGTCCAGGGTCTGGCAGATCTTCAGGCGCAACCCCCACAACGTGATGTGATCGGGCACGTGCGGATCGCCGGCGGAACCGAAGTAGATCGCATCGAAGCCGCGCAGGGTATCTACGCCGTCCTCCGGCATCATTACGCCATGGACCCGGTAGTAGTCCGCACCCCACGGGAAGGTCTCGACTTTCACCCGGAAGCTGCCGTCGCGCTCGGCGACCGCCTGCAGCACCTCTGCCCCGGCCGAGATCACCTCCGGCCCGATGCCGTCCCCTGGGATACTGGCGATGCGATGCGTCTTCATACTGGCCTCCTGAGCGGTCGGGGCGGTCGGCCCCGGTGAGCGGCGCGAGACTAACCGGATTTCCAGGATCGCAAAGACCGGTTGAACGAGTTCCGGTCAGGCGCGGATCTCGGCGAGCACCGATTCCAGCACCGCCAGCCGGGCCGCGAGGTCGCCGGACGCGTCCGGTTCGTCGAGTGCCGACAGCAGCCTGGCCCGAGAGGCCGCCATCCGCCGCAGCGTCGTCTCGTGGTTGAGGCGTATTTCCAGCACGTTGACCGACCGCAGAAGGGCCTGGCTGAGCCTGAGGACCCGCTGCAGCAGCCGCAGGACCGACAGGACGAAGGCGCCCTCGGCTCCGGTGGCCAGCAGGTGTGCGTCCATGATCGCGAGGTAGCGGCGGGACATACGCTCGAGCCCACTCCCGAATTCCTGCAGTGCCTGCTCGCCGAGGGTCAGCACGAACGGATGGCTGCCGGCCAGCCGGTCGTCGCGATCACTCTCCAGAACCCGCAGGATCACGACCAGCAGGTCGTCGACCGCCGACAGCGTGGCGACCGCATCGAAGTGGGTGAACTCATCGGGATCGGCCTTGAAGCGCTCGAACACCCGTCCTGCCCACTGGACCGCCCGACGGGCAGCGTGGTGCGCCAGCTGCCGGAGATCCACCGCGACAGCGGTCCCGCCGGCGATCCCCACGACCCATTCGACCGCCTCGACCTTCAGGATGTCGCGGGCCAGCAGCCGCACATCCGGAAAATCCTCGTCGGTGCGGACATTGAGGTGCTGGTCGATACGATTCCTGCAGGTCCGCGTGACCGCCGCCAGCCGGCCCTGGATCGCCGCCCGCAGGCTGGAACCGGGGCCGACCGCGGCCTCCCAGGCGAACACCGCGGCAATGGCTTCGGCATAGTCCGCGGCAACCGCCTCGCGGGCCAGCCGGGGAAGCCCGCCGCCGCCGGAGATCGGCAGCAGGTCGGCGAACCGGGTCAGCAGCAACGGACAGACGGCGTCGGTCAGATGGGCCGACACCGCGCTGGCGGACCGGTCCGCGAACACGCGCATCGCGCCGGCGCCGACCTTCAGCGCTCGAAACTCATCCGCGTGCACGACAAGCATCGCCTTGAGGCGTTCGGCCCCTTCGACGGACAGGATCGTCTGACCGGCGCAGATCGCCAGGATCTGACGCTCCACCGCCGCGATCGATGCCTGACTGCGTGCCTCGCCGATGACCCGCCTCCCCCAGCGGTGCTTGTTTGCCGGTCCTCCGGTCGTGCATTCAGGATGCCACGGCGACGCTGCTTCGTCAGGTCCCGCCCAACTCGAGCGCAGCATCGAGAATCGCCAGACGCGCGACATGGTCCCGGGGTTCCCGGGCCGTCCCGGCAGCACCCCGAAGCTTGTCCCGCATCGCCACCATCCGGGAGATGGTGGCCTCTCGCTGCAACTGTATCTTCAGCGCGTCGGCCACCGGCACCAGAAGCCGCTCGACCCTCTGGATGCGATCGAGAACCCGGAGCACGGAAACGACGAAGGCACCCGGCGCGCCGTCGGCCAGCAGATGCTGTTCGGCGATCTGCAGGTACCGTCCGGTCATGTGGCCCAAGCCGTTAACGAACTCCTGCAGTGCCTGCTCGCCGATCGTCAGCACGAACGGATGGCTGCCGGCCTCGCGCTCCGCCCGGTCGCTGTCTTGCACCCGGAGGATCACCACCAGCAGTTCGTCGACCGCCGCAAGCGTCGCAACCGCGTCGAAATGGCTGAGCTCGTCGGGGGTCGCCCGGAATCGCTCGAAGACCTTGGCAGCCCACTTCACCGCGTCCCGGGCCACCCGGTTCGCACGCTGCAGGACCGCCGTCGCCAGTGCAGGGGCACCGGCCTGGCTGAGGGCCCATTCGGCCACCTCGGCCCGCAGGATCTCCCGGCCGAGCTGGCGGAAGTCGGGGATGTCGACCTCGTTGGCCAGTTGAATGTGCTTGTCGATGCGAGCGGTCCAGGACTCCGCGATCTCGGCCAACCGCTTCTTGATCTCGGCCCGCAGCAGCACGTGCTTCCCGACCGTCGCTTCCCAGGCGAACACCATGGCGATCGCCTCGGCGTAGGCGATGACCGAAGCCTCGCCGTCGCCCCGCCTGACCTGGCTGCGGTCGGCCATCGGCAACAGGCCGCCGAACCGGTCGAGAAGGATCGGGCAGACGCAGGACGCCAAATGCTTGGAGACCGCCTCGACCGACCGCCAGACCGGTCCGCGGATCGTCAGCATGTCCGATCGGGCATTCCGGACCGCGACCGAATGCACCCGGAGCATGCCGCACAGACGCCGCAGGGCGTCCTCCGACAGCGAGGGAACCCCCTCCCCGATGGTCAGGATCTGCTGGTCGATCGAATCGATCGACAAACGCGTCCGCTCCGACTTCGAACCACCCATGTCACAACTGGCGGCGGCTTCCCACCGACGCTCGCCTTGCCTAGCCCTAATCGACTCATGTCTATATACAAAGTCGGTAAGCATGTCGCCGACCTCCAGGATTGCGGGTCCGCGTCCCTGTCTTTCACCACCCGGCACGATGACAGCGACCCAGACACTACGCCTTGCCAGTGAGCTTTCCGAAATTCGCCGACTGGCCCTGGCAGTTGAGCGATTCGCGGCTCGCCACGGGATCCCTGACAAGGTTGCGCATCACCTCAACCTCGCTGCGGACGAGCTGATCACCAACGCGATCACCCACGGCGGCGCGGCCGACGGACACCGCATCATGGTTACGCTTCGCCGCGACCCCGATCGGATGACCCTGGAGATTTCGCATCATGGCGTGGCCTTCGATCCGACGAGCGAAGTTGCCTCGCCGGACCCGACCGCTGCAATTGAAGATCGACCGATCGGCGGCCTCGGTGTCTATTTCGCCAAGACTCTGCTCGACGGGCTGAGCTACGTTCGGCGCCGCGGCGCCAACCGCCTGACCCTGACCAAGAAGCTTTGAACGCAGTGACGAGAGGTAGTCCACCATGACGATGTCCATCGAGAGCGAGGGTAACTTGGCGGTCGTCGCGCTGACCGGACGGCTGGACAGCACCAATGCAGCGGACACCGAGGCGCAGATCCTGGCGCAGATCGACGCCGGGCGCCCCCGCATCGTGGTCGACGCGTCAGGACTCGAGTATCTCTCCAGCGCCGGGCTCCGGGTGTTCCTGGTGGTCGCCAAGCGGGTCAAGGCCGGCGGCGGCGCCCTGGCTCTGCACTCGCTGACCGATCATGTCCGCGAAGTGTTCGAGATCAGCGGCTTCGTGAACGTCCTGACGGTATGCGCCGACCGCGACGAGGCGATCTCCCGGGTCTAGCCGATCCGGCCTGCCAGTGGGTCCAGCCGACCTGACCCGGGCAATGTCATCGCGGCGGCATCAGACCCAGCCGCCGTCGACGATGTAGTTCTGGTTGGTGCAGGCCGACGCTTCGTCGGAAGCGAAGAACACGACCACCCGCGCCACATCGTCCGGCACCAGCTTCCGCTTCAGGCACTGGTTTTTCATGATGTCGGCCTCGCCCTCCGGGGTCAGCCATTTCTCGATCTGGCGCTGGGTCATGATCCAGCCCGGCAGCACCGAGTTGACCCGGATGTCATGCGGGCCGAGATCCCGCGCGAGCGATCGGGTCAGCCCGACGACCGCGGATTTCGCCGCCGAGTAGCCGGGCATGCCGCCCTGGCCGATCATCCAGGTGACCGACCCGAGGTTCACCACCGCCCCGCCGCCGGCCGCCGCCATGCCTTTCCAGACCGCCTGGACGGCAAAGAACTGGTGCCTCAGGTTGACCGCCATCCGGTCGTCCCAATACTCCGGCGTGACCGAATCGATGTCGTGACGCTCGTCATGGGCAGCGTTGTTGATCAGAACGGTTATCGGGCCGAGTTGTCCGGCAATGGCGGCAATCGCTCCCCGCAAGGCGTCGATGTCGCGCAGGTCGCAATGATGAAACAGCGGCTTCGGCAGGCCCTCGCCGGCCAATCGGGTCACCAGCCCCTCGGAGGCGGTGCGGTCGTAGTCGACGAACGCCACCCGAGCCCGCTGGCGGCAGAACTGCTCGACGATCGCCGCCCCGATCCCGCTGCCGCCGCCGGTCACCAGCACCACCTTGTCTTCCAGGCTTGGATAGATTGCTGCGGTCGCCATCGGCGTTCTCCCTTTTTCTCGATCCTGTCAGGTGCTATCGGCCGGCCGCCGACACCACGATCCGTTCCGGTCGCTCGGCCAGGTCGAGATCGACGGCCTCGAGAGCGAGGTGCGCCATGCCCGCCGTGATCCGCTCGGTTCCGCCGGGCACGATCACCACGTCGCGGTCCGGTACCAGACCCGGCGCGAATGCCCGTGTCAGCGCCGTGCGGAACGACGACTCCATCAGGTGGAAGGCGCGCAGGCCCGATCCGGTGACGGCGATCCGTCGTGGGGCAAGCACACAGCCGACGATCGAGATTGCATCCGACAACGCCTCGCCGGCTTCCGTGAACAGGGCCCTGAGACCGGGCTCGCCGGCTTCGGCCCGACGCGTCAGCTCGACCATCTGGGCGTCAGTCGGTTGCTGGGACTCGGTGCGCGGAAGGTCGGCAAGGCTGCGGCCGTCCCGGTACAGCGCGTAGTCGGCCATATACGCTTCGATGCAGCCGCGCTGGCCGCAGCGGCACTGCGCGCCACCCGGGATCCGTCGAACATGGCCGATCTCTGACGAGAAACCGCGGCTTCCGGGAAACGGCCCGCCATCGCGCAGCAGCCCCATGCCGACACCATGGCCGATCATCAGCACGGCGACGAGACCGCGCTGCAGGTCCGGATTGTCGCGGACCAGTGCCAGGGACGTCGCGGCAGCATCGTTCTCGACCAGCACGGGCACGCCGAAGTGATCGGAGAGCGGCGCCGCGAGGCTCATGCTTCCGGTTTGCAGGACCGGGCTCCAGAGTTGCCGCCCGGCCGCCGGATCGACCATGCCCTGCGCCGCCAGTCCGATCGCCTGCAGGCCGGTCCCCGGGGCCCGGGCCAGCGCGCCGGCGATCGCTTCGGCACAACGCCCGACGACGGCTGACGGATCCAGGCTGCGGGTCTGGCATTCCACGACGTGGCGGGCGACCGGGCTCCCCGAGAAGTCGGCGACCACGCCCTCGATCAGGTTCATCCGGATCGAAACCGCCGCAACGTGCGCGTATCCGGGATTCAGGCCGAGTTCCACCGGCGGCCGGCCCCGCGAACCGGACACCGGCTCGGCCGGTGGCGGTTCGGCCGGCGGCGGCGCCAGTTCGCGCAGGATGCCTTCCTCGATCAACTCGCCGGTGATCGCCGAAACCGCGCCGGCGCTCAGTCGGGTCCGGCGCGCCAGAGCGACGCGCGGCATCGGCCCGTAGCGCCGCAACTGGCGCAGCAGCCGGGCGCGGTTGGTGTCTCTGGTCACGGGACGTTTGGATGCGGACATCACGGGGCTCGGCAGTTTATGGCGCCAATATTATTTCACATGGGTAACTTAATCAAACGACTCACCGCCGGAAGCCGGCCTGTCGCACCAGATATTCCACGATCATCGGTTGACCGACATTCGGTGACGAGAGATATTAATTCATTCAATAAATAAAACGGCAAAGGCCGGGACGCCCCGCACGGTGAGGCGTCCGTCATCACAGGGAGGAATGCAGATGACCTCACGCTCGCTTTCGGCCGTCGCCACCGCCGCGACGATCGCGCTTCCACTCGTGCTCGCAACGCCGGCCATGTCCCAGACCGGGGCCCTCGACAAGGCGGTCGGCGGCTATTCGTTCGGCGAGGCGGCCACGGAGGCGCCCGGCACCAAGGACTACCACTCCAAGGATGGCCGACTGACCTTCGCCATCATCACCCATACCGCCGGCAACGGTTTCTTCGACCCGACCTATGTCGGCGCCAAGGTCGCCGCCGACGCCTTCGGCATCAACCTGCTGATGCTCGGCTCCGAAGCCCCGGTCGACGACATCCCGCGCCAGATCGAGATCATCAACCAGGTCATCCAGGACCCGACGATCGACGGACTGATCATCACCACCCCTCAGGCCGGCGCCTATGACGACATCGTCAAGACCCTGCTCAAGCGCGGCGTACCGGTGGCCACCACCAACTCCTTCGACCCGACCCTCGCGCACCGCAGCCAGATCAGCCACACCGGACAGGACGCCTCGGCGGCGGCGATCGGCGGCGAGGCGGTGGCGAACTGCGTGCTGGAGTCCGGGGTCAGCGGCGGGACCATCATCTTCCCGAACACCACCACGCTCGGCAACGTCGAGGTCAACAACCGCATCACCGCCGCCTTCGAGGCAACCGTGACGACCCTGAACGCCGCCGGCAAGCTCGGCAACTTCAAGGTCGATGCCGGGCCCGAGAACATCGGCATCGACGTCGACTCCAAGAACATCGTCGGCTCGGTCACCAGCCTGATCGAGTCGCGCGGCGACGTGGTCGGCGCGTTCGCGGCCAACGGCTTCGTGACGCCGGCGCTCGGCGACGCGGTCGCCCAGCTCAAGATGGGCGACAAGATCTGCTCCTACGGCTTCGACCTCGGCCCGGCCCAGCAGGAGCAGATCCGCACCGGCGCGCTCGACGGTTCGCTCGGCCAGCAACCGTTCCTGCAGGGATTCTGGCCGGTCATGCAGCTGTACCTGCAGATCGACCGCGGCATCGCCGCCGCCAACCTGGACACCCGCGCCCAGCTGGTGACCAGGCAGGACGTCGACCGGGTCGGCAAGCGGTTCGAGAACTGAGACCGGACCGGGCGGGGCCGCAGCCGGTCCCGCCCCCTCCCCCCCGACGGCGGCGCGCAGATGCCAGGCACTTCCGCTCCTCGCAACCCGCTCGCCGGCTACGGCTGGGAAATCGGGCTGCTGGTCTTCATGGCGCTGCTGTATGCCGCCGGGACCTGGATCAATCCCGACTTCTTCGGCGACCTCCATGCCCTGCGCGCCACCCTGCACGACGCCGCCCGGTTTGGCGTGATGGCCGTCGGCATGACCTTCGTCATCGTCAACCGAGACCTCGACCTGTCGGTCGGCTCGACCCTGGGCCTGGTCGCGGTGGTGTTCTCGATACTCTACGCGCCGTCGCACTACGACCTCGGACTCGGCTGGACGGTCGCCGGTGCGCTGGCGGTCGGCCTGGCGATCGGCCTGGCCAACGGCGTGCTCGTGACCTTCCTCCAGGTGCCCTCGTTCATCGCCACGCTGACCATGCTGTTCATCGGCCGCGGCCTAGTGCTCGGCCTGACCGGCGGCAAGACCATCGCCTACGACGCCAAGGCGACGGAGGATGCCTTTTTCCTGATCGGCGAGGCCAACCGGCTCGGCTTCAACAATCAGATCCTGGTGTTCGTGGCGGTCGCGGTGATCGGTGCCGTGGTGCTGGCGCACACCCGCTGGGGCTATGAGTCCTATGCGGTCGGCGGCAACATCCAGGCTGCCGAGTTCGCCGGCATCGACACCCGGCTGGTGCGGATCCGCGGCTTCGTGCTGGCCTCGTTGTGCGCCAGCATCGCCGGCTTGATGAACGTCGCCCAGGACAAGGGCGTCACCAGCCAGTACGGACAGGGCGCCGAACTGGTGGTGATCGCCGCGGTGATCGTCGGCGGCGCCTCGATCCTCGGCGGGCGCGGCCGGATCGTCGGCTCCTGTCTCGGCGCCATCCTGGTCGTACTGATCGACAAGGTGCTGCGCCAGGGCATCCCGACCACCCGCACCATCACCATCGGCGGCGCCGAGATGCAGGTGAAGGCCATGGCGCAGCTGCCGCCGGGCGCGGTACCGGCGTTCCTCGGCCTGATCCTGGTGGCCGCCGTGCTGATCGAGCCGCTGGTGCTGCGCCGCCGGTTGCCGCAGCGGATCTGGGCGCGGCTGCGCGGCCTGCCGCCGCTGCCGGCCGGCGACGCCGACGGCGTCGCCATAGTCGGCATCAAGACGTTGGGACAGTCGGTGCAGGCCCGCGAGTTCTCTGGTGGCCTGCTGGCACGGCTGCTGGCCCGGCGCGAGGCCGCGGCGGTGCTGTTCATGGTCGCGCTCTGGCTGGTCGGGATGTGGCTGCGACCGGATTTCTGGGGATCGCTCAACAACAGCTTCAACCTGCTGCTGGCGTTCACCGAGGTCGGGCTGCTGGCGGTCGGCATGACCTTCGTCATCGTCAACGGCGACATCGACCTGTCGGTCGGCGCGGTGCTGGCGCTGTCGGGCGCCACCGCGGCGTTCCTGATGAAGACCATGGGCGCCGACCCCGGCTTCGCGGCCCTGGCCGCGTTCGTCGTCGGCACCGCCGCCGGGGCGGTCAACGGCCTGCTGACCACCAGGGCGCGGCTGCCGGCCTTCGTCGCCACCCTCGGCATGTTCTACATCGCCCGCGGCCTGGCCGCCTGGATGGTCGCGGGCCGCCAGCTTTCGCAGTTCCCCGGGAACTTCGGACTGGTCGGCCGCAAGTTGATCGAGCCGCTGCAGGCCCTCGGCATGGATCCCGACCAGGGCACGCTGCTGTTCAAGATCGCCAGCGCGCTGAGCACCCAGACCCTGCTGCTGGCGATCATGGCCGTGGCTGCCGCGATCGTCCTGGCGCGCACCCCCTGGGGCTGGGCGTGCTACGCCACCGGCGGCAACGCACGCGCCGCCGGATATGCCGGCATCGATACCGACCGGGTCCGCTTCGCCTCGCTGCTGTTCTCGGCGATGTGCGCGGCGGTCGCCGGCATCGTGTACGTGGCCTACCTGCGCAGCTTCAACCCGTCGGCCGGCCAGCTCCGCGAACTGGACGCGATCGCCGCGGTGATCATCGGCGGCGGCAGCATCTTCGGCGGCTACGGCTCGGTGATCGGCTCGCTGGCCGGGGCCGCCGTGATCGCCCTGATCCGGGCCCTGCTGTCGTTGCAGATCATCAGCGCCGGCGGCCAATCCTTCGTGATGCCGCAGCACTGGGTGAACGTTTTCCTGGGCCTGATCCTGATCGCCGCCGTGCTCGGCGACATCTGGCTGCGCCAGCAGGGCGTGCTGGGACGATTGCTCGACCGCGTGACCGCCCGGCGGCGATCCAAGAGGAGTGCGTCGACATGACAGAGACCGCCACGCCGATCGTGGAGATGCGGCAGATCTGCAAGAGCTTCGGGGCGGTGCGCGCGCTGCACAATGTCGACCTCCGGCTGATGCCGGGCGAGGTGCTTGGCCTGGTCGGCGACAATTCCGCCGGCAAGTCGACGCTGATGAAGATCCTCACCGGTGCCTACCACCGCGACACCGGCGACGTGATGATCGGCGGCGCCGCCACCCAGTTCCGCAGCCCGCAGGACAGCCGCGATGCGGGAATCGAGATGATCTACCAGGATTTCGCGCTGTGCGGGAACATGGACGTCGGCCAGAACATCTTCCTCGGGCGCTGGCCGCGGCGCGGATTGTTCGTGGATCACAAGCGGATGTATGCGGAGGCGGGCGCGGTGCTGAAACGCCTGAAGGTCGACGTCAACTCGGTGCACCAGCGGGTCGAGAGCCTGTCGGGCGGGCGCCAGCAGTCGGTCGCCATCGCCCGCGCCATCAGCTTCGAGCCGCAGGTCGTGGTGCTGGACGAGCCGACCGCCAACCTGTCCGTGATGGCCACCAACGAACTGCTGCGGACCATGCAGGAGCTGAAGGAGCACGGCGTCGCCCAGGTCATCATCAGCCACCGCCTGACCGACATCTTCGAGGTCGGCGACCGGGTCATGGTGCTCAAGCGCGGCGAGAATGTCGGCGACCGCTACATTGCGAATACCAGCGAACGGGAAGTCCTGGAACTGATCGTCGAAGGCACCCCGGAAACCGCCATGACCGCGGATCAGGGCGATTCGGTTTGATCGGACAGAGCCTTAGCCGTCGGCCAGCCAGTCGGCGACCGTCGCCGCAACGTCGGCGGGCCCGAGCGTCCCGGTATCCAGCAGCAGGGTCCGCTCCGGCGCCAGTCGCTGCAGGACGTCGCGCGCCCGGTCAGGATCGTAGTATCTGGATTCCTCAACGATGATCGCGGCGCTGCGGGCGACCACCACCCGGTCGACACCCCGATTCGCGAGCATCCAAGCCAGACGGTCGAACACGTCGGTCTTCACCAGGGTCGAAAAGCCGGCGTCGACCAGAACAGCCCGCATGCTCGCCGTCCCGCTGACCGAGGCATCGTCGATCGGTGCGACGTTGGCCTGGTCGAAAGGATCGTTACGCCCGCAGAGCCGCCACAACCGCCCCTCGGGTGGACAGTCCAGCACCAGGAACCGGACCCGAGGCAGCGAGGCAGCGGCGGCGACTTCCGCCTCACCGCGCAGACCGTCGAACAGGACCGGGCCGGGCGGCAAGCCGGGCGGCAGCAGCAGCCAGGACAGCACCTCGCCCATCCCGCCCGGGTAGCGTTCCTTGAACGCCGCCGTGAGCCGGAACCGCTCGACACGGTCGGCGACCGGGGCCGTGCCCCCAGCCATGAGCGGCAGGATGAAACTGTCCGTCAGCGCCCGGCGGTCAGGCAGGATTGCCGCCAGCGCCAGCGAAGCGACGAGTCGCTCCACGGTGGTAGTCTTGCCGGCGCCGGTCAGCCCGACAAGCACCAGCACCCCGCGATCGGTCAGGCGGTCCGTCCCGGTCTCCGCCGTCGGCGCGACGGAAACACCGAGTTCGCCCGGTTCCAGTCGCCGAACCTGCATGACGCCGCGCACACATCACCCATTGCCCACCTAGCAGGACCACACCCTCGGTCGCACCGCCTTGCGCGTCAAGCGGCGGGCGAACTGCCGGTTTCGACAGTAACGGTACGGATTTCTCCGGCCTTTGATGCAGCTTCGCGCCGTGGAATGGGTTAGTGTGTGCCCAGGCACGGTGAATTCTGAGCATGGGAGGGGTCACGATGCGGCGCGCAATGTTCGCGAAGTCGTCCGCTATCGCGCCCGGATCAGGTCCCGGTCAGTTCACCGCAGTGTCCGATCCGCCGGCTCGACCTGCCGACCGGCCCCGCGGCACCGGTTCTCATCTCACCTGACACTGCCCTGACCACGATAGCCCGCCGATGACATACGAACTCGCCGTCCTGCTCGCCCGTATCCCACTCGACATCGCGGTGCCGTTGCTGATCGGCATCGCCGTGCTGGTGTCCGTGATCGGTACCTGGGTGGTGAATACGATCTATGCGCCATTCCAGCTGGAGCCGAACAACCTCGTCGGTGGCGTGAAGTTCGGCTTCCTCGGCGAGATCTATGCGGTCACGCTGGCCCTGGCGCTGATCGGTGCCTTCGATCGCTACACCGACGCGCAGACCACGGTACAGAAGGAAGTGGCCACCCTGGTGGCCCTGGACCGGGCCGCCGAGATCTACGACGAACCCGGCCAGGGCGACACCCGTATTCGCATGAAGTCGGCAGTGCGGGAATATGCCCGGGCGGTGGTCGAGAAGGAATGGCGGACCATGAGCCTGGGTGTGCCGAGCTTCGAGGTCACCCACCGGCTACGGCAGTTGTCGGACGCCTTCATGAGGGCCGATCCCATCACCGGCGCCCAGCAGGCCCTGCAGCAGAACACGGTCGAGTGGGTGCGACAGGTGAACGAGAGCCGAAGCTTTCGCCTGACCACGGTATCCCGCAGCCTGGTGTCCCTGGTTTGGATCCTGCTCGGCCTGGGGACCACGATCGCCATCGTCTTCCCCTGGTTCTTCGGAACGACGAACGTGATCGCACAGGCCGCGATGTCGGCCATCATGGTCAGCTTCCTGGTCATGCACCTGGTGGTGGTCCTGCACCTCGCCTACCCGTTCGTCGGTGAGACGGCTGTCAGTCCCAGCGCCTTCCTCGCGGTCGCGCAGTAGGGCTCGCTCCATGTCGTTGTCCGAAGTCGTCATCGTCGACACCACGCTGCGCGAAGGCGAGCAGTTCATTCACGCGGATTTCTCGAGCGAGGCCAAACTCGAGATCGCGCGGGCGCTGACGGATTTCGGCGTCAATTATCTGGAGGTCACGTCACCGGCCGCCAGCCGACGCTCGCGCGAAGACGCCCAGGCGATCGTGGGCGCCGGACTGCCGGCGACCGTCGCCGCCCACGTCCGCTGTCATCCGAATGATGCCGCGATCGCGCTCGACACCGGCGTCGGGGCGCTGCACATGGTGATGGCAACCTCTCCGATCCTGCGTGCAGCCAGCCACGGCAAGGCGATCAGCGAGGTGGTGCGGATCGCCGCCGACGTGGCCGAATTCGTTCGCAAGCGCGCTCCCGAGGTCACGATCCGGTTCTCCAGCGAAGATGCCTTTCGCTGCCCGCTCGGCGATCTGGTCAACGTCTACCTGCCACTGGCGGAGCTGAAGCTCTTCGACCGGTTCGGGATCGCCGACACCACCGGCGCCGCCACCCCCGACCGGGTAGCCGAGGTGGTTGGGCTGATTTCCCGGCTGACCGCGACTCCGATCGAGTTCCACGGTCACAACGACATCGGCTGCGCGGTGGCCAACGCCCATGCCGCGATCACCAACGGCGCCACCCATATCAACACGTCGGTCCTGGGACTGGGCGAGCGCAACGGCATCACCCCGCTGGAAGGGATGATCGCCGTGCTGTATGCCGTCGACCGGGCCAGCACCATGAAGCGCTTTCGCCTGGACACCCTGCCCGCACTCTGCCGGCGGGTCGCGGAACTCGCCGAGGTCGGCATCCCGTTCAATCAGGTTCTGGTCGGCGAGACCGCCTTCAGCCACAAGGCCGGCATCCATACCAAGGCGGTCTACAACGACCCGCGTGCCTACGAGGCGCTGGATCCCGCCGACTTCGGTCTCACCCGGGAGATCTCCATCGGACACCGCCTGACCGGCTGGAACGCTGTCCGGGTGCGTGCCGACGCGCTCGGCATGCGGATGGCATTGTCCGACCTCAAGGAGGCGACCGCGCGGGTCAAGCAGGCCGCCGACGGCCGGCGGCTGACGCTCGACGACGTGGACCGCATCCTGAGCGAAGTGGCCGCCGAGGCGGCACGCCGCATAGCCTGACCCCGCTCAGGCCATGCGCTGCCGGCCGGCGATCGACCACAGCCCATACAGCATGCCCAGCCCGGCGAAGACAATTGCGAAGACAGCCAGCGGCGTCGTGTTGCCGTTGGCCGCCAACAGCGCCGGCCCGACCAGGGACGGTCCGAGGATGTGCCCGATGCGCTCGGCAAGACGGTAGATGGCAAGGGTTCGTTCGCGCCCGACCGTGTGCGCGACCCGGCTGTCCGCAACGCGCGCGACGACCGGCGCGGCGATCAGCCCCTGCCCGACGCCCAGCGCCACGACCGCCACCAGGACGGCGAGCCCGGTGGCCAGCGGCAATGCGCTGGAACCGAGCGTTGCCTGCATGCTGAACCCGAGCGTCGATACCCAGTCCGGGACATAGGCCGGCGCGGCTGCGCCACCGATCGGCACGAGCAATACGCCGAGCAATCCGATGCCGGCCGCCAGCATGATCATGCCGACGGTCAGAACCCCGTCGATCGACCCGAGCCAGCTGACGAGCCGAGGCGCGATGCCGGTGATCAGGAAGGTGACGATGGCGAACACCATCAGGGCCTGGCCAACCTCGTCGTCCTTGTAGCCGGCCTGATGCAGCACCAGCGGCATGGCGAACATCGCCACGCCCGCGAGCGCGAACTTCGAGGTGATCCCGACCATGCCGAGCACCGCCATGAAGTCCGGCGCGCGCGCCAATCGACCGACAGCCGACAGCAGACTGACCGACCCCGCCTCGTCGGTCCGCCGACGCGACAGCTCGGGCAGGACAAAACGGATGTAGAAGCACGCGGCCACCGCGACCATCCCGCCGACGAACAGCACATGGCGGTCGGGATTGAACACCGCCAGCAGTCCGCCGAGACCGGTTCCGACGATCAGCCCGCCATTGTAGCCCATTACCTGGACGGCCGCGGCCCGGGTCCGCTGACCGGCCCCGACCACCTCGAAAGCATAGGCCTGGACCGCCACCAGGAGGACACCCTGGCCGACGCCCCCGATCGCCCGGCCGACGCAGAGGGCCCAATACTCCGGAACCAGCGCTACCAGGAACAACCCGGCACCAACCGCGGCCGCGCCGATCGTGAACAGCTTCCGGACTTCGATGCGCCCGGACACATAGGAAGCGGGCAGCAACGCGACGGTCAGCCCTACAAAGAACAGGGTGAACGGCAGGGACACCCATTGCGAAGACAACCCGGCAGCGGCAACGGTTTCCTTGGCGATCTCCGGGAGCATCGACAGCGACAGGGCATCGGCGAAGATGCCCAGGAAATATGCCGGCCGGAGCAGCGCAAGCTTGGCAGCGACGGTCCCGGCGACGGCGGCCTCCTTGCCCTCGCGAACCGCCCGCAGGAAAATCAGCGAGAACACGGTACAGCCGAAGAACAGCGCCAGGAAGTTGCGGGCGCCGTTCCCCATCGCGGCCAGCACGACCGATACCGGCAGTTCGACCGACAGGATGATATTGTGATTCGGCCAGTCCTGGATCGGCAGGTCGAAGGTCAGCCGCTGGAACATGCCGTCGGCCAACCCCAGCACAATGCGCGTGTCCTCGATGTTGAAGAGGACTTCGCTCTGGTCGGTCAGCGAGATCGCCGCGATGTTGGGATTGATGCGTCGGTATTCCTCGAGAGTCGCCCCGATCTCCGACAAGGCGGACAGCGGTATCCCCACCTCGGTCGCAGCCGACAGGCGTTCGGCCATGGATCGCGCCAAGGCCTCGGCCTGACCCTCCGTGCCCTTGCGGTACAGGTCGAACATCACGACGGTGAGGATCGCCAGGTTGGCCGCCAGAACCGTCAGGAACAGCGGCGCCAGCCAGCGCTGGCCGGCCTCCTGGCCACGCCACGCAAGAAGCAGGAGCTGAATGACGACGGACAGTAGGAACAGGCCCGCGGTACCGACGAACACCGGGACGAACGCCTCGTCGACGACCTCCTCGACCCGATCCCGGTCGACGTGCAGCACGACGCTTCCAACGACCCCGAACTTGTCGCTGATCGGCAGCCCGACCGCGAACTCCGGTTCGCCGCCGGCGCGCAACGGTGCCAGCTCCCAATCCGTGTGCATGCCGCCGAGATCGCGCGCGTCAGTGCACAGACGAGCCCTGACGCGATCTTCGCCCTCGCAGAAGACCGGCCTTCCGTCGACGTCGACCACCGCGACCGCGATGATCGCCGCATCGACGCTCCGGACCTGCTGGCTGCGGCGGTCGAAGCCACCGAACTGGTCGAGCGGCAGCCCCGACTTCGCGAACTGGGAGACCGACGCCTGCAGCGTGGCGCCAAGCTGATCGATACGTTCCAGGCGGATCTGGACGTAGACCCGCGTTGCCTCCCCATAGCCCACATAGGCAAACATCAGCAGGCTGAGGGCCGTCAGCGCAATGCCCGGCCAGACGCGTCGCAGCGACGTCATTTCAATCCCGATCCAATGCCCTCGCCGGCAACCGGCGTCCGACCACGCCGCGTCTCAATTCTTCGGCGGCGAGCCCAGTGTGAGCGGTCCCAGTTGATCGAGAGCGGGATCCAATTCACGCTGAGCCTTGCGCAGTGCAGCCACGTAACCCTTGTTTTGGCCACCGTCGAAGTGCACCGCACGGCGCAGGTATTCTGCAGCCCCGGCCTTGTCACCCGCTCGCTCAAGATGCTGGCCGTAGGCGAACAGGATTCTCGGAAACTCCGGATCCATAGCGAGCGCAGCCTTGTACTTGACGTCGGCATCGGCACCCATGCCCATCGCTTCAAGCGAGTCGGCCCAGGCCACCAGCGCCTCCGGGTAGGTCGGATCGATCTCAAGCGTCTTGCGGTACCTCCCGATCGCTTCCTCGTGTTTGCCCTGATCGGCCAGAGCGTTCCCCCAGCGCATCATCGGCCGTGGGAACGTCGGATCCAGGGTCAATGCCTGCCGAAACTTGATGATGGCATCCTCGTACTTCCCTTCCCGGCGCAGCACATCGCCGAGAAGGGCATAGACCCAGGGCATTTCCGCACGCGGCGCGAAGGCGAAACAGTAATCGATCGCCTTCTTGGTCTCCGGATAGCCGCTGGCCGCAGTCTCCTCCCGGAAGTGATAGACCGCCACGAGATAAGGGTCGATCTTTTGCATCAACCGGATCGCCCCCCTCTTCAGCAACCCGCTGACATCGTCGACCTTGCCTTTCTCCGACATCGCAAAGTCCCAATACGCCGGGGACTCCCCATAGACCTTGAGGGTGAGGACATCGTCTTGCTTGATGAGCTTGCCGGAGAAGGTATAGGTGAGAAACCCGAGCGCCACCTGGGTAGAGCGAATTGGCTCGCCAAGCCCGAACCAGTCGCTCAGCGCCACAACGGAGCGGCCCTGCGCGGTGAGTTCCTTGGTCCTGGTGCCACGGTTCGTACCTGCCGCCTCCGCGATCTCGGAAACGTAGCGGGTAAACTCGCCGGCAGCCGCGTAACCGGTGTAGCCGGTCTCCCAATCGAAATTCTGGGGAACCGACATCTTTTCGATGATGATGGTCCCCGGGTTCACGAAATAAGAGACCGCGAAGAACGCGGCGACCGCCATCACCGGCAGCGACAGGAACCCATCCAACATTGCTTTCCTCCCCGAAAGCGCACCACGGACCCGCCCGGTCGGGCGGAACGAACCGAAGCCGAGGGCTCCGACAATATCCCACGATGCTGAAAAATTTAATAACGCGCCGCCGCGAGCTGCCAGCGATCAGACCTACCCGCCCACCCGTTGTCCGAACTCGATAACCGCCCGACCGTCGGGGTCGTAGACGAAGGTAGCCGATTCGAAGAACGAAAACGGGATCTTGATGCCGATCCGCTGGGCGACCAGGAAGTTGATCGCGAGATCCGGGGGCGAGACCGTCCCGACCGGCAGCGTGGCCGGATCGGCGCGGCCCAGCAGCACATCCTTGGCATAGACCGCCGCCAACGCGACCGCGCTCGACTGGTTGACCCCGATCGACAGCAGTGCCGAGTCGGCCCCGGGACGCACCACGTCCGGCAGCATCGAGACCACCGGTACCCGCCCGGCATGCCGATTGACCTGGGCGATACGTTCGTAGACCGGGGTCGAGCCGGTTACCAGAAGCACGCTTCGCCGCAGATCCGGGTCGGCCCTTCGCATGGTATCGAGACCCGCGGGAACCGAAGTGTTCAACTCCGCCTCGGCGCTCGCATCGTCCGCGACGGAGATATCGACCAGTGTCAGGCCGAGCTCGTCGGCGGCATCGTGGAGCGGCTCGACCTGGGTCTTGATGGCACTGTCGTTGTCGCGGGAATACAGCACCCCGATGGTCGTCAGGTTAGGCACCAGACGGCGCAGATAAGCCACCAGGGTGTCGGTCGCGACGTTGATCGACGTGTAGGCGATGTTGGTACCGCTGCCGGCTTTCGGATCGGCAACCTGGCCCGACGCGACAGGGTCCTTGGAAGCGCTCGTGACCGCCGGGATCCTGTTGCCGCGATGATGATCGTGAAGGTAGACGGTCGCCACCGAGCCGACCGACATGATCAGGTCAACCGGCTGGGCATAGGCCCATTCCAGGGCCTCCTGGGCGACCGCGTCGTCCTCGTCGTAGAACCAGACCGAGAAGCGCACCGGCACGCCATGCTGCCGGAACACCTGGAGAATGGTGTTGACCGAGGTGGAGTACGCGATCTCGGACCGCTTCGGGATCAACAGCATCACCAGCTTCGCCGTGCGGCGCTGCTCCTCCGGCGCCCAGGACGGCTGGATGCTGTGCCGCGCGGTATCGCCGGTATCGCGGTTGATCGTGTAGTCGCTCTCGGCCGAGGAGTCGTAACTCAGCCAGTCCAGCATCGGCCGCGCCGCCTGGGCAGGCAATGCCCCGACCGCCAGTACCGCGGCGACCAGCAACGCCCTGGCTATGCTCCGGCCTGCTTCCATGAACCGACTCCTCAGCAAGCGCCCCCTCAGAACGGGGCGGTACCCTCTACGGTCAGGCGATGCATCACGCGCGGCAGATCCGGCGGCGTGAAAGTGGCCGTATGGATGGTCGCGGCGTTGTCCCAGGCGACGACGTCACCCGGCTGCCACTTGAAGCGCAGCGTTCGTTCGGGATCGGTCGCGAACTCGCAAAGCCTGCGCAGCAGCGGTACCGCGACATCGTCCGCGATGCCTTCGATCCCGACGGTCATTTCGTCGTTCAAATACAGCGCCTTGCGTCCAGTGATCGGATGGGTTCGCGCGATCGGCTGCAGGCGATCCGGCTCGCGGTTGCTGCGCTGCGCGGTCGGAGACGGTTTGGCAGCGGCCTCCTCGGCCAGCCGGATCGCCTTCAACCGCTCGATCTCGCTGCGCTCGCGGTCGTCCACCGCCCGGTCGCCGGAGAACACGAACTCCTTGCGCTGGTAACGGTGGATGGCGCGCCGGCCGTCGATCATCGCCTTGGTCTCGGCATCCAGCCGCTCGTAGGCGTCGGCGGTGTCGACGAAGAGGGTATCGCCGCCCCGGGCCGGAACGGTGACGCCGTGCAGCAGCGTCACGCTGCTCGGCTTCTCGGTGAACGTGCTGTCGCTGTGCCAGTGCGTGCCGGCACCATCGCGGCCGATCGCCTTGCCGTTCTCCCGAACGTTCGACAGCACATAGATCTGCGGGTGCGACGGCAGGTTATAGGAGCTGATGAAGAACGGCTCGACCCGACCGAAGACCTCCGCAAACCGGATGAAGCCGTCGGGATCGACCTCCTGGCCGCGGATCACGACGACCTTGTACTGCCAGAACAACTCGAGGAGCCGATCCCGGTCGCCCGCATCGATCGGTCGCGACAGGTCCAGCCCCTTGATCTCGGCACCGACGTATTCGGAAAGCGGTTCGGCTGTCAGCGTCATCGGGCGACCATCGGTTTTGAGAAGATCAGGCGGGAGGTGACGGAATCGTCGACCTCGACTTCGACACCGGTCAACATGAAGCGGCTGTCGGATCTGGCATCGCGCCAGTCCGCAGCGTCGAGCAGGATCCGCAGCAGGGTCAGGTCGGGACGGACATCCGGCGTCGCCGGTTCGGCGACCTCGCGAGACAATGTTCGCCGTTCCGCCGCCTCGAGATCACGGTCGTAACGAAACCGCAGCACGAAGTCCTGGCGATCGTTCCGGGAAACTTCAAACGTCGACAAGGCATAACCGGCGCGGCCGGCCAGATCGTCGAGCCGATCCGGCGACAGCACGACCATCTGCCGGAACGCATCGGCCACCCGGTCATCGCGTTCGGCGACGGCGACACGCTGCCAGAATCGATCGAACCAAGTCGAGACCGACGCTTCGGCATCGTTGACCCAACCGGCAACCGTGAGCATGAGGTCTCCGACAACCCCGGCCCGGGCCGGGGCGGCAACGCCGCCGACGGCCGCTGCGACGAGCATCGCCGCGACCAGCATACCCTTCATGGCCAAGCTCTTCCGTTACCCGTCCCGGGACCGGCCAAGGCCGTATCGACAGGTAACCGCATTACGACCGGCCATGCAACGCGGGCATTGCGTTCGAAGGCTGTTCCGCCATTATGAATCGGAGCGGCACCCGGGTAAGCGGAGCAACTATGGCCAGCGTTCTCGTGGTCGCCACCAGCAAGGGCGGCACAGGCAAGACCACCATCGCGGCGTCCCTCGCGGCTCACTGGCGGGACGACGGCAAGCGCGTAGCCATGCTGGATACCGATCCGAACCAGGCGGCGACCCGCTGGATGCGGAAGGCCGAGAGCTTCAAGGACGTCGAATCCCAGGCGACTTCGGACGAACATGCCATCATCGGCGCCGTTCAGGATCTGGGCGAGCGCGCCGATCTGGTGATCGTCGACACCGCCGGCTTCGGGAACCAGTCGATGATCTACGCCGTCGGAATCGCCGATCTCGTGCTGATCCCGGTCATGGCCGATGAGGCGAGCCTGTTCGAAGCCACCAAGATGAAGAAGGTGATCCAGAGCGCCAGCGCATTGACGCGCCGCGACATCGCCTTCCGGACCGTGCTGAATCGTGTCAAGCGCGCGACGGTGGTCCGCCACACCGAGCGCCAGCTCGAGGCGCTGGGGCTGAACCCCGTGGACGCGCGCATCGGTGACAGGACGATCTTCCAGGAAGCCTCCTACCACGGCTCATCGCCGCAGGAGCTCGCCCCGAAGAACAATGCGTCGATGGAGATACGCCGGCTCGCGCAAGAGCTCGAGCCGGCGCTGTTCGGGGCCTGACGACGGCCGGGCGCTACTGGACGCGCGCCGCCCTAGAGATGATGTAGCCGTCGAGTTCCTCACGGACCGTGTCCGCCTGCATCCGCGCCTGAACCAGTTCGATCCATGCCTTTGCGGTCGCACGACGCTCCTCGGGCAGCATGCCGATGGTGTCGATCGCCACCTGGAAGTCGCCGTTCACGACGGCCTTTTCGGCCCGGGCGATGGTTGCCGGCACCCCGTCACCGGTCGGAGCACCGTCCAGCCTCCAGCGCAGCCTCATGGTCGCCGCCGCAAGGCTGGCGACCGTATCCGAGACCTGCGACGCGAGATCGCCTGTCGCCTGCGGGCGTTGCTCCGCCATCAGGATGGAATGGGCGACCTCGTCGAAGCCGTCCTGCAACTCGCTGACACTCGGAATGCCGACCTCGGCCCTGCCTTCGACTGCCGCGATGATCGGCGCCGCGTCGGGATCGTCGCCGGTGAGTGCGCGGAACAGATTGAGGGTACTCGCATAGGGTTCGGAATCCCCTAGCGCAGCGCGCAGATCCTCCGCGACCATCAGGATACCCGGCAGCTTCGCGGTCTGGACCGCCTGCTCCAGGGAAGCCTGCTTCTGGGCCATCGACGCCAGCGTCGCTTTGAGTGTGTCGACCTCGACCTTCAACTCGCTACGCACCTGATCGGCGGTCAGGCCTTGGTCGGACCCCGAGCCGTACACGATCGGCGTCCACTGCGGATAGGTCAGCGCCAGGACGATTCCGACGACGCCGGCTATCAACCCGGCCAAGGCGACGCCACCGCTGGAACCTGACCCGGATGCCTCGACCGTGGCCGCCGGAGGCGCCGCATGGGTGGTCGACGAACTGCGGTGGGCCGAAGCCGGCGCCGCTGTCTGGGCCGCTGTCTGGGCCGCTGTCTGGGCCGGTGCTGCCGCCCCAACCGGTGCGGCAGATGCCGGGGCGGCAGGTGCCGACGCTGCGGGTGCCGACGCTGCGGGTGCCGGCGCAGCCGGCGTAGCAGCGGTGGTCTCCGGCTTCTCCGACGCCGTCTGGCCGGCACTCCCGGTATCGGCCGCCTTGGATGCAGGCTTCGTGCGTTCCTTCCGGGTAACGCCGGTCGAAGAGGAACGCGAAGGGCGCTTGGTTTCGTCGGCCATGGTGCCTCCGATCTATTGTGGGTGTTCCGGAAGGGTTGCTGCGATCATGATGCCCCCCCGATCCGAGTCAAGACGCACATGCAGCATTGATCGACACTAGTGACCGCCGTGCGACGCCAGCCGCCTGTAGTATTGCAGGACGGCCAATGCCACGAGCGCGGCCCAGAAATTCAGCGTGTTCAGCATGTACGCGAACAGTGCCGACACGTAGATCGTGATCGCCTGCGCGAACAGAAAGAGAAACGCGATCCCCAGAAGCCCGGCGATCAAATCCTGCCCCCGCAGATAGATCAGCGCGGCCACAACGGCGATCACCAGCAGGCATCCGACCGCCAGCAGAACGAGCGCAACCATCGGATCCGCATCCGGTGTCCGGGCCGCCCACAGAAGCGGATCGTAGCTGTAGAGCGCCGGATCCGCCCGATACAACAGAAAGGTCGTCCAGGGCACGTCCCACACTCCGCCGACCTCGAAGACCGACGCGACCCTGAAGCTCGGGGTGTACGGGTCGGCGTACAGCACGCTCCACCCCAGCGCCATTCCGGCGGCCACGGCCGGACGCGTGACGATCGGTACGTGCCAATAGGCTCGCAGGTGCGGCAAACGATGCAGCCAGCCGAGGGCCGCGATCGCCACCACCGGCACACCGATCAGCAGGCACCCGGTGAGGCCCCGTAGCCCGAGTTCCGCGACCCAGCCGAGCAGTCTCGCGAATTCGCCGTCCACTCCGTCCTCGATCGTGCGTCATCGGCCCGCACGCGCCGGGCGTGCCGGACGTCGCGGCCGGCGACGATTATCTGGCCGCCCCGATCCGGGCGTAGATACGCTCGGACAGTGCGTCGAACGACCGCTCGGTCGCAAGCCGGCGTCTTGCTTCGACGATCCAGCCTTCGAGCAGAACATCGCTGCGGCGACCGTTCACGGCGACCGCCTCCTGAATTGCCAGATCGAGCTGACCGGCCTCCAGTGCCGCATCGATCGACGCGACCGCCACGGTCACTTCGCCGATCGGATCGGCCTCCGGCATGGTCCGGGTACCGACCAGAACCTCGAGCCAGGAACTGAGCCGCTGGGTCCAACTCTGCATGCGGTTCAGCGACCCGCCCATCTGGGTCGCCACGAAGGCGAAGTCGAGCCGAAGGCCCGGAAGCGTGGTGACGCCGGTCGCCGCGCTAGCCCTCAGATCCGAGAGCACGGCCAGCGCCTCCACGTCTTCGCCGACCAGCAACTCGGCCAGCGACAACTCGGCCTTGAAGGGTGCACTGCGGTTGAGGGCAAGCCGGAGCTGGGTCATGCCGATCAGCGGCAATTCCATCAACTTCCGTTGCTCGGCGATCGAGTTCGCCTTTTCGGCTACCAGGCTACGGTCGTCATGCGCCTTGGCGACTTCGGCCGCGAGATCGTCAACCCGGGCTGAAGCCTCGGCGCTGGCGGCATCGACCCGTTCGGACAGCTTCGCTACCGCGGAAGCGGTCTGCTCGTTGCCGGCTGACACTTCCGACAGTCTCGGCTCCAGTGCATCGATTGCCTCGCGAAGGCCGGTCAGCGACTGCTCGGCCGCCTCGGCCCGGGCCGCCAGGGCGTCCAGCGACTCCCGTACCCCATCGAGTTCCGTGAGCTTGGTATCGAGCGCTCCGATCCGGTCGACCAGCGCCGCGAGATTCGCCTCGGCGGCACCCAGGCGCTGGTTCTGCTCGGTCCGCAGCAGCAGCTCCCGTGCCGCGGTGGCATCGATACCCGGAGCGCCCAGGACGCGGTCGAGCGCGGCGGTCAGGCGGTCGACCCGCTGGTCGAGGCCCGAGAAGGTGATCTCCAGCCGCTTGGTTTCATGGCCCGTGATGAAGTCTACCCACTCCGCACTGATATACTGCGGATAGCGCTGCAGCAGATTCCGCGCCTCGGTCCTGAGGCTGGGCGCGGCCAAGGCGCCAAGCGCCGCCGCCAGCGCGACGACCGCGAACAGGAATGTCAGAAATGCCGCCGTCCCGCTGCCGCCCTTCGGCTTTGCCGGTGCCGGTTCGGCGCTGGCAACAGGGCGTTCGCCGGCTGGCGGAGTGGCAGCGCTGCCGCCGCCCTTCCCACCGTCACCGGAACCGCCTTCGCCCGACCCGCCACCACCGGAACCACTACCCCCGGAACCACCGCCCGTGCCCGAGCCGCCCAGCTTCGGTTCTGCACGCGCCGAACCGCTGCCCGGATACTGGTTCGCCAGTTTCGACAGCGCATCCGGATCCACATTCGGTAACGGTCGGTTCGCCATAATGCAGAAATCCCCCTACGCCGGCCTCGTGGCCGACCCGCAGCACCGTCAGGCGGCCTTGATTGAGTTGTACCAGCGGCGCGATCGGATCACCCACCCGGCCCGCTTCGGCCGAACGTCGTTCTCTTCCATGATCGCCTTGACCCTCTGCCGGGCCTCGTCCGTCGGCACCCGTCCCTTGGTCTTCGCGCGATACATGTCGACCGCCTGCTCGAATTCCGCTCTCGACAGACGCTTGCCGCGACTACGTGCCGACTGGACCAGGACCAGGTCTCGGATCTCCGCCTCGGTGGCCCGCTGCAGAGAGAAGCCCTGATCGTTGACGGTCGACAGAAGCACGCCCCGCGCTTCTTCCAGGGACAGGTTGTAGCGGGCCATGCCGTCCTGTAGCAGTCGCCGCTCCTCATCTGCGCGAATGAACCCGCCGTTCATCGCTTCGATGCGGACCATGTCGGCGAAACGGCGTCGCCCGTCCGTTCCTTGCGGCATCGTGTGGTCCATCGTCTGTATCGCCCGCCCCTTGCTCAGCTGTCAGGCCCGAAGCGCCTAGAAACCGCATCGGACCTGATATTTCAAGCTATTACCGACGGGAGCGTTCTCAGGTCCAAGGAACCGCCTTAAACCCCCGCGGCGTTCACCCCGCTCCCGTCACAAGAGCCGGCGGCTCCGTCGTGACCAGCCAGTGAGCCGCGACGCCGCCGATGACCGCACCAGCCATGGTGGCAAGCCCGCCACCGCCGAGCAAGTCCACCAGGATTGCGCCGCCAGCCGCACCGAGGGCGATCGCCGCAATTCCGTTGGTGCTCAGCACCACTGTCTGCCCGCCACTGGCAAGGCGTCCGGCAGTGTTGCGCGCGGACGACACCATGTCCAGCATCGCGGACTGCATCCGCCCCACCATCGACTGCAATTCCTCGATCTGCTCGGGCGTCAGCACCTTCTGGACCCCGGCCGGCGCCGTCGCCGGCGCGGTCGACGCGGCCCCGGTCTGCGCCTGCGCCTGTGCACCGAACGCCGAGAGCCAAAGCGCTCCGACCACAAAAACCGCGAATCGCCAAACGCGCATCGGCCTCTCCTCTCCGTCACTTCTCGTTTCCGGCCGCCTCCCTGGAGGCCCGCCGATCATATGCCGCGATGAGTACTATATCAGAATGATGGCATTCGAGTTATCGACACGCCACTGTCTTTATTTCGCGGTGCGGCAATGAGTCCACGGTCACTTGTGGCAGTCAGCCGGAGGCACTGCTACATCGTGCCCATCACCGTACGGGAATCCGGTATGCCGACCACGCGTCCGAAACACCGTTTCCGGGTCGTCGAAACGGGAATCGGCGCGGCCCTCTCGGTGGTTCGGCGAATCGCTGCTGCGGCGGTGCTGGCGGGAATCCTGCTGGTACCGACGGCCACCCAGGCAGACCCCATCGGGCTCGACGAGCGTGCCGCCGCCTGGACCGCCAACGATACCCGAGTGCTCATGCGGGCAGCCCCCCGCCTGGTAGACGGAGCACTGGCGCCGACCTTCAGGGGCATGGACAGCCGTGTCGGCGCCTATGCCGATTGGGTCTATGGCTGGTTTTCCAGCCTGCTGACCGCCTGGGATCTCGCCGCTACCGCCGCGGGCGAGGCGCAGCGGGAGATCTGGGCCGGGCGGGTACCGGACACCGGCATCCTGCACGACCGTCTGGCAGGTGAGGTCCAGGAGCGTTTCGACGAGACCGTGATCCACCCGGTCCGCACCGAGCAGGCGATCACCGGAGCCTGGGGACGGGCCATGGAGCGGGTGGCGGCACTCGACGTGGCGCTGGCCGGCGAACGTCACGCCCGGATCGAGCGGGCGGCGGCGCTGCTGCGGGTCGATCCCGGACCGGCCCTGCAGCGATACGGAGGCCCGTTGCTGTCGACCACACTTGCGGATTCGACGTCGCCGGACCTCTCGTTCTCGACGTTGTCGGAAATCGAGGAAGGGGCCGGCGGGACCGCCGATCGCGTTCTGGTGCGCTCGCTCCGCCCACTCGCCACCCGCGCACTCAGCGTCACCACCCGCCTGCTGCTGGCGCCGATCGCCGGCGGGCTGGTGGCATCGCCAGTCGCAAACGGCAACGGACTGTTCACGGCCGCCGCCGCGATGATCGCGGTATCCGCCGGAATCTGGGGGGTAGACTATGCGGCCAACCGGCTCGACAGCGCATTGACCCGCGAGGCGTTCGAGAACGAGCTTCGGCTGCTGATCCGGGATGCCCATGGACAGGCGTCGCGGATTGCCCGACGGCACGCCCAGGTCACCGTGTGCCGCGCGCTGGCGGATGCTAGCGCGTGCGACGTGGCGGCACCGGTTGCGGGAGGCGGCGGCCGCGGATAATCTTAAGTCCCCGGCAGAGCCGGCTCGATGATGGATGGACACGGGGCCAGAGGACGGCCGTGGGCAATACTCACAACCTAGATCTCGGCGGCGTGATTGCGCGCGTGCTGCTGTGCGTGTTCGTGGTGTTCAGCGCCTACAACGTCAGCGGATATTCCTATTTTCATTGGGTGACGTCGGACGAGTTGCAGCCGCCGGCCGAGCATGTCCTGCAGATTGCCGTCGCGGGGGCGCTCGGATTCGCATTCCACACGATCGGCGACATCACCCGCCGGTCGCTGCAGAAGGGTGGCGTCCCGCTGATCTCGATCATGTTCGCGGCGTCCGCCTGGTATCTGGTCGAGGCCGATTGGATCGAGTTGCGGACCTTAGAGGACTTGATCACGGCGATGCAGCTCACCGTGGTCGGTATCCTGACCTTCGGTGTCTGTTTCTCGTTCCTGCACTATCGCCTGGGCGGCGTGAAGCAGGTCGAGGAGACCTGATCGCCACCGAGATCTGATCGCCACCGAGATCTGATCGCCGCGAGGCTGGCCGCCAGCGCCTAGACCGGGCATCCCCCGGCGCCGTCGAACGGTACCGCCGACGAGTGATGCAGCAGGATCGCACCCACCTCGCCCGCGCCAATACGGCCCACGACGTAGGTGAAGCGCGCCGGCGTGACCACGGGGCCGCGCACCGGGTCGGTGTAGCGGAACTCGTAGAGACCGCTGGTGGTGGCCGGATCGTTCCCCTCGACCGACAGCGTGCTCGCGAATCGGACGCTGGCCGATCGCGCGATCATCAACTGGTCGAAATAGCTCCGCATCGCCCCCGGCCCGCGTCGCGGATCGGGGGCCGCGGTTGCCAGCAGCAGCGCATCCGGGGCGTAGAGCGACAGCACACCGGCTACGTCACCGGCGTTGAATGCAGCCTCCCAGGCCCGCAGCGTCGCCTCCACCGGCGCCCGCGCGACCACCGCCGACACCGGCAGGGGCTCCTCGACGGTCTCCTGCGCCGGCAGCGGGACCCGGTTGAACCAGCGGCGGCTTCGCAGCACCAGCCCGTTCGGGCGGGCCGAGAGCCCGTGCCGGATCATCAGATCCTTGACCCGGCTCGCCGCCTGCTCCTGGCCCAGCCGCCCACGGGCCCGCGACCGGTACAACTCGACCGCCGACCGGAAATCGGATCGCGACACCCGGCCGGTACGGTCGGCCTGCGTGCGCAGATAGTCGGCGACGGTGCCCTCGACCGCACTCTCCAGCACCAGGCTGTCGGCGGCCGCGGCATCGAACACCGCGCCACGCGCGTCGTCGTATCCCAGGCCGTACCCCGACGTCCCGATCCGGAGCAACGCACGCTCCTGGGTACGGCTGACGAACCCGCCGGTGCCGGCATAGGATTGGATCTGGTCCCGAAAACTCGCCATCTAGCCTCCCGCCCCTGCCGCCGGCCTCAGAAAGTGGATTCCAGCCGCGCAGATACGAACTTGAACTCTACCAGCGTCAGAACCGACTGCCAGATCAGCACGAAGGATAACCCCCAGATCAATGCCTGCGCGATCGATTGGTTGATGTCGACCACCGTCGACTTCGCCCGATAGCCGAAATACAGCGCAATTCCGGCCGCCCCGACGATCGACGGGATCGCCTTGGCGGCAATCCAGCCGGTGCCGTCCATCATCAGCTGGCCCGGCGGCCACAGGCGCTGGAAGTACTGGTCGCGCCACATGTAGGTCGAGTCCTCGGGGAAGATGAACGACCAGGTGGCCATCGCCACCCATCCCGTCAGGCATTCCGACATCAGCGTCAGGACCACCGACGCCACTGCCGAGGCGGTCAGGATGGCGCCGGTCAGGTAGATGTCGTGCGGCACGTTCAGGTTCCGCATCGCCTTGATCTGGTCGGAATACACCTTGTGGCCGATATCGGCGCCGATCAGCGCCGCGTTGCGGGTGGAGATCAGCACCGCGGTGGTCAGCGGCGCCAGCACCCGGAGTTCGGCGAACGCCACCCCCGCAAGCGCGTCGGAATGGATGATCGGCAGCAGAAGGTCGCGGAACGGCAGGTACTGGAAGATGAACCAGGTCGTCACGAACCCCACGATCACGCTGCCGAGCCCCACGAACAGCAGGGCCGACGGCGAGAAGCACAGCTCCCACAGGTATCCGGCCAGAAACCGCAGGGTCCAGCCGATCCGCCAGACCGTCGACGATCGCATCGGCCCGGCTGAGACCGCGACGGTTGCCGTCGCCCGCGCCGGCGCGGGCGGCATGTCGGAGCCCGGTACGGTTTCGTCCGGCTCCGCCTCGATCGCCATCAGTTCCCGCTCCAGGCGGCGGGCATCGGCCGGCAGCTCGACAAGCGCGTGCTGCCGGGGATCCAGCATCAGGACCCGGTCGGCGACGTCGATCAGATGACGGTAGTGGTGCGCGATGATCACCACCGGCACGCCGATCTCGGTGCTGAGCGACCGGATCAGTTCCGCCAGGCGCTTGGACGCCGAGACGTCGAGGCCGGAATTCGGTTCGTCGAGGAACAGCACCGGGTGGTTGCCCAGCAGCGTCCGACCGATCGCGACGCGCTGGCGCTGGCCGCCGCTGCAGCTGTTCACCGGTACGTCGCGCTCGACGTCCTTCAGCAGCCCGTCGATCGCCGCCAGCAGGGCGTCGCCGACCGCCTCGTTGTGGTCGGCCGCGATCGTCAGGTTCTGGCGCACGGTCAGTTCGTCGAACAGCGCGAAGTTCTGGAACACGACGCCGCCCAGCGTGATCCGCTCGCGGGCCAGATCGACCCGGGCGCCTGCGTAGGTGACGTGACCAGCGATCCGCCAGCCCTCGTCGGCCGCCGAAATCGCCCCGGACAGCAGGTTGACCAGCGTCGACTTCCCTGATCCGCTCGGCCCGGCCAGGATCACCACCTCGCCGGCCGCCAGCGAAAAGTCGGCCTCGTGCAGCAGCACCCGCCCATGCGGCTGCGCGATCGTCAGTTTTTCGACGGTAACGACCGGGGTCCCGGCCGACGGTCGTCCCGAGTTGGATCTGCTCATGAACGGATCTCGACCAGGGGTTCGTAACGCGACAACTCGCGGGCGGCGGCGGAACCGTCCTTGACGACCAGGGCCACCAGGCGGCGACGGTTCAGCAGGATGTAGCGGATCACGCGGACCGCCAGCGTGTCGGGACGGCCGTTGTTCCGCTCGACGATGCGCGAGAACACTTCCATCGACATCGCCGAGAGTTCGGTCTCCAGGGTCCGCAATTCGCGCGCGAAGCGCTTGTCGCGCAACATCCGGTCGACGAGCGGTTCCAGCCGCGGGTCGGCGATGAGCGCGTCCAGGAACGAATCGGCCATCAGGGCGCCGACCCGCCAGGCACGCTCGTCCTCGGCGATGTCGAACAGGTGCCGCATCATCAACCGGTGGACCTGCGGGTCGACCATGACCTCCGCGGCCGCCCGCTCCAGCGGACGGGTATCGAGCTTTCCGTCGACCACCAAGTCGTGCATGGCGTCCCAGCTCGGCACCACCATCTCGAACACCGCCCGCCGCAGCTTCGGGAGGGCGATCGGCAGCAACGCGGCGGCCAGCCGCTCGCCGTCGGCCTGGTCGAACATCTCGCGGACCGTCCGGCCGATGAGCTGCATCTTCGGATCGCGCCACATGCCCGCGTAGGCGTCCTCGACGATCGCCTGCAACGGCTCGCGATAGTCCACCACGAAGGCCGGCTGCCCGACCATCGCGACGAACCGGTCGCGCATGATGCCGACGAGCCGTTCGCCGATCCCTGCGATCTCGTTCTTCGATGCCCCCGGCACCAGCGCCCAGAGCGCCTTCACGTCGGTCTCCAGGAGGACGACCCGGGAATCTTCGTAGGAGACGGTCTCGAGGTCCGGAAACAGCCGCATCTCGACCCTATCACCGTCCAGAAGCACCGCCCGACCGACCGGGATCGCGGTACCGTCCGCCGACAGCCGGTAGGCCGGATAGGAACTCGGCGTCTCCATCCCCTCGGTCCAGCCCGGCCGCGCGAACACCCGCGCGTCGGCCGTGTCGAGCAGCGGCGAGCCCCGGAATCCCCAGATCCCGAGCACGCCGGAGATCACCAGGACCGCGACCGTGAGCGCATATGTGTGCGGCGTTCCCCTGCGCACCCGCGCTACTCCGCGGCCAGGTCGGCATCGTCACCGCCGGCCGCCTCGGCCTCGGCACCCTTGGCCTGGGTCGCCCGGACTCGCTGGGCAACCTCCAGGACGGCGGCAAACGCCTCTATGTCGCGATGATCGAAAAACCCGCCCATATGAACGTTCTCCGCGAAGGCGTCACGCCAGTATCGGCCGGTCAACGGTTGGCTGCCGGCATAGTGCAGAACCAGCAACGGGGGCAAGAACAACGGTCGGTACACCTCGAAGGCGGAGATCAGATCCATTCGGATCACCGTCTCCGCCTCGGCACGGAATGTTCCGAGCAACTCCGCCATCGCCGCCGCAACGCCGTCCCGCACCATCCGGACCCGGTCGGCATAGAGCTCGGTCCGGCCGGCGAAGCCGCGCATCCGCGCCAATACTTCACCGCTGTCCTCGACCATGGCTGGGTTCGCCTCCCCTGCCCACAAAGGCCTGAAGTCGGCCCGACCCTATGACGCCCCGGTGCCGTTCGCGACAGGAATCGTCGCAGCAACCGGTTTTGGCGGCTACCGACCCATGGTATGTTGCCGGCGGGAAACTTAATGGGGGTGTCGCGTGCGACCGATCGTCCTGGTCCTTTTCGGGCTTCTGATCCTCGCCATGCCTGGTGCGGCATCGGCGCAGGCGGAGATTCCGCCCCCTGTCGTCCAGAGCCTGCACGACCCCGTGACCGAAGCGTACCTGTCGCCCTGGGTCGGCGCCGCGGCCGGAGCAAGCGCCGCGATCATCGGCATGAACGTCTGGACCGGCGGCGCTCTGCTGGCGCCGGCGCTGGGCCCGACGTTTTCCGGGATCCTCGGTGGCTCGTGGCTGGGTCTCTCGGCCCTCACCCCGATCGGTGCGAATGCAGTCTTCCAGACCACTTCGCTGGTGGCGGTCGGAGTCTCCGGCGGCCTGTTCGGCCATTGGCTCGGCAGCGAGTGAGTTCTGGCAGTTCCGACAGAACAGGCTGTTAGAACGTGGACATCGCCACCACGATGCGCGATGCTTGATTAACGGTTCCGCGCAAGGGCGGTCCGGTCAATTTCCGGTCGACGGGGAGAAACTTACGATGGCGAAGACACTCGTTAATTTGAGCCGCGCATTTGTGATTGTCGCGGCTCTCGCGCTCGTTCCGGCCGCGGCGAAAGCGCAGAGCCTCTCGGCTTCGCCATCCGCGAGCGGCAGCTTGGATGCGTATCGGGCTATGGCGATCACCGCCGGCGTGATCGGTGGCGCCGTGGTCGCGACGGTCGTTACCGACGGCCTCATCCTGCCGATCCTGGCCGGCGGCGGCCGCGGCGGCATTTCCGGCATGGCAGAGCAGCTGGTAAGCACCGCCGGTACCGTGTTCGGCGCCGTGGCGGGTGGCCTCTACGCCGACGGCTGGTACGCCCAGCAGTAACGGCGCCATCGCCGCACAATTCGAAAGGCCCGGCGATTGCCGGGCCTTTTTCGTTTTCCGAACCGATCCGTGGGGGCACCGCCTCCGCGGTTCCCGTTCCGCGCTACTACTCGCGCCCCTGCCCGCGAACCGAAGCGCGCGGGCCGTCGGCGCGCCCTCAGTTGATGTCCGCCGGTGTCGGCTTGAAGTAATACGAGCTGTATACCCACATGGTGATCACGCCACCCGCGAACGCGGCGGCGACGGCGGTGGTCGCGACCGGCATCGTCGCATACAGATACCCTGCTCCTGCCCCCAGCGCGGCATAGATCAGTCGCGCCGCCAGATCGACCGAAGAGATCGGCCGGCGATCGCAGTTGCAGTCGGCCGGCGGAGCAACCGGCGCCTGGGCCAGCACCACCCGCGGCCCGATGATCGAGCTTCCCGCAGACGCCGGCGCGGCGCCCAGCACGAGCGCAACCGCCAGTACCAACATGGCCAATGCGCGCATTCCCCGTCCTCCTAGTTCTTTGCGGCGCCGCCGGATCAATCCGCGGCCGACCCGAAATCGACTTCCACCGTGGCGTGCCCGACGCCAAACCGCTCATGCAGTCGCTGCTTGATCGCGGCTACCGTCTGCGCGGCGGCCGCCCCTTCATGCAGGCGGGCGTTGAGGGTAATCATGGGCCGTTCCTGGGTGATCGACCAAGCATGAATGTGCTCAACCTCGCGAACCCCTTCGACCGCCTCGATCAAATCGGCCCGAATCACCTCGGGCTCCAAGCTCGCCGGCGCACCCTCCAGGAGGATATGCAGTGCGTCCTTGGCGACCACCCAGGCGCTGCGCAGCACCAGCAGGGCAACGACGACCGACAGGATCGGGTCGATCGGCAGCCAGCCGGTCCACAGGATGACGATCGCCGCGACGATGGCCGCCACCGATCCCAGCAGATCGCCCATCACGTGCAGAATCGCACCGCGGATGTTGAGGTTCTCGCGATCCGCGGAGCTCAGGATGTAGAACACCAGAACGTTCACGAGCAGCCCGAGGATCGCGACCGCCAGCATGGTGTCGGCCAGGATCGGAACCGGCCGGCCATAGCGTTCCCAGGCCTCGTAGACGATCCAGACCGCGATCCCGAAGAGGCTCAGGCCGTTAAGAAAGGCCGCCAGCACCTGGACCCGCTCGAACCCGAAGCTGTAGCGCCAGCTCGCCGGCCGGCGCGCGATACGGAACGCCCCCCAGGCGAACACCAGGGCAACCGAATCGGTCAGCATGTGGGCGGCATCGGCAATCAGGGCGAGCGACCCGGAGATCAGGCCTCCGGCCACTTCGGCGACCATGAAGGCTCCGGTCAGGCAGGCACCCAGGGCGACCCGTCGCTCGTTCCGAGTGCTGCCGCCACCATGACTATGACCGTGGGCCATCCACCGCTTCCTTGCTTCGCGTCGCCGGCAGTCTAGCGTGGCAAGGGCTGCAGGCCAAAGTCGGGCGTCGCGGGGGATCGACGGGATAGTGGAACATAGTTCCGTCTATAGGAATGATCGCGGTTGGCGGTCGCCCCGGACTCCTGCTATCGAATGGTCTGGCGGCCCGGGAAAGAAGGCCGTGCAAGCTTCGTCCAGGGAGGCTCCATGAGCGCCACGCAGATCGAGCGTCGCGGCCCCGTTGCGGTGGTCGCCCTCCTCAATCCGCCGGTCAACGGCCTCGGCTCCGCCGTCCGGGCGGGCCTGAAGGCGGCTCTCGACGACCTGCTCTCCGACAGCTCGGTCGCCGGCATCGTGATCATCGGGGACGGGCGTATGTTCAGCGCCGGGGCCGACATCCGCGAGTTCGGCAACACCCCGCCGCCGGACGTCCCGAACCTGCCGGAACTGATCGACCGGCTGGAGGAGTCGAGCAAGCCGGTGGTGGCCGCCATCCATGGTGTCGCCGCCGGCGGCGGCCTGGAACTGGCGCTCGGCTGCCACTACCGGATCGCCGCACCGAAGACCCGCCTCGGGTTGCCGGAAGTCACGCTCGGCATCCTGCCCGGCGCCGGCGGCACCCAGCGCCTGCCAAGGGTTGCCGGCGTCGAGGCGGCGCTCGACCTCATCGTGTCCGGCCGCCTGGTCTCCGAGCGCGAAGCCCTGAAGCTTGGGATCGTGGACGAGATCGCCGATGGCGACCTGGTCGCCGCCGCGGTCGACAGGATCCAGGTCCTGGCCGCCGCCGGCACGGCGCCGCGCCGATCGAGCGAGCGCGACGACGGCCTGGCCGCCGCCCGCTCCGACCCGGCGCTGTTCGACGACTTCCGCAAGTCCATGGCGAAGCGGGCCCGCGGCATGAACGCGCCCTATGCCTGCGTGCGCTGCATCGAGGCGGCGATCCGCCTACCATTCGCCGAGGGCCGACGCTTCGAGCACCAGGAGTTCCGCAAGCTGGTCGACGCAGTCGAGGCGCGGGCCATGCGGCATGCCTTCTTCGCCGAGCGCGAAATCGCCAAGATCCCGGACGTGCCGGGCGATACCCCGACGCGGCCGATAGCCACCGCCGGCGTGATCGGCTGCGGCACCATGGGCGGCGGTATCGCCATGGTGTTCGCCAACGCCGGCATCCCGGTGACGGTGGTCGAGAACGACCCCGGCGCGTTGGACGTCGGGCTGGCGAAGATCCGCGCCAACTACCAGACGACCGTGGACAAGGGACGCCTCGCCCAGACCGCGATGGACCAGCGCATGGCTCTGATCACCGGTGCCACCGGCTTCGACGCGATCGCCGACGCCGATATCGTCGTCGAGGCGGTGTTCGAGGAGATGCCGATCAAGCAGCAGGTGTTCGGAATTCTCGACCAGACCTGCAAGCCCGGCGCGATCCTCGCCACCAACACCTCGACCCTCGATGTCGACGCCATTGCCGCGGCCACCGGTCGGCCGGAGAGTGTGATCGGGACCCATTTCTTCAGCCCGGCCAACGTCATGCGGTTGCTGGAGGTGGTGCGCGGCGCGAAGTCCTCGCCCGAGACCGTCGCCACGGCCATGGCGCTGTCAAAGACCCTCGGCAAGGTCGGGGTGCTGGTCGGGGTGTGCGACGGCTTCGTCGGCAACCGCATGCTGCACCAATACCTGCGCGAGGCGGCGTTCCTGGTCGAGGAAGGCGCGCTGCCCCAGGACGTCGACCGGGTGATTTATGAGTTCGGCTTCCCGATGGGCCCGTTCGCCATGAGCGACCTTGCCGGCAACGACGTCGGCTGGCGAATCCGCAAGGCGAAAATGGCCGAGCAACCGAGCAACGAGCGCTACTCCGGCACGGTCGCCGACCAGCTTTGCGAACGCGGCCGGTTCGGCCAGAAGACCGGTGCCGGCTGGTATCGCTACGAAGACGGTCGCACCCCGGTACCCGATCCCGAGGTCGAGGCGTTGATCGTCGAGACCTCGAAGGAACTCGGGATCGAGCGGCGCACCATTTCCGATCAGGAGATCCTGGAGCGCTGCCTCTACCCGCTGGTGAACGAAGGCGCGAAGATCCTCGACGAGGGCATCGCCCTGCGGTCGGGCGACGTGGACGTGGTCTGGATCCACGGCTACGGCTTCCCGCGCCACCGGGGCGGGCCGATGTTCTGGGCGGAAACCGTCGGCCTCGACGTCATCACCGCCGCGATGCACCGGTACCAGGACCGGCATGGCGCGTGGATGGCCCCGGCGCCGCTGCTGGAGAAGCTCACTGCCGAAGGTAAGCGTTTCGGTGATTATCATTATTAAACAAATTTCTGGGACGAGGAGTTACAGTGATGCGTGAAGCGGTGATCGTCTCGACGGCACGCACGCCGATCGGCAAGGCCTTCCGTGGTGCCTTCAACAACACCCACGGCGCCACCATGGCCGGCCACGCCATCGAGCATGCCGTCGCCCGCTCCGGCCTGGACCCGGCGGAGATCGAGGACGTGATCCTCGGCTGCGGCTTCCCGGAGGGGGCCACCGGCCACAACATCGGCCGGATCGCCGCGATTCGCGCCGGCCTGCCGATCAGCACCGGCGGCACCGTGGTCAACCGCTTCTGTTCCTCCGGCCTGCAGTCGATCAGCATGGCGGCGCAGCGGATCATTACCGATGGCGTTCCGGCGATGGTGGCCGGCGGTGTCGAGTCGATCAGCCTGACCCAGGCGAACATGAACACCACCCACCGGATGGAGCCGAAGCTCGCAGAGACCAAGCCCGAGATCTGGATGAGCATGCTCGAGACCGCCGACACCGTGGCGGCCCGCTACGGCGTCACCCGCGCGGCCCAGGACGAGTACTCGCTGCAGAGCCAGCAGCGCACGGCCGCCGCCCAGCAGGCCGGCCGCTTCGACGCCGAGATCGTACCCATGTCCTCGGTCATGCTGGTCAAGGACAAGGAGACCGGTGCGGTCAGCGAGGTGGCCGTCACCCTGGAGAAGGACGAAGGCAACCGGCCGACCACGACGCTGGAGGGTCTCGCCGGCCTGCAGCCGGTACGCGCACCCGACCAGTGGATCACCGCCGGCAACGCCAGCCAGCTCTCGGACGGAGCCTCGGCCTGCGTGCTGATGGATTCCAAGCTGGCCGAGCAGCGCGGCATCGAGCCGCTCGGCATCTATCGCGGTCTGGCGGTCGCCGGCTGCGAGCCGGACGAGATGGGCATCGGCCCGGTGTTCGCCGTGCCGCGCCTGCTGGAGCGCAACGGGCTCAAGATGGACGACATCGGCCTGTGGGAGCTGAACGAGGCGTTCGCCGTGCAGGTGCTGTACTGCCGCGACAAGCTCGGCATCCCGAACGACAGACTGAATGTCGACGGCGGCTCGATCTCGATCGGCCACCCCTACGGCATGAGCGGTGCCCGCATGGTCGGCCACGCCCTGATCGAGGGTAAGCGGCGGGGCGCGAAATACGTCGTCACCACCATGTGCGTCGGTGGCGGCCAGGGTGTCGCCGGCCTGTTCGAGGTGGTGTGAGGGGCGTGGTGCCGGAGGGCTGGCCGCGGAGCCGCGGGTGGGATGACGACAGCCGACAAACCCGCCGTCATCCCGGACCGGATCGCCGGAGGCGGACCGGATCCGGGACCCACAAGCGACGGGTGCGGCCACGCCCGCACGATAGGGAGGTGACGTGATGGAACTGGTGCTGTCGCCCGAGGACGCGGCCTTTCTCGAGGAGGTCCGGGCGTTCCTGACCAAGAAGCTGCCGGCGGACCTCGCCAACAAATCCGCAACCGGGCTCCGGTTGGGCAAGGATGATCACGTCCGCTGGCAGAAGATCCTCCACGAGAAGGGCTGGGTCGCCGCCAACTGGCCGGTCGAGCACGGCGGTACCGGCTGGACCGCCATGCAGAAGCACCTGTTCGAGGAAGAGTGCGCGGCGGCCGGCGCTCCGCCGCTGATCCCGTTCGGCCTGCTGATGGTCGCACCCGTGATCATGGCGTTCGGCGACCAGGCCCAGAAGGACCGCTACCTGCCGCGCATCCTCCGGTCCGACGACTGGTGGTGCCAGGGCTATTCCGAGCCCGGCTCCGGCTCCGACCTCGCGTCGCTCCGCACCAAGGCGGTGCTGGACGGCGATCACTACGTCGTCACCGGTCAGAAGACCTGGACCACGCTGGCCCAGCACGCCGACATGATGTTCACCCTGGTCCGCACCGACGATTCCGGCAAGCGGCAGGAAGGCATCACCTTCCTGCTGATCGACATGCGCTCACCGGGCATCACCGTGCAACCGATCACCACCATGGACGGCAGCCAGGAGATCAACAGCGTGTTCCTCGACGAGGTGCGGGTGCCGGTGGAGAACCGCATCGGCGAGGAAGGCAAGGGCTGGACCTACGCCAAATACCTGCTCGGACACGAGCGCACCGGCATCGCCGGCACCGGGCGCTCCAAGGCACAGCTCCGCCGGCTCAAGGATATCGCGCGCAGCGAGATGTCCGGCGGCCGGCCGCTGATCGAGGACCCCGACTTCGCCCAGCGCATCGCCCAGCTCGAGCTCGACCTGCTGTCGCTGGAGTCCCTGGTGCTGCGGGTCCTGCACGACGCCAAGGGCCCCGGCCCCGAGGCTTCGTTCCTGAAGATCAAGGGCACCGAGGTCCAGCAGATGCTGACCGAGCTGATGATGGAGGCGGTCGGCCCCTACGCGGCACCGTTCCAGCCCGAGGCGTTCCGCGAGGAGCTCTGGAACGAGGAGCCGGCCGGTCCCGACTACGCGCCGCCCCTGGCACCGGTCTACTTCAACTGGCGCAAGGCCTCGATCTACGGCGGATCCAACGAGATCCAGCGAAACATCATCGCCAAGGCCGTGCTGGGCCTGTGAGCCACGGAACCGGGAGTGGGGGAACACGCCGATGAGCTTCGCCTTCACCGAGGACCAGAAGTTGCTGGCCGACAGCGCCGACCGGTTCCTCGCCGACAAATACGACTTCGACGCCCGCAAGGCGATCCTGCGCGGTGAGACCGGCTGGAGCCGCGACCTATGGCGGACCTTCGCCGAGCTCGGCTGGCTGGCCCTGCCGATTCCCGAAGAGCATGGCGGTCTAGGAGGGTCGACCGTCGATCTCGCGGTGCTGATGGAGCGTTTCGGCCGGCATCTGGTGGTCGAGCCGTTCCTGGCCACCGTCGTGCTCGGTGCCGAGACGATCGCCCGGGCCGGCAGCGTCGAGCAGAAGGCCGCGATCCTGCCGGCGGTCGCCGAGGGAACCACACTGCTGGCGCTCGCGGTGGGCGAGCCCCGAGCCCGATTCGACCTGCACCGGATCGCCACCGCCGCGACCCGCGACGGCGGCGGCTGGAAGCTGTCCGGCCACAAGGCGGTGGTGCTGCACGCCGACGCCGCCGACCGACTGATCGTCTCGGCCCGCAGTGCCGGTGCCGAGGACGGCCGCGACGGCATCACCCTGTTCCTGGTCGACCCGAAGGCCGACGGCGTGACACTGCGACCCTACCCGACCATCGACGGCCTGCGCGGCGCCGAGGTGCTGCTGGACGGGGTCGCGGTCTCCGACGGGGACGTTGTCGGGGCCGTCGACGCCGGGCTGCCGGTGATCGAGGCGGTGGTCGACCGGGCGCTGGTCCTGCTGTCGGCGGAAGCGGTCGGCGCCATGGCCGAGACCGTCCGGCTGACCACCGAGTACCTGAAGACCCGCGAGCAGTTCGGCCGGCCGCTTTCGTCGTTCCAGGTGTTGCAGCACCGCCTGGTCGAGATGTTGCAGGCCAAGGAATTTGCGCACGCGCTTTGCTACCGCGCCGCCGGGGCGATGGACGCCACCGAGGGCGTCGAGCGCGCCCGCGCCGCCGCCGGCATCAAGGCCGAGACCGGCCGGGTCGGCAAGATGATCGGCCAGGAGGCCATCCAGCTGCACGGCGGCATGGGCATGACCGACGAGATGGCGGTCGGCCACTACTTCAAGCGCATGACCATGATCGACGTCCAGTTCGGCAATGCCGCCCACCATCTGCGCCGGTTCGCCACGCTTGCGTGACCCCGGCCTCGCGTGACAGGAGCCCCGCCATGATCCCCGAAATGAGTCCCAAGGCCGCCGACCTCGAAGCCCGGGTCCGCGCCTTCATGGACGAACACGTCTACAAGGCAGAGGCGGTGTATCACGAGCAGCTCGAGAGCTCGGGCAACCGCTGGCGCGTGCCGCCGATCATGGACGAGCTGAAGGCTAAGGCCCGGGCCCTGGGCCTGTGGAACATGTTCCTGCCGGAGTCCGACCGTGGTGCCGGCCTCACCAACCGCGACTACGCCCCGCTGTGCGAGGTGATGGGCCGGTCGCCGATCGGCGCCGAGGTATTCAACTGCTCGGCCCCCGACACCGGCAACATGGAGGTGCTGGAGCGCTATGGTACCGAGGCGCACAAGAAGCAGTGGCTGGAGCCGCTGCTGAACGGCGAGATCCGCTCCTGCTTCGCCATGACCGAGCCGAAGGTCGCATCGTCGGACGCCACCAACATCGAGTCGAGCATCCGCCGCGACGGCGACAACTACGTGATCAACGGCCACAAATGGTGGTCGTCGGGCGCCATGGACGAGCGCTGCAAGATCTTCATCTTCATGGGCAAGACCGACCCGAACGCCGAGAAGCACAAACAGCAGTCGATGATCCTGGTGCCGGCCGACACCGCCGGCATCACCATCAAGCGGGCGCTGACGGTGTTCGGCTACGACCACGCCCCGCACGGCCATGCCGAGATCCTGTTCGAGAATGTCCGGGTACCGGCCTCCAACATCCTGCTGGGCGAGGGCCGCGGCTTCGAGATCGCGCAGGGCCGCCTCGGACCGGGCCGTATCCACCACTGCATGCGCTGCATCGGTCAGGCCGAGCGGGCGCTGGAGATGATGAAGTCGCGGGCCCGCTCGCGGGTCGCCTTCGGCCGGCCGCTGTCCGAGCAGGGCGCGCTGCGCCACACCATCGCCGAATGCCGGATCGCCATCGACCAGGCCCGGCTGATGGTGCTGCACGCCGCCCACAAGATGGACACCGTCGGCAACAAGGCGGCCCGCAAGGAGATCGCCATGATCAAGGTGCTCACGCCGCGGATGGCCTGCGACGTCATCGACAAGGCCATCCAGGTCCACGGCGGCGGCGGCGTCAGCCAGGAGTTCAGCCTGGCCTACGCCTACGGCTCGCAGCGCACCCTGCGCCTGGCCGACGGCCCCGACGAGGTGCACCTGGAGTCGATCGCCAAGACCGAGTTGCGCAAGAACGATTGAGAACGGCGCCGCGGCAGAGCGCCGCGGCCGCCCTACTTCCGGCCCAGTCGCTCGGAGTTGCGCATCGCCGCGCTGTGCCAGGGCGTCAACAGGCTCACCGCGGTGGCGCCCGGCATCAGCGAAGCCATCGCAGTCTGCTGCATGGCCATCAGCTTCTCGGCGATCATCTCGCCGTACTCCGCCGGCGAGCACCGGCCGGTGGCGGCCAGGGTCGTGCGGTGGGCGATGGTCGCGGCCGACGCGACGGCGAGTTCGGCCATCATCACCGGCATCGAGGGCTCGCGCGGTGCGGTGTCGCGCTTGGGGCGCCGTCGCTTCTCGGTCATGAGGTTTCCTGTGCAGGGAATTCGCTAGGGAAGTTTTAGATGGTAATCATGTAACACAATTGCAGCAGCGAAGCGCGACAAGCGGCGGATGGCGTCATATCCTTGTCCGATCGCCACCGACCGCGCGTCTCCTGAATGACCCCTGATCCCGTCAACGCCTTCGTACCCGGCACCGCCGTGCGGATCCGGGGCTCCTCCGGCGGCCCGCTGTCCGGGCTGAGCTTCGCCGCCAAGGACCTGTTCGACGTCGCCGGCCACCCGACCGGCGGCGGCAACCCCGACTGGGCGCGAACGAACCCGGTTCCCGAACGCCATGCCTGGGCGGTGCGAACCCTGCTGGCCGCCGGCGCCGAACTGGTCGGCAAGACGATCACCGACGAGGTCTCGCTCGGCATCCTCGGCGAGAGCGCGTTCGACGGCACGCCGCTGAACAGCAAGGCGCCGGACCGGGTGCCGGGCGGCTCGTCCTCGGGTTCCGCTGCCGCCGTCGCCGCCGGCCTGTGCGACACCGCGATCGGCACCGACACGGGCGGATCGGTACGGGTCCCGGCCAGTTTCTGCGGCCTGTACGGGATCCGCCCGACCCACGGCCGGCTGCCGCTCGACGGCATGCTGCCGCAGGCCCCGTCCAGCGACACCACCGGCTGGTTCGCCCGTGACGCCACGACATTCGCGCGGGTTTCGTCGGCCCTGCTGGGGGAACCGATCCCCGACGCGGTGCCGACCCGCCTGGTGGTGGCGGTCGACGCCTTCGGCTTCGCCGATCCCGGGGTCGCCGACGCGCTGCGCCCCCTGCTCGACCGGCTTGGCGCCCTGGTCGGCGAGGTCCGCGAGGACCTGCTGGCGCCGCCAGGCCTGTCGGTATGGGGTCGTGCCCAGCGCACCCTGCAGCCGGCCGAGGCCTGGGAGACGTTCAAGGGCTGGCTCGACCGCGACAACCCGCGCCTCGCCTTCAACGTCGCGCGCGGGCTGGTCATGGGGTCGACGATCCCGGAGTCCGAGCTCGGCTGGGCCCGGCTGATGCGGCAGGAGGCACGGGCACGGCTGGCCTGGCTGCTGCCGCCCGGCACCATCCTGGCGATGCCGACCACGCCGTTCCCGGCCCCGCGCAAGGGCCTGCCGCTGTCCGCGCAGAACCCGATCCGGGAGCGCATCCTGTGCCTGGCCGCCCATGGCGGGCTGGCCGGATTCCCGCAGGTCAGCATCCCGGGCGGCGAACTGGACGGCCTGCCGGTCGGTCTGTCGATCCTGGCCGCCCGCGGCGCCGATGCCCAACTTGTTGCAACCACCCTGGCCCTGGAGAGCACGCGATGACCGATGCCGATGACCTGACGCCGAACCTGCCGGAGGTGGTCGAGGAGATCCGGGTACTGTTCGAGCGTTACGAGGCGGCGCTGGCGACCAAGGACGTCGACGTGCTGGACGCCACCTTCTGGAACTCGCCGCACACCATCCGCTATGCCATGAACGAGATGGGCTACGGCTTCGACGCGATCCACCGCCACCGGGTCAATCGCAAGCCCGGGACCCGCTTCAAGGGCGAGCGGCGGCGCGTGGAGATCCTGACCTTCGGCCGCCGCTTCGCCACCGTGAACCTCGAGTTCCAGGTGTTCGAGAGCGACAAGGTCGGCCGGCAGAGCCAGTCCTGGGTCAACTTCCCGGACGTCGGCTGGAAGGTGGTCGCGGCCCACGTCTCGGCCACCGACGGCTCGGCATCCTGGTAGGCGCCCTCGGGCGATCGACGGCGACAACCCGGCCACACCGAACCGCCCGTTCACCGCAAGGCGAACGCCAGGACCGCAAGGCCGAGCAGAAGGCTGGTGCCCCAGAACGCCACTGAGATCTTCGTTCCCAACCTCATGGGTCACTCCCGTCCGATCGACATCGCTTCACACCACGGTCCCGAAGGCGGCACCGATCGCGGCGGTCGCGGCCATCGCCAGCGCTCCCCAGAATGCGACGCGCACCGCCGCCTTGACCGTGTCCGCCCCGCCGGCACGCGCCGACACGCCACCGAGCAGGGCCAGGCAGGCCAGCGACGCGACCGACACCACCGGGATCGCGTGCTCGACCGGGGTGGCTAACACAGCCGCCAGCGGCAGAACGGCGCCGATCGAAAAGGTCGCCGCCGAGGTCAGCGCAGCCTGGATCGGGCGGGCGCCGAGGGTCTCCGATATGCCCAGTTCGTCACGGGCATGCGCCCCGAGACTGTCGTGGTCCATCAGTTGGGCCGCGACCTGCCGGGCCAGACCCGGTTCGACGCCGCGTTCGACGTAGATCTGCGCCAGCTCCTCCAACTCCGCGGCCGGCGACTCTTCCAGCGCCTGGCGTTCGGTTTCCAGGTCGGCCCGTTCGGTGTCGGCCTGCGAACTCACCGAGACATACTCGCCGGCGGCCATCGACATCGCCCCGGCCACCAGCCCGGCGACACCGGCGATCAGGATGGATTCCCGACCGGCCGCGGCCGCGGCCACCCCGACGATGAGGCTCGCGGTCGAGACGATGCCATCGTTGGCGCCGAGCACCGCGGCGCGCAGCCAGCCGATCCGATGGACGAAATGGTGCTCGTTTCCCGGCGGCGCCGTCGTCATGTCCAGCAAGCCTCCAGCGATCCAGACGAAGTGCTGTTCGTACGCGCCCGGCTAGTCGTAGTGGAACCGCTCGGACACGATCTGCCCGGTGGGAACGCCCAACCCTGCCAGGGCATCCTCGACGCCGCTCAGCATAGCGGGCGGCCCGCACACCAGATACAGCCAATCGTCGGCACCGTCGAACCCGAACACCCGCTCGATCGTGGCTTGGTCGATCCGCCCGGTCCGGCCGCACCAGTCGGCGGGCGGATCCGACAGGACGCGCTCGACCCGGACGTTCGGGCGACCGTCCAGGTGGTCGAGCTCCTCCGGATAGACGATCTGCTCCGCGACCCGGTTGCCGTACAACAGGATCAGCGGGCGCGGATCGTCGTCGGCCTGAAGCTGGCGGGCGATGCCGAGCAGCGGGGCGATACCCACGCCGCCGGCGATCAGCGCGATCCCGGCGCCGCCGCGACCATCCAGGGTCAGGTTTCCATGCGGCCCGTCGAGATAGGCGACGGTTCCCGGCGCGGTCTGCCCGATGTGGCGGGTCAGGTCGCCCGCCTCCTTGACGACGAACTCGACGCGCGGCATCCGGGCCGGCGCCGAACTGATCGAGAACGGGTTCTCGTGCAGCGAGAACGCCGACCGACCGAGCGAGAGCCAGGCGAACTGGCCTGCGGCGAAGTCATGCGCGGCACCGCCCTCCGGCTCGACCGCCACCTCCCAGGTCTTGAGGGCGATCCGCCGGACCGACACGACCGCGTAGGGGCGACGGGCCTTCAAGATCGGTGCGACGACCCTGGCGTAGACCAGCGAACCGATCGCGGCGGCCAGCAGCGTCAACCAGAAGCCGGCGAGCAGCGGATCGCCGCTATAGCGGCCGGCGCTCAATGTGTGGTGGGTCACGGCGATGGCGATCACGATCGCCCCCAGAAGATGCAGCAACCGCCAGGTTTCGTAGCGGTACGGCAACTGATCCCGGAAAATCGACAGCAGTACGAAGGCCGGCAGCGCGACCCAGGCGGCCAGGCCGGTGGCCACCGCCCCGATGTCGAGTCCCAGCGTCGCCTGCCCGGTCGTGTCCCAGGGTAAGGGCGTTCCGAACGGCGTCGCGTACAGGAATGGGTGCAGCAGTACGAACACCAGCGCCGTCCGGGCGACCAGTTGGTGGAAGCGCATGGTCACGTCCATGCCGATCCGCCCGGAAATCGCCCGGAACCGGCCCGACAGCACGAACTCCACCAGCAGGATTGCGAACGCCGCCATCGCCAGACCGGAGGCGATCTCGTCCCATACCGGCCGGGGCGGCAATCCCTGCAGCCAGGCCAGGAACAACGGCGCCATCGTGACGGCCAGATAGGCGGGCACCAGGGTCAACGAACGCATCGACGCCCCTTTGGTTCACCGGGTTCGGGCCATGTGCATGCCAAGCACTCCGGGACCGGTCGACCAGCCGTCGGGAACACCTGGCGGCCGGATCGCATCACAACAGCCGCATCCGCCGCATGATCCAGACCTCGACCCCAATAAGCACCGCCAGCGCCGCCACCAGCCCGGCGAACGCCCACGGGGCGTCGGCGCCCGGAATGCCGCCGACATTGACGCCCAGCAGCCCGGTGATGAAACCGATCGGCAGAAACACCGTGGCAACGATCGACAACCAGTACATGTTGCGGTTCATGCGCTCGGCGACCTTGAGCGCCAGGCCGTCCTCGACAATCGCCGCACGTGAGCGCAGCGCGTCCAGGTCCTCGACGAGGCGCGTCACCCGGTCGATGGTCTCCAGGAAATCCAGCGGGTCGAGATTCGCGAGGCGTTCGCCGGCGCTGCGGCGAAACTCCACCAGCGCGTCGCGCTGCGGCGCCAGATAACGGTGCAGGACCAGGGCGCGTCGCCGGATAGCCGACAGCCGCTCGCGGTCGACCGCGCCGCCGTCGCCGAGCGCGTCAACCTCGAACCGGACAAGGCTCTCCTCCATCTCGTCGATCTCGGGAATCATCCGAGCGGTCAACCGCTCGACGATGCGCATCACCAGGTCGGCGACGGTCACCGGCCCCTCGCCGCGCTCCAGCGCCTCGCGAAGATCGTTGACCGCCATGATCCGGTAGCGCCGCAGCGACAGCACCCGGTCGGCGGTCACCCACAGCCGGACCGCGATCGTCTCCTCGTGCCGGGCCGACGGGTCGAGGTTGATGCCCCGCAGGATCAGCAGCACGCCGTCCGGACGCACCACGCAGCGCGGCCGCGTGTCCTCCTCCAGCAGCGCCCGCGCGACCCCGTCCGGCACCCCCGCGTCGGTCGCCAGCCAGCGCTGCACGTCCGGGTCGTGGCGCTCGAGATGCAGCCAGAGCGGCCGGCTGTCGCCGCCGTCGGCGACCCCCACCGGCATCGCGCCGCCGCGTCCGTCGAGACGCAGCCCGAACACCAGTCCGCCGGTCGGGAGTTCCAGGGCCATGCCGCAGTGTCGGTGATTCGCGCCCGCCAGGGTAGCGGGCGCCGGTCCCGCCTCACCCGGTCAGCGGTTCGAAGCCCCAGGAGAACAGCGGCCGGCCACCGTCGGGACCGATGTGGATGACGTCCTCGAGCCACATCCGCTCGTGCTCGCCGCCCGGATACAGCAGGTGGAACGGCACCACCATGCCGGCCTCCAGCGTCCAGTCGGCGTTCGGCTTGCCGTCGGCCGTCGTCTGCTCCAGGTCCATGTGCGACAGGCCGAGGCCGTGGAAGAAGATCACCGCGGCATCCGGATCAGGCGCGCCGGCCCTGCGGTAGACCGACCGTGCCCGCGCCTGCAGCTCGGACACCTTGGCGCCCGGCCGCATGGCGTCCAGCAGGTCGGTCGCGACCGCCGCCGTGGCGTCGGCGAAACGGCGTGCCTGCGGGTCCGGTTCGCCGCCGACGACCCAGGTCTTGCCGCCGTCCCAGCAGTACTGGTCGATGGTGCCGTGGCAGTCGAACATCACATGGCACCCGGCCGTCACCTCGTGGGTCTCCAGGCCGGTCTGCAGCATCAGGGCGGGGTCGGACCCGCGCGGATGACCCCAGACCATGCCGCCCGGGTCGTGAATGAATCCACCAAGCTCGCTGGCGGCCACCGCGTAGACCCGGTTCAGGTCGCGCCAGGTGGTCCCGGGCTCCCAGGCGGCGACCGTCCGGCGGATCGCCGCCTCGTTCAGGGCGGTGGCGCGCTCCAGCAAGCCGATCTCGGCCGGAGTCTTGACGGCGCGCGCGAACATCATCGGGTCATAGCCGTCCGCGACCTCGGCGGCATCGAGTCCGAGGCGCAGGCCGTAGCCGACGTCATCGAAAGCGATACGCCCGCCATCGAGGCCAAGATCGCCGATCGCGGCCCGGACCATGTCACGCATGTTGAAGCCGTAGCGCTGGCGCGCCCGCTCGACCCAGGCCACTCCCTTGCCGTGCTCCGGAATGAACCGGTCGATGTCGCTGCGCTGCGCCGGCATGTCGAGCGGCATCATCACCGCGCGATACGGCCGGATGTCCTCGACCCAGGTCGGCTGGCCGAGGAAGCTTGCCAGGTAGTAGTCGGCCACCACCAGGACCGGATGGTCCGGCGCGTGGCGCGACAGGACCACCGCGTAGGGCCGGGGCTCGTCCGACTTGTGGGCGATCGGGTTGAACCCCGTCAGGTAGAGGACGTTATTCGGCTGGGTCGCGACGATCCCGTCGAGGCCGCGCGCCTCCAGCGCGTGCCACAGCCGGTCCAGGTTGCAGAACCGCTCGGGCAGTGGGCTTCGGTCGAACGTGGTGGTTTCCGGCATGATTGGCCTCCCTGCTATCCGCCGAGCGTGGCAGTGGACCGGCACGGCGATCAACCCGTCGTCCCGGAACGGGTGACGACGGTCAACGGCGTCACTTGATGGAAACCAACGTCGGAAGCCGGCATCCGGTTGTGTATTGTCGGTCCACCCGCTATCGATTATCCCCGCTTTGCAGTGCAGCAGAGGCAGCATGGCCATCCACGTCGCCCTCACGCACGAGACCCGCTACCAGTACGAACGGCCGGTTTCGCTCGGACCGCAGGTGATTCGGCTGCGGCCGGCGCCGCATTCCCGAACCAAAATCCTCAGCTACAGCCTGAAGATCGAGCCGGCCGAGCACTTCATCAACTGGCTGCAGGACCCCCAGGGCAACTACCTCGCCCGCGTGGTGTTCCCCGAGAAGACCGACCATTTCCGGGTGACCGTCGGCCTGGTCGCCGACATGGCGGTGATCAACCCGTTCGATTTCTTCGTCGAGCCCGAGGCCGACCAGTATCCCTTCGAGTATGCCCCGGAATTGAAGCACGACCTGGAGCCATACCTGAAAGCCGATCCGGTCGGGCCGCTGCTGAAGAAGTGGCTGTCGGAGGTGCCGGGCGGCAAGCACCAGATCGTCGACTTCCTGGTGCTGCTGAACCAGCGCCTGCAGGCCATGATCGGCTATATCGTGCGGCTGGAGCCGGGCATCCAGACGGTCGAGGAGACCCTCGGGCTGTGCAAGGGCTCATGCCGGGACACCGGCTGGGTGCTGGTGCAGATCCTGCGCAATCTCGGCCTGGCGGCCCGGTTCGCTTCCGGATACCTGGTCCAGTTGAAGCCGGACCAGAAGGCCCTGGACGGCGGCCCGTCCGGCGCCGAGGAGGACTTCACCGACCTGCACGCCTGGGCCGAGGTCTACGTCCCCGGCGCCGGCTGGATCGGCCTCGACCCGACCTCCGGGCTGCTGTGCGGCGAGGGCCACATCCCGGTGGCCTGCACGCCGGACCCGCGTTCGGCGGCCCCGATCGAAGGCATGGTCGAGCCGGCCGAGGTCGAGTTCTCGCACCACATGGCGGTCACCCGGGTGCTCGAGACGCCCCGGGTCACCAAGCCCTACAGCGACGCGCAGTGGCAGGCGATCGACCGGGTCGGACGGCAGGTCGACGCCGACCTCGACGCCGGCGACGTGCGCCTGACCATGGGCGGCGAACCGACCTTCATCTCGATCGACGACCTGGACGGCGACGAGTGGAACATCGCCGCCGTCGGCCCGACCAAGCGCAAGCTGGCCGACAGCCTGATCCGGCGGCTGCGCGACCGCTTCGCGCCCGACGGCCTGCTGCACTACGGCCAGGGCAAGTGGTATCCGGGAGAGAGCCTGCCGCGCTGGGCGTTCGCGTTGTACTGGCGCGGCGACGGCGAGCCGCTGTGGCGCACCGAGGAACTGATCGCCAAGGAGGGCGAGGACTACAAGCCGACGGCCGAGCAGGCCGAGGCCCTGACCCGGGCGATCGCCCGGCGCCTGGATGTCGACCAGAACGCGGTGCTGTGGGCCTACGAGGACCCGATCCGCTACGTCGACCGCGAGAGCAAACTGCCGAACAACGTCGATCCGCTCGACTCCAAGCTCGACGACCCCGAGGAGCGGGCACGCCTGGTCCGGGTGTTCGACCGCGGTCTCGGCCAGCCGGTCGGCACCGTGCTGCCGATCCATGCCTGGCAGTCGCGCGACGGCGGGCGGAAATGGTTGACCGAGGTTTGGCAGACCCGGCGCGGCCGCGTCATCCTGACCCCCGGCGATTCGCCGGTCGGGTTGCGGCTGCCGCTCGACACCCTCCCCCATGTCCCCCCGGCCAGCTACCCGTATTTCTATCCGACCGACCCGTTCGAGGACCGCGGCCCGCTGCCGGCACCGCGCTCCGACCTGATGTTCCTCGATGTCCGTCCTGCCGAGGTGACGATCCAGTCCGCGACCCCGCCGCAGGAACCGCCAGCCCCCGAACCGCCAGCCCCCGAACCGCACGCCCCCGAACCCGACCAGGCCGTCCGGACCGCGATGGCGGTCGAGCCGCGCGACGGCCGGCTGTGCGTGTTCCTGCCCCCGACCCGGTCGGTGGACGACTACATCGACCTGCTCGACGCCGTCGAGGGTGCGGCCATCGAGATCGGTACGCCGGTCCATGTCGAGGGCTATACGCCGCCGCACGACCAGCGCATCAACGTGATCAAGGTGACGCCCGACCCCGGCGTGATCGAGGTGAACGTCCACCCGGCCGGCAGTTGGGACGAGCAGGTGGCGATCACCGAGGCCGTCTACGAGGAAGCCAGGCTGACCCGGCTGGGCACCGAGAAATTCCTGGTCGACGGCAAGGCCGTCGGCACCGGCGGCGGCAATCACGTGGTGGTCGGGGGGGCTACTCCGGCGAACAGCCCGTTCCTGCGCCGACCCGACCTGCTGCGCAGTCTGGTCGCCTACTGGCAGAATCATCCGTCGCTCAGCTACCTGTTCTCGGGCCTGTTCATCGGTCCGACCAGCCAGGCGCCGCGGATCGACGAGGCCCGCCACGACCAGTTGCACGAGCTGGAGATCGCGTTCCGGCAGGTCCCCGACCCGACCGCCGAGCACATCCCGCCTTGGCTGGTCGACCGCATCTTCCGCAACCTGCTGATCGATGTCAGCGGCAACACCCACCGCACCGAGATCTGCATCGACAAGCTGTACTCGCCGGACGGACCGACCGGGCGACTGGGCCTTGTCGAGTTCCGGGCCTTCGAGATGCCGCCGCACCCGCGCATGAGCCTGGCGCAGGCGCTGCTGCTGCGCGCGCTGATCGCGTGGTTCTGGAAGGCCCCGTACCGGGGCCGCCTGAAGCGCTGGGGCACCGCTCTGCACGACCGCTTCATGCTGCCGCATTTCGTTTGGCAGGACTTCGAGGACGTGCTGGCCGACCTGCGCGGCGCCGGTTACGCGATCGAGCCGGACTGGTACCGGCCGCACCTGGAGTTCCGGTTCCCGACCATGGGCAGCATCGGCTGGCGCGACCTGCAGGTCGAGATCCGGTCGGCGCTGGAACCCTGGCACGTCATGGGCGAGGAAGGCGCGGTCGGCGGCACCGTGCGCTACGTCGACTCGTCCCTGGAGCGCCTGCAGGCGCGGGTCACCGGCTACGATCCGACCCGCTATCGCGTCACCTGCAACGGCTGGGACCTGCCGCTGGCCCCGACCGGCCGCAACGGCGAGGCGGTGGCCGGGGTGCGGTTCCGGGCCTGGGACCCGGCCTCGGCTCTGCACCCGTCGATCGGGGTGCACGCGCCGCTGACCTTCGACGTGGTCGACGACTGGACAGGACGGGCGGTGGCCGGCTGCGTCTACCATGTCGGCCACCCGGGCGGGCGCAGCCACGAGACATCGCCGGTCAACGCCTTCGAGGCCGAGGGCCGACGACTCGCGCGCTTCGAGGCCATGGGGCACACCCCGGGTCGTCTCGCCCCGATCCGTCAAGCCGTTGATAACCCCGAATTTCCACATACCCTGGACCTTCGGCTGACGTGAATCATCGCAGCGTGATAGCGTCGCGCCTTTCCTGTGCCCGGACACCAGAATGCCGTCGAGCGCCGCCGTACAATCCTTGGGTCCCGACGATCTTCTGACCGGCTACCGCACGGTCGAGGGGATTTACGACGAGCTCGTCGCGCCGGATGGCAATGGGCGTCCGTACTGGCAGGCGTTCCTCGATGGCATGCGGGCGCTACCGCCCGATGAGGTGGTTCAGAACTCCGAAACCGCGTTGCGCCTGATCCGGCAGCACGGCGTCACCTACAACGTGTATGGCGATCCCAGGGGCGAGCAGCGGCCATGGGAGCTCGACGCAATGCCGCTGCTCATCCCCGAGGACGAGTGGCAGGTGCTGGAGCGCGGACTGAAGCAGCGCGCGCAGTTGCTGAATGCCGTCCTGGCTGACCTCTATGGCCCGCAGACCCTGATCCGCGACGGCGTACTGCCGGCGGCCCTGGTCTACGCCAACCCGCATTTCCACCTCCCCTGCCACGGTATCGTCCCGCCCTACGAGACTTTCCTGCAGGTCTACGCCGCCGACCTGGCGCGATCGCCCGACGGCCGCTGGTGGGTGTTCAACGATCGTACCCAGGCGCCGTCCGGCGCCGGCTACGCGCTCGAGAACCGGGTCATCACCGCGCAGTGCCTGAACGACCTGTTTCGCGACGGCCGGGTCAGGCGCCTGGCGCACTTCTTCCAGGCGCTGCGCGAGAACCTTCGGGCCCTGTCCAGCAAGGACGACCCACGGATCGTGCTGCTGACGCCCGGGCCGTTGAACGAGACCTATTTCGAGCACGCGTTCCTGGCCCGCTACCTGGGGTACCCCCTGGTCGAGGGTGCCGACCTGACGGTGCGGGACAACCGCGTCTACCTGAAGACCGTCGGCGGGCTGCAGGCGGTGGACGTGATCCTGCGCCGGGTCGACACCGAATGGTGCGACCCGCTGGAGCTGCGTCCGGACTCGGCACTCGGTATCGCCGGGCTCGTCGAGGCGGCACGCGCCGGCCATGTGACGATCGCCAACGCGCTCGGCTCCGGTCTGGTCGAATGCACCGCGCTGATGGGCTTCCTGCCCGGCCTGTGCAGGCACCTGCTCGGCGAGGAACTGATCCTGCCGCATATCGCGACCTGGTGGTGCGGGCATGAGGATGCCCGCGAGCACGTCATCGCCAATCTCGACAGCCTGGTCGTCGCCCGGACCTTCCGGACGCCGACCCTGGTGACCGCCGACGCCGGCCAGGTCATCGGCTCCGAACTGACGGCGGAGCAGCGTGCCGATCTGGTCGAGCGTATCCGGCAGCGCGGGTACGACTATGTCGGCCAGGAGGCGATCAACCTGTCGACCGCCCCGACCTGGGACAACGGCCGGCTGGTGGCCCGGCCGATGGCGCTGCGGATGTACGCAACGGCGCTCGGCGACGACTATGTGGTGATGCCGGGTGGCCTGACCCGGATCTCGTCGAGCAACTCCACGCGTGCGGTCACCATGCAGCGCGGCTCCGGCTCGAAGGACGCCTGGGTCCTGTCGTCGACACCGGTCGACAGCTTCAGCCTGCTGCGCCAGGAGGATACCTCGCCGGTACTGCGCCGGGCCGGCGACGACCTGCCCAGCCGGGCCGCCGACAACATGTACTGGCTCGGCCGCTACGCCGAGCGCACCGAGAATCACATGCGGCTGCTGCGCAGCCTGCTGACCCGCCTGGCCGAGGATCCGGTCCAGGATTCGTCGTCCAACGTGGCGATCCAGAAGCTGCTCTACATGCTCGCCCGCCCCGGCGACGTCGACGGGCTGATGCGGCGACGCGGCCGAACCCTGTCGGCCACCCAGATCGAGCGGCGGGTCCAGGCCTACCTGTTCGATCCGAGCGAACCGAACGGCATCCCGCAGCTGGTACAGATGGTGAACCGGGTCGCCTCGATGACCCGCGACCGGCTTTCGCTCGACGCCTGGCGCACCCTCGACCAGTTGCACCAGGACGTGCTGCAGCAGCGCCCGAGGGTGTGGCTGGACATCGGCGACGCCTCCGCCGTCCTCAACGACATGCTGCGCACCATGTCGGCCTTTGCCGGCCTCGGCATGGAGAACACCACCCGGACCCAGGGCTGGCGATTCCTCGACATGGGGCGCCGGCTGGAGCGCGCCTCGACCATGTCCGGCCTGCTGCGCGGCCTGCTGGCGATGGGCGACCCGGAAGGCCACGGCTTCCTCGACCGGCTGCTGGAGTTGGCCGACAGCTTCATGACCTACCGGGCGCGCTACGTCAGCACGCCGCGGCTGGTGCCGGTGCTCGACCTGCTGCTGGTGGACGAGAGCAACCCGCGCTCGGTCGCGTTCCAGCTCGACGTCCTGGAGCAGCACGCCGCCCGCCTGCCGCGCTTCGACGACGCGCTCGACCGGTCGCCGGAACAGCGCCAGATCCTGTCCTGCCAGGCCGCGATCCGGCTCGCCGACGTACGGTCACTCGCCACGGCCGACGCCAAGGGTCGCCGGACCGAGCTCGACACCCTCCTGGCCCGCGTCGGCAGCGCCATCGGCGAACTCTCGGAGACCATCGGCCGCCACTACTTCAGCCATGCCGATCTCGGCCGCCACACGGAGGCCGCCTCGCTCCGGCGGTTCTTCGAACCGTGACCGGCGCCACGGATCGCCCGCCGATCCGCTATGACGTCCGGCACCGGACCGACTTCGTCTATTCGGCGCCGGTGTCGATCTCGCACCATCTTCTGCACCTGACACCCAGGCCGAGCCCCGGCCAGCACACCGAGAGCTGGCGCGTAGCACTCACCCCGGCGCCGGCGATCCGACGTTCGGAGGTCGATTTCTTCGGTAACCCGGTCGAACATCTGACGATCCAGGACGAGCATTCCCGGCTGGTCGTGCAGGCCCGCGGGACACTGACGGTCACGGCGCCGCCGTCGATCGACCCGTCGGCGACGCCGGCCTGGGAGCACGCCCGCGTCAACGGCTCGGCCGTCGCCGATCCGGAGGTGATGGCCGCCCAGCCCTTTGCCTACGACTCGCCGATGACCCGCTCCAACGAGGATGTGTGGGCCTGGGCACGGGATTCCTTCACGCCCGGCCGGCCGGTGCTGGAGGCGGTGCTGGACCTCAATCACCGGATCTACGCCGGATTCGAGTACGACCCGACCGCCACCACCGTATCGACGCCGGTGGCCGAGGTGTTCCGGATCCGCCGCGGCGTCTGCCAGGATTTCGCCCACCTGATGCTGGCGGGACTGCGCGGCGTCGGCGTGCCGGCCCGATATGTGAGCGGCTATCTGCTGACCTACCCGCCGCCGGGCGGCGAGAAGCTGCAGGGTTCCGACGCCAGCCATGCCTGGGTATCGGTCCGGGTGCCCGGCCATGGCTGGGTCGACCTCGACCCGACTAACGACAAGCTGACCACGACCGAGCACGTGACCCTGGCCTGGGGCCGCGACTACGGCGACGTCAGCCCGGTCAAGGGCGCGATCGTCGGCGGCGGCGAACACGAGGTGAAGGTAGCGGTGGACGTGGTGCCGGTCACCGATCAGGCGGCCTGAGCGACGCGGCGACCGGGCGACGGGCATCCAGGCCCGGGCGCTAGTCCTTCAGCGCCACGCCCTCGTGCTTCAGCAGCCAGCGCTTGCGGTCGATGCCGCCACCGTAGCCGGTGAGCGTGCCGTCGGTGCCGATCACCCGGTGGCACGGCACCACGATGCTGAGGGGGTTGGAGCCGTTGGCGTGGCCGGCGGCCCGGATCGCCGTCGGGCGGCCGGCGCGCTCGGCGAGCATGCGATAGGTGATGGTCCGGCCGCAGGGGATAAGGCGCAGGGCCCGCCATACATTCCGTTGGAATTCCGTGCCGCCGAACTCGACCGCGAGGCCGTCGATGGCGGCGAGGTCGCCGGCGAAGTAGGAAGCGAACGCTTCGGTGGCGGTGACCGTACCGGGGCCGACGGCCGGATGCAGCTGCACGCCGCGCCCGCGATACTGGGTACGCAACAACCCGAGCAGGCGGTCCTCGTAGTCGGCCCAGTCGACCGCGCGCAGCCGGCCCTCCGGGTCGACCACCACAAGCAACTCGCCGATCGGCGTCGGCAGCCGGTGGACCAGAAAATCCAGTGCCGTCGCCATCGCCACCTGCCGCTACCTGTAGCCTGCCGCTACTTGTAGAACGTCGCCTTGGCCTTGGAGGACGGGTTGATGCGCTCGACGCAGCCGGCGATCTCGCCGCTGGCATCGGCACAGGCCGTCACGTCATTCAGCAGAATCGAGCCGATCTTGTCGCAGCCGACGCCGGAGACGTCGAACAATTTGACCGAGGTCTTGCCGGCGCGCAGCGGCGAGGCGTCGATGGTCAGCCATTTCTGGATGATCCCGCCGGTATCGAACACCAGCAGCTCCATCGTGAATTCCTTGTACTCGGCGGGGGCATCGGGCCGGACCACGAAATAGGCTCGGCAACTGCCCTCGATCGGCTCGAGTTTGTTCAGCTCGATGGCGATGCCCGGCTTCGCTTCGGCCGAAGCCCCGGTCGCCACTCCTGTCGCGATGCCCAACGTCAGCACCCCACCGACGATCGCGCTCGCCAAACGACGCATACCCTGTCCTCCGTTTCGGTCATCCCGGAACGAACTCCACATACCCGCGATATGTGACCTCCACAAGGCAAGTTGCGAACGGATCGCAGCGCCGGGCGGGAGCCGGCCTTGACAGGCCCCACTGTGGACTCGATAAGCGGAGGGTCGACGGTTCCCCAGCCTGGGGATTGAAAGGGAACGCGGAACGCGCACCGGATCGGTGCACGAAGCCGCGGCTGCCCCCGCAACTGTGAGCGGCGAGCGACGGGTGACCGTGCCACTGCCCCCGAATCGGGGCGGGAAGGCGACCCGGAGCCGAGACCCGCGAGCCAGGAGACCTGCCGTCGGCCGTCGCCCGTTCCGGCCCGGGGTGCGGCCGGAGCGCGGGGTTTCCCCGGCGACGCCACGCGTGCACGACGGCGGCTCCCCCGAGCCGCCGGCAGGAGGCCAGCATGGCGCAGACCATTCGCACCACGAAGATACCCGCGACCGTCGTCACCGGATTCCTCGGAGCCGGCAAGACCAGCCTGATCCGGCACATGATCGAAAATGCCGGCGGCAAGCGGCTCGCCTTCATCATCAACGAGTTCGGCGACCTCGGCGTCGACCGCGAGCTGATCACCGGCTGCGGCATCGAGGGCTGCGAGGAAGGCGACGTGGTCGAGCTGACCAACGGCTGCATCTGCTGCACCGTCGCCGACGACTTCCTGCCGACCATCGCAGCCCTTCTCGACCGTCCGAACCCGCCCGAGCACATCGTCATCGAGACTTCCGGCCTCGCCCTGCCGAAGCCACTGATCAAGGCGTTCGGCTGGCCCGAAGTCCGCACCCGCGCGACCGTCGACGGTGTCGTCGCGGTGGTCGACGTCGCCGCCGTCGCCGCCGGCCTGTTCGCGACCGATCCGGCGGCGATCGAGGCGCAGCGCGCCGCCGATCCGTCGCTCGATCACGAAAGCCCGCTGGAAGAGCTGTTCGAGGAGCAACTCGGCAGCGCCGACGTGGTGGTGCTGAACAAGACCGATCTGGTCGACGCGGCGACCTTGGCCCGCGTGAAGGCCGAGATGGCGCCGCATCTGCGTCCGGCGGTCCGAATCGTGACAGCGGTCGGTGGCGCGCTCGATCCGGCCGTCCTGCTGGGCCTCGGCCTGGCCGCCGAGGACGACCTGGACAGCCGCCCGTCGCACCACGACGACGGCCACGAGCACGACCACGACGATTTCGCCAGCATTGTCGTCGACCTCGGCGAGATCGCCGACCCGGCGGCACTGGAGGCCCGCATCAAGCAGGTCGCCACCCGCCACGACATCCTGCGGGTGAAGGGCTTCGTGGCGGTGCCGGACAAGCCCATGCGGCTGATCGTGCAGGGCGTCGGCGACCGGGTGCAGCGCTATTTCGACCGGCCCTGGGAGGCCGGCGAGGTCCGCACCTCGCGACTGGTGGTGATCGGCCAGACCGGCTTCGACGCCGAAGCGGTGGCAGCGGAACTGCGAGCCTGAGGCCGGCAGCCGATGCATCTGCTCGCCACCCGCTCGGGCGCCATCGACGACGGCTCGGAGGCGGCCGACCTCGGCCAGACGCCGGGCGACGTGGTGGTGCTGTCGGCCGCCGATACCGATCTTGCCGGATTGGCGACCGCCCGTGCCCGAAGACCGGCCGGGGCCGCCAGCCTCCGCCTGGCCAACATCATGCGGCTGCAGCACCACCTGTCGGTCGACCTGTACGCCGAGGAGATCGTGGCGAAGGCCCGGCTGGTGGTGGTGCGGCTGATCGGCGGCGTCGCCTACTGGCCCTACGGCATCGAGCAGGTGGTGGCGGCGTGCCGGGAGAACCGTGTGGCCCTGGCCTGCGTGCCCGGCGACGACACCCCCGACGCCGACCTGATGGGCCGCTCGACCCTGCCCGACCAGGCGGTGCACCGGATCTGGCGCTACCTGCAGGAGGGCGGGCCGGAGAACGTCGGCCAGATGCTGGCCTATGCCGACGGCCTGCTCGACCGGGACGCCGAGTGGCGGGAGCCGGCGCCGATCCCGCGCGCCGGGCTGTACTGGCCGGGTCTCGACCGCCCCGATCTGGCCGCCATCCGTGCCCGCTGGCCGACACCGGACGCTCCGGCGGTGCCGATCGTGTTCTACCGCGCCCTGGTGCAGGCCGGGCAGCTGGCACCGGTCGATGCCCTGGTCGCCGCCCTGGCCGAACGTGGCCTCGGCGCCGTGCCGATCTACGCCCAGAGCCTGAAGGAACCGACCTCGGCCGCCCTGGTGTCCGACACCCTGGCCGGCTGTCCGCCGGCGGTTGTCCTGAACGCCACCAGCTTCGCCGTATCGCAGCCGGGCAAGGCGATCGACGGCCCGTTCGCCGCCAGCGACCGGCCGGTGCTGCAGGTGGTGTTCTCCAGCGGCGCCCGGCAGGCCTGGGAAGACGGCACCCGCGGGCTGGGCCCGCGCGACATCGCCATGCATGTGGCATTGCCGGAGATCGACGGCCGGCTGCTCACGCGGGCGGTGTCGTTCAAGGGCGACGGGCGCTGGGACGACGCCACCGAATGCCCGATCGTGGCGCCCGAGTCGGTACCGGACCGGGTCGCCCATGTCGCCGACCTCGCCGCTGCCTGGGCCCGTCTCGGCGCGACGCCGCCGGCCGAGCGGCGGATCGCCCTGGTGCTGGCCAACTACCCGACCAAGGAGGGCCGGCTCGGCAACGGCGTCGGCCTCGACACCCCGGCTGCGACGGTGGCGATCCTGCGGGCGCTGGACGGGGCCGGCTACGCGGTCGGCGGCATCCCCGCCGACGGCGACGCGCTGATGCGGACACTGTTGGCCGGACCGACCAACGCGCTGGCAGGCCGGGCCGACAAGATCGGCGGCGAGGACCTGCCGCTCATCGACTACGCGCGGTTCCTGGCCGCCGTCCCCGCGGCGGCGCGAACCCTGGTCGCCGACCGCTGGGGCGCTCCCGAAGCCGACCCGCATGTCGAGGGCGGCATTGGGGGCGACCGCTTCCGGCTCGCCGTGCTCCGGCTCGGCAACGTCGCGGTGGCGATCCAGCCGGCCCGCGGCTACCACATCGACCCGAAGGCCAGCTACCACGATCCCGACTTGGCGCCGCCGCACGGCTACCTCGCCTTCCACGCCTGGTTACGCAACGCCTTCGACGCCCACGCCGTGGTGTTCGTCGGCAAGCACGGCAACCTCGAATGGCTGCCCGGCAAGGCGCTGGCGCTGTCCGGGGCCTGCTTTCCGGAGGTGGCACTCGGCCCCGTGCCGGTGCTGTACCCGTTCATCGTCAACGATCCCGGCGAGGGCAGCCAGGCCAAGCGCCGGATCGCCGCCACCGTCATCGACCACCTCACCCCGCCGCTGACCCGGGCCGAGTTGCACGGACCGCTGCAGGAGCTGGAGACCCTGGTCGACGAGTATTTCCAGGCCATGGGCGTCGATCCGCGGCGGCTGCCGCTGCTGTCGGAACGCATCCTGGACGCCGCGCGGCGCACCGGCCTCGACAAGGATGTCGGCATCGAGCCGGACGAAGCCGAGGCGGTGGCGCTCGGCAAGCTCGACAACCACCTCTGCGAACTGAAGGAGTTGCAGATCCGCGACGGCCTGCACATCTTCGGCTCGGCCCCCGACGGGCGGCTCCTGACCGACCTGCTGGTCGCCCTGGCCCGGGTGCCGCGCGGCCGTGGCGAGGCCGGCGACGCCTCGCTGCAAAGGGCGCTGGCCGCCGACCTGGGACTGGTGGGGTTCGATCCGCTCGATCCGACGCCGGCCGCTGCCTGGGCCGGGTCGCGCCCTGAAGCTCTCGCGGACGTTGACGGCCAGCCCTGGCGCACCCAGGGCGACACCGTCGAGCGGCTGGAGATCCTGGCCGCCGCGCTGGTAGCGGGCGACGCGCCCTGCCCGACCGCCTGGACCCGCACCGCCGCCGTGCTCGACCAGGTCGAGTCCCGGCTGCGCCCGTCCGTGCTGCAGTCCGGGCCGGACGAGATCGGCAACCTGCTGCGCGGCCTCGACGGGCGCTTCGTGCCGCCGGGGCCCTCTGGCGCGCCGAGCCGCGGCCGGCCGGACGTGCTGCCGACCGGCCGCAACTTCTACTCGGTCGACACCCGGGCGGTGCCGACCCCGGCGGCCTGGACCCTGGGCTTGAAGTCGGCCGGGCTGGTGCTCGACCGCTACCGCCAGGAGAATGGCGAGTGGCCGAAGCGGCTGGCGGTGTCGGCCTGGGGTACCGCCAACATGCGCACCGGCGGCGACGACATCGCCCAGATCCTCGCCTTCCTCGGCGTGCGGCCGGAATGGGAGGCGATGTCCGGCCGGGTCACCGGCTTCGAGATCCTGCCGCTGTCGGTCCTGGACCGGCCGCGGGTCGACGTGACGGTGCGGGTCTCCGGCTTCTTCCGCGACGCCTTCCCGCACCAGATCGACCTGATCGACAGCGCCGTTCGTGCGGTCGCAGCCCTCGACGAGCCGGCCGAGCTGAACCCGGTGGCGGCACGCGTCGCCGAGGACGCCCGGCGCATGACGGCGTCGGGCGTCGACGAGGCCACGGCCCGCAACCGCGCCGCCTTCCGGGTGTTCGGCTCCAAGCCCGGCGCCTACGGGGCCGGGCTGCAGGCGCTGATCGACGAGCGGATCTGGGACGACGAGGCCGATCTGGCCGAGGCCTATCTGGAATGGGGCGCCTACGCCTATGGCCAGGGCGCCGAGGGGGCGTCGGAGCCCGACCTGTTCCGCGCCCGGCTCGCCGGCGCCGAACTGGTGGTGCACAACCAGGACAACCGCGAGCACGACCTGCTGGACAGCGACGACTACTACCAGTTCGAGGGCGGCATCACCGCCGCGGTGCGCCACCTTTCGGGCGCCCAGCCGGTGGTGTACCACACCGACTCCAGTCGGCCCGAGAGCCCGAAGGTCCGCACCCTGGCCGAGGAGATCGCCCGCATCGTGCGCGGCCGCGCCGCCAACCCGAAGTGGATCGCCGGCGTGATGCGCCACGGCTACAAGGGCGGCTTCGAGATCGCCGCCACCGTCGACTACCTGTTCGCCTTCGCCGCCACCGCGCGCTGCGTCGACGACCACCACTTCGAGCAGCTGTTCGACGCCTATCTCGAGGACGACGCGGTGCGGGAGTTCCTGGAGGACAAGAACCCGGCGGCCCTGAAGGAGATCGCCGAGCGGTTCCAGGAGGCGATCGACCGCGGGCTGTGGCATACGCGACGCAACGCGGTGCAGGATAGGCTGGCGGCACTCAGGCAGGAAACCAACCGATGACCGACACCACCCCCGACATCGACCCCGAAATCGCCGCCCGGCACGCCGAGAAGATGGCGAAGAAGCGTGCCGCCCGGAACAAGATCATGGCCACCAAGGACAAGACCGGCGGCCTGCTGATCGTCCACACCGGCAAGGGCAAGGGCAAGTCGACCGCCGCATTCGGCATGGTGTGCCGGGCGATCGGCCACGGCATGAAGGTCGGCGTGGTGCAGTTCGTGAAGGGCAAGTGGGAGACCGGCGAGCGCAAGGTGCTGGAGGCGTTCCCGGACCAGGTCGTCATCCGCACCATGGGCGAGGGCTTCACCTGGGACACCCAGAGCCTGGAGCGCGACGTCGCCGCCGCGCGCGGCGCCTGGGAAGCGGCCAAGGAGCTGATGGCCGATCCGGACATCAAGATGGTCCTCATGGACGAGCTGAACATCGTCCTGCGCTACGACTACCTGCCGGTCGCCGAGGTGGTCGAGACCCTGAAAGCCAAGCGCCCCGACCTGCACGTCATCGTCACCGGCCGCAACGCCAAGGACGACCTGATCGAAGCCGCCGACCTGGTCACCGACATGACCATGGTCAAGCATCCGTTCCGTAGCGGCTTCAAGGCGCAGGCCGGCATCGAGTTCTAAAAGTCCGTGAAGAATGAATCAGTGCTCAATAACCAAAGGTATGACGCTCACGCTGTCTTTAGTATTTCTATCTGCTTGCGAGGAGGGTGGGCATTTGGCGATCAAGGTAAAGCGAGCTTCCTGGCAGAATGCCCAGGAACAATGACGCTTGATAAGGAAATCAGGAGATTGCCAGAAGGGCGCATCACAGAGCTCGGTGAGTGTGGGTGGTCACGAGTTCTCGGGCTTCCAGCCGAGACCAAAGACACGATGGTTCAGCGTCTCGGCGATCCCATTTCCTGGCGGAAGGTAGATGGGAAGATATTCACGAGTACAACCGTGCGGCAGTGTTTTCGGTTGGCGATCCTAGAGAGAAATAGCCTTCGAGCCCCGCCTCAGCCCGGAAACTCTGTGACTGAGCGAAGACTCAACCACGCAGATGTGGCGATGACGACGGGGGGATAGTCGCCCCCAACGCCGCCGCGAAGGCCGAGGAGCGCCGACGCCGCATGGTCGGGCCTCTCGGCTTCCTGGAACGCGAGGCGATCACCGATTCGGCGGTCCGGCGCCTGGTCGAGGCCGATCCGTTCTGGCCGGCCGGGTTGCGCCGGTCGGTTCGAATCCTGGCTTGGCGTCAGGTATTTGTCGACGGCCGTCGGGCCGGCTGAAGCGAACCGTTCCCGCGCACTGGACCAAATCCGTTTCTTAAGAGATATTTAATCGGGGACGCTGAAGCTCGGAGTCGTCCGAGAAGACGGAGGGGACACCATGTCGAGTGCTTCGGCATGAAAAACGGCGACGATGATCCGCTGACCGACGTCGACCGGCGCGGCATACGGATCCTGGCCCGCAGCACCAAGGCCGCAGGCCCGAACAACGCCCGGATCGCCGAAAGCCTGGAAAAGGCTGCCGGCAGCGGCAAGCGCGGCGACTATCGGCGTGCCGGGGAGTCTTTCGACTCGTTGCCGCCGATAGAGCGCAAGCGGATCGGCACCCACGCCGAACGCCAGGCCGAGAACGAGAAGCAGCAGGTCGAGGCCCGCAAGCAGCAACCCAAGCCGCCGAGACCACGGCCGGCAACCAACGACGATACCCTAGACTGGAAGCCGCTGATCCTGGACAACAGCCCGGCGGCCGATCCGGACGACGGCGAGGCTTGGAAGCTCGGGCAGGCGCCCGCGGATGCGGTCGGGAAACCGGCGCCGTCGGTTCCGAAACCCGCGGCACGGAAGCGGGATGCCGCCCGGACACCGCCGGGCAGAACGGCCGCTCCGGCATCCGGCCGGACGAAGAAACCCGCCCCGGCGGCCGACGACGAACCCGGAGAGTCCGACGGGAGCTGGGACTGGCAGCGTATTCCCGAGGATCCGGTGCTGAAGTCGACCCGCCGGAAGGCGCCCGCCGACCCGATCGAGGAACTGCGCCGCCAGATGCTAGGCAACGACTCGAAGCGCCGCTGACTTTGATCGTGTCCCGTGGCGTGGCGCATGACAAGGTCACGCAATGTCTGCGCCTCACGCGGCTTCAAGCAGGTGGGGCGGAACATCCGGTCGGTGAGCCCTGACCGATCGGGTGACGTTCGGCGACTGCGACGGCAACCCGAATCCCAGGGTTCATGCCACATCCGTCGGCCGCCCACGCGATCGACGATTCGCACCGCCTGACCGGGCCGGTCCCTACGATCGGCGCGTTCGCTCCGGCCATGGCGCGCATCCTGCGCCGTTTTCGCAGAACAAGCCTGACGAACACCCTCGGCAGTGCCATTCTGTCGGTCAGTAGCCTGTCGGATTACCCGTCGGTCGAGGAGGAAGAGGTGCGGCAACAACCGACGAAGAAGACTAGGCGCCTGTCGGTCGCCGGCGCGACGCTCGCGGTTGCAACCCTGATGTCCGGACATGCGCTGGCACAGGAACCGCTGCCGCCACTCTCGGCGCCCGCCGATGTCGCTCCCGAGGTGCTGGAACGGTCGCTCTACAAGACGCTGGTGTTCGAAGGCACGACCAACACCATCGACCTGCTGCTGTTCGGCAGCATTCTCGGCGGCCACATCTATGCCGGCCCAGCCTTCCTGGCGGTCAACGCCACCGCGGCGGTGCTGCTCTACTACGGGCACGAGGTGGCGTGGGGGTATCTCGGCCCTCCCGAACCGGAATACGATCTCGACACCAACATCCTGAAGGGCCTCACCTTCCGTATGGCGAGTTCGACCCGCGCCTTCGCCGTCGGCCTCGGCTTCACCGGCGACCCGATCGCCGCAAGCGGCTTCATGGTCGCCAGCGCGGTCGGCGAGACCGTGGTGTACGTTGCCAACGAGTATGGCTGGGCGTACTACGACGACCTGCGACAGACCGGCCTGACAACCCCGCTCGGGATGCTTCCCGCCGTCTGGCAAGGAGCGGCGGTAAGCCGATGAGCAGCAACAGGATCCTGGCGACCCATGCCGGCAGCCTGCCGAGGCCGGGACGCTTGGTGCAACTCTACGCCCACCGGGTGAACGGCGAGCCGATCGACGAGGCCCTGCTGGCCGCCGAGGGCGAGGCCGCGACCCGTGCGGTGATCGCCCGCCAGCGCGAGGCCGGTATCGACATCCCGAGCGACGGCGAGCAGGTCCGAGAAGGCTTCTTCCTGTACGTGCAGCGCCGGATGTCCGGCTTCGGCGGCAAATGGGCCCGCAGCCCGAGCCGGGAGTTCGACGCGTATCCGGAGTTCGCCGAACGCCGCCGGCAGGCCCTGGCGACCACCACGGGCGTCACCAATTTCTCGCCGCCGATGGCCATCGGTCCGATCCGATACGAGGACCGGGCCGCCAACGCCGCCGAGATCGACGGCTTCAAGGCCGCCCTGGCCGGCGCCGGCTTCACCGACGCGTTCATCACCGCACCCTCGCCCGGCATCGTGGCGATGGCGATGAAGAACCAGTACTACCCGGACGATCAGGCCTACCTGACCGACGTCGCCGAGGCCCTCAAGGTCGAATACGTGGCGGCGATCGAGGCGGGGCTGATGCTGCAGATCGATGCGCCCGACCTGGCGTTGGAGCGGCACCTGACCTATGCCGACCGGCCGATCTCCGACTTCGTCGGCTTCGTCGAGCGCGTCGTCGCCACCATCAACGCCGCCATCGCCGGGCTGCCCCGCGACCGCATCCGCCTGCATGCGTGCTGGGGCAACTACGAAGGGCCGCACGACCACGACGTCGCCCTGCGCGACATCCTGCCGGCGATCCTCAAGGCCGAGGTCGGCACCTTCATGCTGCCGTTCGCGAATCCGCGGCATCAACATGAAATCAAAGTCTTCCGAGATATTCCTCTTAAGCCAGATCAGAAACTGATCGTCGGCTGCATCGACACCCAGACCGCCTTCGTCGAACATCCGGAGGTGATCGCCGACCGCCTGGAGCGCGCCGCCGAGATGGTCGGCGACCCGACCCGTATACAGGCCGGCACCGACTGCGGCTTCGACACCTCGGCCGGCATGGGACGGATCACCCCCGACGTCGTCTGGGCCAAGCTGCGCAGCCTGCGCCAGGGCGCCGACCTGGCGGGCGAACGGCTGTTCTGAACGGCCGACGGCCGTCGCTTCGTGGATCCCGGAAACCACCCGACGCCACTCGACGCCCGGCGCTTCAGTAGCTCTTCGGCAGGCCCAGCACGCGCTCGGCGATGAAGCACTTGATGAGTTCCGGCGAAACCGGGGCGATGCGGTTGATCAGCACCTCGCGGAACAGTCGCTCGACCCCGTACTCGGCGGCATAGCCCATGCCGCCCAGGGTCATGACCGCCCGCTCGCAGGCCTTGAACGCGGCCTCGGCGGCCAGATACTTGGCGGCGTTCGCCTCGGCGCCGCAGGGTTCGCCGGCGTCGTACAGCGCGGCGGCGCGCATCACCATCAGCCAGGCCGCCTCCAACTCCATCCAGTTCTCGGCCAGCGGGTGCTGGATGCCCTGGTTCTGGCCGATCGGCCGGCCGAACACCACACGCTCCTTGGCATAGGCCACGGCGCGCGACAGCGCCTGGCGGCCGACCCCGACCGCCTCGGCGGCGATCAGGATGCGCTCCGGATTGAGGCCGTGCAGCAGACAGCGGAAGCCCTGCCCCTCCTCGCCGATACGGTCGTCTGCCGAAACCTCGAGTCCGTCGATGAACAGCATGTTGGAGTCGACGGCGTGGCGACCCATCTTGTGGATCGCCCGGATCTCGACCTTGGAGCGGTCGAGCGGCGCGTAGAACAGGGTCAACCCGTCGGTCGGCTTCGGCGTCGCCTCGACCGGCGAGGTGCGGGCGATGATCAGCACCCGGTCGGCTTCCTGGGCGGTCGAGGTCCAGATCTTGCGACCGGTGATGCGGTACACGTCGCCATCGCGCACTGCCGCGGTCTTGATGCGACCGGTGTCGAGCCCGGCATCCGGCTCGGTCACGCCGAAGCAGGCGCGTTCCCTGCCGGCGATCATCGGTGGCAGGAAGCGCCGCTGCTGCTGCTCGGTGCCGAACACCACCACCGGGTTCAGCCCGAAGATATTGATATGGATCGACGACGCGGCGGCCATGGCGCCCGGGGAATTCGCCACCCGCTGCATCATCAGCGCCGCCTCGGTCAGACCGAGCCCGGCCCCCCCGACCTTTTCGGGCATGGCGATGCCGAACCAGCCGCCCGCGGCCATGGCGGCGGCGAACTCCTTCGGGAACCGTGCGGTCTCGTCGGCCTTGCGCCAGTAGTCGTCGTCGAAGCCGTCGACGATGCGGCCGACGGCATCCACCACGGCGCGCTGGTCGTCGGTCAGCAACTGAGCTCCGGTCATACGTGCGGCATCCTCACAGTGCGGGGCGTCGGTCGAACCAGGGATGCGCCGCCTCGAGCTGGCCGGCGAGGCGGAACAGCAGGTCTTCGCGACCATACCCCGCCCCGATGTGGATTCCGACCGGCAACCCGCCATCCGTCCAGTGCAGCGGCACCGACATCGCCGGGCAGCCGGTCATGTTGAAGAAATGCGTGACCGGCATCTCGGCATGGCACTGCCGCGCGAATTCCTCGCCGCCGGTCTCGGCGGGACGCAGGGTGCCCAGCGGAAACGGCGGCCGGCGCATGGTCGTGGAGACCAGCACATCGTGGCGCTCGAAGAACCGTCCGAAGATGCGCCCGGCACGGTGGAAGCTGGCAACCGCAGACGCGTACTCCGGCGCGGTCAGCGTGCGGCCGGTAAGCGCGATCTCCCACGACGCGCGCTCGTAGCCGGTGCCGTCCGGCTCGCGGCCGAGTTCGGCCGAGCGATACGCCGCGGTGTTCCAGGCATTGGCGGCGACGATCACCATGATCGCCCGGTTCAGGGCTTCGGCCTCGATCTCCGGCGCCGCCTCCTCGACCTGGTGCCCGAGATCAGCCAGCAGTCGGCCGGCTTGCTCGACCGCGCGGCGGTTCTCGGGATCCAACGCCACGCCGTCGAGCCCGGTGAGATGCAGGGCGACCCGCAGCCGGCCGGGATCGGCGCCGACCTCCTGCGCGAATGGTCGCAACGGCAGCGGGGCGGCGTAGGGGTCGCCGACCTCCGGCCCGGCGGTGGCGTCCAGCATGGCGGCGCTGTCGCGCACACTGCGGGTGATCGCGTGGCTGCAGGCGAGGCCGGCCCAGCCCTCGCCGACGAACGGTCCCATCGGGGTACGGCCGCGGCTGGGCTTCAGCCCGAACAGGCCGCATTGCGCGGCCGGGATGCGGATCGAACCGCCGCCGTCGCTGCCATGCGCCATCGGCACGATCCCGGCCGCCGCCGCCGCTGCGGCCCCGCCGGAGGACCCGCCGGCTGTGCGTTCCGGATCCCAGGGGTTGCGGGTCGGGCCGGTCGCCACCGGCTCGGTCGAGACGCTGATGCCCTCCTCCGAGGTCGCGGTCCGCCCGAAGCTGGCCAGCCCGGCGGCCCGGCAGCGCGCCACATAGGTGAAATCGGCCGGCGCGACGAAGCCGTCCCAGAACCGCGAACCGTTGCCGGCAGGCACCCCGGCCTCGAAGGTGTACAGGTCCTTGAACAGGAACGGCACGCCGGCGAACGGCCCCTCGCCGGTGCCGGCCTCGACCGCCCGGCGCGCCCGATCGTCCAGCCGCCGGACAATGGCGTTGATCCGGGGGTTGACCGCATCGGCGCGGGCCAGCGCCGCCTCCAGCACCTCCGCCGCCGAAACCTCGCGGCTGCGGATCAACTCGGCAAGGCCGAGCGCGTCGTGGCGAATGTAGTCGTCGAAGCCGAGCAAGCTTGCCCCCCCGATTGCGCGATCCCCGGCCCTTACAGGGCGGGTCGTCGGTCGAACCAAGGCTTCGCCTGCTCCATCTGCGACGCCAGCCGGATCAAGGTGTCCTCGCGCCCGAAGGCGGCACCGACGTGAATGCCGACGGGCAGCCCCTCTGCGGTCCAGTGCAGCGGCACCGACATCGCCGGACAGCCGGTGGCGTTGAACAGCGGCGTCACCGGCATCTCGTCCATCAGCAGGCGGTAGTAGTCGTCGAGGCCCTGCTCGTCCTGCCGCAGCACGCCCAGCTTGACGGGTGGCTCGTGCATGGTGGTCGACAGCATCACGTCCCAGCTCTCGAAGAACGCTGCGAGCTGACGGCCGGCGACATGGACCGCGGTCACCGCCGCGGCATAGTCGGCGGCAGTGTACTCCCGGCCCTCCTCCGCCCAGGCCCAGGTCGCCTTTTCCAACCCCTCGCCGTCCGGCTTGCGGTCGAGTGCCGCATAGCGCAGTGCCACGGCGTTCCAGAGGTTGCCGGCGATGATCACCCGGAACGCCTTCGACAGCGCCGGTACGTCGACGGTCGGCATCGCCTCGTCGACCTCGTGGCCGAGGTCCTGCAGCAGCGTGGCGGCATCGCGCGCGGCTCCGGCGTTCTTCGGATCCAGCGGCCGGCCGTCCAGGCCGGTGGTGTGGAGCGCGACACGCAATCGGCCGGGATCGGCGCCGACCTCCTCCAGGAACGGCCGCGCCGGCGGTGGTGCCGCATAGGGGTCGCCAGGGGCCGGGCCGGCGGTGGCATCCAGCATGGCGGCGCTGTCGCGCACGCTGCGGCTGACCACGTGGCCGGTGGACAGGCCCGACCAGCCCTCGCCCACGATCGGGCCGGCCGGGTTGCGGGCCCTCGTCGGCTTCAGGCCGAACAGGCCGCAATTCGCCGCCGGAATTCGGATCGATCCGCCGCCGTCGGTGGCATGGGCCACCGGCACGATTCCGGCCGCCACCGCCGCCGCGGCACCGCCCGACGAACCACCGGCCGAGCGCTCAAGGTCCCAGGGGTTGCGAGTCGGGCCATGGGCCGTCGGCTCGGTCGTCCAGGCGATGCCCAGCTCCGGGGTATTGGTTTTGCCGAACACCACCAGGCCGGCCTCGCGGCAGCGCCGGGTATAGGTGAAGTCGGCCGGCGACACGTAGTCGGCCCAAAGCCGCGAGCCGTTGGACAGCGGCGCGCCCTCGTAGCCCATGTACAGGTCCTTGAGCAGGAACGGCACCCCGGCGAACGGCCCCTTCGGCAGGTCCGCCGCCACCCGGCCGCGCGCCTCGGCATCCATGCGGTGGACGATGGCGTTGATCGCCGGGTTGACGGCGTCGGCCCGGGCGATCGCCGCCTGCAACACCTCCTCCGGCTTGACCTCGCCACGGGCGAGCAAGGCCGCAAGGCCGAGACCGTCGTGGTCGCCATACTCTGTGAAAACGGCCATGGAGCCTCCGTGGTCTAGAGATCGACCTTGTCGTCGAGGGACTCGCCCCGAAAGAACCGGTCGGCGTTGGCGAACATCTCCCGGAACTTGCGGTGCATGATATCGCGGGTGCCGGGCGCGTTGTGCGGCGTCAGCACGACGTTGCGGAACGGCGCGAACGGCGACGGCCCGACCACCGGCTCGATCTCGAAGACGTCGAGCCCGGCGCCGCCGAGCTTGCCGGAGGCGAGGGCCTCGAGCAGCGCCGGCTCGGAGACCACCGGTCCGCGCGCGCAGTTGATCAGGATCGCGCCGTCTTTCATCGCGGCGATGGCCGCGGCGTCGATCATGTGCCGGCTCAGGTCGGTCAGCGGTACGTGCAGGGTGATGAAGTCGGCCGTGGCGATCAGCTCGTCGAACGGCATCCGCTCGACCCGGAGCGCGTGCTCGACCGCCGGATCCATCTCCAGAAGGTCGTGGTAGACGACCTTCGCACATTCGAATGGAATCAACCGCTTGGCAACCTGCTTGCCGATCCGGCCGAGGCCGATGATGCCGACCGTGGCACCACCCAGGCCGAGCGCCTCGGCCCGCACGGTATTGGAATGCCAGCGCCCGGCGCGCAGTTCGGCATCCTGCCAGGCGAGCCGCCGGCCGACCGCCAGCATCATCATGATGGTGTGCTCGGCCACCCCCTCCGGGGTGCCGCCGGGCGTGATCGCCAGCGGAATCTGCCGGTCGCGCAGCGCCGTGGTGGCGACCGTGTCGTGGTAGCCGACGCCCTGGTGCAGCACCAGCCGCAGCTTCGGCGCGGCCTCGACGTGCCACGCCTCGAGCCGCTTGGCGCCGATCATCACGACCTCGGCTTCGGCCAGCTTGGTGCGTATCTCGGCCTCGTCGTCGCGATCCAGATACATGAGTTCGTAGCCATCCGGCAGCTCCTGTTCGATCAGGGCACGCAGATTGGCGTCGGCGGGGACGAAGTACAGAATTCGGATAGTCATGGATTTCACACGGCTGGATGAGGGGATGCGGCCATTCCCGGGTCTTGTCGACCTCGAGCCAGACCGCACGAGCCAGGATGCTACCGGTCCGACGGCAGGTTTGTCATGCGATCAACTGAAGGACCTCAGGAACGCCGGCGTTCGGCCTGGGCCAGCGCAACCGGCGGCACCACCGGCCGGCAGGTCACCTCGACCTCGCCGACCGGGAAAGCACCATAGGCTTGCACCATGGCGCGGCCGCCCATGAAATGGCCGAGTCGCTGGCAGTCCTCGAAGCTGCGGGTCACCGTCGCGTCCGACCGATAGGTACAGAAGTCCTGTCCGGGCGAACAGGCGATGATGAAGACGAGCATCCACATGCCCGAATCCTGTGCGCACACCGTGCGCCCGTCAAGCGCACCCCGTGCGCATTGCGACAGTTGCGCTACAGCAGGCGGTCCTGGCGCGGATCAAGACCGTCGATCCGAAGGATGCGTTCGGCAACCGTGACCTGCTCCTCGAGCGTACCGTCGGCTCGAAGGTGCCGGACCGCGTGCCCGCGCGCCAGCAGCATCGGCGTCACCAGCCGCGTCCGGTGGCAGCGCGCCGGATCCGACTCGGCGCACATCAGCGCGACTCGGTAGCGGGCCGCCCCGTCGGCCAGCCGGTCGAGTGCCGTCGCGACATCCGATTCGGCCGGCGGCGGGGCGTTGCCGCGCTTGCCGCCGAGCGCATCGCCGAGCCAGACATAGGCGATCCCGGCACCGGCCAGGGCGTCGCGCAACGGCTCGCGGTTGAAGTGCCGGACCCGGCGAGAGTACGGCGCGGATCGGACGTCGGCGATGGCGGTCACGCCGGCCGCCCGCAGCAGCTCGACGAACCGGTCGATGTCGTGGTTGGAGTGCCCGACGGTCCAGATCTCAGCGGGTACCGTCGCCTCCGTCATCGCCCGCTCGGTCACAGCGTGAACAGCGACTCGATCTTGCGGCGCAGCTGGTTCGGGCTGAACGGCTTCACCACGTAGGCGTCGACGCCGTTGCGCGCCGCCTCGACAACGAATTCCCGAGTCGCCTTGCCGGTCAGCATCACGAACTTCATGTGCGGCCAGCGGAGCCGGACCGACTTCAGGAAGTCCAGGCCCGACATCTTCGGCATATTCCAGTCCGACACGATCAACTGGAACTGCCCCTGCTCACGCTCCAGGACCGCCAGCGCCTGCTCACCGTCCTTGACCGAAACGATGTCGGTGATGCCCATGACCTTGAGCGCGCCCTGGGCCAGCTTGGTCGCCATCGCCTCGTCCTCGGCCAGCAGCACCCGCAGGCCGGCATAGGTCGGCAGCGGCTTGGGCGCGCCGGGACGGTCGGGCTCCAGGCTCATCGGGCAGCGCTCATTCGGCGGTATTCCTGCGAACTGTGGCGCGCAGGGCGGCAAGTCCCTGCGCCACGGCGTCCGGCAAGGCCTCGCAGCCGGCATCCGTGTCCTGCATATGCCCCGCCAGGGCCGCCTCTTCAACCATTCGGGCGCATCGCCACGCCGCGCGCAGGCCGATCGAGCCGGCCGCACTCTTCAGGCCGTGGGCGGCATCGGCGATCGCCGGCATTTCCCCGACGTCGCGCGCGGCGGCGATGGCGGCGAGCGCCTCGGCGGCGGTCTCCTCGAACGCCACGACCAGTTCCCCGGCCATCTCGTCGCCGAGCTGCTCGGCCAGCGCCGCGTAGACCGCCGGCTCGAACGGCTCGCTCCCGGCCTCCAGCAGCGCCGTCGGGTCGCCATCCTCGGCCATACCATCCTCGGACATATCCTCGTCGATGCCGGGCGCGGTCACCATCACGCGGGCCAGGGTCCGGAACAGCGCACCCGGGTCGATCGGCTTGGCGACCGCGGCGTCCATGCCGGCCTCCAGGCAGGCCCGCACCTCGTGCTCCATGGCACCGGCGGTCGACGCCACGATCGGCACCCCGGCGACCGGGCCGTCGAGATCCCGGATCGCCCGGGTCGCGGCGATGCCGTCCATCTCCGGCATGTGCAGGTCCATGAGCACCAGGTCGACGCCGCCGGCCGCGACCGCCGCCACCGCCCGGGCGCCATCCGGCACCACGGTCACCCTATGCCCGCGCTTTTCCAGCAGGCCGCGCGCGACCCGCTGGTTGACGACGTTGTCCTCGGCGACCAGCACGTGCAGCGCCGGCAGCTCGGGCGCGTCGGCATCGGCGTCGGCGTCGAGCGACGGCTCGCGGCCGGCCGGCAGGGCCAGCCGGACCCGGAAGGTCGAGCCGCGGCCCGGCGCGCTCTCCACCTCGATCGTCCCGCCCATGCGCCCGACGATCCGCTTGGAGATCGACAACCCGAGCCCGGTGCCGCCATAGCGCCGGGCGGTCGAGGCGTCGGCCTGGGCGAACTCCTGGAATAGCCGGGCGAGCACGTCCGCGGTCATCCCGATCCCGGTGTCGACGACCTCGACGACCAGGGGAATCCCATCGGTGTCCCCGGCCCCCCGCCGCACCGACACCGTGACGGAGCCGGCATCGGTGAACTTCACGGCGTTGCCGATCAGGTTCAGCAGAACCTGCCGCAGCCGTCCGGCGTCGCCGCGCAGGTAGCGCGGGACGTCGTCGGCGACGGCGCCCTGCAGCAGCAACCCCTTCTCCGACGCCCGCCCGTTCATCAGCGCGACGGTGCCGTCGACCAGCCGGCGCAGATCGACGTCGACCGCCTCCAGATCGAGACGGCCGGCCTCCAGCTTCGACAGGTCCAGGATGTCGTTCAGGATGGTCATCAGGGCTTCGCCGGACTCCAGCACGACACCGGCGGTCTCGCGCTCGCGCGCCGCCAGGTCGCCGTCCAGCAGCAGCCGGGTCATGCCGATGACGCCGTTCATCGGCGTGCGGATCTCGTGGCTCATCATCGCCAGGAACTCGGACTTGGCGCGGGTCGCCGCCTCGGCCCGCTCCTTGGCGTCGCGCACCTCGGCCATGGCATCCTTGAACACCGCCAGCGCCGCCGCCATCGCGCCCACTTCGTCGCGCCGGCCGAGATCGGGCACCGGGACCTCGCGGGTACCGCCGGCGAGCGCGGTCATCGCCCGCTCCATGCGACCGAGCGGCCGCACAATGGTCTGGATCATCCAGGCCGCCACCGCCAGCGCCACCAGCGCCACGCCGGCGACCACCGCCAAGGTGAAACTCTTGGTCTGCTCGATCAGGCGCTCGGCCTCCAGCCAGAACCGGTAGCCGCCGGAGGCCGCCGCCTCGACCAGGATCTCCAGGTTCCCGCGAATTCCGGCCGCCAGCTCGTCGCGGGCCGCGCCCGGCACCGCTTCCCGCCAGCCATCCACCTCGGCCAGGATGGTGCCGACCAGCCCGCGCATCGCCTGCGACTGCGAACGCTCCGCGACCACCGCCAGGTCGGAGGTCAGCTGCTCCCAGCGCTCGGCGCGCTCCCGCTCGGTATCGGCGCGCTGCATCACCGCGAAGGCAGTCTCGGCGGCGCGGGCGTGGTTGATGGCCTGGAGCGGCTGGTCGTAGAGGCGCTGCGCGAGGCCGGCAAGCGACCAGGTCGCGGTCAGGGCGACCGCGGCCAGCGCCGCGGCCGCGACCACCGCCACCAGGAAGGCGCCCAGCAGCTTGAACCGGATCGACATGCCCCCGAGCCTTTCGCGGGCCGTCGCTACTCGACGGTGATCATCAGCTTCATCTTCGGGTGGATCCGGCAGCGCACCTCGACCAGGCCCGTCGCCCCGAGGGTCACGGCATTGGTCTGGCCCGGCGGCTGGATCGCGAGGTTGAAGACGTTGCCCTCGGACTCCGAATAGACGTTGTGGTCGTAGAAGTCCTCGTTGGCGAACACGACGCTGTCGCCGGCCCTGACGGTCAGCGTCGTCGGCTCGAAGGCCTTGCCGGTCTGCACGACCCGGCTCTCGGCGGCGAAGGCCGCGACGGCGACCAGGGTGCCGATCAAGGTGCCGGAGACGACGGCCCCGGCGACCGTCCAAAGGGTGTGGCGCATGGTGTCGTTCCCGGATCGTTGCGAGCGGCCAGAGATTATCGCACAGGACCGCGCCGGCGCGAAAAACCGCGACTCGTCACGGTTTCTTGAAGAGCCGGGCGACTGTTGGTCCCGACTCCGCTAGCCCGCCAGCTTGGCCTTCAGCAGTTCGTTGACCATGCCCGGGTTGGCCTTGCCGCCGGACCGCTTCATGGTCTGGCCGACGAAGAACCCGAACAGCTTGTCCTTGCCGCCCCGGTACTCCGCGACCTTGTCCTGGTTCTCGGCCAGCACCGCGTCGACGATCGCCTCGATGGCGCCGGTGTCGGACACCTGCCTGAGACCCTTCTCCTCGACGATCGTGGCGGCGTCCTTGCCGGTCTCGAACATCTCGGCGAACACGTCCTTGGCGATCCGCCCGGAGATCGTGCCGTCGCCCAGCAGGTCCATCAGCCCGCCCAGCGCGTCGGCCGAGACCGGACTGTCGGCAAGGTCGAGGCCGGCCTTGTTCAGGGCGCCGAACAGCTCGCTGGTCACCCAGTTGGCGGCGATTTTCGGGTCGCGCCTGCCGCCGCCACCCTTCACCACCACCTCGTACCAGTCGGCGGTGGCGCGCTCCTCGGTCAAGGTCGCGGCATCGTACAGCGACAGGCCGTACTCGCTGGCGAACCGCGCCTTGCGGGCATCCGGCAGCTCCGGCAGCGCCGCCTTCAGCTCGGCGATCCGCGCCGGGTCGAGCACCAGCGGCAGCAGGTCCGGGTCCGGGAAGTAGCGGTAGTCGTGCGCCTCCTCCTTGGACCGCATCGACCGGGTCTCGCCACGGTTGGCGTCGAACAGCCGGGTCTCCTGGTCGATGCTGCCGCCGGATTCCAGGATCTCGATCTGGCGGCGCGCCTCGTACTCGATGGCCTGCTGCACGAACCGGATCGAGTTGACGTTCTTGATCTCGCAGCGCGTGCCGAGGCCGTCGCCGGGCTTGCGGACCGACACGTTGACGTCGCAGCGCATCGAGCCTTCCTGCATGTTGCCGTCGCAGGTGCCGATGTAGCGCAGAATCGAACGCAGCTTCCTGATGTAGGCCGCGGTCTCCTCGGGCGAGCGCAGGTCGGGTTTGGAGACGATCTCCATCAGCGCCACGCCGGAGCGGTTCAGGTCGATGTAGGACTTCGACGGATGCTGGTCGTGCAGCGACTTCCCGGCGTCCTGTTCCAGGTGCAGCCGCTCGATCCCGACCGCCCGGGTCCGGCCGTCCTCAAGATCCAGGTGCACCACGCCCTCGCCGACGATCGGCTGCTGGAACTGGCTGATCTGGTAGCCCTGCGGCAGGTCGGCGTAGAAGTAGTTCTTGCGGTCGAAAACGCTGACCTCGTTGATCCGCGCCTCCAGCGCCAGGCCGGTGCGCACCGCCTGCTCCACGCATTGCCGGTTGATCACCGGCAGCATGCCCGGCATGGCGGCGTCGACCAGGCTGACCTGGGCATTCGGCTCGGCCCCGAAGGTGGTCGAAGCCCCCGAGAACAGCTTGGACTTCGAGACGACCTGGGCGTGGACCTCGAGACCGATCACGACCTCCCAGGCCCCGGTCTCGCCCTGGATGCGGTACGCCTGGGCACTATCCTGCTCGGCCATCTCTCAGACCCCTTCCAGCATGGCGGGCCGGGCGGTGAACGCCGCCGCCCTCTCCAGCGCGCGGGCGACCCGCAGCAGCTTCGCTTCCTCGAACATCGGTCCCATGACCTGCAGGCCGAGCGGCAGGCCGCGGGCCGACAGCCCGGCCGGCACCGAGATGCCCGGCAGGCCCGCCAGATTCAGCGGCACGGTGAACACGTCGTTCAGATACATCTTCACCGGATCCGACTCGTTGGCGCCGATCGGGAACGCGTCCGACGGCGAAGTCGGCGCCAGGATCGCGTCGACCTTCTCGAACGCCTGGTCATAGTCGCGGCGGATCAGCGTCCGCACCCGCTGGGCCTTGCGGTAGTAGGCGTCGTAGTAGCCGGCCGACAGCACATAGGTGCCGGTCAGGATGCGGCGCTGCACCTCGGCGCCGAAGCCCTCGCCCCGGGTGTTGGCGTACATCTCGGCGAGGCTGTCGCCGTCGACCCGCAGGCCGTAGCGAACCCCGTCGTAGCGCGCCAGGTTCGACGACGCCTCGGCCGGGGCGATAATGTAGTAGGTCGGCAGCGCGTAGGGCGTATGCGGCAGCGAGATGTCGACGATCTCGGCACCGGCATCCTTCAGCCACTCGACGCCCTGCGCCCACAGCGCCGCGATCTCGGCCGGCATGCCGTCGATCCGGAACTCCCTCGGAACGCCGATCCGCAGTCCCTTCACCCCGTCCTCCAGCCCGGCCGAGAAGTCCGGCACCGGCAGCGGGGCGGAGGTCGAGTCCTTGGGGTCGTGACCGGCCATGCCGGACAGCAGGAGGGCGGCGTCGGCAACGGTGCGGGCCAGCGGCCCGGCCTGGTCGAGCGACGACGCGAAGGCGACGATGCCCCAGCGCGAGCAGCGGCCGTAGCTCGGGCGCATGCCGACGATGCCGGTGAAACCGGCGGGCTGGCGGATCGACCCGCCGGTATCGGTGCCGGTCGCGGCCAGCGCCGCCCAGCCGGCGACCGCCGCCGCCGAGCCGCCGGAGGACCCCCCCGGCACCAGCCTGGTGTCGGCATCCCCGGTCGCGCGCCACGGGTTGACCGCCGGGCCGTAGTAGGAGGTCTCGTTCGATGACCCCATGGCGAACTCGTCCAGGTTGGTCTTGCCGAGCATCACCGCGCCGGCGTCCCACAACTTCGCGGTCACTGTCGACTCGTAGGTCGGCTCGAAGCCGTCGAGGATGTGCGAGGCGGCGGTGGTCGGCACGCCCTCGGTGCAGAACAGGTCCTTGACGGCGATCGGCAGACCTTCCAGCGGGCCACCCTCGCCCTTCTCAAGCTTCTCGTCGGACGCCGCGGCCATGGCCAGCGCCTTGTCGGCGGTCACGGTGATATAGGCGTTGAGGTCCCTGGTAGCCTCGATGCGGGCGAGATAGGCCGATGTCAACTCGGTGCTGGAGATCTCGCGGGCGCGCAGGGCGTCGCGGGCGGCGACGAGATCGAGGTCGAGAATGCCGGCCATCACTCGACCACCTTCGGCACGGCATAGAACGTACCGGCCGGGTCCGGCGCGTTGGCGGTCACCCGCTCCGGATAGCCGCCGTCGGTGACCGCGTCCTCGCGCTGCGGCAGGGCGTGGCCGGTCACGTTGGCGAGCGGCTCGACCCCGGCGGTGTCGACCTGCTCGAGCTGCTCGACGAAGCCGAGGATCGCGTTCAGGTCCGCGACCATCGGCTCCAGCCGGTCGTCGGGAACGCGGAGTCGGGCGAGTGTCGCGATGGACGCGACGGTGGCCTTGTCGAGCGACATGGGCTAAAGACCGTATCAGTTAATCGTGAAAGCCTGAGAACGGCGGATTTCCGCCGTTTCGGAGCGCGGAAGCTAACACCGCCCATGGCCATCTGCAAGCTTGCCGACCTGCCCCGGCTGCTGCCCCCCGGCGGTCGCCTGATGGGCCTCGACTTCGGCACCAGGACGATCGGCGTCGCCGTCTCCGACGCCGCCCTGCGCGTGGCCTCGCCGGTCACCATCGTCCGGCGCCGCAAGTTCTCGCTCGACGTCGCCGAGATCGCCGAGTTGGTGGAGAGCCGCAACATCGGCGGCTTCGTGGTCGGGCTGCCCTTGAACATGGACGGCACCGAGGGCGCCCGCTGCCAGGCGACCCGCGATCTCACATCCGAGCTGCTGCTGCGCATCGACCTGCCCTGCGCCTTCCAGGACGAGCGCATGAGCACCCAGGCGGTCGAGCGCGCGATGATCGCCGAGGCCGACCTGACCCGGGCGAAGCGCAAGAAGTCGATCGACTCCGCCGCCGCCGCCTGGATCCTGCAGGCGGCCCTGGACACGCTTCCGACACCTGAATGATCGCCACCCTCGCCGCCCTCGCCCCGGTGTTCGGGCTGATTGTGCTGGGCGCGGTACTGCGACCGGTCGGGCCGATCGGCGAGGACGGCTGGCGGGCGCTCGAGCAGATCACCTACTGGCTGCTGCTGCCGGCGCTGCTGGTGCTGAAGCTCGGCGGCACCGACCTGACCGAGTACGAGATCGGCCCGTTGGTGGCGGCGATGGCCGGCGCGGTGCTGATCGTCACCGTCTTCCTGGTGGCGATCCGGCGGGCGACCGGCATCGCGGCGCCGGCCTACACCAGCGTCATCCAGGGCGCGATCCGGCAGAACACCTAATATCGGCATCGCCGCCGCCGGGTCGTTGTACGGCCGTGACGGGGCCGCGCTGGCGGCGGTCGGCATCGCCGCGGTGATCCCGCTGGTCAACGCGCTGTCGGTCTGGTTCCTGACCCGGATGATCGGCGAGACGCCGGCGGGCCTCGGCACGGTGCTGAAGTCCATGGCCAAGAACCCGATCATCATCGCCTGCCTGATCGGCATCGCGCTCAACGCCAGCGGCATCGGCCTGCACCCGCTGCTGGCCGACGGGCTGGAGCTGCTGGCCCGCGGCGCCCTGGCCCTCGGGCTGCTGGCGGTCGGCGCCGGCCTGCGCTGGGCGGCCCTGCGCAGCGGCTGGACGGCGCTGCTGCTGTCGAACCTGCTGAAGCTGGTGGCGGTGCCGGCCCTCACCCTGGCGCTGGCCGGCCCGCTCGGCCTGTCCGGCGTGGCGCTGCAGGTGGCGGTGCTGTTCAACGCCCTGCCGAGCTCGGCCTCGTCCTACGTGTTCGCCCGCGCGCTCGGCGGCGACCACGCCCTTATGGCGGCGATCCTGACCACCCAGGTGGCGATGGCGGCGGTCACCCTGCCGCTGTTCGTGGCCCTGGTCGGGTAGACCCTTCCACGCGGCGCGACGCGATCCTAGACTTTCGCGTCACCGCCGGAGCCCCGCCATGCCGCCCGTCTTCGAGTTCTGGCCCGCGCTCGCGACCCTCGCCGTCCTGCATATCCTGGCCGCCATGGTGCCGGGGCCGAACACGGTGGTGGTCAGCCAGCTCGCAGCCGGGCATTCCCGCCACGCGGCGTGCCGGGTGGTCGCCGGCATCGTCACCGCCACCGGCACCTGGGTGGTCCTGACGCTCAGCGGCGTGGCGGTGCTGCTGCATCAGGCCGAGGGATTGTTCTGGCTGCTGCGGATCGCCGGCACCCTGTACCTGCTGTATGCCGGCCTGCACCTGCTGGGCGGCGTTCTGCGCCAGGCCGCCAGCGCCGCCCCGGCCGAAGTCGAGGCGAGGGCCGCGTTCCGCCGCGGCCTGCTGACCACCCTCAGCAACCCGAAGTCCGGGGTGTTCTGGACCAGCGTGTTCGCGATCGCGGTACCGACCGCGGCACCGCCCGGCTTCTACTTCGTCGCCATCGCCCTGATCCTGGCGCAGAGTACCCTTTGGTACAGCTTGGTCGCCCTGGTGTTCTCCAGCGGCCCGGCCCGGCGCGCCTACCGGCAGGCGGCGAAATGGCTGGAGGCGGCGACCGGGCTGGCGATGATCGGCTTCGGCATCAAGCTGGCGATCGCCGGCCGATGAGCGACTTCGACCTCGAACCCGTCACCCCGCGATTCGGCGCCCGCCTGACCGGGGTCGACCTGAAGCAGCCGATCCCTGACGCCCTGGCCGCCGCGCTGCGGCAGGCGCTGGCCGACCGGCTGGTGCTGTTCCTGCCCGGCCAGTTCCTCGACATGCCGGCGTTGAAGCGGGCGACCGCGGTATTCGGCCCGCTGCTTCGGGTCCCCTACATCGCGCCCTCGCCCGAGGACCCGGACGTGGTGGCGGTGCTGAAGGAGGCCGACGAGGCGCGGATCTCGACCTTCGGCGGCGACTGGCATTCCGACTTCTCGTTCCTGGAGCAGCCGCCCGGCGGTTCGCTGCTGCAGGCCGTCGACCTGCCGCCGGTCGGCGGCGACACGCTGTGGGCCGACCAGGCCACGGCCTGGGAGACCCTGCCCGACGACCTGCGCGCCCTGGTCGCCGGGCGCCGCGCCATCCAGACCGGCGCCCCCTATGGGGTGAGCCACCGCCCGACCGTCGCCACCAGTCGGTCGATCCAAATCACCCGCGGCGATCCGGCGGCCGACCGCGAGATCGCCCACCCGATCGTCCGCCGGCATCCCGACAGCGGCCGCGAGGCGCTGTTCCTGAACCCGATCTACACGATCCGCCTGGACGGCATGACCGAGGTCGAGAGCGCGCCGGTGCTGGCCCGGCTGTACGGCCACATGACCCGGCCGGAATTTTGCTGCCGGCACCGCTGGCGACCCGGCGACCTCGTGGTCTGGGACAACCGCATGACCCTGCATTTCGCGGTCAACGACTACGACGGCCACCGCCGCCTGCTGTGGCGCACGACCTTCGCGGGAGAGGCGCCGATCATGGCTTGACCGGCCGGGCTTGATCCTTCTGAGCGGCCACCGCAGGATCGCGCCGGTTTCCGCAGCCGGACGAGCCCCATGCCCGACATTCCCGCTCCCAGCGCCCACCCCGGCGCCCTCGCCGGCATCCGCGTCGTCGACTGCTCGCGCATCCTGGCCGGGCCGGTGTGCACCCAGACCCTCGGCGACCTCGGCGCCGACATCGTCAAGATCGAGCGGCCGGGCATGGGCGACGACACCCGCAAATGGGGGCCGCCGTTCCTGAAGGATGCCGACGGCAACGACACCTCGGAAAGCGCCTACTATCTCTCGACCAACCGCAACAAGCGGTCGGTCAGCCTCGACATCTCGCAGCCGGCGGGCCGCGACGTTCTCCTCAAGCTGCTCGAGACGGCCGACGTCTTCATCGAGAACTTCAAGGTCGGCGACATGGCGCGCTATGGCCTCGCTTGGGACGACCTGAAGGAGCGGTTCCCGCGGCTGGTCTATGCCAGCGTCACCGGCTTCGGGCAGACCGGGCCCTACGCGAAACGCGCCGGCTACGACTTCCTGGCCCAGGGCATGGGCGGGATCATGAGCGTCACCGGCGACGCCGAGGGCGAGCCGATGAAGGTCGGCGTCGCCATCGCCGACGTGATGACCGGCATGCACACCGCCACCGCCATCCTGGCCGCCCTGCGTCACCGCGACACCTCCGGGCGCGGCCAGTACATCGACGCCGCCCTGCTCGACACCCAGGTCTCGTGGCTGGTCAACCAGGGCCTCAACTACCTGGTCGGCGGCACGCCGCCGGGGCGGCTCGGCAACGCCCACCCGAACATCACGCCCTACCAGGTGTTCGCGACCGCCGACGGCCACGTGATCCTGGGCGTCGGCAACGACCGGCAGTTCGTCAAGTTCTGCCGGTTCGCCGGCCGCGAGGACGTGGCCGCCGACCCGCGCTTCGCCACCAACGTCGCCCGGGTCCGCAACCGCGCCGAGTCGGTGACCGTGGTGGCCGATATCATGAAGACCCGCACCATGGCGGAATGGGTCGAGGGCCTGGAATCAGTCGGCGTACCCTGCGGCCCGGTCAACGACATCGCCCAGGTCTTCGCCGACCCGCAGGTCGCCGCCCGTGGCATGGAACAGTCGATTTCCGGCCACAAGCTGACGCCGGAACCGGTGCCGACCATCGCCTACCCGCTGAAGCTGTCCGACACCCCGGCCAGCTACCGCCGGCCGCCGCCGATTCTCGGCCAGCATACCGAGGAGGTGCTGGCCGGCGAGCTCGGCCTGCCGGCCGAGGAGCTGGAGAAGCTCAAGGAATCCGGGGTGATCTGAAAATCCCGCCCGGAACGCTTGCCGGTGCCCGGCGGCACCCCCTATAACGGCGCTTTAATGACCAGCGCCATCTCCCCCGGACCCGCGACCGCCCTCTCCGACGGCACGCGCTACCCGTATCGCCATCTCCTCGGAATCGAGGGGCTGTCGCGACTCGACATCGATTTCCTCCTGGACCGCGCCGACGGATTCGTCGAGCAGAATCGGCAGGTCGACAAGAAGGCCTCGACGCTCAGGGGCCGGACCCTGATCAACCTGTTCTTCGAGAATTCGACGCGCACCCGCACCAGCTTCGAACTGGCCGGCAAGCGGCTCGGCGGCGACGTCATCAACATGTCGGTCTCGACCTCGTCGATCAAGAAGGGCGAGACCCTGATCGACACCGCCATGACGCTGAACGCCATGCACCCGGACGCCCTGGTGGTACGGCACTCCGAGTCGGGCGCCGTCCACCTGCTGGCCGAGAAGGTCAACTGCTCGGTCGTCAACGCCGGCGACGGCAGCCACGAGCACCCGACCCAGGCCCTGCTCGACGCGCTGACCATCCGCCGCCGCAAAGGCCATCTCGAGGGCCTGGAGGTGGCAATCTGCGGCGACGTGGTGCACAGCCGGGTCGCCCGCTCCAACATCCACCTGCTGTCGATCATGGGCGCCCGTGTGCGGGTGGTGGCGCCGCCGACCCTGCTGCCCTCCGGCATCGATCGGTTCGGCGTCGAGGTCCACCACGACATGGAGCGCGGGCTGGCGGGCTGCGACATCGTGATGATGCTGCGGCTGCAGACCGAGCGCATGAAGGGCAGCTTCGTGCCGTCGATCCGCGAGTATTTCCGCTACTACGGCCTCGACGAGGACAAGCTGCGGGCCGCCAAGCCGGACGCCCTGATCATGCACCCGGGGCCGATGAACCGCGGCGTCGAGATCGACTCGGTGGTGGCCGACGACATCGCGCGGTCGCTGATCCGCGAGCAGGTCGAGATGGGCGTGGCGGTGCGCATGGCCGTGCTCGAGATCCTCGTCACCAACCAGACCGAGCCGTGGGCGAAGAACCAGTGAGACCGACACTCTTCAAGAACGCCCGACTGCTCGACCCGGCCTCGCGCCTGGACGCCAAGGGCGGGATCCTGGTCCGCGACGGCCGGATCGCCGAGATCGGCCCGCAGTTGTTCGTCGACGCCATCCAGGACGACGTGGAGGTGGTCGACTGCGCCGGCCGCTGCCTGGCCCCCGGCCTGGTCGACATGCGGGTCCAGACCCGCGAGCCGGGCGAGGAGCACATGGAGACCCTGGCGTCGCTGCAGGCCGCCGCGGTCGCCGGCGGCGTTACCACGGTCGCCACCCTGCCGAACACCAGCCCGATCATCGACGACATCTCGATCCTGGAGTTCGTCGAGCGCCTGGCCCAGGAGGTCGGGATGGTCAACGTCCATCCCTACGCCGCCGCCACCAAGGGCCTGAAAGGCCAGGAGATGACCGAGATCGGCCTGCTCAGCGCATCGGGGGCCGTGGGCTTCACCGACGGCGTCAAGGCGATCGCCGATGCCCAGGTGATGCGCCGGCTGCTGTCCTACGCCACGATGTTCGGCCGCGTGGTGATCCAGCACCCGGAGGATCCGACCCTGGCGCGCGAGGGCTGTGCGACCGAGGGCGAGATCGCCACCCGGCTCGGCCTGCCCGGCATCCCGGCCTGCGCCGAGGTCATGATGATCGAGCGCGACCTGCGGCTGGTGCGGCTGACCGGCGGCCGCTACCACGCCGCCCATGTCTCGACCGCCGACGCCATCGACGCGATCCGCCGGGCCAAGGCCGACGGCCTGGACGTCACCTGCGACACCGCCCCGCAGTATTTCGCGCTGAACGAACTGGCGATCGTCGACTACCGGACCTTCGCCCTGATGTCGCCGCCGCTGCGCGCCGAATCCGACCGCCAGGCCGTGGCCGCCGGCGTCGCCGACGGCACCGTCGACGCCATCGCCAGCGACCACAACCCCGAGGACCAGGACGCCAAGCGGGTGCCGTTCACCCAGGCAGTGCCGGGCGCGGTCGGATTGGAGACCCTGCTGCCGGTCAGCCTCGGGCTCGTCCACGACGGCGCCATGACGCTGCTCGACCTGATCGATCGGCTGACGGTCCGACCGGCCCGGATCCTCGGCCTCGAGGTCGGAACGCTGGCGCGCGGGTCCTGGGCCGACCTGGCGATCTTCGAACCCGACCGCGCGGTGCGGATCGACGCCCACCGCTTCCGCTCGAAGTCCAAGAACAGCCCGTTCGACGGCAAGCCGGTCCAGGGCCGGGTCTGGCGCACGGTCTATCGCGGCCGTACGGTGTTCGACCTGGACGCCGAGGAGCCGCGCACGCGACGGGAGCCGGCCGATGCCTGATCCGATGGGCGATTTCGCCTATACGTGGCCGTTCTACGCCGGCTTCGCCCTCGCCTACCTGCTGGGCTCGATCCCGTTCGGGCTGGTGCTGACCCGGATCGCCGGGCTCGGCGACATCCGCGCCATCGGCTCCGGCAACATCGGCGCCACCAACGTGCTGCGCACCGGCCGCAAGGGGCTGGCCGCCGCCACCCTGCTGCTGGACGGCGCCAAGGGCGCGGTGGCGGTGCTGGTCGCCGCCCGGTTCGGACCCGACATGGCGGTGCTGGCCGCCGCCGGGGTGATCCTCGGCCACTGCTTTCCGGTCTGGCTGAAGTTCAAAGGCGGCAAGGGCGTGGCGACCACGCTCGGGGCCTGGCTGGCGCTGTCCTGGCCGGTCGGGCTGATCGCCTGCGCGGTCTGGCTCGCGGTCGCCGCGGTGTTCCGCTATTCGTCGCTCGCCGCCATGCTGGCCATCGCGGCCGCTCCGCTGGCGGCGTGGCGGATCGACGGACCGCAGTTCGCGGAACTCGGCGTCTTCATCGCCGTGCTGGTGTGGATCCGGCACCATGAGAACATCCGCCGCCTGCTGCGCGGCGAGGAAGGCCGGATCAGCTTCGGTGGCTCGAAGAAGAGCTCCGGCTGAGGCTCCGCCTCAAGAACCAACTCCGCAGTTTCATTTCGATTGCGCATCGTGAGCGAAAACTGCGCTCCGGGTTTCATAGCCGCATGGATCGCCGCCACCGGAGCGCCCGTCCATGCCCGCCAGACACACCCCGATCAGCACCTCGCCTGCGACTGCCCTGCCCGCGACTGTCCCGCCCGCCACTCCCCTGCCCGCCACCCCCCTGGCTGAGCGCGAGCGGCTCGCCCGCCTGCGCCTGATCCGCACCGAGAATGTCGGACCGGTCACCTTCCGCCACCTGCTGGCCCGTTACCGGACCGCGGCCGACGCCCTCGATGCGCTGCCGGACCTGGCCCGGCGCGGTGGTCGCCGCCGACCACTGACGGTCCCGACGATCGCCGACGCCGAGCGCGAGGTCGTGGCGATCGGCCGGGCCGGCGCCGCCCTGATGGTCGTCGGCGATCCCGGCTATCCGCCAAGACTGGCGGCGATCGACGATGCCCCGCCCTGCATTTCGATCGCCGGCGATGCCGCGCTGCTGGCCGGGCCGGCGATCGCGCTGGTCGGCGCCCGCAACGCCTCGGTCAACGGCTGCCGCTTCGCCGCCCTGCTGGCCCGCGCCTTCGGGGTGGCCGGGTATGCCGTCGTGTCCGGACTGGCCCGCGGCATCGACGCCGCCGCCCATGAGGGTGCGCTGGCGACCGGTACCGTGGCGGTCCTGGCCGGCGGCATCGACGTGGTCTACCCGCCGGAGCACGCGGACCTGCTGCGGCGCGTCGCCGACTCCGGCGCGGTGGTAGCCGAAATGCCGGTCGGCACGGTTCCGCAGGCCCGCCACTTCCCGTCGCGCAACCGCATCATCGCGGGGCTGTCGCAGGGCACCGTGGTGGTCGAGGCGGCGCGACGGTCGGGTTCCCTGATCACCGCCCGCCGCGCCCTCGACCAGGGCCGCGAGGTCTTCGCGGTCCCGGGCTCGCCGCTCGACCCGCGCTGCAGCGGCTGCAACGCCCTGATTCAGGAAGGTGCCGCACTGTTGATCCAGGATGCGGACGACGTCCTGGCGGTGCTCCGGACGATGCCCGGAGAGGCTCGGACTGCCGGAATCCTGTGCGAGGACGAGCCCCCGCTTCGGCCGGTCGAGACCGATGATCCGATGCGTCGCCGGGTGCTGGACGCCCTGGGTCCGGAGCCGGTGCCGGTTGACGAACTCATTCGCGGCTGCCAATTGTCTGCACCAATCGTCGCGACCGTGCTCCTCGAGGCGGAGCTGGCCGGTCAGATCGACCGTTACCCGGGAAACTTGGTGGCGCGACGGCTCGATACCCCGGCCTGAAGGCGATCCGCCAACAGGCGCGCCGGGCACGGTCGACCGTGAGCCCGCCGGGCCGCGCCGGGAAGCGCCACAGGGAAGTGAAACCGCCGAATGAGCAAAGTCGTCGTCGTCGAATCACCCGCCAAAGCCAAGACGATCAACAAATACCTGGGTGACGACTACCACGTCCTCGCCAGCTACGGGCATATCCGCGATCTGCCGCCGAAGGACGGTTCGGTCAATCCGGACGACGACTTCCTGATGCTATGGCAGACCGACCCCCGGTCCGAAAAGCAGATCAAGGCGATCGCCGAGGCCCTGCGGGGCGCCGACCAGTTGATCCTCGCCACCGACCCGGATCGCGAGGGCGAGGCGATCAGTTGGCACGTGCAGCGGGTGCTGGAGGAACGGAAGGTCCTCAAGGGCATCGACGTCAAGCGCGTCGCCTTCAACGAGATCACCAAGTCGGCGGTGCTGGACGCGATTTCCAAGCCGCGGGCACTCGACCAGGACCTGATCGACGCCTACCTGGCCCGCCGTGCGCTCGACTACCTCGTCGGCTTCACGTTGTCGCCGGTGCTGTGGCGGAAGTTGCCGGGCGCCCGCTCGGCCGGGCGCGTGCAGTCGGTGGCACTGCGCCTGATCTGTGAGCGCGAGGCCGAGATCGAGCGGTTCCGCGCCCAGGAATACTGGAGCATCGAGGCCGACCTTCGGACCCACGAGCGCAAGTCGTTCACCGCCCGGCTGACTCATCTGGACGGCAAGAAGCTCGAACGCCTCGAGATCGGCGACGAGGGCGCCGCCAAGGCCGCCGTCGCAGCGGTCGAGGCCGGCGAGTTCGAGATCGGCGCGGTCGAGAAGAAACGCGTCCGGCGCAATCCGCAGCCGCCCTTCACAACCTCGACCCTGCAGCAGGAAGCGTCGCGCAAACTCGGCTTCGGGGCGACCCGGACCATGCAACTCGCCCAGCGCCTCTACGAAGGCGTCGATTTCGGCGGCGAGACCATCGGCCTGATCACCTATATGCGAACCGACGGCGTCCAGTTGAGCCAGGAGGCGATCCAGTCGATCCGGGGTGCCATCGGCTCGACCTATGGCGACCGCTACCTGCCGGACACCGCCCGGGTCTACACCTCGCGCGCCAAGAACGCGCAGGAGGCCCACGAGGCGATCCGGCCGACCGATGTCAAGCGCACCCCGGAAAGCCTGCGCGACCGCATCGATCCCGACCAGCTCAAGCTCTACACCCTGGTCTGGAAGCGCACGGTGGCGAGCCAGATGGCGAGCGCCGAACTCGACCAGACGACGATCGACGTGATCGATCGCAAGGGCCGCTCGACCTTGCGCGCCACCGGCACGGTGGTCGCGTTCGACGGTTTCCTGACGCTCTATCAGGAGGACCGCGACGAGCCGGCGGCCGAGGACGACGAATCCGGCCGTATCCTGCCGCCGGTCGAGCGTGGCGAGGACGTCACGCGCCAGGAAGTCCGCTCAGATCAGCACTTCACTCAGCCGCCGCCGCGCTATTCCGAAGCCAGCCTCGTCAAGAAGCTCGAGGAACTCGGCATCGGCCGACCGTCGACCTACGCCAGCATCATGCAGGTCCTGCAGGACCGCGAGTACGTCACGCTCGACAAGCGGCGCTTCCTGCCCGAGGACCGCGGCCGACTGGTCACCACCTTCCTGTCCAGCTTCTTCAACCGCTACGTCGCCTACAATTTCACCGCCGACCTGGAGACCAAACTCGACGACGTCTCGGCCGGCCAGATGGAATGGCGGCGGGTCCTGCGCGAGTTTTGGGATTCCTTCAAGGGCGCGGTCGACGGCACCAAGGACCTGTCGATCACCCAGGTCATCGAGGCGCTGGACAAGGAACTGGCCGACCACTTCTTCCCGACCGGGCCCGATGGCCAGCCGGACCGCGGCTGCCCGAGTTGCGACGGCGGCAACCTGTCGCTGCGGCTCGGCAAGTTCGGCGCCTTCATCGGCTGCTCGAATTACCCGAACTGCCGCTATACCCGGCAGCTCGGCGAGGCGGCCGGCGGCAAGTCGCCGGGCGCCGACGGCGAGGAGACCCTCCCGAAGGTTCTCGGTCCCGATCCGGAGACCGGCCAGGACGTCAGCATGCGCAAGGGTCCCTATGGGATCTACGTACAGCTCGGCGAACCGGCCGAGGGCTCCAAGGACAAGCCCAAGCGCGCCTCCCTGCCCCGCCAGCTCGCCCCGGCGGACGTGGATCTGACCAAGGCGCTGTTGTTGCTTTCGCTGCCGCGGCCGGTCGGAGTCCATCCCGAGACCGGCGAGAAGATCGAGGCCGGCATCGGACGCTACGGCCCGTACCTGAAGATCGAGAGCACCTACGTCAATCTGCCGCCCGACGACACGGTTCTGACCATCGGCCTGAACCATGCGGTGCAGCTGATCGCCGAGAAGGGCGCGAAGAAGAAGCCGGCGCGCAGCCTCGGCGACCACCCGAGCGACGGCAAGCCGGTGACGATCCATGCCGGCCGCTTCGGCCCCTATGCTCAGCACGGTGCCCTGCGCGCCACCCTGCCGCGCGGCGAGACGGCCGAGGACGTCACGCTGGAACGCGCGATCGAGGTCCTGGCGGCGAAGGCCGCCAAGGGCGACGCCGCCGGCGGCAGGAAGCCCGGTGCCGGCAAGGCCAAGGCTTCGGCAAAGAAGCCCGCCGCGAAGAAGGCCGCGGCCGCGGAGTCCGGCGCTCCGGAGTCCGGCGCAGCGAAGTCCGGCGCAGCGAAGTCCGGCGCAGCGAAGTCCGGCGCAGCGAAGTCCGGCGCGAAGAAGGCCCCGACGAAAAAGGCGCCGGCGAAGAAGACATCCGCAAAGAAGGCACCGGCGAAGAAGGCCGGAACCAAGGGAGGCAGGGCCGGCACCGCCGCGTCCTGAGCCGGCAAATGGCGCGTCCTTCCGCCCAGGTTCCATCGCGCGAGGCGATTCTGGAATTCGTCCGTTCAAGCCCGGCCCCGGTCGGCCGGCGCGAGATCGCCAAGGCGTTCGACGTGCGCGGGCCGGAACGCTCCGAACTGCGGAGGCTTCTGAAGGAAATGGCCGACGACGGTGTGCTGGACTTCGGGCAACGCCGCAAAGTGGCGCCGCCGGGCACGCTGCCCGAGGTGACGGTCGTCGAGGTCACCGGGACCGACGAGGACGGCGAGGCCCTGGCCCAGCCGGCCGGCTGGCGCGAGGACGGCCCACCGCCCCGGATCGTGATCATCGAGGACCGCAGCTCGGGTGCCATGGGTCCGGGTGACCGGGCCCTGGTCCGGCTCGAGCGTCGCGGCGAGGACCGATATGCCGCCCGGGTCATCCGGCGGCTGACGCGCGCTGCACCGCAGATCCTCGGGATCTACCAGGTGGCCGCCGACGGTGCCGGCCGCGTGCATCCGACCGACAAGAAGGCGAGATCCGAGATCACGGTGCACCGGCGCGACGCCGCCGACGCGCAGCCGGGCGATCTGGTCGGCGTCGAGCTTCTGCCGCGTAGCCGGAACCGCCTCGGCCTGCCCGCCGGCCGCGTCGTTGAGCGTTTCGCCAGCCTCGCCGACCCGCGGTCGTTCAGCCGGATCGCGATCCAGGAGCACGACATCCCCGACGTGTTCCCGCGCGAGGTCGTTCATCTTGCCGAACTCGCCAAGCCGGTCACGCTGGGCAAGCGCGAGGACCTGCGGGAGATCCCGCTGGTCACCATCGACGGCGAGGACGCCCGCGACTTCGACGACGCGGTGTTCGCGACGGCGGACGACGATCCCGACAACACCGGCGGATACCGGCTGCTGGTCGCGATCGCCGACGTGGCCCACTACGTGCGGCCGGGCGATCCTCTCGATCGCGAGGCCCTGAAGCGCGGCAACTCGGTGTACTTGCCGGACCGCGTTGTGCCGATGCTGCCGGAGGCCCTGTCGAACGGGCTGTGCTCGCTGCGCCCGGGCGAGGACCGCGCCTGCATGGCGGTCGAGATCGTGATCGATGCCGAGGGCGGGAAGCGCCGTCACCGTTTCACCCGCGGCCTGATGCGGTCGCGCGCCCGGCTGACCTACCGGCAGGTGCAGGGCGCGGTCGACGGCGGCGAGGCGACCGGCATTCCCGACGGGGTCCTGGCCCCGCTCTACGGCGCCTTCCGGGCGCTGAAGCTGGAGCGCGAGCGGCGCGGCGCGCTCGAGCTGGAGATCCCCGAGAAGCGGGTGATCCTGGACGATGCCGGCAACGTGGTGGAGATCGGCATCCGCGACCGGCTGGACGCGCACATGCTGATCGAGGAGTTCATGATCCTGGCCAACGTGTGCGCCGCCGAGACCCTGGAGGCGCGCCGGCAGCCGTGCATGTACCGGGTCCACGAGGACCCCTCCCCGGAGAAGGTGAACGCCCTCGCCGACGTGCTGGAAAGCCTCGACATCAGGCTTGCGAAGGGTCAGGTGATCCGGCCGAAGACCTTCAACGGGATCCTGGCCAAGGTGAAGGGCCAGGCCGCCGAGCGGATGGTGAACGAGATGATCCTGCGCGCCCAGGCACAGGCGCACTACTCGCCGTCGAATGCCGGGCATTTCGGGCTCGGGCTGGCCCGCTATGCGCATTTCACGTCGCCGATCCGGCGCTACTCGGACCTGCTGGTGCATCGCGCCCTGATCCGTGGCCTGCGGCTTGGAGACGGCGCCCTCGACAGCGCCGACGACGAGAAGTTCATGGAGTGGGGCGAACATATCTCGGCGACCGAGCGCCGCGCGGCGGCGGCCGAGCGCCAGACCGTCGACCGGTATCTCGCACGGCACCTGGCGGATCGCGTCGGCGGCCAGTTCGACGGTCGCATCAACGGCGTGACCCGGTTCGGCCTGTTCGTCACGCTGTCCGAGACCGGGGCCGACGGCCTGGTGCCGATCCGCTCGCTGCCCGACGACTACTACGACCACGACGAGGCCCGCCACAGCCTCACCGGACGGTTCCATGGCCGCGTCTACCGACTCGGCGATCCGGTAGAGGTGCGCCTGGTCGACGCCGACCCGGCCTCCGGTGCCCTGGCGCTGGAAATTCTGTCCGGCGGCACCCAGGGGACCCCTGGCAGCAGCGGCCGGATCAGGCACCGCGGGGCGGGGCCGAAGCGTCCGGGCGGCAGCCGCGGCGGGCGACGGCGTTGATCGCGCGGACGGAATGCCGCATGCTTTCGCAACCGCACACGAACCATGTGAGCGAACGGGATCCCCGGGGACGCATGAGCCATACCCATAACCCAACCCTTCGTCGCCGCCCGTCGACCGGGATCAGGGTGGCGATGGCGGCCGTGGCTCTGCTGGGTCTCGGCTCCTGCGTGGATCCTGGAAAGGCCCTCCGGTCCGAGCACTACCAGCGGGAAACGGCCGCAGAAATGTTCTCTGCCGGCTATGAAGGTATCGCCGACTACTATGTCGACGCGATCCCGACCGACGCCGTCGCCCTCGGCGCCCTCGGCGGCATCGCGTCGATCGACCCGGCACTCGGCTACGCACGGCGCGGCGATCGCCTGACGGTCACCTTGGACGGCCGGCCGATAGCCGAGTTCGTGACACCCGGGAACGACGATGTCCCGCGTTGGGCGATGCTGACCTCGGCCGCCATCGATGCCGGCCGCGGCGTCTCGAAATCGGTGCGCGACGCGACGCCGGAACGGATCTACGAGGTCGCCTTCGACGCAGCACTGCGCAAACTCGACCGCTTCTCGCGCTATCTCGGCGCCGACGAGGCCCGATCGGCGCAGGCATCGCGCAACGGTTATACCGGTATCGGCATCACCATCAGCGAACGCGATGGCGGCGTCTACGTCACCTCGGTGTTCGAGAATTCCCCCGCCAGCCAAGCCGGCGTCGAGCCCGGCGACCAGATCGTCGAAGTCGGCGGCGAATCGACTGCAGGCCTGGAGATCGGCGAAGTAGCCGATCGCCTGCGCGGCCTGATCGGCAGCCAGGTCGACGTCACGTTCGACCGACACGGCCAGCCAGTGGTCACCACGCTCGAACGCCGGCCGGTGATCGAGACCACGGTGCGGGTTCACCGGATGCAGGACATCGGCTATGTCCAGATCTCCGGCTTCAACCGCGACACCGCCAACAGCCTCGAGAACGGCCTCGGCGAATTGCAGCGTCCGGGCGACGGCCCGCTGCACGGCCTGATCCTGGATCTCCGGCAGAATCGCGGCGGGCAGCTCAACCAGGCGATCCGGGTGTCGGATCTGTTCATCGACCATGGGACGATCCTCGCCACCCGTGGCCGGCACCCGAATTCCGTCCAGAATTTCGAGGCGCATGACCGCGATGCGACGTCGGCGCCGATCGTCGTACTGATCGACAGCGGCTCCGCGTCGGCCGCCGAGATCGTGGCGGCCGCCTTGCAGGACGCCGGCCGCGCCCTGGTCATCGGTGCCCGTTCCTACGGCAAGGGCACCGTCCAGCAGATCGTGCCGATGCCGAACGACGGCGAACTGATCCTGACCTGGGCCCGCATGCACGCGCCGTCGGGTTACGGCCTGTCCCGCTTCGGGGTGTTCCCGTCGATCTTCACCGCCGAAGGCGCGATCGATGTCGAATCGGTGGTCGCGGGCCTTCGGGACGGGCGCCTGCAGGCCGGTGAGGCGGTCCATCGCAGGCGCGGCGCCGACGGTCTGGACAGCGCCAGTCAGGATGCGCTGCTGTCATGGTGCAAGGCCGACCATCCGCCGAGCGACAGCGACATTGACGCCCGTATCGCACGTCGCCTGCTGGACGAGCGCGACCTTTTCCAGCAGGCCTTCAACGCGTCGCGGATCGCCCTCGGCGAGCGACCGGAAATCCTGCGCTAATCCTTGTATTTCATGCTTGAGGGCGTGCTTGACTTCCGGGGCGCTATCACTATGTTGCGCTCTCCGATTTCGCGAAGGAGACGACTATGGCGAAGCCTGCGACCGTTCTGATCAAGATGGTCAGCACCGCCGAGACCGGGTACTTCTACGTCACGAAGAAGAACCCGCGCACCAAGACCGAGAAGCTCGAGCTTCGCAAATACGATCCGGTCGTGCGCAAGCACGTGTTGTTCAAGGAAGCCAAGATCAAGTGATCCGGCCGGCAACGGCCGTCGAGTCCACGGGCCGCCCTCTGGGCGGCCCGTCTGTTTTTCGGGCAAGCGCTGGCCGCCCTCTGGGCGGCCCGTCTGTTTTTCGGGCAAGCGCTGGCCGCCCTCTGGGCGGCCCGTCTGTTTTTCGGGCAAGCGCTGGTTTAACGTGACCCTGGCCGCCCTCTGGGCGGTCGCTCAGGTTACACGGGGCTCCGGGATCGCCGGCCGACGGTGACGGCCTCAAAAGCCGGTCGCACTGCCGACGATGGCCGCTCCATCGGCGCCCGGCGCCGACGACGCCTGCTCCACCCGGTTCCGACCCGCGGCCTTGGCCCGATAGAGCGCCTGGTCGGAACGCAGCATCAGGTCGTCGGGGTTGTCGTCGTCCGGTGAGCCTCGCATCGCGCAACCGATGCTGACGGTCACGGTCAGCCTCCGACCGTCAGACAGCATCACCGGCGTATCGGCGATCCGCTGGCGCAGACGATCGGCGATTCGGACCGCGAACTCTTCCTGGGTATCCGGCATCACGATGACGAATTCCTCCCCGCCGAGGCGGGCCACCGTGTCTACATTGCGTACGTTGGTGCGCATCACCTCGGTGATGTGCTGCAGCGCCAGGTCGCCGACGGCATGCCCATAGGTGTCGTTCACCTGCTTGAAGTGATCGACGTCCAGCATCAGCACGGACAGCGGCTTCTGGCGATGCGCGGTATCCTGCATCAGCCGCTTGAGGTGACTGAGCAGGTAACGCCGGTTATAGAGCCCCGTCAGGCTGTCGGTCAGGGCCAGCGACAGGCTCTGTTCGTAATTCTCGCGCAGCAACTCCTGGTAGCGACGCCGGCGGATCTGGGTCCGCACCCGGGCCAGCAACTCGTTTCGGTCGACCGGCTTCATCAGGTAATCGTTGGCCCCGAGGTCCAGGGCCTTGGCCAGCTTGTCGGTCTGGTCCTCTTCGCCGACCATCAGGATCGGCATGTGGCGCGTCGCCTCATGAGCACGGAACTGCGAGAGCAGCCGTAGCGCGTCGTCGTCTTCGAGGTTGAGGCTGCAGATCACCAGGTCGGGGTCGTCGCGGCTGGCCACCTCGAACCCGACGCGGCCGGAATCGACACGGCTGACCTCGTCGCTGTCGACCGCCAGGCTCTCGATCATGTTGACCGCGTCGATGGTGTTGTCCTCGATCACCAGCAACCGTGCCGAGGTCACGTCGAGTTCGGTCATCGCGCGCGGCGCCATCATCCCGAGCTGGCTCGAGGTCTGCTCGCGCAGCCGCCACTCGTCCATCATCATCTTCAGCCGAAGCAGCGAGCGCACCCGGGCGAACAGCGCCGAATCGACCACCGGCTTGGTCAGGAAATCATCGGCACCGGCCTCGATACCGCGCACCCGGTCGGCGACATCGCTGAGCGCCGTGACCATCACGACCGGCAGGTGCGTCGTGCGCGGATCGGCCTTGATGCGGCGGCACACCTCGAATCCGTCCATCACCGGCATCATCACGTCCAGCAGGACGATATCCGGATTCTCGCGCTCGATCACCTCGAGCGCCTCCGGGCCGTTGCTGGCTGTCAGGACCTCGAAATACTCACTGGTGAGCTTGGCCTCCAGCAGCTTTACGTTCGGTAGAACGTCGTCGACAACGAGGACTCGGCCAGGCATCGGCCGCTACCCGAGGTACTTTTTGACCGTTTCAAGGAAGTTTGTCACCGAGATCGGCTTTGCGATGTAGGCTTCGCACCCACCCTCACGGATCTTTTCCTCATCACCCTTCATGGCGAAGGCGGTGACTGCGATGACGGGGATCGACTTGAGCCGGTCGTCCTCCTTGATCCACTTGGTGACCTCGAGTCCTGAAACCTCCGGCAACTGGATGTCCATGAGGATCAGGTCAGGGCGACTGTCGCGGGCAATCCGCAGAGCCTCCATGCCGTCCCGGGTGCCGATGATGTTGTAGCCATGAGCCTCCAGGAGGTCATGGAACAACTTCATGTTCAACTCGTTATCCTCGACAATCAGGACCGTTTTGGCCCCGCTTGCCGACTCGCCAGACCCGCTGCCCGTTTCGACGGAGGTCATGCGCTCATCCACCCTGTACGGTTATCGGCATATGATCGCGTCACAATCCGGTCAACCCTGCATAAGGCCTCCCGGTTGGACAAGCCCGGAGTATAGACACTTAGGTCGGCGTATACCACTGACGAGGCTGTGTTGTCGAACCCATGCGACGGGCCGGACCCGACGATCCGTATCGGCGTCGATCTCGGCGGTACCAAGATCGAGACGATCGTGCTCGCGAACGACGGTCAGGTACTCGACCGGCGGCGGATTCCCACGCCACGGGACGACTATGATTCCACCATAGCAGCGGTGGCCGAGTTGGTAGGCGCGGTCGAGCGCGACCTCGGCCGCAGCGGTCTGGTCGGGGTCGGAATTCCCGGGACCCTGTCCCGCGCCACCGGCCTGGTTAAGAACGCGAACTCGACCTGGCTGAACGGCCGCCCGCTCGACCGCGACCTCGCGGCGGCTCTGGGCCGTCCGGTGCGGCTTCAGAACGACGCCAACTGCTTCGCGGTATCGGAGGCGGCCGATGGTGCCGCCGCCGGTGCACGGGTCGTGTTCGGCGTGATCCTGGGCACCGGGGTGGGTGCTGGAATCGTGATCGACGGGCAGCCGCTCGACGGGCCGAACGGGATCGCCGGCGAATGGGGCCACAACCCCCTGCCCTGGCCGACCGACGACGAGCGCCCCGGCCCGCCCTGCTATTGCGGCCTCAGCGGATGCATCGAGACCTTCCTGTCGGGGCCTGGCTTCGCCGCCGGCTATCGTCGCGAGACCGGCCAGGCAGTCGCCGCCGAGGCCATCGTGCAGCGCGCGGCGGACGGCGACGCGGTGGCAGTCCATCATCTCGAGCGATACGTCGACCGGCTTTCCCGTGGCCTCGCCCAGGTGATCAACATCCTGGATCCCGACGTCATCGTGCTGGGAGGCGGCCTGTCCAACCTGGACATCCTGTATGAGCAAGTGCCGTCCCGATGGCACAGCCATGTGTTCTCTGACCGGGTCGACACCCGGCTGACGCCGCCGCACCATGGCGACTCGTCGGGCGTACGCGGCGCCGCTTGGCTGTGGCGCCCCGGCGAGGGTCACCGGACATGACGACGGCCGAGAACCGGCCGGCATCGAGCCTGTGCCGGGACTGCTTCGCCTGGATCCGGCCGCCGACCGGCCCGCCGCCGGAACGCTGCGCGAAATGTCGCTCGCGCCGGCTGTTGACGCATCCGGAACTGGACCGTCTCAGCATCGCCCACCTCGACTGCGACGCCTTCTACGCCAGCGTCGAGAAGCGCGACGACCCTTCCCTGCTCGACCGGCCCGTGATCGTCGGCGGCGGCCGGCGGGGCGTGGTGTCCGCCGCCTGCTATGTCGCCCGCGTGTACGGCGTGCGATCGGCGATGCCGATGTTCAAGGCCCTCGATGCCTGCCCGCATGCCGTCGTGATCAAACCGAACATGGAGAAGTACGCGGCCGTCGGATCCGAGATCCGGGCCCTGATGCGCGACGTCACGCCACTGGTCGAGCCGGTATCCATCGACGAGGCGTTCCTCGACCTCTCGGGCACCGCGCGGCTGCATGGCGGCCCGCCGGCCGAGACGATGGCCCGGCTGGCGAAGCGGGTCGAGGACGAGATCGGGGTGACGGTCTCGGTCGGCCTCAGCTACAACAAGTTTCTCGCGAAAGTCGCGTCGGACCTCGACAAGCCCCGAGGGTTCTTCGTGATCGGCGCCGGGGAGGTCGAGCAGTTCCTGGCCGAGCGGCCGGTGACGATCATCTGGGGCGTCGGCAAGGCCCTGCACCGGACCCTGGTGGCCGACGGCATCCGAACGGTCGGCGACCTGCAGCACCGCGACGAGCGCGACCTGATGCGACGATACGGCAGCATGGGGCAGCGCCTCGCCCGATTCTCGCACGGCCGCGACAGCCGGGCGGTCGAGCCGGGTTCGGTCATAAAGAGCGTTTCGTCGGAAACCACCTTCGACACCGATATCGCGGAGATCGATGCCTTGCGGCCATACCTGTGGCGCCTCAGCGAGGAGGTCTCCGGTCGTCTCAAGCGCAAGGCCATCGCCGGACAGGTCGTCACGCTGAAACTCAAGGCCTCCGATTTCCGGCTGCACACCCGCCAGCGCCGCCTGCCGTCGCCGACCCAGCTCGCCGACCGCATCTACCGGACGGCCGACGACCTGCTGGGCGGCGAGGTCGACGGCCGCAGGTTCCGGCTTATCGGCGTCGGGGTCTCCGACCTGGTCGGCGAGGCCTTCGCCGACCCGCCGGACCTCGCGGAACCGGCCCTCGACCGCCGGCGCAGGGTGGAGGCCGCGATCGACGCGGTGCGCGCCAAGCTGGGCAATGCCGCGATCGTCAAGGGCCGAGGCCTTCGCGCCGGCACGCTGAAGCAGTCTCCCCCGGATCGGGTCAGACCCGAGGACGAGCCGGGCTGACCGTCAACATGCCTTGGTGTCGAGCGTCTCGAGCCGGTCCAGGGTCATGGCGACCCGGATGTCGCCATAGTCGAGCAGCATGCGCCGGGCAATCCCGTTCGCCAGCAGGTCCACCGACATCTCGAAATCGGGTTGGCTCTCGGCGTGGCCCGGCTTGAAGAATGCCAGGCGCATCGGCCAATAGCTTCCCGTCAGCGCCGGATGCTCGATCGGCGGCGGGTCGGACCTCGCAGCACCGATGACCGCCGAGACCAGCGATCCGGGCTCGACCTCGCTGCCGTCGAAAACCGTCGCCCGGAAGAAGCGCTTGCCCTGCTGGGCCTCGGCGATCAGCCGCAGCGTGTGCTCGGTCGGCATCAACGTGTCGGCACTCAGCAGAATCTGCTCGGACTGCGGTTCCGTGAAGGTCGCCTTGCCATCGCCCGAGCCGAGCGGCAACGGCATGATCGCCCGCCCGGCGATCCGCTCAGCGCCGCCGCCGCGCTCGCGCTCCACGATGAAACGGTAGGCGTCCCCCGATTTTGCTTCCCAGGTCGTGTACTTGGACGTCACCTCGTAGCCGTCGCCGGACGCGCGGGAGAACGACATCAGATAGCGCTGCTCGATGGCCCAGCCATCGCAGTCGTCCCGCCACTCGAAGCCCATGCGCCCCCGCACGTCGATGATCTCCGACGACGAACTCGCCCGCTCCAGAGACACCTTGTACAACGCGCGATGCGCCACGATCCCGACGGCCGGTGTCACCGCTGTCGCCGGCCCGGGCACCGCCAATGTCGGCACCGCCAGCATCGCGGCCAGGGCCAGTAGCGAAAGCGTCGGGCGAATGCCCTGCATCAATTCCTCCTCAATCGCTCGGCCCCGACTATCGCATGCGTCGGCGCACTCGGCATCATTCGCCGGACGCTGGAGCCTCATATCGGCAAAACTTGCCGCATCGGCCTTGTCGGCGACTGCAACAACCGCCCGCCCCGTCCGGATCGCACCATGATCGGACCCAATTTCGGCCGTTTTTCGGCAAATCCGCCGGCACGAGTTGGCACGCCCGTTGCTTTCCATGGATCGACTCCCGATGGAGGATCGAACATGAAGACCGACACTCGAATCCTGGCGGCTCCTCTAGACGGGCACAGCGTTCGGCAATATGCCGAGGTCACGGGCATGCTGGCGCGCTTCAATGCCGCGCTTCAGCCACGGGCCGAGGTGAACGAGCCACTGCCCGAGCCGGGACTCGAACTGGGGCCGGATACCGCGGAAGCGGAAGCAGCGCTTCGTCTGGCGCTGGTCGCGATGTCCGAGGCGCAGCGCCGCATCGAGCGCCAGGAAGCTCGCATCCGCGAACTCGAGAACCTTTCGGTCACCGACGAACTAACCGGGCTGTTCAATCGCCGTGGCTTCGACATGCACCTCGGCAAGGCGCTCGCCCAGGCCCGCCGCGGCGAACGCCGCGGTGCCGTGATGATGATCGACCTCGACCGGTTCAAGCAGATCAACGACACCTACGGTCATGCCGCCGGGGACGGTTTCCTGCAGGCGGTTGCCGGCGTGCTCCAGGCCGACGTGCGCGAATGCGACGTGGTCGGGCGTCTCGGCGGCGACGAGTTCGCGGTGCTGATGACCGATCTGGAGCGAGGGAACTGCGGATCGCGTGCCCGGGCACTGACCGATCGGCTGAACGACCACCTGGTCGACTGGCAGGGAACCCTGCTGCCGATCTCGGCCAGCGTCGGGTTCGTCGAATACGGCTCCGACGACAGCGCGGCCGATGTCCTGCAACGCGCCGACGAGCTCATGTACCTGCAGAAGAACGCCCGTCGCAGCAACGCCGGCCTGGCGAACTGAGAAATCCTGTCCGGCAGCTCAGCGGGATGGTGCCAGCCGGACGACCCATGGCTTCCGACCGTCGACGCGGCCGAGGCCGTCACGGGTGCTCTTGGCGGCCGTCGGTGTCAGCGGACCGATCGCCACCCGATGCCACTGCCTGCCATCGATCGTCGCGGCGAGAATCGTCGGGGCGCGTTCGACGAAGCGAGACACCAGGACCTTGGCGCGCCCGAGATCCCGGAACGAGCCGAGGACCACCCAGCGATCGGCGCCCAGGGGAGTTCCAGGGGACGCGGCAGAAGCCATGGCCGGTGCCGATAGAGCGAGGCCCGCCACGACATGCTTCGCCGCCGCGGTCGCGACCGGCATGGGGTCGACTGGCTGGGAAGCGGTGGACCGCGAAGCGGCGGATTTCGGTGCGGCGGACTTGGCAGCGACGGATTTCGGAGTGGCAGGTTTCGGAGTGGCAGGCGCCGTCGTGACCGAAGGAACCGGGGCGGCCAGCGGCGCGACCTCGACGGTCCTGAGCGGAATCAGATCACCCCAGGATGCATCCGCGGCCACCGGAAGAGCACGGGTCTGCGGAGCCGGGATGATCTGGTCCTTGGTCACGATGATACCAGCCACGGACACCCGCGGCGGCGGCGCCAGGAATCGCGGCGCAATGGCGACTTTATGGGCTTCGGCATCGGCGCTGGAAAAGTCCAGGGCCCCGCGGGTCCGGGCGGCCAGGCGTTCCTCGTTGGTGACGCTGTCCTGGTCGCCGGGATAGGAGGCCACGGTCATCGCAGGCGTGGCCCCCTCCCCGTCCGGGCCCACGTCGCGGCAGAAGGGCTCGCCGAAAACCGGGCGGGTCAGGGCACAGTCCTGCTCCATGGTTGCCGACAACACGTGGTCGGTCGTCGACTTACCGCTCGTCAGGTAGGAGATTCCTGAGAACGCCGTTGTCGCGATAGCAATCGGCAATGGAAGGCAACCACCGAGCGCCAACGGTAGGAGGGCGATGACCAGATTGCGCTTCAAGACGATTCCCCCGCCAGAATCAATCGGTTGTTGCTCGAACCGTCAGCTATTTGCGTGCATTTGGCAATCCTGATCTTCCGCTCGCGAATCGCCAGCTCCGCTCAGAACGCCGCAGGTCACTGATTTTGAATCGGAATTCAATGACTTGACGGAATCTCGGCGGTTGCACCACGGGACCGGTGGTGTATAGGGGGCGGCATGACCCTCGTCACCGACACCACCTCCCTCTCCGCACTTTGTGATCGTCTGGCCAGCGAGCGCTTCGTCGCCGTCGACACCGAGTTCATGCGCGACAAGACCTACTATTCGAAGCTCTGCCTGGTGCAGTTGGGCGGCGCCGAGGAGGTGGCCGCGGTCGATACCCTCGCCCCCGGACTGGATCTGGCCCCGCTCTACGCCCTGATGGCGGACCCCGGCGTGCTGAAGGTCTTTCACGCCGCCCGCCAGGACGTCGAGATCTTCGTCCATCAGGCGGACGCAGTGCCGGCGCCGCTGTTCGACACCCAGATCGCCGCCATGGTCTGCGGTTTCGGCGACGCAGTCAGCTACGACCGGCTGGTCCGCGGCCTCACCGGCGTACGGCTCGACAAGACCTCGCGCTTCACCGACTGGAGCCATCGGCCGTTGACGCCACGTCAGGTGGAGTACGCGCTCGCCGACGTGATCCATCTGCGACCGGCTTACGAGCGCCTCCACAAGCAGCTTGAGAAGACCGGGCGACTGGAGTGGCTCAGCGAGGAAATGGCTGTGCTGACCGACCCGAAGACGTATCGGGTGCCCCCGCAGGACGCCTGGCGGCGCCTGAAGATCAGAAGCACCAAGCCGAAATTCCTCTGCGTGCTGCGCGAGCTCGCCGCCTGGCGGGAGATCGAGGCACAGCAACGCGACGTACCGCGCAACCGGGTCCTGCGCGACGACGCGCTGGTCGACGTCGCGGCACAGATGCCGCAGACCCCGGACGAGCTGGCGCGGTCGCGCGCCTTCAACCGGGAATCCTCGAGCGGCAAAGTCGCGCGGGCGATCCTGGAGGCCGTCGAACGCGCCCTGGCCCTGCCGAAGGAGGACTGGCCGGCGCTGCCGGAGCAGGCCGACACCCCGCAGGGCCGCCAGCCCGTCGCCGACCTGCTACGCCTTCTGCTAAAGATCAAATGCGAGGAGAACGACGTCGCGCCGAAGCTGATCGCCAGCGCGGACGACCTTGATGCGATCGCCGCCAACGACGACGCCGACGTGCCGGCGATGAAGGGATGGCGCCTGGAGGTGTTTGGCGACGCCGCGCTCGCGGTGAAGCACGGGCGGCTCGGCATGACCTTCGATCCGGAAAAGGATCGGGTCCGGCTTATCGAGATATCCGCCTGACCCTGCGGCCTGCGAGCCCGGGCGACCTGACCGGACCCGAGCAGCTTGAAACGGCGACGCGATCAACCGATCCCGGTTCCGCCCGTGCCGACGAAAACGGCGTAAGCCTCAGCGTCGCTGCTTGGCCGCGGCCCCTGCCCGACGGGCGGCGTTCGCCTGCACGGTGATCGGTGCGCCGATCGACGACGATAGGGCCGCGACGCGCCGATCGACGACATCGCCGAGAAGCGCCAGCGCGTCGCCCGACAGCACCAGGATAAATCCGCCCGCCGGCCCGGGCCGCAGGCGGGTGCGGCGCAGCAGCGTCGTGGCGCCGCCAGACAGCGTCAGCCCCAGCCGCAGCGCATGCCCTACCTGGATCGCCAGCGCCCGGCGGGCGGGGTCCAGCAACCCCTCGACGGCCCTCGCCGCCGCCAGGTCCGTATGGCCGACATACCGGACCAGCAGCCCGAGGGCCAGGAACACCCGGTCGGCATGGTCGAGACCGGCGACCGGCAATCGCAGCACGCGCAGGAAACCGTGCTCGCCGCGATAGCTCGGATGCTCCGACCACGCGACGTCGCTCAGCATGCACAGCGCCTTTATCAACCGGGCATCGCGCTCGTGAAGAGGCGGGAACAATGGCGTCAACCATGCGTACACCGTCTCGGGGTGGGGCGCGAAGCGGTTGGTCTCGCGGGCGATTTCCTCGGCCGCCATCAACAGTGGATCCTTCGCCCGCTCGGCATCGGTGAGACGGTCGTACAGGCAGCCCTCGCGCAGCCCGAAGGCCGAGAAGACGACCCGTGCCGGCTGGCCGCGCGCCAGAACACGCTGCAGGACCAGGGCCGCGGTCGGGATGGCGTCGCCGCGCCGCCGCGATACGCCGGGTATGCTGCGAACCGACTTCTTCGAGGTCTGGGCGAGCGACTCCAGATAGCCGGACAGTTCGGCACGATCGACGGCATAGCCGTGGATCACCTCGATCGGATAGGCGACCCGCGCCATATGCGACCTCGCGACGCTTCGCCAGGCGCCGCCGACCGCGTACAGCGTCCGACCCTGCAGCCGCCCCAGCCATGGTGCCGCGTCGAGATGCCCGTCGATCATCGTTATGAAGCGGCGGCGTTGCCCGCGCGCCACCTCGCCGATACGCAGCGGGCCGAGCGGCATCGTGGCGTGGGCACCGAGCCGGCGATCCGACACGTCGATCAGTTCCAGGCTGCCGCCGCCGAGGTCGCCCACCACGCCGTCGGCGTCCGGAAAGCCGCTGAGCACGCCGAGAGCCGACAGCCGGGCCTCCTCGTCGCCACTGATCACGTCGACCGGATGCCCGATGCGCCGTTCCAGTTCAGCGACGAAGCCGGGGCCGTTGGCGGCATCGCGCACCGCCGACGTCGCGACCACGTCGAGGTGGCGCACCCGCATGGCCCGGGCGATCTGGTTGAACCGGTCGATGTTCACGAGCGCCGACGCCATGCCCTCGACGGGCAGGTTGCCGGTCTCGGTTACACCGCGACCGAGCCCGCACAGCGCCTTTTCGTTGAACACCGGTATCGGAGAGCGCCCGGCGTGATCGTAGACCACCAGCCGGATCGAGTTGGAGCCGATATCCAGCACGCCGACCCGCTGGCCGCGAACCGGCTCCCGGGTTCCACGGCCCTCGCTCTGGGAAACGTTCAGATCCGTCACTCGCCCTCGCGTAGGGTCCTTGGTGTCTCGCCGCCACGCCGCAACGCACTGCCGCGTCCGGAAAGGCTCGGATTGGTCATGAAGTAGGTGTGCGCCGAGAAGTCGTCCTCGGAATATGGCACCCGCTCATATTTCCCTTCGCTGTTCAGCAGCCAGCTGTTGGTCCGGTCCTTCAGGTTGGCGACCATGATCTGGTCTAGGACCTGCCGGTGCACCGTCGGGTTCTCGATCGGCACCAGATGCTCGACGCGACGGTATATGTTGCGCTGCATCCAATCGGCCGACGAGATGTAGACTTTCGCACTGTCCGACGGCAGCTTGTGGCCGTCTCCGAACGCGACGATCCGCGAGTGCTCGAGGAACCGCCCGACGATCGACTTGACGCGGATGTTCTCGGACAGACCCGGGACACCGGGCCGCAGGCAGCAGATGCCGCGGATCACCAGGTCGATCTGGACCCCGGCCTGGCTGGCCGCGTACATCGCGTCGATCAACGTCGGGTCGACCAGCTGGTTCATCTTCGCCCAGATTGCCGCCGGCCGGCCGGCCTTGGCATGCTCGATCTCGCCGCGGATGCAGTCGAGCAGCGTGGTCTGGAGGTTGATCGGCGAGATCGCGAGCTTCTCCATGGTGTCCGGCGTCGCGTAGCCGGTCATGTAGTTGAACATCCGCGACGAGTCGCGGCACAGCGCCGGATCGCAGGTGAAGAACGACAGATCGGTGTAGATCTTGGCGGTGATCGGGTGGTAGTTGCCGGTCCCGAAATGCACGTAGTTGCGCAGACCCCCGCCCTCGCGCCGGACGACGAGCGATACCTTGGCGTGGGTCTTCAGGTTGACGAAGCCGTAGACCACCTGGACGCCGGCGCGTTCCAGGTCGCGCGACAGGCGGATGTTCGCCTCCTCGTCGAAGCGCGCCTTGATCTCGACCATCGCGGTAACCGACTTGCCGGCCTCGGCGGCTTCGATCAGCGCCTTGACGATCGGGCTGTCCTTGGAGGTTCGATACAGCGTCTGCTTGATCGCGATCACGGTCGGATCGGCGGCCGCCTGGCGCAGGAACTGGACGACGGCGTCGAAGCTCTCATACGGGTGGTGGACGATGATGTCCTTGGTGCGGATCGCCGCGAAGCAGTCGCCGCCGAAGTCGCGGATGCGCTCCGGGAAGCGGGCGTTGAACGGCGTCCACAGCAGGTCCGGCCGCTCCGAGACGATGAGTTGCGAGAGGTCGGCGAGACCGACCATCTCCTCCAGCGCGAACACGTCGTCGCGCGCCACCTTCAACTCGTCGATGACGAGCAGTTGCAACGGCTCGGGCATCGAACGGTCGACCGCCAGCCGGATGACGTTGCCGCGGCGCCGCGCCTTCAGCGCGGTCTCGAACGACAGCACCAGATCCTCGGCTTCCTCGTCGATCTCCATCTCGCTGTCGCGGATGACCCGGAACACGCCCTGCCCGCGCACCCGGTATTTCGGGAACAGCCGGTCGACGAACAGCAGGATCACCTGCTCGATCGGGATGAATCGGATCACTTCGCCCGGCAGCCGCACGAACCGCCCGATCTGCTGCGGCAGCTGGATCAGCCCCTGCATCTCGTTGGCGCCGTTGACCGCCTTCAGCTGCATCGCCAGGCAGATGCCCTTGTTCGCGACAAACGGGAATGGATGCGCCGGATCGACCGCCAGCGGCGTCAGCACCGGGTAGATCTGCTCGCTGAAATGATTGGCCAACCAGGTGAGGTCGTCCGGGCCGAGCTCGCTGCCGTCGATCAGGTGGAATCCGACCTCCTTGAGGGCGCCGCGCAGCGTTCGCAGCGCCGTCTGCTGGTCGGCCATCACCTTGGTGGCCTCCTCGGTGATCGCCAGGAGCTGCTGCGCCGGGGTCGCGCCATCGTCGCTCGGCGTGGTGATGCCGGCGGTCACCATCCCCTTCAGTCCGGCGACCCGGACCATGTAGAACTCGTCCAGGTTGGACGCCGAGATGGCCACGAAACGCAGGCGCTCGAGCAGCGGATTGCTCGGGTTGAGCGACTCCTCGAGCACCCGGGCATTGAAGGCCAGCCACGAGATCTCGCGATTGATCAGGCGCCTGGGGCTGTCCAGGGAGATCGCCGCCGGCTTGGCCGCGGGAGCTGCCGCGTCCTTGCCGGCCACATCCTTACCGGCCGCATCCGCCCGACGCTTAGGCGCCCTACGCCCCCGCATGCTCTGAGCATCGTCCAGGGCGCCCACCTTCTCGGTCGCATCGGTCACGGTTCGCCTCCTGCATCATCCGGCGCCGTCACGCGGCCCCACGACAGGGTGTACCCCCGGGTCCGTGACAGCCACGTTGCAGGCGGCGGCGCAACCCTCAGAGCGTGCCCGGGAACGCGCCGCCGTCCATCAGCAGGTTCTGCCCGGTGATGAACCCGGCATGCGCGCTGCAAAGGAAGGCGCAGGCCGCTCCGAACTCGTCCGCGGTCCCGAACCGCCCGGCCGGGTTCTTCTCGGCCTGCTGCTTCGCGAACGTCTCGTATGGCACGCCTGCCTTCTCGGCCTGCAGCTTCATGTTGCCACGCAGCCGGTCGGTATCGAACGGGCCCGGCAGCAGGCCGTTGAGCGTGACGTTGTGGCGAACGGTCTCGCGGGCGACGCCGGCGCAGAAGCCGGTCAGCCCGGTGCGCGCGCCGTTCGACAACCCGAGGATCGGGATCGGCGCCTTCACGGCTCCGGACGTGATGTTCACGATCCGGCCGAACTTGCGCTCGATCATGCCGTCGACGGTCAGGCGGATCAGCTCGATCGCGGTCAGCATGTTGGCGTTCAGCGCCTTCTGCCAGTCCTCGACCGTCCAGTCCCGGAAATTGCCCGGCGGCGGGCCGCCGGCATTGTTGATCAGGATGTCGACCGGGCCGGCGGCGGCCAGGACCTCGGCGCGCCCTTCCGGCGTGGTGATGTCGCAGGCGACGGCCGTGACCTTGGTGCCGGTGGCGCTGCGGATCTCCTCGGCGGTGGCGTCCAGCGTCGCCTTGGTGCGGGCGTTGATGACGAGTTCGACACCCTCGCGGGCCAGCGCCATCGCGCAGCCCTTGCCAAGCCCCTTGCTGGCGGCGCAGACGATCGCCTTCTTGCCCTTCAATCCGAGATCCATGCGACGTCACTCCCTCGATCGCTGTTTTCGTCGGCGAGCGCCCGCCTGGCGAGCGCCCGATCCACTCTTCGTCCCTCGGCGAGCGCCAGGCGGTCGAGACGATCGACCAACCGATCGGCGGCCGCGAAGGACCGTTCCATGCGGGCTACCAGATAGGCAACCACATCCTCGCGCACGGCAACCTGTCGATCCGCAAAATGCTTGGCCAAGACACCGGCCAGAAGAACCTCGTCCGGCCCTCCGACCGCGGCGACCGGCAAGGTCGCCAGCCGGGAGGCCAGATCGGCCAGCCCGACGTCGAGTCGAGCCGGTGCCGTGCGCGACAGAATAAGCACAGAACCGCCGCGTTCCGCCACCGTGTTGTAGAGATGCAGCAGGGCGCGCGGCTCGCGCAGCTCGGTCAGATCGTCGACGACGGCGTTGCTGGCCGCACCGAGGAAATCCGGAACGCCGGCCACCGTCAGATCGGCGGCCCGGAGGTCGGCAGCCCCGCTGGCCCGGCGCCAGACCGCGCCGAGATGGGTCTTGCCGCAGCCTGCCGGCCCGACGATCGCCAGGCCGCGCAGCGGCGCCGGCCAGTCCGGCCAGCGGTCGATCCAGGCCGCGGCGTCGGCGTTGCAGGCCGAAACCAAAAAATCGCTCCGGCCGAGCGCCGGGCGATGGCCCAGGTCGAGGATCAGTTGACTGGGCGCCACGGTCAGCCTCGGGTTTCCTGGTCGTCCGTCGCCGCCCGGTCGTCGACGGTCCGGATGCCGCGCTGGTGCAACGGGCTGGCGAGATACTGCGACAGCGCGAACCGTGCCATCACGCCGATCACCGCCGCCATCGGCACCGCCAGCAGCACGCCGACGAAGCCGAACACCGCGCCGCCGGCCAGCAGCCCGAATATCACCCAGACCGGGTGCAGGCCAACGGCCTCGCCGACCAGATTCGGGGTCAGGAAATTGCCCTCGATGACCTGACCGACCGCGAACACCGCGGCAACCAACAGCACCGGCTCCCAACTGCCGAACTGTGCCAGCGCCAGACCGACGCTCAACACCCCGCCAAGGAGCGCCCCGACGAACGGCACGAATGAGATAAGTCCGGAGAACAGGCCGATCACCAGGCCGAAATCCAGCCCGGCCAGGGTCAGGCCGGCGGCATAGAACGCGCCGAGGATCAGGCAGACCACCCCCTGACCGCGCACGAACGCCGACAGGGTCCGGTCGACTTCGCCGATCTGCGTGCGGATCGTGCCGGCCTGCTGGCGCGGCAGCCAGGAATCGACAGACGCCACCATCCGGTCCCAGTCCCGCAGCAGGTAGAAGGACACGATCGGGGTGATCAGCAGCAACGACAGGATATTAGCGATCGCGAAGCCGCCGCTGATGACCCGGCTGATCAGCTTCCCCATCCAACTGACTAGCTCACCGGTCATCCCGGTGACCCGCTGCAGCACCTCCTGGCGGTCGACTCCCTCGTTGAAATGCAGCAGCAGCGGCTCTAGCCGGTCGCGCGCCATCTCGATGTATCCCGGCAGCACCGCGGCGAGCTTGACCACCTGCGTCTGCAGCAGCGGGATCAGCAGCAGCACCAGCCCGATGGCGACGGCGAAGAATCCGAGCAGCACCGCGAACGTCGCCAGCCCGCGGCCGATATGCAGGCGCTCGAGCCGGTCGACGACCGGGTCGAGCAGATAGGCGACCGCCATGCCGGCGACGAACGGCACCAGCACGTCGCGCAATTCGTAGAGGGCGAACAGCAGCGCGGCCAGCAGCAGCGCCCAGAACAGGCCCCGCTCGCGCCAGGTCATGGACGACACCGCCTGCTCACTGCGTCGCCGGCCTGGCAGATTCGGCCGGCGCCCCCGGCGCCGAGGTCGCAGGGCCGACGATAACCGTGTCAGGGGTGCCGTAGACCGGGGCGGCAGGCCCGGCGCCTGCCGGATCCGTCACCACTGCCGGTTCAGGCATCGGCTGGCCGCGCTGCTTGAGCATGTAGTCGCCGGCGCCGGGCAGCAGTTCCAGATCTCGCTGCGCCAGGGCGACGCGAAACTGCTCGGCATCGCCATTGATCCAGACGTCCACCAGGGCCTCGCGCCGCATAAGCTGGACGACCTCGTAGCGCGCGACGATCGACAGGCTGTCGAGCGACTCCCGAACGGTCAGCCAGCGTTGCAGCGAATCGAGCGGGACCGTCGCGGTGACCAGGGTTTCGAAGCCCGGCCGGATCAGATTGTCCTGCTTCCAGGCGTCCTCGATCAAGGCCACCGTTCGCAGCACCGCGGGCGCCAGTCGCTTGGTCTCGTCGAGGCCGTCGGCGCCGTTGACGGTCTCGACCATCGTGCTGTCGGTGCCGCTCTGGCCGAGCCGCTGGACCGACAGTTCGACGGCGCCACCGGCGCGCGGCCGGGCCCGGGCAATGATGGTGTCACGGGCGCCATACCGCTCGGCGATCCGCATAAGAGCCTGAAGATCACCGCCGATCGCCTGGTCGGGCGACAGGTCGCGGATGTCGGCCACGTCCGCGTAGGGCACCACGAACGGCACCAGCCCGCCCTGCGGCGGCAGCTCGTACCAGGCATTGCGCCACGGATTCGGATCCTTCCACAACACCGTCTCGCCGCCAGCCTCGTACAGCGGGATCACCAGCACCGGCAGGCTGCGGGTCTCGGAATATGGCGTTCCCGCCGCGCGAAGGCGGGAACGGAAGGCGTCGGGATCGAAAGCCACCGTCAGGTCGGCGATCCAGCGCACCGTCGAGCTGCGCTCGTTGGCGACCTCGAAACTCAGGACCATGCGCTGTAACTCTGAGTCGGTTGGCTCCGGGATCCGCGCCGCCTCGGTCGCGGGCACCAGCCGCTGGATCAGTCGACGGAAAGCCAGGCGACGGCCCTCGGCGACGGCGCGATCGCGCGCCACCGGCGCGGTTTCGGCGGTGGCGTCGACCGCGACCCCCCGCACCGAGAAAAGGTCGGCATCCGCCGCAGCCGCCGGAGCGGCGGGCAGCAGAAGGCCCGGCAACAGCCCGATCGCTGCCACCAGAAGGACGCATAACAGGCCCGATAGTTCGCGCCGCGAGGTATTGCTCATCGTCGTTCGACCCACTTGCCGCTTGCGGGGAGCGCCGGCACCACGGCATAAACCGCGATCCGGGCGATACCAAGGCACCGCCCGACAGCCCGGCCTTATACCGCAGCCCGGCGGAGGACACCATAAGCGCCCCCGAGAGTTCGAACCGCCCCCTCACCTACCGCGACGCCGGTGTCGACATCGACGCGGGCGAGGCCCTGGTGGAGGCCATCAAGCCGCTGGCGGCATCCACACGCCGGCCCGGAGCCGACGCCGACCTCGGCGGATTCGGTGGCCTGTTCGACCTGAAGGCCGCCGGCTTCCATGATCCGGTGCTGGTGGCCGCGACCGACGGCGTCGGAACCAAGCTGCGGGTGGCGATCGACGCCGGTCAGCACGGCGGCGTCGGCATCGATCTGGTGGCGATGTGCGTCAACGACCTGGTGGTCCAGGGCGCCCAACCGGTGATGTTCCTGGACTACTACGCGACCGGAAAGCTGGAGGTCGCGGTCGCCCGCGACGTGGTCGCCGGCATCGCCGAGGGCTGCCGCCAGGCCGGCTGTGCCCTGGTCGGCGGCGAGACCGCCGAGATGCCGGGCATGTATCATGCCGGCGACTACGATCTCGCCGGATTCGCGGTCGGCGCCGCCGAGCGCTCGGCGATCCTGACCCGCGACCGGGTCACCGCCGGCGACCTGGTGCTGGCCCTGCCGTCGTCGGGCGTGCATGCCAACGGCTTCTCGCTGGTCCGCCGCATCGTCGAGCGCAGCGGCCTCGCCTGGGACGCGCCGGCACCGTTCGACCCGGACCGCCCGCTGGCCGAGGCGCTGCTGGAGCCGACCCGGATCTATGTGAAGTCGTGCCTGGCGGCGATCGCCGCCGGCGGCGTGACCGCCTTCGCCCACATCACCGGCGGCGGCCTGATCGAGAATCCGCCGCGGGTCTACGGCGACGACTTGGCCATGCGGATCGACCTCGGCGCCTGGCGATTGCCACCGATGTTCCGCTGGCTGGCGGCCACCGGCGGCGTCGAAGTGTGGGAAATGCTGCGCACCTTCAACTGTGGCCTCGGCATGCTCGTGGTGGTCGAGGCCGAGCGGGCAGATGCCATACGCGAGGCGCTGGCCGCCGCCGGCGAAGCGCCGCTGACGATCGGTCGGGTCGAGCCGCGGACGGGCGACGCGGTGGTATTCGACGGACTGTCCGCCGCCTGGCTGGCATGACCGCCGCCCGCAAGCGCGTCGGCGTCCTGATCTCGGGGCGTGGCAGCAATCTGCAGTCGCTGCTCGATGCCGCCGCCGATCCCGCCTATCCGGCCGAGATCGCGCTGGTGGTCTCGAACAAGGCGGACGCCTACGGATTGGAGCGCGCGCGGCAAGCCGGCGTCGCGACCGCCGTCGTCGATCACAAGGCCTACGCCGGCCGCGATGCCTTCGACGCCGCCATCGACGCCGCCCTGCGGGCCGCAGGATGCGAGCTGATCTGCCTGGCCGGCTTCATGCGGATCTTCACGCCGGACTTCGTGAACCGCTGGCCGAACCGCATCCTGAACATCCACCCCTCGCTGCTGCCGGCGTTCACCGGCCTCCACGTTCAGCACCGCGCGATCGAGGCCGGCGCGACCATCGCCGGATGCACGGTGCACATCGTCACCCCCGACCTCGACGCCGGACCGATTCTCGCCCAGGCCGCCGTGCCGGTGCTGGCCGACGACACCGAGGACAGCCTGTCGGCGCGAATCCTGGAGCAGGAGCATCGCCTGTACCCGGCTGCCCTGGCCTGGCTGGCGGCGGGACGGGTGCGGGTCGCGGGCAACCGGGCATCGGTGGACGGTGCGATGGCGTCCGGCGTCCTGTTGTCGCCCCTGCCGGAAGGGCTTTGAGGGCGCGTCACGCTTCGCTATAACGGGCGGAAATCGCCGTATCGCCGGGAGGGCAGCATGACCGTCGAAGACCGTTTCCCCGATTTGACCCGTGAGCATCGCGAGATCTGGGCAGGGTTCACCACCCTCCTGAAGGCTGGCAGCGCAGTCTGTATCGTCCTGCTCGTACTGCTGGCCCTGTTCGTCGTCTGACACGCCGACCGGACGCGGCACGAAAAAGGGCCGGCCCCACGGGGCCGGCCCTTTCGATTCCAGCGTCCGGAACGCTCAGCCGACGATTTCGTTGCCGCTGAAGAACTGCGCGATCTCGAGCGCCGCGGTCTCGGCCGCGTCCGAGCCGTGCACGCTGTTCTCGCCGATCGACAAAGCCACTTCCTTGCGGATGGTGCCGGCGTCCGCCTTCGCCGGGTCGGTGGCGCCCATGACCTCGCGGTACTTGGCGACCGCGCCCTCGCCCTCGAGCACCTGCACCACGACCGGCGCCGAAATCATGAAGTCGACCAGTTCGCCGAAGAACGGCCGCGCCTTGTGGACCGCGTAGAAGGCCTCGGCCTGCGCGCGGGTCATCTGGATCCGCTTCTGCGCGACGATGCGCAAGCCGGCGGCCTCGATCATGGCGTTGACCTTGCCGGTCAGGTTACGGGTGGTGGCGTCCGGCTTGATGATGGAAAAGGTGCGCTCGAGGGCCATGACTCTCTCTCGGAAATCAGTGAAGGGGTGAGACCGCGCAGGCCCCACGCCCGCCGGTCGGCGGGCGCCTTATAGCGGCGGCCGGCCGGCCGGGCAAGCGACCCGGCCGTACCGTCCTTACCGCATCAGCATGGTGATCTCCGGGAACAGCAGCACCAGCATCAGTACGACCAGCTGAATTCCGATGAACGGCAGGAAGCCGCGGAAGATGTCGGGCAACGTGATGTATGGCGGCGCCACCGACTTGAGGTAGAACGCGGCCGGCCCGAACGGCGGGGACAGGAAGCTGACCTGCATGTTCACGCAGAACAGGATGCCGAACCATACCGACACGAAGGCTGCGTCGAGCGACCCGAACAGCCCCAGTTCCGCCACCGGCAGCTTCTTCACGATCGGCAGGAACACCGGCATCACCAGCAGGACGATCCCGGTCCAGTCCATGAAGGCGCCGAGGAAGAGGAAGATGATCATCATCACGGCCAGCACGCCCATCGTCGCCATGTCCGCCCCGACGATCAGGTTGGCCACATAGGTCGGCCCGCCGGCGATGGTGTAGGCCCCGGCCAGCGCGGTAGCCCCGAAAGTCACCCAGATGATGGTCCCGGTCGACTTGAAGGTGCGCATCAGTGCCTCGCGCACCAGGGTCATCGAGAATTCGCCGCGCAGAGCGATCAGCAGCAGCACCGCCACCGACCCGAGGCCGGCCGCCTCGGTGATCCCGGTGACGCCGCCATAGATCGATCCGAGCACGACGAACACCACGGCCAGCGGTGCCACCAGGCCCTTGCCGCGCTCCCAGGCATCGCGGGCGGTATCCGTACCGACGACGAAGAACACATGCGCGATGCCGGCGGCCATGATCGCCAGGCAGGTCACCAGCGTGGTGGTGCCGAGCAGCCTGGTCTCCTCGTCAAAGCCACCAAATGCGTGCAGGAACACCCAGCGCGCGACGACCAGCGTCGACGCCGCGGCGGCGACCATGATCAGCAGGGTGATACCGAGCCGCGCCTTCTCGGGCCCGGTCATGTCGTCGGGCGACGGCTCCGGCAAGGGCGCCTGCTCCGGGTTCAGGCGGGTACGGATCAGGATGTAGACGATGTACAGGCCGGCCAGGATGAAGCCCGGGACGAAGGCTGCCTTGAACAGGGCGTGGATCGAGGTCTCGGTTATCAGTCCGTAGAAGATCAGCACGATCGACGGCGGGATCATGGTACCGAGGGAACCGGACGCGCAGATCGTGCCGATCGCGAGATCCTGATTGTAGCCGAGCCGCAGCATCTGCGGCAGCGCGATCAGGCCGAGCAGCACCACCTCGCCGCCGATGATGCCCGACATCGCCGCCATGACGATCGCCATGATCGCGGTCACGACGGCGATCCCGCCCCGGGTCCGCGACAGCCACATGTTCAGGGTCGAGTACATGTCCCGCGCGATATTCGAGCGCTCGAGCAGGGTCGCCATGAAGATGAACAGCGGGACCGAGATCAGCACGTAGTTGGTGGTGATGCCGTAGAGCCGCTGGGCGAGAATGTTGAGCGGACCGGTCCCGAACGTAGAGAACAGCAGGTCGGGCCCGAACTTCAGCACCATCACCACGACGGCCAGGAAGCCCGACGCGAAGCCGAGCGGCATGCCGATCGCCAGCAGCACCAGCATTCCGACCAGCAGGATCAGAGAGATCGTCCCGATGTCCACAGGCCTGCTCCGCTATCGGTTCGGCGTCCGCCCGTCGGACTTCGACGGTTCGGTCAACGTGTTGAGGTGCACCGGGAGATCGAGATCGTCCGCCGGATCGTGGGCGGCCGGCTCGCGGTTCCAGTCGTGGATCAGGTTCGAGATCGACTGCAACGCGAGCATGACCAGCGTCAGCAGGATCAGCGGCTTGATCGTCGCCGGAATGGGCGGGTCCCAGGCGGTGCCGAAGGTCTCCCACCGCAACAGCTTGGCCTTGGCCTCGCCGAAGCCGCCCCAGACCACGGCGAAAGCGAAGACGCACACGCAGCCGAGCGACATGAGGTCGAATACCCGACGCAGCCAGCGCGGCGCCAGGTCATAGAGGATGAAGATCCGTATGTGGCTGCGCTGCTGCAGCGCGTACAGGCCCGCGGTGAGGTAGATCCCTCCCCCGACCCAGAGCGACATCTCGTTGACCCACAACGTGGGCGCGCCGAGCACATACCGCACGAAGACTTCGTAGAAAATGATCGCGACGACGAATGCCGGCATCCACATCGCGACCCGGCTGATGACGATCGTGATGCGATCAAGCCAGCCGGTTACCTCGTGCTCCACCATCCAGCCGTCTCCCCGGTTGCCACGCCCGCTGCGGAGCCGATCCCAAGCAATGGAGCGGGACCCGATTGCAGGTCCCGCCCCACCGGTCCGTTGCCTGACCTTACTTCTGAATCAGGCCGAGCTGAGTCAGGAACTTGACGTGGCTGTCGACGAGAGCCCGCGCCTCAGGAGTCTTGTCGGCCCAGCCCTGCCAGGCATTCTGGGCAGCGGTCCGGAACGTGGCACGGTCTTCGTCCGACCAGTTGTGCAGGGTGACGCCCGCGGCCCGCAGCTTCGCGGCAGCCTCGGTGTTCTTGATCTCGAAGGTCATGGCGGTCTGGAACGCCAGCTTCTGCATGGCGACCTGAATGATGCGCTTCAGGTGCTCCGGCAGGGCATCCCACTTGGCCTTGTTGATGGCCAGGTGGTCCGACGGCATCGAGTGGAAGCCGGGATAGGTGGCGTGCTTGACCAGATCATAGAGACCGAGGCCGACGTTGTTGGCGAGGCCGGAGGCATCCGCCCCGTCGATGATCCCGGTCTCGAGCGCGGTGAAGATCTCGGTGAAGTCCATCACGATCGGCTTGGCACCGAGGCTGGCAAAGATCTCGGTCTCGAGGCCCGGCGGCGAGCGGAACTTGAAGTCCTTCAGGTCGGCGATGCCCTTGATCGCCTTGGACGACGCCAGCGACTCCTGGCCGTAGACCCACCAGCCGATCAGCTCCATGTCGTACTTGTTGTACAGATTGTTGGCGGCCTCGAATCCGCCGTTGTACAGCCAGGCGTACTGCTGCCAGGGGGTGTCGTAGCCCCCCATGATGTCGCCGACGAACTGGAAGGCCGGGTTCTTGCCGGTCTGGTACGCACCGCCGGTCATGTCGCCGTCGAGGATACCAGTGGCCGCCGCGTCGAAGGTCTCGACCGACTTCACGACCGAGGACGAATAGAACATCTCGATCTTCAGCTGGCCGTTGGACATCGTCTGGATGTCGTCGACGAACTGCCCGGCGAGCTTGCCGGAAACGGTTTCCGGCGCGTAGTGGGTCTGGATGCGCAGCGTGTAGACCTCGTCGGCCGCAACCGCTGCGAAACCGGTGCCGGCGACCATGCCGGCCACCAGAAGGCTGGTAAGGCTCTTCTTCATCGTGTTCATCGAGTTTCCTCCATTGATCTCGTACCTTCACCGTTCTCGCGCGGTGAGGGATCTCGCCGCAAGAGCGACCGCAATCGCTTGGCGGAACGCCCTCATGCTCTTGATCCTGCCCGGCTGGCCCTGCCTCGGCGCCGAGGGGGCGGCCATCTATGCCGCTGGGTTGAGTCAACCTAGCAGCCCGCAATCCCAAGTCACAAGTGGGATCCCGATTGATAGTATGATGATCATATGACCTGGAAGAGCTACCCGGCCTTCTCCCAGCCACCCCGATCGGTCTGCCGCCAGTAGGACAGGACATGCCCGGCCTCGCGGGCCGCCTTCCAACGCTGCCGGGCCGCCGACACGGCGACGTCGTCGCGGCCGTCGAACAGGTCGAACACCCGGGTCCAGGTGGCGAGATCGGCCGCCGCGACCCCGTCGGTCAGGAACAGGAAGCCAGCGCCATTGGGATTCTCCTGGGCCGTCGTCAGCCAGATCGGCTGATCCTCGGCGGAGCCGTCCCGGGTCGAGCCATGCGGCAACCACGCGCGATCCTCGTAGGTCCACAGCAGCCCGTTCAGCGCCTGCACCCGCTCCTCGCTGGCGGCCAGCACCACGGCCCGCTCACCGGCCTGCAAGGTGCGCTCCAGCAGCTTCGGCAAGGCACGGTCGAGCGGCGTCGTCGTCAGGTGATAGAAACCGACTTCGGTCGCGCCGCTCACCGCCATGCCGCCCTGCCCGCGTCTCAGGCCTTCTCGACGTAGTCGCGCACCAGCCGGTCCAGGGCCCGCACGCCGAATCCGCTGGCGCCCTTCGGGGTGGTGCTGCGGTCCTTGCGCGACCACGTCACGCCGGCGATATCCATGTGGATCCACGGCATCTTGTTGACGAAGCGCTCCAGGAAGCAGGCGGCCGTGATCGCGCCGCCCCAGCGCGGGCCGGCGTTCTTCACGTCGGCAATATCGCTGTCCATCTGCTTGTTGTAGGCGTCGCCCAGCGGCATCCGCCACATCGCCTCGCCGACCGCGTCGCCGGCGGCCTTCAGGGCGCCCGACAGCTTGTCGTCGTTCGCGAAGTAGCCGCAGGTCTCCTCGCCCAGCGACACCATCATGGCGCCGGTCAGGGTGGCGAGGTCGATCATGAAGGCCGGCTTGAACTTGTCCTGGGTGTACCAGAGCGCGTCGGCGAGCACGAGCCGGCCCTCGGCGTCGGTGTTGATGATCTCGATGGTCTGGCCGGACATCGAGGTGACGACGTCCGAAGGGCGCAGGGCATTGCCGTCCGGCATGTTCTCGACCAGGCCGATCACCCCGATCACATTGGCCTTGGCCTTGCGGCCGGCCAGCGCCCGCATCAGCCCGGAGACCACGCCGGCGCCGCCCATGTCGAACTTCATGTCCTCCATGCCGCCGGCCGGCTTGATCGAGATGCCGCCGGTGTCGAAGCAGACGCCCTTGCCGACGAACGCCACCGGCTTGTCGCCCTTGGCGCCGCCGTTCCAGCGCATGACCACCAGCTTGGATTCGCGGCGGCTGCCCTGGCCGACCCCGAGCAGGGCCCCCATGCCGAGCTTGGTCATCTCCTTCTCGCCCAGCACGTCGACGTCCACGCCCAGCTTCTTCAGGGCGACGCAGTGCTCGGCGAAGCTCTCCGGATACAGCACGTTCGGCGGCTCGGACACCAGGTCGCGGGTGAAGGCCACACCCTCGGCGATCGCCGCCTCGACGTCGTACAGCTTCGTCGCCTCGGCATGGTCCTTCACCATGAAGGTCAGCTTCTCGAGGCTGGGCTTGTCGTCTTCCTTCATGGTCGTGCGGTACTTGTCGAACCGATACGCGCGAAGCGCCGCGCCCAGCGCGACGTGCGCGGCCCGTTCCGCGCAACCGGCATCGTCACGGTCCATGACGACGGTCGCTTCTTTCTCACCGGACTGCGCGAGCGCCGCGTAGATCCCACCACCGGCGGCCTCGGCCCACTGCGGGTCCAGCTTCGCCGGGTCGCCCAGGCCGTACAGCAGCACGCGGCCGCCCGGGGTGAACACCGTCAGGGACTGGTGCGCCTTGCCGGTGAACCGCGACGCCGCCACCGCCTTGCCGATCAGCCCGTCGTTTTCCTTGTCCAGCGCCGCCGCGGTCGGCGACATCTTGCCACCCTCCAGAACCGAGGCCACCACCGCCCCCTTCTTGGGACGTCCTACCTTGGCGAAGGCAATCTTCATCGTGAGCTCCTGGAAATACGGGTTCGCGGGTTGCGGGCGGGCCGTGTTTGGGGTAGCCGTCGCCGGCGGGCGCTGTCAACGGGGTGCAGGACCGTTATCATGCGCCCGTCCGTCTGGGAACGCGAGCCGGGGAAGGCATGCGCATCAACCGCTACCTGTCCGGCCAGATCGTAACGGCGATGTTGTTCATCGTCATCTCGATGACGTGCGTGATCTGGCTGTCGCAGTCGCTGCGCTTCGTCGATCTGATCGTGAACCGCGGGCTGCCGATCCCCAGCTTCATCTTCCTGACCTTCATGCTGATGCCGACATGGCTGTCGATCGTGCTGCCGATCGCCGCCTTCGCCGCGACGCTGTTCGTCTACAACAAGATGACGAACGACAGGGAGATGGTGGTGTTGTCCGCCGCCGGCCTCAGCCCCTTGCGGCTGGCGGTCCCGGCACTGCTGGTCGCGGTCGCCACCGCCGTCGCCGGCTATATGATGACGCTCTATCTCGTGCCGATGAGCTATCGCGGGTTCAAGGAGCTGCAGTTCCAGATCCGTCACAACTTCGACCATCTGGTGCTGCGCGAGGGCGAGTTCCGGTCGATCGGCGACGGCCTGACCGTGTACGTCCGGGCCCGCGAGGACCAGGGCCAACTCGCCGGCATCATCGTGCACGACCAGCGCGACCCCAGGAATACCGTGACCCTGATCGCCGAACGCGGTGCCCTCGTTACCACGCCGGACGGCCCGCGGGTCGTGATGGCGAACGGCTCCCGCCAGGAGCGCGACGCCGACAGCGGACGCGTGAACGTGCTGTATTTCGACCGCTACACCGTCGACCTGGGCGCCATGCGCGAGGAGGTGCAGCGAACGTTCCGCGACCAGAACGAGCTGTTCATCGAGGACCTGCTCTATCCGACCGACCACATCACCGACCCGAAGAATTTCGACGAGTACATCGCCGAAGGGCACCAACGCCTGACGGCCCCGCTGCTGGCGCTGTCGCTGACGGCCATCGGGGTCGCCGTGCTGTTGTCCGGCGAGTTCTCGCGACGCGGACAGACCGTGCGGATCGTGTCGTCGGTCCTGCTCGCCGGCGTCGCCGAGGCCATGGGCCTGGGTTCGAAGTATCTGGCGGCGCGGTACCCCTGGCTGATCCCGGTGATGTGGCTGGCGGTACTCGGACCGTTCCTGATCGCCATTCTGGCCATGACCCGCAGGCGCATGCGCCGCCCGGTACCCGCAGCAGCAGTCACGTGAGGCGTTGATGCGGCTGTCCTTGACCCTATCGACCTATTTCGGCCGCCAGTTCACGGTCTGGGTACTCGGGACCTTCTCGGCGATCATGGCGATCGTGTTCCTGCTCGACCTGATCGAGCTGATGCGCCGAGGCGCGGGCAAGGAGGACGCCCACTTCTCGGTGCTGATCGAGATGGCGCTGCTGAAGATGCCCAACATGGGGCAGCAGATACTGCCCTTCGCCGTGCTGTTCGGTTCGATGCTGGCATTCACCCGTCTCACCCGGACCAACGAACTGGTGGTGGCGCGCGCCGCCGGGGTGTCGGTCTGGCAGTTCCTGATGCCGGCGATCGCCGTCGCCCTGCTGCTCGGCGCCTTCAAGGTCGGCGTCTTCAACCCGATTGCCTCGGTCATGACGGCGCGCTTCAATGCGCTCGAGGACACCGTGTTGCGCAACCGCGTCGACAGTTTCATGACCGTCGGCCAGGGCGGCCTCTGGATCCGAGAGCGCACCGAGGAAGGCCAGCACGTGCTGCACGCCCTCGCCACCCGGCAAAACGATGCCGAACTGGCCGACGTGCTGGTGGTCCGGTTCGGCCCGCACGACGAATTCCTGGAACGCCTGGATGCTCATACCGCGGCGCTCGGTCCAGGCTACTGGACGCTGCACGACGTGGTGGTAACGTCGACCGGCGGCCGCCCGGAACACCGTGACGCGATTCGGATCCCGACACGCCTGACCATCCAGAACATCCAGGACAGCTTCGCCTCGCCCGAGACCATGTCGTTCTGGGAGCTGCCAGGCTTCATCCGCATCCTGGAGAATGCCGGTTTTTCCGCGGTGAAGCACAGGTTGTACTGGCATGCTCTGCTGGCCTCGCCGCTGCTGTTGACGGCGATGGTGATGATCGCGGCCACCTTCTCGTTGCGGCTGACCCGGCGCGGCGGCACTCTGCTGTGGGCTTCGAGCGGATTGTTCACCGGGTTCCTCCTGTATTTCATGTCGGACATCGTCTTCGCACTGGGGCTTTCGGCCCGCATACCCGAAGTGCTGGCGGCATGGACCCCGGCCACGGTCACGATGCTGCTCGGCATGACGAGCCTTCTGCACCTCGAAGACGGATGAGGGTACCCGGCACCACCCTGCTCGGGTCGCTGCTCGGCCTGGCGCTGCTGATCGCCGTCGCGGCACCGGCGACCGCACAGGACATCGACGTCCAGAACACCCCGGTCCTGCTGCAGGCCGACGAGCTGACCTACGACGAGAACCTCGGGGTGGTGACGGCGCGCGGCAGCGTGGAGATGAGCCAGGGTCCGCGGACCCTGATGGCCGACACCGTGATCTACAACCAGAAGGCCAACACGGTCGTCGCCAGCGGCAATGTCTCGCTGCTCGAGCCGACCGGCGAGGTCCTGTTCACCGACTACGCCGAGTTGCACGACGAGCTGAAGACCGGGTTCATCGAGAATCTCCGCGCCCTGCTGTCGGACGGGTCGCGGCTGGCGGCCAACCGGGCACGCCGCACCGCCGACCAACGCAAGATCATGGACCGGGGCGTGTTCTCGCCCTGCAACCTGTGCAAAGAGGATCCGTCCCGCGCGCCGCTCTGGCAGATCAAGGCCGTGAAGATCATCCACGACGAGACGGCGAAGGACATCATCTACCAGGACGCGACGCTCGAGATGTTCGGGATACCCGTCATGTACACCCCGTACATGCGGCATCCCGACCCGACCGTCGAACGGCGTTCAGGCCTGCTGGCCCCCACCCTGGGTTACTCGGGCGATCTCGGCGCGATCGTCGGCCAGCCCTACTACTACGTGTTCGACCCGTCGCGGGATGCCACCATCGAGCCGCTGATCTACAGCGCCGAGGGACAGGTCCTGCGCGGCGAGTATCGTCAGCGCTTCTCGAGGGGCGAGATCAACCTGAAGGCGACCGGCGCCTACGTCGACCAGCACGATTCCAACGGCGACGAGAATGGCGACCAGGGCATCGAGGGCAGCGCCGACTTCGAGGGCAAGTTCGCGCTCGACCGCACCTGGCGGGGCGGCTTCGACTTCGAGCAATCGAGCGACCGAACCTACCTGAAGCGGTTCAGCCTGGGCCACGAGGACGTCCTGACCTCGCGGCTCTACACCGAAGGCTTCCGGGGCCGCAACTACGCCGCGGTGAACGCCTACAAATGGCAGGATCTGCGAGCCTCCAGCGATCCCGCGGACACACCGCTGGTCATGCCGTTCGCCGAGTACAGTTTCGTCGCCGAGCCCGGCCGCCTCGGCGGTCGCTCGTCGATCGACGCCAGCCTGCTGTCGCTGAGCCGCGAAAGCGGCACCGACAGCCGCCGCGCCTCCCTCATCTACGGCTGGAAACGGCCGTACAACACTGCCAACGGTCAGTTGTTCACGGTCGAGAGCCGCGTCCAGTCCGACGGCTATTACACCAGTGATCTGGCGGCCGACGGCAGCGACGAGACCACCGGCCGGCTGTTCCCGCAGATCGGTGCCAAGTGGCAGTATCCGTGGGCTCGCCGCGCCGGCACCTACACCCACATGATCGAGCCGATTGTCGGCGTGGTCGCCGGCACGAATGGTGGCAACCCCGACGAGATCTCGAACGAAGACAGCCAGTCCTTCGAGTTCGACACCACCAACCTGTTTCGCCTGAACCGGTACGAGGGCGTCGACCGGGTCACCAGCGGCTCGCGCATCGACTATGCGCTGCGCGCCGGCATCTATGGCGACGGCGGTGGATCGACCGAGTTCCTGATCGGCCAGAGCTACCGCTTCTACGGCAACAGCGCCTTCGAGCCGGGTACCGGCCTCGACGAGGAGCTGTCGGATATCGTCGGTGCCGTGACCGTCCGGCCGCGCGAGCAGTTCGACCTGTCCTACCGCTTCCGGCTAGACAAGGAGACCGGGACCGTCCGTCGCAACGAGGTCGGCTTCGGCTACCACCATCCGCGTTTCGCGACGCTGATCGACTACATCGCCATCGACGACTCGGCCGGCAGCAACCTGAACGGCAACCGCGAGCAGGTCGAGGCCACCCTCAACGTCGCGCTGACGCCGCACTGGAATACCCTTTTCAACGTCGTTCACGACCTGTCCGACGGCGACAGCCAGCTGTTGCGGGGCCGCGCCGGGGTCACCTACACCGACGAGTGCCTGACCCTGGGCGTGGACTTCGAGCACTCCAACATCGAGGACGAGGACATCCAGGCGGACACCCGCGTGATGTTCCGGATCGTATTCAAGTATCTCGGTGGCGTCGAAAGCCAATAACGGCGGTCGGACCGGCCGGAGATATCCGGCCCCGCGATGGCCTCGAACTTCGTCGACTGCTATGTTTCCATCAGCCTCACCGATACCGGTTGACCGCAATGACGCCAGCCTTCCGCTCCGTCCTGGCTGCCCCGATCCTGGCAGCGACACTCGCCGCCACGCTGGCCATGCTGCCGGCGCCGCCGGCTCACGCGCAGGAGCAACAGCGCATCGCCGCGGTCGTCAACGACGAGATCGTCTCGATGCGCGATCTTCAGAACCGCCTGCGCATGGTGATCATCGCCTCGCGCCTGCCGCAGACCGATGAAACCGCGCAGCGTATCGGACCGCAGGTGCTGCGCAGCCTGATCGACGAACAGATCCAGCTTCAGGAGGCCAAGCGGCTGAACGTCGTGGTCACCGATCCGGACTTGGCCCGGGCGCGCGGCGACGTCGAGCAACGCAACAACCTGAAGCCGGGTCAGTTCGCCGACTTCATTCGGAACCTGGGCGTCGATCCCGAAACCGTCGACCGTCAGCTTCGCGCGCAGGTGGCATGGGGCAAGCTGGTGCGCCGTCGCTTCGGCAACGACGTCACCGTGAGCCAGGATGAGGTCACCGACGTTCTTACCCGACTGGAGGCCAACGCCGGCAAGACCCAGAAGCGGATCGCCGAGATCCTGTTGCCGGTCGAGAGTCCGGGCAACGAATCGCAGGTCCAGCAGCTTGCCGATCGGATCGCCCAGCAGCTGCGCGGCGGTGCCAATTTCTCGGCGGTGGCCCGGCAGTTCTCCAGTGCCGCCAACGCCGCGGTCGGCGGCGACGTCGGCTGGGTATTGCCCGAGCGCATGGCGCCTGAGATCGCCGATGCCGTCGCCAAGATGGAGAGCGGGCAGATCTCCGACCCGATCCGCTCCCTGCTGGGCTTCCACATCATCCAGGTCGTCGACTCCCGCGTGCTCGCTCAACCCGATCCGATGGCCGCGGTGGTCGATCTCAAGCAGTTGTTCCTGCCGGTGCCGCCGGACGCCCCGCAGGATGCACGCGGATCCCAGCGAGCGCTGGCGGAGGCCGTGGCCAGCTCCGCACAGAGCTGTGACGATCTCGTCGAGCTCGCCAAGGAGGTGAAGTCCCCGACCTCGGCCAACCTCGGTGAATTCAAGGTCAGCGAACTGGCACCGGCGCTGCGGGAACCGGTGGTGGCGCTGAAGGTCGGCGAGGTGAGCAAGCCGATCGATCTGCCGAACGGCGTGATGGTACTGATGCTGTGCTCCCGCAAGTCGCCGCCGAGCAACCTGCCGAGCCCCGAGCAGATCCGCCAGCAGCTCGAGGGCCAGCGCTTCGAGATCCTGGCGCAACGCTATCTTCGCGACCTGCGGCGAAGCGCCTTCGTCGAGCCGCGCGTCTGAGGCAGGACGTGGCCATAACGCTACCACTGGCTCTGACGCCGGGCGAGCCGGCCGGGGTCGGGTGCGAGCTCGCTGCCGATACCTGGCTGCAGCGCGGCGAGCGGATTCCCCCCTTCCTGTTGATCGACGATCCCGACCGCGTGGCGGCGCGGCTGCGGTCGATCGGCCGGGACGTGCCGATCCGGATCGTCGATGGGCCCGAGGATGCCGCCGATCGGTTTTCCGAGGCCTTGCCGGTGTTGCCGCACGAATTTCCGGCGGCCGATCGTCCTGGGGCACCCGATCCCGCCAACGGCCGGTCGGTGGCGGAGGCGATCGAACGCGCGGTCGCGCTGGTCCGCGCTGGACGCGCCGCTGCCGTGGTCACCAACCCGATCCAGAAGGAAACCCTCTATCAGGCCGGATTCGCGTTCCCGGGCCACACCGAGTTCCTCGCGCACCTGGCCGGGCCCGGGGTCACCCCGGTGATGCTGCTGGCGAGTCTCGCGCTTCGCGTCGTGCCTGTCACCATCCACATTCCACTCGCCGAGGTGCCCCGCCGACTGACCACCGCCGGCATCGTCGAGGTCGGGCGGATTACCGCCGCGGCTCTGGAGCGGGACTTCGGGGTCGTCCGGCCTCGGCTGGCGGTGGCGGGCCTCAACCCGCATGCCGGCGAGGGCGGCGCGCTCGGGCGCGAGGACATCGATGTGGTGGCACCGGCCGTGGCCGCGCTGCGGGCCGAGGGCATCGACGCTGTCGGTCCGCTGCCGGCCGACACCATGTTCCATGCCGAGGCCCGCGCCGGTTACGACGTGGCCCTCGGCATGTACCACGACCAGGTCCTGGTACCGCTGAAGACCCTGGACTTCTGGGGCGGCGTCAACGTCACGCTCGGCTTGCCGTTCGTACGGACCTCGCCGGACCATGGGACCGCCCTGGCGCTCGCAGGAACCGGACGGGCCCGCCCCGACAGCCTGGTCGCGGCCCTGCGGCTGGCCGCTGACATGGCCGCGCGCCGCGCTGCCGCGGCGGCGCCCGACGCAGGAGCGACAGCATGACCGACGCCGTGGCCGCCCGGATCGCTGCCCTGCCGCCGCTGCGCGAAGCAATCGCCGCCGCCGGATTTTCCGCGAAGAAGAGCCTCGGACAGAACTTCCTGCTCGATCTCAACCTGACGCGCCGGATCGCCAGGTCGGCCGGGTCGCTGGACCGCGGCACCACCATCGAGGTCGGCCCCGGGCCCGGTGGCCTGACCCGGGCGTTACTGATCGAGGGCGCCCTCGACGTGATCGCGATCGAGCGCGACGCCCGCGCCGCCGCCGCACTCGCCCCGCTGGTCGAGGCCGCCGAGGGTCGCCTTCGGCTGGTCGAGGGCGACGCCCTGGAGGTCGGAATCGCCAGCCTCGGCTCCGAGCCGCGCCGGGTGGTCGCCAATCTCCCCTACAACGTCGCGACCCGCTTGCTGCTGGGCTGGCTGGAAACCCCGACGGCGTTCGAGTCCCTGACCCTGATGTTCCAGAAGGAGGTTGCCGACCGCCTGCTCGCCGCCCCCGCCGACGACGCCTACGGGCGCCTGTCGGTGTTGGTGCAGTGGCTGTGCACGGCGCGTCGCGTTACCGAACTGCCGCCCTCGGCGTTCACGCCGTCGCCGAAAGTATGGTCCAGCGTGGTGCGCCTCGAGCCACGGCCCGAGCCGTCGCATCCGGCCGACCGGCGAGCGCTCGAACGGATCACCGAGGCGGCGTTCGGACAGCGCCGCAAGATGCTGCGCCAGAGCCTGAAGGGACTCGGCGGCGACGCCCTGCTGGAGGCTGCCGGGATCGCGCCGACGGACCGCCCCGAGCGCCTGACGATCGCCGAGTTCTGCCGCCTGGCCAACGCGCTCACCGACCGCGAGACCCGCCGATGACCGAGTCTGCGAACGCCGATACCGCCCTCGATGCCGTCTGGCGCGACACCGACGGCCTGCTGATCCGGCCGGCGACCGAGGCCGACCTGCCGGCGGTGGTCGTGCTGCTGGCCGACGACGGCCTCGGCAAGAGCCGAGAGCGGCCGGAGACCCCGCTACCGGCGGCCTATGGCGACGCATTCCGACGCATGGCGCAGCAGGACGGCAACCTGATCCTGGTGGCCGAGCTCGATCGCACCGTGGTCGGCTGCCTGCAGCTGACCCTGATCCACGGCCTCAGCCGGCTGGGTGCGACCCGGGCCCAGGTCGAGGGCGTCCGGGTCGCGACGGCGGCGCGCGGCCGACGTGTCGGCGAGCGGCTGATGCGCGCCGCCATAGTTCGCGCCAAAGCCAACGGCGCCACCCTGATGCAGCTCACGACCGACCACCGGCGCATCGATGCGCACCGGTTCTACGAGCGCCTCGGCTTCGTCGGCAGCCATCTCGGCATGAAGAAAGAGCTCGGCTGAAGGCGGTTCGCGATCCTTCGCCATCCCGTTGAAATCGTCCCTCAGTCCCCGCTGCCCTCGCGCAGGCCCTTCACGAAGTCCGGCAGGCCGACCTGACGCTCGCGCTTCAGGCGCTCCGCCGCCAGGATCGCGCGCACCGCGGCGGTGCTGCGCTCGACGTCGTCGTTCAGGATTATGTACTGGTATTCCGAGTAGTGGCTGATCTCGTCGGCGGCCTTGGCCATCCGCACCGCCACGACCTCGGCCGAGTCCTGGGCGCGGGTCCGTAGCCGGCGCTCGAGCTCGCGGGTCGACGGCGGCAGGATGAACACGCTGACGAGGTCGTGCAGTGCGGAATTCTGCAGCTGCTGGGTGCCCTGCCAGTCGATGTCGAACAGCACATCGCGGCCCGACGCCAGGGCGTTCTCGACCGGCTGCCGCGGGGTGCCGTAGTAGTTCCCGAACACCTTGGCATGCTCCAGGAGCTGGCCGCGGTTGATCATCAGGTTGAACTCGGTCGGGTCGACGAAAAAGTAGTCGCGGCCGTCGACCTCGCCCGGTCGCCGCGGCCGGGTCGTCGCCGACACCGACATCACCACGCCCGGCTCGGCATCCAACAGACGCCGCGAGATCGTCGTCTTGCCGGCCCCGGAAGGCGAAGACAGCACCAGCATCAGGCCACGTCGGGTAATCGACACTCCCGCCCCTCCCCGACCTACTCGACGTTCTGGATCTGCTCGCGGAACCGCTCGACCCGGGTCTTGAGCTCGACGCCGATGCCGGTCAGCGCCAGGTCGACCGCCTTCGAACACAACGTGTTGGCCTCGCGGTTCAGCTCCTGGCACAGGAAGTCGAGCTTGCGGCCGATCGAGCCACCCTCGCCCAGCAACTCGCGGCAGGCGGCGACATGGGCGGTCAGGCGGTCGGTTTCCTCGCGCACATCGGCCTTGGCGGCCAGCAGCGCCAACTCCTGGACCATGCGCTCCTCCGGTACCGGCGGCGACGCCTCCAGCAACAGCGCGAGCTGCTCGGCCATGCGGGCCCGCAGCGCGGCCGGCTGCGACTCCGCCGCCGCCACGGCGCGGGACGTCAGTTCGGACATCTCGTCCAGGTGGGTCTCCAGCATCGCCTTCAGCTTGGCTCCCTCGCGGCCGCGCGCCTCGACCAGTCCGTCCAGCGCCCGGTCCAGGTCGGTCAATGCCGCCGCCTCCAGGGCGGCGATCACCGCGACGTCGGCGACCCGCTCGACGACCTCTACCACGCCCCTGACCTGCAGCAGCCGGTCCAGGCTGGGCGGCGTCGGATACACCAGGCCCTCGCCCTCCAGGATCTCCTGCAGCGCCACGATCTGGCGCAGGAACGGCTCATTGACGACCACCTGCGCGACCTTCCCCCGATCGGCCTGCTCCAGCGTCCAGTTCACCGTCACCGAGCCGCGCGACAACCGGGCCTGGACCCGTTCGCGGATCTTGCTCTCCAAGCCGTCGGCCAGCGACGGCAACCGGGTGCGCAGGTCGAGGCCCTTGGCGTTGACGCTGCGAAGCTCCCAGCTCCAGGTCCAGGGAACCGCGGTCTCGCTGCCCTCCGGGGCGGCCTTGGCGCCGCCATCGATACGGGCGAAACCGGTCATGCTCATCACGGACAACGGGATACCCCACTGGAAGGTCGCGGAACGGGCCGTCGCCCTTATATCCTGGGGTGTCCGGAGCGCCAAGCCGTCCGCCCGGCGCAAGGGGGGAAGCCGCTTGAAGCATCCGACATCGATCCTGATTACCGGCGGCTCCAGCGGAATCGGCGCCGGCCTCGCGGTCGAGTACGCCGGCCCCGGCATCGTGCTGCATCTGGGCGGCCGCGCCGTCGACCGCCTGGAGACGGTGGCCGCGCAGTGCCGGGCGGCCGGGGCCGAGGTCCACATCCGGATCGTCGATGTGACCGACGCCGAGGCGACGCGCGTCTGGCTGCTGGCGGCAGACGACGTCACACCGCTCGACCTGGTGGTGGCCAATGCAGGGATCTCGGCCGGCACCTCCGGGCAGGCCGGCGGCGAGTCCGAGGACCAGGTGCGCGCGGTATTCGCCACCAACGTCGATGGCGTGCTGAACACGGTACTGCCCATCCTGCCACGGATGAAGGCCCGCGGCGGCGGCCAGATCGCGCTGGTGGCGTCGCTCGCCGGCTATCGCGGCATGCCGGGGGCGCCGAGCTATTGCGGATCGAAGGCGGCGGTCAAGGTGTTCGGCGAGGCGCTGCGCGGTACCCTGCACGCCACCGGCGTCCGGGTGTCGGTGGTTTGCCCGGGCTACGTCCGCAGCCCGATGACCGCGGTGAACGAATTCCCGATGCCGTTCCTGATGGACCTCGACAAGGCCGCCCGCATCATCCGCCGCGGCCTGGAGCGGGACAAGCCGCGGATCGCCTTCCCGTGGCCGATGGCGCTGGCGGTGACCCTGCTGCAGGCGATCCCGCCGGCCTGGATCGACCCGCTGCTGCGCCGGCTGCCGGGGAAAACGTCGTCGGGGGCCGGAACGCCATGAGGGTTCATCTCTACACCGTCTGTTGGAACGAGGCGGATTTCCTGCCGTTCTTCTTTCGTCACTACGACCCATGGATCGACAGGTACGTCGTGTATGACGACGGATCGACGGACGGCTCGGCGGAGATCCTCGAGAAGCATCCCAAGGTGGAGCTTCGCCGGTTTCACCGCAGCGCGGCGGAATCGTTCGTCATGTCCCAGAAGGCCATGCAGGACTCGGTCTGGAAGGAGAGCCGGGGCACCGCCGACTGGGTGGTGATCACGGCGATCGACGAGTTCCTGCACACGAAGTCCGGCCTCGGCAAGGACCATCTCGCGGTGTATGCGAAAGCCGGCGTGACCATGATACCGGCGCTCGGCTATCAAATGCTCAGCGATTCTCTTCCAGATATATCGTGCAGCTTGATAGAATCGGTCAGCGTCGGCGCGCTGTTTCCGATCATGTCAAAGCTAAGTCTGTTCAATCCGAATGCGGTTCTCGAAACGAACTTCGATCCTGGGCGACACGGGGCGAAACCCATCGGGCGGTTGCGGATCGCACCATTCGATGAACTCATGCTCTGTCATTATCGTTACCTGGATTTCGAGCGTACCCTGCGGCGCAACATGGCCCTCAACGAACGGCTTGGAGAGACCGACAAGAAACGACGCTGGGCGTATCAATATTCCTGGCACGGTGATCGCCTGAAGGCGGAGTGGCGCAGGTTCCAAGCCGAGGCCGTCGACCTGGCGGCACCGGGCTTCGAGGTCTGGCGCCACGCGCCGATGACCGCCAGATGGTGGCGAAACCCAAACGATACCGACCCAGGCCCGCCTTGGGGCAACAGGCCGATCCGGGCTGTCGCTTCCGGTATGTGACCGGCTCGACAGGGCCGTCTCCGGATCCCCGACCGCGCATCAGGACACGCGCAGATCCTTGTAGCCCGCGATGTCCGCCCTCACGACCCGGGCCGGGTTGCCGGCGACAAGGGTGTGCGGCGGAACCGGCTCGCGCACCACCGAACCGGCAGCGACCACGGCATTCTCGCCGACAGTCGCCTTCGGCAGCAGCACGGCACCGGCCCCGATCATGGCACCGCGTCCTATCGAGACCTGTCCGGCAAGCACGCATCCGGGCCCGATGGACACGAAGTCGGCGATCTCGCCATGGTGGCCGATGCTCGACGCCCGGTTCACGAAGACGCCCGCGCCGAACACCACGCCGGCACCGATGATGCTGCCCGCATTGACGTACAACCCCGGACCATGGGCGACCCCCCGTGGCAGGACGGCCGTCGGGTCGACCACCGAGGCCGGTTCGACGAAGCCCCGCGCCACCGCCTCGGCGCTGGCGGTCTGCCGATGGGCCGGCGCGAACAGCGGGACCACGAACGGCAGGGAGATGAGGTCGGCGTCGAGGTCTTCGAGCCGAATTCCGCGCACCATGTCCGACAGAAAGCAGGCGCCAGGCCGGTTGCGAACCCCGACCCGGATGCCGATCCCGCAGCGGTGCAGGCTTTCCTCCACATCCGCCAGGATCGACGACCCGGTGCCGTAGATGACGACCTCCGTCACGACGCGCATGCCGAGACCAGGGCGTCGACGATCCGTGGCAGGTACCGGGCGGCGATTTCGCCCTGGATCGGCAGGCTGAGCACCTCGCTGGCCAGTCGCTCGGTATGCGGCAGCGACGGTGGGACGGCAGTCGCGAACGCCGGATGCTGATGAAGCGGCGGAGAATAGTGAACCCCGCACGAAACCCCATGGTCGTGCAGCAGAGCCTCCCGCAACCGGTCGCGGCGCGAATGGCGCACGACGAACTGATGATAGACGCAGCCCGGATCATCCGGCGGCATGCCCAGTCCGGTCCCTCCGAGCCCGTCGCGATAGGCCCGGGCGGCGGCGCGGCGTTCCAGGTTCCCCTCGTCCAGGTGCGGCAGCAGTGCCGACAGGATCGCCGCCTGGATCTCGTCCAGGCACGAGTTCCCGGCGACGCATTCGCTGATCTGCGCGCCGGCCTTCCACCCGTATCGGCGCAGCGCACGGATCCGCGCCGCCACCTCGGGGTCGCCGCAGACCACCGCCCCGCCATCCCCCAGACACCCGAGGTTCTTGGTCGGGTAGAACGAGAACGCGGCCGCGTCTCCGAAAACCCCGAGCGCTTGCTCTCCAAGGCGCGCGCCATGGGCATGGGCGCAGTCCTCCACCAGCGCCAAGCCTGCGGAATCCGCCAGCGCGCGGAAGCCGGCCACGTCCGCCGGATGCCCGTACAGATGGACGACCACGATCGCCCGCGTGCGCGGGGTGATCGCCCGCTCGGCGGCTGGCACGTCGAGACATCCCGTGACCGGGTCGACGTCGGCGAAGACCGGTCTCGCTCCGGTCAGCGCGATTCCCTGGGCCGTGCCGGGCGCGGTGAGGGCCGTCGTTATGACCTCGTCACCCGGACCGATGCCCAGGCCGCCGAGTGCCAGGGCAACGGCGTCGGTCCCGTTGCCGACGCCGATGCAGTGCCGGGCCCCGAGACGAGCCGCGAACGCGGCCTCGAAGGTCGCCACCGCCGGTCCGAGGATGTAGCTCGATCCGTCGAGCACCGTTGCGATGGCCCGGTCGATTTCCGGGCGATAGCGGGCGATCCGCAAGCTGGGCATGGCCTGCTGGATCAAGTTGGTGTCCATTCGCTCAACCGCTGCACCAGATGGGGTTGCGGTTCGGCATACTGTGTGGTGTTCGCGTAGGTCTTGTCGGCCAGGACGACCAGCGTCGTCTGCGGCAGGAAGTCCCGCAAGCAGCGCCAGACCCCGCTCTCGACCTTCAAGCCGACGCGGTTGCCGTCCAGCCTGATCGTGGTCACCTCGTGGCCATTGTCCAGGTCGGCCGTGACGCCGCCGGAGGCCGCGAAAATGACCTCGATGCCGTCCGTGGCATGCTCGGCCCGAACGACCTTTTCGTCATGGACATTGACGAAGAATACCCGGCGAACCTTGAAATCCGCCTCCTGTTCCCACTCGAAAACACCAAGATTGCCGCGCTCGTCTTGATGAACCGGCAAATGAATCAACTCGGCACCACGAAATTTCGCGCTGTCAACGAAGCCCATTGCGGCCTTTCCTTGTTGCGGCATAAAGTTGTATTAATGGTGTAAAATACCAGCCAAGCTAGCATTCTGGGTCGCGAGGAAGCAGTCTGAATAGTGCGGTATGTCGGTCAGCCCAACGAATGGATCGTCGCCTATTTGTCCGATCGTTTCCAGCGCCACATAGAAGATCTCGCGGCCGTCGACTCTGCGCTGGTCCATGCCGGCGCGGACTGCCCTATACCCCTATCCGTCCGACGTGGTTCGCTGAATTCGTCGCCACTTGCGGACATTGCGGTTGTGCTCGACCAGCGTCTTCGCGAACGCATGCCCCCCCGAGCCGTCGGCGACAAAGTACAGGTAGTCGGTCTCGGCCGGCCGAAGCACGGCCTCGAGCGACGCCAGCCCGGGATTGCAGATCGGACCCGGCGGCAAGCCGGCGATCACGTAGGTGTTGTAGGGCGTCTCGGTCTTCAGGTCGGTCCGCGTCAGGCTGCGCTCCAGGCCGTCGCCGCCGGCGATGCCATAGGCGACGGTCGGGTCCGACTGCAGGCGCATGCCGCGCTTCAGGCGGTTGACGAACACCCCGGCGACCAAGCCGCGCTCGGCCGCCACCCCGGTCTCGCGCTCGACGATCGATGCCAGCGCCACCGCCTCGGCCGGGGTGTCTAACGGCAGGTCCGGAACGCGCTGTTCCCACAGCCGGACGAGGGCATCGTCCATCGAATGCCGCATGCGGCGTACCAGGGCGGAGCGGTCGTCGCCAAAGGAGAAATGATAGGTCTCCGGCAGCAGGCTGCCTTCCGGCGGGACCTCCACGACGGCGCCCGCCAGGCCGTCCGTGGCTCCCAGCATCGCCGTCACCTGAATGCTGGTCAGGCCTTCGGCAACCGTGATCCGGCGCACCACGGTCTCGCCGCGTTCGATGATGCCGAGGGCATCATGTGCGCTGACGGCGGCCGGAAACCGATACTCGCCGGCTTGGAGGCCGCGCGCCTTGCCGGACACCTGGGCGCCGATCGCGAACAGCGTGGTGTCGGCGATGACGTCGGCCTCGGCAAGCCGACGGGCGATCGATTCCAGTCCGGCGCCGCGCGGAATGACCACGTTCACCGGCACAGCCAGCGGGCCCGGCGCGCTGAATGCCGACCAGCCCCAGACGGCGGCCATCCCGGCCACCACCAGGAACGAGGTCGCCAGCGAAGCGAACCGGAGAAGCCAGCGCCCCACCCAGCCGTCCTCCGGTCAGCCCGGCTTGGCGAAGATCAGCGACGCGTTGGTGCCGCCGAAGCCGAACGAGTTCGACAGCACGGCCCGTACCGGCCGCTTCTTCGCCGTATGCGGCACCAGGTCGATGCCCTCGATGCCCTCCGACGGGTTGTCGAGGTTGAGGGTCGGCGGCACCAGCTGATCCCGAAGCGCCAGCACCGAGTAGATCGCCTCGACCGCACCGGCGGCCCCCAGCAGGTGGCCGATCGCCGACTTGGTCGACGACATCGAGATCTTCGCCGCGGCGTCGCCGAACAGCCGCTTGATCGCGCGGAACTCGATGGCGTCGCCGAGCGGGGTCGAAGTGCCGTGAGCGTTGACGTAGTCGATGTCGTCCGGGGTCATGCCGGCGCGCTTCAACGCCGCCGTCATGGCTCGGAAGCCGCCGTCGCCGTCGTCCGCCGGTGCCGTGATGTGGTGGGCGTCGCCGGACAGGCCGTAGCCGATCACTTCGGCATAGATCGTCGCCCCGCGCCGCTGGGCATGCTCGTACTCCTCGAGCACCACCACGCCGGCGCCCTCGCCCATGACGAAGCCGTCACGACCTTCGTCCCACGGGCGCGAGCCCTTCTCGGGGGTGTCGTTGAAGCCGGTCGATAGCGCCCGCGACGCGGCGAAGCCGGCGACGCCGAGCCGGCCCACCGCCGCCTCGGCGCCACCGGCCACCATGACGTCGGCGTCGTCGAGCGCGATCAGCCGAGCAGCATCGCCGATGGCATGGGCGCCGGTCGCGCAAGCGGTGACGACAGAATGGTTTGGGCCGCGGAAGCCGAAGCGGATCGACACTTGGCCAGAGATCAGGTTGATCAGCGCGGACGGAATGAAGAACGGGCTGATCCGCCGGGGTCCGCGCTCCTTCAGGACCAGGCTGGCCTCGTAGATCGTCGTGAGACCGCCAATGCCGGAACCGATCATCACGCCGGTCCGGTTGCGGCTCTCGTCATCCGCAGGCTGCCAGCCGGAATCGACCACGGCCTGATGGGCCGCGGCGATGCCGAGCAGAATGAAGCGATCAATCTTGCGCTGCTCTTTCGGCTCGACCCACTCGTCCGGGTCGAAACCGCCGTCGGCGCTGGCTCCGGACGGAACCTGACCAGCGATCTTGGCAGGCAGATCGGACACGTCAAAACCTTCGATCGCCCGGATACCCGAGTGACCGCCGGTCAGACGTTCCCAATTGTATTCGACCCCGCACCCCAGCGGGGTTACGAGCCCGAGGCCCGTGACGACCACTCGTCGCATACCGGCGTCCCCCTAGCTCGGCGACCTCCGGTGTCGCCGGGCACCCTCTCCGGCGACACCGAGGCAGGCGTCAGGAATTGCTTTCGATGAAATCGATCGCATCCTTGACGGTCTGGATCTTCTCGGCTGCGTCGTCCGGGATCTCGCAACCGAACTCCTCCTCGAATGCCATCACGAGCTCGACGGTGTCGAGGCTGTCGGCGCCCAGATCGTCGATGAAGCTGGCGTTCTCGGTGACCTTGGCTTCTTCGACCCCGAGATGCTCGACGACGATCTTCTTTACCCGGTCGGCGACGTCACTCATGTCTCAAGACCCTCTGATCTCTCTCTCGATATCGGCCGGAGCGGCCGGCGTTTTTCCTTATATTCCGGGACCTGATAACCGGCTCCGGACGTCGGATCGGCGGGCTTTATCACAACTCCAGGCGCAAGACCAGCATACCCGCCGACGCCCGCGCGTCATAGCATCGCCATGCCGCCATTCACATGGATCGTGGCACCGGTGACGTAGCCCGCCTCCTGACTCGCCAGATAGACGGCGGCGGCCGCAATGTCCTCCGGCGAGCCGAGTCGCCCGGCCGGCACCGCCGACAGCAGCTTCTCCTTCTGGGCGTCGGTCAGCGCCTCGGTCATGGCGGTGTCGATGAATCCGGGCGCCACGACGTTGACGGTGATGCCGCGGTTGGCGATCTCCGCGGCCAGCGCCTTGGAGAACCCGACCATGCCGGCCTTGGCGGCCGCATAGTTGGTCTGACCCGGATTACCGGTGGCGCCCACGATCGACGAGATCCCGATAATCCGGCCCCAGCGGCGTTTCATCATGCCGCGCACCAGCGCCCGCGACAGCCGGAACCCGGCCGTCAGGTTGACCGCCAGCACCGCGTCCCAGTCGTCGTCCTTCATCCGCATCAGCAGGCCGTCGCGGGTGATCCCGGCATTGTTCACCAGGATGTCGATACCGCCGCCGGCCGCCGCCTCGGCGCGCTTGGCCAGGTCGTCGATCGAGCCGAGGTCGGCGAGATTCGCCGCCACTACCGAAACCCGGTCACCGAGTGCCGACGCCCTCTCGGCCAGCACCGCCTCCCGGGTACCGGACAGCACCACATGCGCACCCTGCCCATGCAGGGCGGAAGCGATTGCGGCACCGATACCGCCGGTCGCGCCCGTCACCAGCGCGGTCTTGCCCGTGAGATCGAACATGCTGCTTCCCCCTTGCGCTCAGCCGATCATCGCCAGAAAGGCGTCGACGTCGGCCGGTCCATTGATCGACGCGGCCGTCAGTTCCTTGTCGATGCGCCGCACCAGGCCGGACAACACCTTGCCAGCGCCGAGTTCGGCCACCGAGCCGATGCCGAGGCTGCCGTAAGATGCCACCGACTCGCGCCAGCGTACCCGACCGGTCACCTGCTCGACCAGTTGCCGGCGGATGACATCTGGGTCACTCGAGGGAGTCGCGCTCACATTGGCAATGACCGGCACCACCGGCGGCCGCGGATCGACGGTCGCCAGGGCCTCCGCCATGGCGTCGGCGGCCGGCGCCATCAGCGCACAATGGAACGGTGCGCTCACCGTCAGCTTGAGCGCCCGCTTGACGCCGTGCTGCGGGGCCAGCGCCACCGCCCGGTCGATCGCCCCGGCATGCCCCGACAGCACGACCTGACCGCCGCCGTTGTCGTTCGCCACGTCACAGATCTCGCCCTCGGCCGCCGCTTCGGCAAGCGCCTGGGCGGCCTCCAGCTCCACGCCGATCAGCGCCGCCATGGCGCCGACCCCGACCGGCACCGCCTTCTGCATGGCCTCGCCACGCAGGCGCAGCAGCCGCGCGGTCGTCGCCACATCGAAGGTCCCGGCCGCCGCCAGCGCCGAATACTCGCCCAGGGAGTGGCCCGCGACGTAGTCGCAAAGGTCGGCGAAGCCCTTGCCGCTCTCGCTCACCAGAACCTGCGCCACCGCCAAGCTGACCGCCATCAGCGCCGGCTGGGCGTTGGCCGTCAGGGTCAGCCGGTCCTCGGGTCCTTCCCAGATCAGCGCGGACAGCGGCTCGCCGAGCGCGTCGTCGACTTCCTGGAACACCGCGCGTGCCACCGGATAGGCGTCGGCCAGGTCCTTGCCCATGCCGACCGCCTGACTGCCCTGGCCCGGGAACACGAAGGCCCGGCCGGTTCGCATGTCGCCCATGCTGTCTCCCCGTTCCGATCTCGTTGGGCGGATTTCCGCCGTTTGCGGCCGCGGACATGCGCCCGACCGACCATGATGTCAAGGCGGAGCAGGCACGCGCGGAACGGCGGACCGACGCCACCGCGGCCGATCTGCGGATGGTCGGCCAAGCCGGACGGAGGATCGCCTCCAGTCGCCAATCCGGATGATCGAACCTACGATATAGTAGCCTTGCCCGTGGGCCGAGCCGATCAGAACGGTACGCGGGGCCGGGGCGATCGTCACGCTGTCGCCGGCCACGGCGACGGCCGGTTCGGCCTTGGCAGCCCCGTCGTCAGCACACTCGTCAGTGCCAGCAGCGATCCAGATCGTTGCAGACCGCAGCACAGCCCCAGACATGTCAACGAGTGCATCCGCCTATCATCGTGGTCCCCAGTCCGCCGGGAACTTCGGAAAACGCCGGAGACGACCAAGGCTTTTCGACCCCCGAAGTTCGCCCGCTATTCCGCTTGCGCGGACCGGCACGATGCGTATAGTGCGCGCCTTCCGGCCGCCCATGGTGCCCGGAGACATAACTCCTTGCCGGAACGGGCTTGCCCCGCCGGCTTTGTTCCGGGCTGAACCCGGGACGCAACATCCACAAGGAGTGCGCAATGCCGTACTACGAGAGCGTGTTCATCGCACGCCAGGACATCTCGTCTGCCCAGGTCGACCAGCTTACGGACCAGTTCGCTGAGATCGTCACGACCGGCGGCGGCGAGGTCAAGAAGCGCGAATACTGGGGACTCCGTAGCCTCGCCTACCGGATCAAGAAGAACCGGAAGGGCCACTACGTCCTGTTCAATATCGAGTCGCCGTCCGAGGCCATCTCCGAGATGGAGCGCCTCATGCGCCTGAACGAAGACATCCTGCGCTACCTCACCATCAAGGTCGACGCCCTCGAGGAGGGCCCGTCCGTCATGATGCAGGCCAAGTCGGACCGTGACCGCGGCCGCCGTGGCGACCGCTTCGGCGATCGTGGTGACCGCGGGGATCGTGGTGACCGCGGCGATCGTGGTGACCGTGGTGACCGTGGCGACCGCGGTGATCGCCGTCCGCGTGACGGCGACCGTGAAGAGCAGGGAGACAAGGCATGAGCCAGCTTCAAATCGCCCGGGCGGCCGTACGCCGTCCGTTCATGCGCCGCCGCAAGTCCTGCCCGTTCTCGGGCCAGGGCGCGCCCGCGATCGACTACAAGGACACCAAGTTGCTGTCCCGCTTCGTCTCGGAGCGCGGCAAGATCGTGCCCAGCCGGATCACCGCCGTATCCGCCAAGAAGCAGCGTGAGATGGCCCGTGCCATCAAGCGTGCCCGTTTCCTGGCCCTGCTGCCCTACGTCCTGAAGTGACGTGAGGCGGCCGGCCCGATCGCCAGACGAACGGTCATGATCGATGAATTCCGGATGGCTCCCGGTCGGAGCGGCGGCGGCGACAAGTGCGCTGCTGCTGTTCGGCGCGCCCGCAGGCTCGCCCGGTGGCATGTTGCTGGCCGTGCTGGCCACACTGCCGCTGTTCCTGGTGGGACTGTCCTGGGGTTTGTTCCATGGGGCGGCAAGCGGGGCCGCGGCCACGTTCGCCATCCTGCTGTCGGTCAGCACATCTGCCGGGCTCTACTACGGGCTCATCAACGCCCTGCCGGCGGCCCTGCTGATCTGGCAGGCGGAGCGGTCACCGGAACAGCCCGTCCGGCTGGTCCTCTTGCTGACAGCCAGCGCGGCCGCGCCGATCCTGGCGGCCGCGCTGTACTTCAGCATGCAGGATGGCGGGCTGGAAGGAGCGATCAGGGCCCAGTTGGAACCGATGCTGATCGGCTCGGTGGTCGACCAGTCGGGCAACACGCCGCCGCAATGGCGGGAGTTCGTCGATACGATGGTCGGGTTGTTCCCGGCAATAGCGGCGATCTCCTGGGCCATGCTGATCGCGGTGAACGGAGCCCTGGCACAGGGCGTGCTCAGGCGGTTCGGCAAGAACCGGCTGCCGACGCCCGACATCGCGGCGATCCGCGCTCCGCGAGCGATGGTGACGGTGTTCGTCGCGATCCTCGCGACCGGGTTCCTGCCGGGCAGCCTCGGTTTCCTGGCGAACAACCTGGTGCTGGTCGCGGCGCTGCCGTTGTTCTTCGGCGGCCTGTCGATCATGCACTGGTCGCTGCGGCGCAGCGGAAGCCCGGGTCTTTGGCTCGGTATGCTGTACGTGCTGCTGATGGTGTTCGGCTGGCCAGCGCTGATCCTGGCACTGATCGGGCTGCTGGATGCGATATTCGATTTCCGCGGGCGGGCCGGCCCGCCACCCGCAGCGCCCACGGTTTGACGGGCGTTCGATGAGACCGACGGGGTGCTGAGTGCACCTCCCGGGGCCATGGCCCCGCATGACGAGGAGTGAGGACGATGGAAGTCATCCTGCTGGAGCGGATCGAGAGCCTCGGCCAGATGGGCGAGGTGGTGAAGGTGAAGTCCGGGTTCGCCCGGAACTTCCTGCTGCCGCAGAAGAAGGCGTTGCGCGCTACCGAGGCCAATCGCAAGGTGTTCGAGACGCGCCGTGTCCAGCTCGAGGCCCAGAACCTGGAGCGCAAGGGCGAGGCCGAGAAGGTTGCCGTGACGCTCGACGGCCTGTCGGTGGCGCTGGTTCGTGCCGCGAGCGAGACCGGCCAGCTCTACGGGTCGGTCACGGCGCGTGACGTTGCCGACGCGGTCACCGCGGCCGGCGTATCGGTCGACCGGACCCAGGTCCGCCTCGACAAGGCGCTGAAGCAGCTCGGCCTGGAGCCGGTACGCGTGCAGCTTCACCCCGAGGTCTCGGTGCTGGTCACCGTCAACATCGCCCGCACGCTGGACGAGGCGGAGACCCAGATGAAGCTTGGCCGGGCGCTCGATCGCGAGGCCATGGAAGACGAGTTCGACCGCGTCACCGCCGCCGCCGAGGAGGCCGCGCCGGTTGTCGAGGAAGCCGAGGCCGAGAACGCCGAGGCCTGATCGAACTGCAGGCTTCGCTGCCCGTCCGGGCGGCGCCATCAGATCGAACGACGACCCGCCGGGGAGACCCGCGCGGGTCGTCGTGTTCTGTCGGTCCGGCAGGTATCCGATCCGGTCGTCGCGGGCCGATCTTTCCGCTCGCGCACTGTCCACATCGCGTCACCGAGGTTACCCCGCCAGGGCAACGGTTTGCGGCGACTATCCACAGAGGCGAACCCGATTCGCCCCCGCTATTCTCGTGCGCACCCCATAGCTTGCGGGCCGCCGAACCGGTATCGGTTATGATCGTTTCGTGACATCCGTCGCAGGTCCAGGCGGGTACGTCCGACGGATCCGAATACAACCGGCAGGTTTGCCACGATGCCCGAACCCGAATCCCGCGTCGCCCTGTTCCCCGGCGTCGAGCCGGCCGCGTACCGCGAGCCGCCGCACAATCTGGAAGCCGAGCAGGCGCTGTTGGGCGCGGTCCTGATCAACAACCGCGCCTATGAGCGGGTCTCGGAGTTCCTGGTCCCCGAGCATTTCGCCGATCCGGTGAACGGCCGCATCTTCGAAGCCTGCGGCCGGCTTATCGACCGTGGGCAGATCGCCACGCCGGTGACCCTGAAGGGCATGTTCGACCAGGACGAGGCCCTGAAGGAAGTCGGTGGGGCCACGTATCTGGTGCGGCTCGCGGCTTCGGTCGTCACCGTGATCAACGCCGAGGACTACGGCCGCGAGATCCGCGACTGCTTCCTGCGCCGCCAGCTCATCGAGATCGGCGAGACCATCGTCAACGACGCGTTTTCGCGCGACCTGGACAGCCCGGCCCCCGAGCAGATCGAGAAGGCCGAGGCGCATCTGTTCAATCTCGCCGAGGATGGCCAGACCGAGGGCGGATTTACCGAGTTCAAGGTGGCGCTGACCGAATCGGTGGCAATGGCCGAAGCGGCTTTCCGCCGCGAGGGTGGCCTGGCCGGCCTGTCGACCGGACTGCTCGACCTCGACAACCTGCTGGGCGGCCTGCACAGTTCCGACCTGCTGATCCTGGCCGCCCGCCCGGCCATGGGCAAGACGTCGCTGGCCACCAACATCGCCTTCAACGTCGCGACGGCGAACCTGCGCGACCCCGGTCAACCGCGCCAGCCGGTGGCGTTCTTCTCGCTCGAAATGTCATCGGAACAGCTGGCCACCCGTATTCTCGCCGAGCGCACCAACATCTCGTCCGAGAAGCTGCGACGCGGCCAGTTGGTGGACGACGACTTCGGGCTGCTGGTGCAGGCCAGCCAGGAGCTTGAACGGACACCGATCTACATCGACGACACCCCGGCCATCCCGATCTCGACCCTGCGTACCCGGGCGCGCCGGCTGAAGCGCCAGCACGGCCTCTCGATGATCGTGGTCGACTACCTGCAGCTGATGCGGCCGTCGCCGGGCATGCGCGTCGACAACCGGGTGCAGGAAATCTCGATGATCTCCCAGGGCCTGAAGGCGATCGCCAAGGAACTGAACGTGCCGGTGGTGGCACTGTCGCAGCTCAGCCGCGCCGTCGAGCAGCGCGAGGACAAGCGTCCGATCCTGGCGGACCTGCGGGAGTCCGGCTCGATCGAGCAGGACGCCGACGTGGTGATGTTCATCTTCCGCGAGGAGTACTATCTGCAGAAGGCCGAGCCGGTGCAGCGCGCCGACGAGAGCCCGGAGAAGTTCCACGACCGCCACGAGCAGTGGATGGAGCGTTGCGAGAAGGCCTACGGCAAGGCCGAGGTGATCATCTCCAAGCAACGCCATGGCCCGACCGGCACCGTCACCCTGCACTTCGAGGGCGCCACGACACGGTTCTCCAACTACGTCTCCGAGGATCACATCCCGGCGCACTGAATCTCCGCGAATACCCGGTACGATTGCGCGACGCACCTTATTCTGACCAGAATGTCCCGGTCGGCAGCTGGCGGAGGGGGCGCTCGTGAATCCGACGAAACTTCTGGCAGAGATCTCGTCGACCCTGGAACGGCACTGGCCGACTCTCATCGTCCACATCGTGCTGTTCGCCTGGCTGATCGTGCGGGTCATCCACCCCGACGCGATACCCGACGGCAACTCGATCTGGAGCTGGCTGCTCGGCCGAATCGACACAGCGTTGACGGCCGTCGGTGCCAAGCTGGAGCCCTGGTACGTTCTCGCCGCGCTCGGCGTCGCCTATCTGGCGGGGTTCCAGTGGCTGCGCGAGTTCGTCGTCAACCGGCCGGTGGTCCGGATCTTCTTCGACTGGCGGTTCCGGCCGGGGGTTCTGGGGCGCGCCTGTCAGGTGCTGCGGCTCCCGCCCGAGATCTGGACGGTCGAGAATCGGCTGCGCAGGCTGGTGGACCTCTATGCCCGGGAGGCGGAGGAGAAGGGGTCGTCGACGCCGTACAAGTGGCTGTTCGAGCGAAGAGCGCGCCAGAACCGCTACTACGGGGCCCTGGTGATCGCGCTGATCGCGGCGATCGCCTGGTGGATCGAGGGCGGAACTTACGCCCGGACACCGGGCCGCGTCGCCGAACTGGCCGGGCTGCTGTTCCTGATCTGCCTGGCGGTCCGCCGGACCATCGCCCGCGACGGCGCGTCCGCCGGCGAGAGCCTGGGGCACTGGGCCCTGAGCGAGCACGAGCGTCGGGAACCGCCGGCCAAGCCCGATCCACTGGGTTGGATGCGTTACAACCTCGCTTGCACCCAGGCCGAATTCGAACGGGCGCGCCGCCGGCATCCGAGCGAGATCATCGAGCGGCTCGTAGGCCGGGCGACCAGGCTGGTAGACTGGGCATTTCGGCTGACGGGACGCAGCGAGACGCTCGACAAGCTGGTTTGGCAACGCGTCCTCAAGGACTTTCCGCGAGCCCCGGGCTGGCATCCGGACCAGGCGTGGCAACTGATCGCCTCGCAGGTCCTGACCATCGGAGACGAGGAAGTCGAGCCACCCGGCGCCCTGCGGGCGGACGCTTTCGTATCGCGCTTCGCCCCGCTGCTGGAATGCCCGGGCACCGGTCTCTGCATTCTGGTACCGCGGTCGCTCGGCCTCGCCCCGGTGGTCGACGGCAACTCGTACTGTTTCGCCGAGCGGCGCCACGGAGGACAGGTCCTCACCCTCAAACTCGATGCCGAAACCGGCCTGTCCGGAGCCCGGATCGTGCCGCACAGCCGCGAACAGGCCTATCTTGTGGAACTCGGGAACTTCCCGATCGAGCGGCTCGCGCAGGGCGATCTTCCCGAAACGCCGGGCCATGGGTTGTGGCGGGTCGCGTCGGCCCGGTTGGACGACGACGAGTGGCGGCTCGTCGAGGCCGGGGCGGACGTCAGCATCGACGGCGTGTCCCTGTTCCGCGAGGCCGAGTTGAAGCTTGGCTCCAGCTACCTGCTCGGCGCCCGGACCCGGTCGGGCACCAGCACCGTCGTCGCCTTTCAGTGCTTCGGTGCCGGCGACGATCGGAGGCTGCTGATCGCCTGGCGTATCCTCGCCGTCGGCGAGACCGAGAAGCCCCCGGAGGTCCAGCCGTGGTGGGAAGCCTCGGTCTGGCGCGACCTGCTACGGCTCGACAGGTTTCGACGCTGAGGTTCAGGTTCGGTCGCGGCCGGCAGAACCGCGGGCGGTCACCGGTCGGGCGCGGCGATGGTAGCGACCGCGCCCACCGCCGTGGCGTCGGCAGCGGCCAGTTCCCGCACGACCTCCGCGAAGGTCGCCAGCGCCGCCGTCCCGGCCGGCGTCAGCCGGTAGTGGCCGCGGCGCTCGCGCTCGAACCAGCCGTAGACGTTCTGCTGCAGCAGGCGGGCGGCCGGCACCGAGCGCGCCAGCGGTCGCAGCGCCGCCACCGGCTGCGCCGCGCCGTCGGCGAGTGCCGCGGCGAGCCGCAGCGCATCCTGCCGGTAGGCGGTGACGATCTTCACCCGGGTCGAACCAGCGGTGTTGGGGTCGCCGACCCGGTTGGCGAACTCCTTCAGCAGCCGTCGCCGACGCCCGGCATCCAGCCGCGGGCGATAGGGGGCCGGATCGAGCTCGGGAAGCACCGCGTAGCCGCCGCCGGGCTGCGCCCGCAGCACCAGAATGCCGAGCCCCAGGCGCCGGCAGGTCTTCAATACCGAACGCCGCCGCCGCTTCCAGGCGCCACCCGCGCTCTCGGCCGGAAACGCGACATAGACGGCGTCCGAGACCGACAACCGGTCGACGCCCTGCAGCAGCAGGTCGAGGGAGAACCGGTTCTTCAACTCGACCACGACCGGCGGCTCGCCGGCGCGCACCGCCACCAGGTCGCAGCTGCCGACCTCGCTCTTCACCTCGTAGCCCTGGCCGGCCAGGAACGCCGTCACCGGGGCCGCCAGTTCGGTCTCAAGCATTCCCCGCCCCGCAAACGGAGAAGGGCCGCCCCGAGAGGCGGCCCTTCCGTGAGCCGGTTGGCTCGAACCGTTGGTGGTGCCTCACCCTTCCGCCGAAGGCTGCTCCGACATCCGACCCAGGCACGCGGGTTCGACCCGCACCGCGATCTCACTCGACATCGGATCACCTCCTTTCTGCTGTTGAACGTGATTGGAAAATCATGGGGTCGACCCGGCCGCACGACAAGAGCGTCACAGAAAATCAGTTTTTTCAAATAGTTGCCCTGGTGTGCTTTAAGTCCGTAACACCTGCGACTCGGAATATCCGATCGCTACCCTGGACGCTTCGCCACCGCGATGACATCTGCAGGACATGCACGACCGCCGTTCCGCCCGACCAGATCCGGCCATGCCGCGATGACGGGCCCGCGTTCCAGACTGCTGGCCGGCCTGCTGCTGCTCGCACTGGCCATCGGCGCCGTCGTCATGGCGCCGGACCCGGCGATTCTGCTCGGCGCGGCACGCCATGTCGTCGGGTGGATCGACCGCAATTCCCTGTGGGGCGGCGCCGCGTTCCTGCTGTTCGCCACCTTGGGCAAGGTGACGCCGGTGCCCGGCGGCGTGGTGGTCATGCTGAGTGCCGGCTTCCTGTTCGGCCCGGCCGTCGGGCCGGTGCTCGCCGCCTTCGGCTCGGCGCTCGCCGCGATCGGGGTGACGGCGGCGGGACGCTGGGTGTTCCCCGAGACGATCGCCCGGATCAAGGGCAGCCGGTTCGCCCACTACGAGGAAGCGGTGGCGCGCGACGGCATCGCCTATCTCGCCGCCATCCGCATCCTGCCGATCGTACCGGCCTGGGTCGGCAACCTGCTGCCGGTCGCGGTCGACATCCGCCTGCGCTGGGTGTTCCTCGCCACCCTGGTCGGCGTCGCGCCCCTGAGCATCGTGATGGGCGGGATCGGCAGCCGGCTGCAGAGCCTGACCGAGGTGACGGACTTCGACGTCGCGCTGCTGCTGGATCCGGCGACGCTGCTGCCCCTGGTCGGACTGCTGTTGGTCGCCCTGCTGCCCGTGCCGCTGCGCCGCTGGCGACGGCGGGCGTCCCGCTAGCGGGGCCGAGCTGGGGCCGGCCGAGCTGGGGTGGGCCGGGCTAGGGCGGGCCGGGCTAGGGCGGGCCGGGCTAGGGCGGGCCGGGCTGGTAGGGCTCTCACCCGATCGTCATTGGACCGCCACGCGCTGCCGCGGTCACCTGGGTCTGTCATCTTCGAGGATCGCCGATGCCGCGACGCACCGCCCTCGCCTTGCTGCTGGTCCTGACCGCTGCCACACCGTCCGCCGGCGCGGCCGGCGAGCCGGCGTCCTACGCGATCGACGGCGGCAGCTACCTGGCCCGACCGCCAGTCAGCTGGGACGGCCGCAGCCCGATGCCGCTGCTGGTGTTCTTTCATGGCTATCGGCAGACCGGCTCGGCGGTCATGACGATCGAACAACTCATGACCGCCGCCGACCGCCATGGCCTATTGTTGGTGGCACCGGACGGCCTGGAGGGCAGCTGGGCTCACCAGGGCTCGCCTTCGACGCGGCGCGACGAGAGCGCCTTCATCGACACCCTGCTCGCCGATGTCGCTCGACGCTGGCCGGTGGACCCGGCGCGGCGCTGGGCCGCCGGCTTCTCGCAAGGCGGGTCGATGGCGTGGCATGCCGCCTGTTTCCGGGGTCGGTCGTTCACCGTCTACATGCCGATCTCCGGGGCGTTCTGGCGGCCGCAGCCGGCCGACTGCCCGGGTGGGCCGGTCAACCTGCTGCACACCCACGGCACCGCCGACACCGTGGTGCCGATGGCCGGCCGGCCGATCCGCACCGTGTTTCATCAGGGCGACGTCGATGAGGGCATGGCGCTGTGGCGCGACCAGGACGGCTGCATGGCCAAACCGACCCGCGCCGCGGCGGCCGGCGACCTGGACTGCCGGATCTGGACCGGCTGCAGCAGCGGACGCGCGCTCGAACTGTGCCTGCATCCGGGCGGCCACATGATCCCGAACGGGTGGGCCGACATGGCGCTCGACTGGGCGCAGGCGGTGTCGGCCCGGATGGTGTCCAGCGTCCGCCCCTGATCCCGCCGCACCGTGCCGCCTGGGCGCTTGCAAGACGCCGGCAAACGGTGTTTCTGCACGCCCGAGCCCGACGGGAGACCGCCATGACCTACGAACGCGACGCCATCGCCCGGATGTCCGGCTACACGCCCGGCGAGCAGCCGACCCGCACGGTCATCGCCAAGCTGAACACCAATGAGAACCCCTACCCGCCCTGCACCGCCGTCATGGACGCGCTGCGCGGCATCGACGCCCATGCCCTGCGCCGCTATCCGAGCGCCATGGCCGACGGCTTCCGGGCCGAGGCGGCGCGGCTGCACGGCGTCACCCCGGAGCATGTGATCGCCACCAACGGCGGCGACGAGCTGCTGCGGCTGGCCATCACCACCTTCCTGGAGCCGGGTGGCCCGATGGGCATCGCCGAGCCCGGCTATTCCTTGTATCCGGTGCTGGCCGCCCTGAACGAGAGCCCACTGGTCCCGGTGCCGCTGGCCGACGACTGGTCGCTACCGGTCGGCATCGCCGAACGCTGGAACGAGGCCGGCGCGCGGCTGGCCATGCTGGTGAACCCGCACGCCCCGTCCGGACGCCTGTCGCCGCCCGCCGAAATCTTCGAAATCGCCCGGGCATTCCGCGGCGTGCTGCTGCTGGACGAAGCCTATGTCGACTTCATCGACCCGGCCCGTGGCTACGACTCGATCCCGCTGGTGCGCGAGCTGCCGAACGTCCTGCTGCTGCGGACCATGAGCAAGGGCTACTCGCTGGCCGGGCTGCGCTTCGCCTACGGCATCGGCGCACCGGCCCTGGTCGCGCCGATGCTGACCAAGAGCAAGGACTCCTACAACGTCGACGCGGTCGCCCAGACCCTGGCCACCGCCTCGCTGCGGCACCGCGACGAGGCGGCGAAGACCTGGGAAGCAGTGCGCGTCGAGCGGGACCGGGTACGGGCGGCACTCGCCCAGCGCGGCTTCGCAGCACCGGAGTCGGAGACCAACTTCCTGCTCGCCTCGGTGCCGGGCGGCGACGGCCGTGCGGTGTACCGGGCGCTCGCCGACGCCGGCATCTTCGTGCGCTGGTTCGACCAGGACCGGCTGCGCGACAGGCTGCGGATCAGCATCGGCACCCCCGAGGAGAACGATGCCCTGCTGGCGGCGCTCGACGCGATGGAATGACGGGCGACCGTGCCTCCTCACGCCACACTGACCTCGACGCTGCCCAGCCCCTCGACGGTGTAGTGCGCCCGGTCGCCGGCTTCGGCGAAGCGGGTGCGCAGGGTCGAGCCGGTCATCACCCACATCCCGGCCAGTAGCGGCCGTCCCTGGCCGCCCAGCACGTTGGCGACCCAGGCCAGCGCATTCAGGGGATTGCCGAGTGCGGCCCCGGTGGTCGCGGTCTCGACCTCGGTCCTGCCGTCGCTCGAGTATTCCAGGCGAACCGGTGTCGCCGAGAGGTCGAGATCGCGCCAGTCGCCGGTCGCCCGGCCGAGCACGATACCGCCGCACCAGCAGTTGTCGGCGACCAGCGAGATCGCGTCGAGCTTCGAGTAGTCGCTGGCCCGGTCCTCGATCAGCTCGAACGCCGGCACCGCCGCGTCGACGGCGTCGCGGACGCTCTCGGCGGTATAGGGCTGCGGGCCACTCGGCAGGTCGCTGCCAAGCCTGAGGCACAGCTCGAATTCCAGGCCCAGGCGCACGAAGCCGGTGCGCGCGACGGTCGCTGGGCTGTCGTGCACGGTCGAGCCGAAAACCGCACCGGCACAGGGATGGTCGACGCCGACCAGATCCTGCACCGCCTTCGAGGTGAGCGCGATCTTGTAGCCGGCGATCGGCCCGCGCGCACCGGTGTTCCAACGCTGGATCAATACCCGCTGGGCGGCGTAGGCCTCATCCAGTGTCGCGAGTTCCAGCGGCCCGGACAGCGGCTCGAACCGGGCATTGGACGCATGCTGGGCTTCCAGCGCCTCGGCTACGCGCTCGATCTTCTGACTGTAGCTCATTCCGGTTCCTCCCCGCGTTTCTGTCGGTCGATTTGCCAGGAGAATGCGTCGCTCGCGCCGGTATTGAAAGAGTGCGCGGTTCCACCGCCTTGCCTTTGCCGGATTGCGTTGATATCTCGCCCCCATGAACCCGAGCGACTCCGCAGCCGAGGCGGCCGTGTCCCGCCTGACGATCGACCTCGGCGCGGTCCGGCGGAACTACCGCCGGCTGCTCGAGCGGCTCGGCGGCGTGGCCTGCGCCGGCGTGGTCAAGGCCGACGGCTACGGCCTTGGCGCCGAGCGGGTGGCACCGGCGCTGTGGGCCGAGGGCTGCCGGGTGTTCTTCGTCGCCACGCTGGACGAGGCCGTGCGGCTGCGGCCGGTGGTGCCGGACGCCACGGTGTGCTGCCTGAACGGCCTGCTGCCCGGTACCGAGGCGGTCTTCGACGAGCACCGGATCGTGCCGGTCCTGAACGCCCTGGAGCAGATCGCGCGCTGGCGGACCTTCGGCGGTCGGTCCGGACGGCAACTGCCGGCGATCCTGCACGTCGACACCGGGATGAACCGCCTCGGGCTCGGCGACGACGAATGGACCTCGGTGCTGGAGACGCCCGGCGTCCTGGACGGCATCGACTGGCTCTACCTGATCTCGCACCTGGCGTCGGCAGACGATCCGGACGACCCGATGAACGCCCGGCAGCTGGCCGGTTTCCAGCAGATCCGGCAATGCCTTCCGCGCCGGATGCCGGCCAGCTTCGCCAACTCATCGGGCATCTTCCTGGGATCCGGGTATCACTTCGACCTGGCACGCCCCGGCATCGCCCTGTACGGCGGCCGGCCGAACGCCCGGGGGCCCAATCCACTGGAATGTCCGATCCGAATCGAGGGCCGGATCCTGCAGGTCCGCACGGTTCCGGCCAGCACCGGGGTCGGTTATGGCAGCAGTTGGACGAGCCCCCGGGAATCCCGGATCGCCACGGTCGCCGCGGGTTACGCCGACGGCTACCTGCGCAGCCTGTCGGGCGTCGGGACCGTGGCGCTTGGTGGGCGAAGTTGTCCCGTGGTAGGACGCGTCTCGATGGATCTGATCACGGTGGACGTCACCGATGCGCCACCAGCCGGGGCAACACCGGGTGCGTTCGTCGAAGTGCTGGGACCGACGGTCACGCCCGATGACGCGGCCGACGTGGCCGGCACCATCGGCTACGAGTTGCTGACGTCCCTGGGCCGGCGCTACGTCAGGCACTATGTCGAGTCGCCGGCCGATGATCGACTTGCTTGAGGGCGAGGCTGCGTGAGAAAGCAACGGATGCTCCAAACAGCGGCACGCCCGGCTGGCTCTTTCGAGGCCGGCATTTGGCGACCCCGCGGACCGGCCGGCGCATGAACCCGCTCGCCGCGATCGGCAGTGCATTCCTGGTGTTCCTGGGCGCCCTTGGTCGGCTGGCAATGTTCGCCGGCAACGCCGTGGGCCACTGCGTGCGACCGCCGGTGTATCCCCGGCTGATCGGGCGGCAATTCCTGGAGATCGGCTACTACTCGCTGCCGGTCGTCGGCCTGACCACGCTGTTCTCCGGCATGGTGCTGGCGTTGCAGAGCTACACCGGTTTCGCGCGGTTCTCGGCGGAGAGCGCGGTTGCGACCGTGGTCGTCCTGTCGATGACCCGCGAGCTGGCGCCGGTGCTGGCCGGCCTCATGGTGGCCGGCCGGGTCGGTGCCGCGATGGCGGCCGAGATCGGCACCATGCGGGTGACCGAGCAGATCGACGCCCTGACGACGCTGTCGACCAACCCGTTCAAGTACCTGATCGCCCCCCGGCTGATCGCCGCCACCGTCAGCCTGCCGATCCTGGTGCTGATCGGCGACATCATCGGGGTGTTCGGCGGCTATGTCGTCGGTGTCTACAAGCTGGATTTCAATGCCGGCAACTACATCCAGTCGACGATCCAATACCTGGAGCGGGTCGACGTGGTCTCGGGACTGGTCAAGGCCGGCGTGTTCGGCTTCATCGTCGCGCTGATGGGCTGCTACCACGGCTACAACTCGCGCGGCGGCGCCCAGGGCGTCGGAGCCGCCACCACCAACGCCGTGGTGACGGCGTCCATCATGATCCTGATCGCGAACTACGCGATCACCGAAATGTTCTTCTCGAGCTGAGAGGGCGAATGGCCGGGCAGCCGAAGATCCGCATCCGCGACCTGCGCAAGAGCTTCGGGCCAAAGGTCGTCCTGAACGGCATCGACCTGGACATCGGCGAAGCCGAGTCGGTCGTGGTGATCGGCGGCTCCGGCACCGGCAAGTCGGTGCTGCTGAAGTGCATTCTCGGGTTGCTGGAACCGGATTCCGGTACCATCGAGATCGACGGCCGGAACGTCGTCGGGCTGCCGCGCGCCGAGCGCGAATCCTACATGCGGAAATTCGGGATGCTGTTCCAGGGCGGTGCCCTGTTCGACTCGCTGCCGGTCTGGGAAAATGTTGCGTTCGGCCTGATCCAGGCACGGCGCATGGACCGCCAGGAAGCCCAGGCGATCGCCCTGAAGAAGCTCGCGCAGGTCGGGCTCGGCGAGGACGTCGCCAAGCTGTCGCCGGCGGAACTGTCGGGCGGCATGCAGAAGCGGGTGTCGCTGGCCCGCGCGATCGCGGCCGAACCCGAGATCATCTTCTTCGACGAGCCGACCACCGGCCTCGACCCGATCATGGCCGACGTGATCAACGACCTGATCATCAAGTGCGTGCGCGAGCTCGGTGCCTCGGCGCTGTCGATCACCCACGACATGGCGAGCGCCCGCAAGATCGCCGATCGCATCGCCATGCTCTACGAGGGCCGGATCATCTGGGCCGGCCCGGTCACCGACATCGACCGCAGCGGCAACCCGTATGTCGACCAGTTCATCCACGGCCGGGCCGACGGCCCGATCCAGATGGCGGTCATGAGGCCCTGACATGGCGAAGTCGACCAGCCGATACGTCTGCCAGGACTGCGGCTCCGTCCACGCCAAGTGGGCCGGCAAGTGCGAAGCTTGCGGCGCCTGGAACACCCTGGTCGAGGAGGTGGTCGAGGCGGCGGCACCGAAGGCAATGCGGCCGGGCGGCGGCCGGCGGCTGTCGTTCGTCGAGCTGGACGGCAAGACCGCCGACGCGCCGCGCCGGATGACCGGGATCGGTGAGTTCGACCGGGTGCTCGGCGGCGGCCTGGTCGCCGGCTCGGCCACGCTGATCGGCGGCGATCCGGGGATCGGCAAATCGACGGTGCTGCTGCAGGCGGTCGCCGGCCTGTCGGGCGGCTCGCGCTGCGTCTACGTCTCCGGCGAGGAGGCGGTGGACCAGGTGCGCATGCGGGCGCGCCGGCTCGGCGTCGCCAACGCCACCGTCGGCCTGGCCGCCGCCACCAACGTGCGCGACATCGTTGCCAGCCTGGACAGTGCCGACGGCCCCGACGTGGTGGTCATCGACTCGATCCAGACCATGTATGTCGACGCACTGGACAGCGCCCCCGGAACAGTCGCCCAGGTTCGCGCCTCGGCGCAGGAGCTGATCAAGATCGCCAAGCGCCGCGGCATCGCCCTGCTGCTGGTCGGCCACGTCACCAAGGAAGGCACCATCGCCGGCCCCCGGGTTCTCGAGCACATGGTCGACACGGTGCTGTATTTCGAAGGCGAGCGCGGCCACCAGTTCCGCATCCTGCGCGGCGTGAAGAACCGCTTCGGCCCGACCGACGAGATCGGGGTGTTCGAGATGACCGAGCGCGGACTGGTTGAGGTCGGCAACCCGTCGGCGCTGTTCCTGTCCGACCGCCAGGACGACGTTTCCGGGGCCTGCGTCTTCGCCGGGATGGAAGGCACCCGGCCGGTGCTGGTCGAGATCCAAGCGCTGGTCGCGCCCTCGCCGTTCGGCACCCCGCGACGCGCGGTGGTCGGCTGGGACTCCAACCGGCTGGCGATGGTGACCGCGGTGCTGGAGGCGCGATGCGGCGTCAGCCTGGCCGGCAACGACGTCTTCCTGAACGTCGCCGGCGGGCTGCGGGTCTCCGAGCCGGCCGCCGACCTCGCAGTGGCCGCCGCTCTGGTGTCTTCGCTGACCGGCGTGCCGGTGCCGAAGGGCAGCGTGGTGTTCGGCGAGATCGGCCTGGCCGCCGAGGTCCGCGCGGTCGCCCATGCCGATCCCCGGCTGAAGGAGGCCGCCAAGCTCGGCTTCACCAAGGCGCTGTTGCCGGCGTCGCGGCGCAAGGGTGCTGGACCGACCGGCGCCGGCATCGAGCTGGTCTCGGTCGCGCGCCTGCACGACCTGGTCGATCTGCTGAACGACCCGGGCGACGATGCCCGCTTCGGTCGGCGCGCCGTCTCGAGCTGAGGGATCGATGGACGCCCTGCCGATCAACATCACCGACCTGATCATCCTGCTGGTACTGCTGCTATCGGGCCTGCTGGCCTTCCTGCGCGGCTTCGTCGCCGAGGTCCTGTCGGTCGCGGCCTGGATCGGTGCGCTGTTCGTCGCCGTCTATGGTTACGTCCACCTGCAGCCGTTCGCGCGCCAACTGGTGACCGCCAACACCACGCTCGCCGACGCACTGGCCGGTCTGACGCTGTTCCTGGTGGCGCTGATCGCCTTCTCGATAGCCGCTCGGATCCTGTCGCGAACGCTTTCCATGGCCGGGCTCGGCGCGCTTGACCGCACCCTCGGCTTTCTTTTCGGGCTGGTTCGCGGCGCGGCGCTGGTCTGCCTCGCCTACCTGTTGATCCTGTGGGCGGTGCCCGACCGCAACGACCATCCGGCATGGCTGACCCAGGCCCGGGCGCTGCCACTGGTCGAGGAAGGCTCGGATCTTCTCTGGAGCCTGGTGCCGCCCCATCTGCTGGACGAAGCCGACGCGACCGCGGCGCGCGCTCGCCGTCAGGCCGAGGAACAGGCCAGGCGGGAGTTGCACGAGAGGTTGCTCAGCCCGACGCCGAAAGCCGATGCGCCGGAAGGCTCGACCGGCTATAGTGACCGCGAACGTCAAGAGATGAACCGAGCGATCCAGGGCACCCAGTAGTCGGGTGCTTCAGCTATTTCAGAACGATCCTTCTCTCACCGAGGAAGCGGGACGTATGACGCTCAGCACTTCGCCCTTCGACGACGATCACCTGCATGAGGAATGCGGGGTATTCGGGATCTTCGGAACACCCGATGCCGCCGCCCATACCGCGCTTGGCCTGCATGCCCTGCAGCACCGCGGGCAGGAGGCGACCGGCATCGTCGCGACCGACGGCGAACAGTTCAACGCCCACCGCGGCCTCGGCCATGTCGGTGAGAACTTCGGCGCCGATGCCCAGGTCAACGTCGCCCGGCTCAAGGGCTTCGCGGCGCTCGGACACAACCGCTACGCCACCACCGGCGAGACCGCGATCCGCAACGTCCAGCCGCTGTTCGCCGACTTCGAGTTCGGCGGTTTCGCGCTCTGCCACAACGGCAACCTGACCAACGCCCTGCTGATGCGCAAGCAGCTGGTCCGCCAGGGTTGCATCTTCCAGTCGACCACCGACACCGAGACCATCATCCACCTGATCGCCCGGTCGCGGCGGCGCACCGTGGTCGACCGGCTGATCGAGGCGATGAATCAGGTCGACGGGGCCTATGCGCTGGTCTGCCTGTCGAGTTCGGCACTGATCGGCCTGCGCGACCCGAACGGGGTGCGGCCGTTGATCCTGGGCCGCCTCGGCGACTCCTACATCATGACGTCGGAGAGCTGCGCGCTCGACATCATCGGTGCCGATTTCGTGCGCGACGTCGAACCCGGCGAGTTGCTGGTGATCGACGCCGAGGGCCTGAAGTCCTACTTCCCGTTCCGGCCGGCCGAGAGCCGGTTCTGCATCTTCGAGTACATCTACTTCGCCCGCCCCGACAGCCTGGTCGAGGGCATCAGCGTCTATGCCGCCCGCAAGGCGATCGGTGCAGAGCTGGCCCGGGAGTCGGGAGTCGACGCCGACGTCGTGGTGCCGGTGCCGGATTCCGGCGTGCCCGCCGCCGTCGGATATGCCGACGCCGCCCGTATCCCGTTCGAGCTAGGGATCATCCGCAACCACTATGTCGGCCGGACCTTCATCCAGCCGACCGATCAGGTCCGTCATCTCGGGGTCAAGCTGAAGCACAACGCCAACCGCGCCCAACTCGCCGGCAAGCGGGTGATCCTGGTCGACGACTCGATCGTTCGCGGCACCACCTCGACCAAGATCGTCGAGATGGTCCGCCAGGCCGGCGCCCGCGAGGTGCATATGCGGATCGCCAGCCCGCCGACCAACCATTCCTGCTTCTACGGCGTCGACACGCCGGAACGCGAGCAGCTGCTGGCGGCCCGCATGTCGGTGGACGAGATGGCAAAGGTGATCGGCGTCGACAGCCTGGCCTTCATCTCGATCGATGGCCTGTACCGCGCCATGGGCGAGCCGGGGCGCAACCCGGAGGCCGTCCAGTACTGCGACGCCTGCTTCACCGGCGACTACCCGATCGCCCTGACCGACCGCGACGGCGGTACCGCCGCCCGACAGCTCTCGCTGCTGGCCGAAGCCTCCTGAGGTTCCAAGCATGACCGGACGTCTCGAAGGGCGGCTCGCCCTGATAACCGGCGCGTCGCGCGGCATCGGCGCCGCCGTCGCCGAGGCCTTCGCCCGCGAGGGCGCGCACCTGATCCTGGTCGCTCGTACCGTCGGCGGGCTGGAGGAGACCGACGACCGGGTGAAACGGGCCGGCGGCACCGCCACCCTGGTTCCGCTCGACCTGACCGACTACCCGGCGATCGAGCGGCTGGGCGCCTCGATCTTCGAGCGCTGGAAGAAACTGGACGTCCTGGTCGCCAACCACGGCAGCCTCGGCGTGCTGACGCCGATCGCCATGTACGACCCGAAGATGTGGGACGAGGTGATGGCGGCCAACCTGACGGCCTGCCACCGGCTGATCCGCAGCATGGACCCGCTGCTCCGTCAGTCCGACGCCGGACGGGCGGTGTTCGTGACCTCGAACGCGGCGATCGGCGAGCGCCCCAACTGGGGTGCCTACGCGGTGTCCAAGGCGGCCCTGGAGGCGATGATCCGCTGCTACGCCGGCGAGACCCGGAAATCGACCATGCGGGTCAACCTGCTGAACCCCGGCGCCGTCCGCACCAAGATGCGGGCGACCGCATTCCCGGGCGAAGATCCCATGACCCTGAAGACGCCCGAGGACATCGCCCCCGCCTTCGTCGACCTCGCCGATCCCGCCTGTACCCGCCACGGCGAGCGCATCGACGCCCAGGGCTGAGCGGCCCCTTCCCCGTCCAACCAGAACCGGTCCGTATCCCGGCTATCCGCCGACCGGGCCCGGTGGCTGCCCCGGCAACCGGACGCGGACACTCGTGCCGGCGCCGGGAGCACTATCGATCTCGATGCTCCCACTATGCAACTCGACCAGGGTTCGAACGATCGCCAACGCCAGGCCGACACCGACGCGCTCGGCGCTCCAAGCTGATCCACCCTGCCAGAACGGCTCGAAAACATGCGGCAGGTCCTTTAGCGGAATGCCGGCCCCGGGGTCGGCCACCTCTATCTCGATCCCGCCCGCGGGCACGCCGCGCAGCACCGTCGTCACCGCCGAACCGCGCGGCGAGAACTTCACGGCGTTGGAGATCAGGTTGACGACGATCTGCCGGACCGCAGATGGGTCGGCCATGATCCGCCCGGGCGTGTCGACCTCCAACAGGAGCTCGACACCGGCGTCGACCGCGGCCGGCCGGACCATCTCCAGGGCCTCACACACCGGCACCTCGGGCTCGATGTCGCGCGGCGACAACCGGAGCTCGCCCTGCTCGATCCGCGATACGTCCAGAACGCGCTCGATAAGGTCCTTCAGGTGCCGGGCGCTGGTTTCGATGTGGGCGATGTACTCGGCATAGCGGGTCGAGCCGACCGGACCGAAGATCTCGCTGCTCATGACCTCGCTGAACCCGATGATGGCGTTCAGCGGTGTCCGCAACTCGTGGCTCATCTGTGCCAGGAAGGCGGATTTCGCACGGTCGCTGCGCTCGGCGGCGTTCCGTGCCTCGACCAGATCGCTCTCGATACCCTTGCGGCCCGTCACGTCTTCGACCAGCAGCACCGCCCGACCGTCCGGGCTAGCCCCGACGGACAACGGGGACAGCAGGCATTGCAGGACGGAGGCCGGGCCTTCGTCGCTCGGGCGCAAGGTAACGTCCTCGCGGACCGTCCGACCGGCATACACGGCCTCCATCCGGGCGAGCATGCCGGCGCCGGGGGTACCCGAAAACACGTGCGGCGGGTCACCGATCGGGTCCGAAGGCCCGACCATCCGGCTGTAGGTCGAGTTGGCGAACACGATGCGCCCATCCGGTTCCAGTATGGCGATACCGACAGGCGCCTGTTGGACAGCCAACTCGTACTCGCGCAGGGTCTCCACGAGGTGCTGGTTGGCCAGTTCCCGGTCCTGAATCCGGTCACCGGCCTCCGAGGCCGCGACATCGAGTTCCCGAAACTCGGTTGGGCCGACCACCGCCGGAAGATGATTGTGCCGCCCCTCGGCGATCCCGCGAAGCCGTTCGGCAACCGCCCTGACCGGCCCCTCCACCCCGAATCGCCATGCGACCAGGGTGAGCGATACCGCCGCCAGCGCCATGCCGATCGTGACGATCGCAGTCCGGTCGCGCATCTCCCGTGCCCAGGCGAACAGGGAGTCCGCTGGAACCGCGACCACCATCAGCCAGGGCGACGACACTTCCTCCAGCGGCTGCAGGTTGATCCAGTAGCCGCCCCCGTCGGTCTCGATCGCGCCGAACTTCGGGCGTCCGTGCGTCGCCGAGTCGAGCAGGTCGTGGAAGCCGGGGCTTGCGACCACCGGTCGATCCGACACCGGCGCACTGGCGAACAGGCCCGGCCATCTTTCGGGATGATCGGGCATCGCCACGACCGAACCCTCGCGATCGACGATGAACACCGCCTCCGAAGGTGACGAAAGATCCGACAGGTGGTCGCTGAACGTACTCAGCTCGATGTCCGCTCCAACCGCGCCCCGTTGGCTGCGATCCTCGTTCATGATCGCGACGGCCGTGCTCACCCCCGTCTGCTGTGAGGTGTAGAAGACATATGGCGCCGTCCATACGGCGGCATCGGCTTCGACGGCGGCCGAGAACCAGGGCCGGATCCGTGGATCGAAGCGATCGTCGGGATCGGTCCAGGTCTCCACCAGCCGCTGATTGGCGTCCCGTCGCCGGAAAGTCACCCGCCGCTCGCCGTCGGCGAGCCGGATCTCCTTGACCAGGAATCCGCCACGGCCGAGATCCCGGGACACGTAGAGGAACTCGCCCACGGTCGAACCGAAATAGATCGAATCGATCGATGGGTGCAGGCGGAGCGGCTCGATCATGAACCGCTCGATCCGTTCGACGTCGGTGCGATCGAACGCTCCCTCGCCGATCAGTTGGCGCAGGAGCCGGGACGTTTCTTCGGCCGGCGACAAGAACAGCTTGAAGCTGTTGCTGGCCGCCCGCCCCAGATGACGCATCGAGTCCCTGGCATTGTCGCCGATCCCGTCCGAGATCGACTGCCAAGTCGCTCCTACGACCAATGCCGCCGCCGTCACCTGTACGCCGACAACGGTCAGGACCACCCACCACTTCAGCCGCACACCCGACTCCGACGCGACCTCGAGGCCTACATACTGGAGACTGGTCCAACGACCGTCGAGTCCGGTGGCGCGCTGCCGGGCCGACCCGTCCCCGGTCGATCACTGATCGCGCAGCGTCATCTCCATTCCGCGGATCGCCAGCTCCAGGTTCTGCAGGATCTGGCGCAGGACCTTGGACTGGGCCGCCGTCTGGTTCTCATACTGCAGGGCGAACCGGATGCCGTCGGCACGCGACTTCAGCCTGGACAGGCGGACGTCGCCCTGGCTGACGGTGAACACCTTCGGCTTGCGGACGGACGCCGCCGGCCGAGGTGCCGGCAGTCGGGTCGATTTGCCCGACACGGACCGGTCATAGGCCTTGGCCAGATCGCCGATCGTGACGCGTTCCTGTAGTCTCTGTCTGCGCTGTCTCATGCGCCCCCGCGTGAAAACCCGACATCAGCGATGCAGATACCGTGCCATGGTAGCCGGTATCGGGTCGCTTGCCATCCCGACGGCCCGCCCGAGGCCCGACCGCGGCGCATGTCCCGGCCGGGACACTTGTCGGAACCCGGCGGCAATGGGGGCTCGCGCCGTCAGTTCTCGGTGACGTAGGGGTTCTTGCGCTGGCGGAGATTGAGGCGGATCGGCACGCCGACCAGTCCGAATTCGTCACGCAGGCCGCCGGTCAGGTAGCGAACATAGGAATCCGGCAGTTCTGCCGCCTGGCTGACAAACGCCGCGAAGGTCGGCGGCCTGGCCTTTACCTGGGTCATGTAGCGGATCCGCACCCGGCGGCCCTTCGCCAGCGGCGTCGGATGCGCCTCCAGCATGTCCTCGAGCCAGCGGTTCAGCCGCGCGGTCGGCACCCGGGTGTTCCAGCGGTCATAGGTATCGAGTACCGCGTCCAGCAGCTTGTCGAGGTTGTTGCCGCGGGCCGCCGACACCGGAACCCAGGGAACCCCGCGCACCTGCGCCAGCGAGGTGTCGAGCCGGTCACGAAGCATCCGCGATGCCGCGTTCTTGTCGCGGATGATGTCCCACTTGTTGGCGGCGATCACCAGCGCGCGGCCCTCCTCCAGCGCCATCCGGGCGATGGTGAGGTCCTGCTTCTCAAGCATCATCTCGGCGTCGAGCACCAGCAACACGACATGGGCGTATTTCACGGCGCGCCGGGTGTCGGCGGTCGACAGCCGCTCCAGCTTCTCGGAGATCCGCGCCCGGCGGCGCAGCCCGGCGGTGTCGACCAGCTTGATCGGGCGGCCGCGATACTGCCACTCGACCTCGATGGCGTCCCGGGTAATGCCGGCCTCCGGCCCGGTCAGCAGGCGATCCTCGCCGATCAGCCGGTTGACCAGGGTCGACTTGCCGACGTTGGGGCGTCCGACCACCGCGAGCCGGATCGGGCCGACATGCTCCTCCTCGACCAGCTCTTCGTCGGCGTCGTCGGGAAAAGGCTCGAACTCTTCCTTCGACCGCGGTCCGGCGTCCCCGAGTTCGCCCTTCTCCTCCGCGACCTTCCGCAGGATGTCGTAGAGTTCGCCCATGCCCTCGCCATGCTCGGCGGAGATCGGTACCGGGTCGCCGAGGCCGAGCGCATAGGCCTCGGCCAGCCCCGACATTCCGGCGCGGCCCTCGCACTTGTTGGCCAGCACCACCACCGGCGGCCGGACCCTGCGGAGCCAGTCGGCGAAGTGAGAGTCGAGAGGGGTCACACCGGCGCGCGCATCGATCAGCATGAAGACGATGTCGGCTTCCTCGACCGCTTTTTCGGTCTGGCGCCGCATGCGGGCCTCGAGGCTGTCGTCGAACGCATCCTCCAGGCCGGCGGTGTCGATCAACCGGAACGACAGGTCGGCGATCCGGCCTTCGCCCTCGCGACGGTCGCGGGTCACCCCGGGCGTATCGTCGACAAGCGCGTGACGGGTACCCGTCAGGCGGTTGAACAGCGTCGATTTGCCGACGTTCGGGCGTCCGATGACGGCAACCTTGATCGGCACGGTGCGGCCCTCCTCAACGGTACGCGTGCAACGTGCCGTCGTTGTCCAGGACGTAGACGGTCCCGTCGGCAACGATCGGTGAGATGTAGATCGGGTCGCCGACTTCGATATGGCCCAGCAACTGGCCAGTATAAGGCGAGATCGCGTAGAGGAACCCGTCAGAGCTGCCAACCAGCAGCCGGTCACCGACCAGCACCGGCCCAGTGTACTGGATCGGATCCTGGCGATCGGTCATGTCCTCGAACGGCGGCAGGCGATGCACCCAGCGCACCCGCCCGTCGCGCCGCGACATGGCCACGACCTCGCCATTCAGGCCGGTAACGAACAGATAGTCGCCGGCCACCCATGGCATATGGACGCTGCCGATCGGCCGCTCCCACACCCGGGCTCCGGTGCGCAGGTCGATGGCCGCCATGCGGCCGGCATGGCTGACGGCGAACGCCAGGTCGCGATCGATCACCGGGTTGCCGCGGATGTCGGCAAGCCGAGCGATGGCGCTCAGCGTGCGAATGCTCGACAGGTTCTCAAGCCAGACAACCCGGCCGTTCTCGGCCAGCAGCGCGTAGATCTCGCCCGAGGAATACGGAGTCAGCACGGTCGAGGCAGCGACCGCCGGCGAGGCGCCGCCGAGCAGGGCGGCGACCTCGTTGATCCCCTGGTGCTCCCACAGCTGGCGACCATCGTCCGCCGACAGCGCGATCATGCGGTTCTCGATGGTCACGACATATATCTGTCCGTTGGCGACCGTCGGCGCACCGCGAACCGGCCCGGAAAGCCGGACACGCCAGATCTCGCGTCCGTCCTCGGCCGACAGCGCCATCGCCTCGCCGACCCCGGTGGCAGCGTAGATGCGATCACCTTCGATCGCGATACCGCCGGGATACACCGCCTCGTCATCGCCGGTGTTCAAGCTCTTGGTCCACAGCGTATGGCCGTCCCGCGGGTCGAGCGCCACGAGGTCGGCCTCGGAATCCAGCGCGTAGATCCGGCCACCACTGACAACCGGCTGGGCCAGGAGTGCCTGATCGTCGTCGCCACCATCGCCGATGGATGTCGACCAAGCCTCCTGCAGCACGTCGCCGGCCGCGAGATGACCGAGGTTCTTGGCCGGACTGCCGCCGGACTGCGACCATTCGGGATTCACATATGGCGCCGGCAACTCCACCGGCACCGACTCGAACTCGGTGTCCGGCTTGATGATGTCGTCGGCGGTCAGGATGGCGATCCGCTCGCCGGGAAGCGGTGTCTCGGCGGTCTCGCCAAAAAAACCGCCGCCTCCGCAGCCCGACAGAGCCAGCAGGGCCGTCAGGGCGACGACCGGGACGAGGCGACGGGCGGGACCGGGCATGGGCTGCGCTCCGACCGTCAACCGCCGATCGCCCGTACCATCTCGGTCGCCAGCGCTCGCAGCCGGCCGGGCGTCGTCGAATCGTCGGCAAGCGATTTGTAGAGCGCCACGGCCTTGTCGGTCTCGCCGGCTTGCAGGTGAATCGCGGCCTCGGTGTCGAGCGCGAGCGGCCGCCACGGGCTGCCGTCGGCGAGCGCCGGGGCGAGCTCGGTGATCAGGGTCGCCGCGTCAGCGGTGCCGATGCGCAGTCGCACCGCCCAGATCAGCGCCAGTTCGGCGTAGGGTGGCTGACCTTCCGCGGCGGCCTTGCGGAACACCACCAGCGCCGCGTCGGTGTCACCGGCCTTCACCAGGGCCGAGGCCTCGCGCAGCCGCGCCAGGGTGGCGTAGCCCCTGCCCGCATCATCAGCCAGTTCCGCGAACGCCTCCGCGCCCTGCTTGGGATTGCCCGAGGACACCAGATCGGAGGCCGCTTCGTAGCTGTCGCCCCGCTTGGCCTGAAGATCGGCGCTGTAGCGGCCCCAGAAGACGTTCCCGGCAACCGCCAGGACGACGCCGACGGCGACGGCTATCAGCCACCCGCCATAGCGCTGCCAGAGCTTGGCGGCACGGTCCTGCTGGAGCTCCTCGTCAATCTCGCGGAAGATGTCGGCCACGTTCTGCTTCTCCTGATCGGCGGCCGGCCCGGCCACCGCTGGCTGCGGGCGCGCCACCGTAGCGAGGCGCCTGTCCGAAATCAAACTAGGACATTGTCCGGCGACGTTGTGCGGGGTTTACCCCAGCCGCGAATTCAGGAAAACTCCTTCTGTAACAATTCGGCAATCGGGGGATACGAATCAGCCGATGGACAATCTGATCCGCCTCCAAAGAGACCGGAAATCCCTCGGACATTTCTTCTTCACGCGCGGCGAGTTGGGCCAGCTCCTGTCGCTGTATGCCAGCCGGGTCGCGGCGGGAGAATGGCGGGACTACGCGCTCGACCAGCTCGACGACATGGTGCTGTTCTCGATCTTCCGCCACGCTCACGAGCGGCCGCTGTACTCGGTCGCCAAGGTGCAGCCGAAGGGCCAGCGCAAGCCGAGCTACGCGTTATACAGCGGTCCGAAACGCCTGAAGACCAGCCAGAACCTGCGCGAACTGCTGCTCACCTTCGACAAGCTGCCACGACTCGTCACCGGCTGACTGCCCGAGGTTCGATCTTCCAGGTGTTCGATCTGGCGGGCAAGCTTGTGGGAGTCAAATGTTCCTGTTATGTTCTCAATCCAAGAAGCGAACGAGGACGGTCGTGTCATGGGACGGATGAAGCGGGAGCTTATCGATCGCGAGGACGGTGCGCTGCAGACGGCGCGGCTTGCGGACCTGTTGCACGGGCAGGTCGGGGTGTCGTGCTGGTGCAACCGCTGCGGCCATCGCGCCGAGGCACCGGTGGCGCTGCTGGTGGCCCAGCTCGGACCGGAATTCCCGGTTCCGGAGATCGGCACCCGGATGCGCTGCGGGTCGTGCGGAGCCAAGGACGTCGCGACGCGCCCGGCCTGGGCTGCCCTCCAGGAAGATGCCCTCCAGGAAGATGCCCTCCAGGAAGCGGCCCCGCAGAGAGTGGCGCCGCGGGCAATGGCGCCGCGGGCAGCGGTCGGCTAGGCACGACCGCGCATCCGGGGCGGGCAATTTCTGCCGACGGGAAATCGCCGCCCGGCGGCTTCGGCCGGTGCCGCCTGCCGGCATCCCGGGAATCGAAGGACTTGCGCGGGGCCCGTCCCGGCACGGGTGTTGCAAAACCAGAGTTCGGAACCGTCGCCGTGGCGGTCCGCTCCGACAACCCTCGAATGGAGGCGCCTGCGCCATGCCATCCAACGCCGCCAAACACCGCCGCGCGTCCGAGCGTCGGCGTGACCGACGGATCGATGCACCGATGACCGTCGTCATCGGCAACACCCCCTACGCGATCGCCGACTGGAGTCTCGGCGGCGCCCGGCTCGTGGACTATGTCGGCTCCCTCGCCGCCGGCGACGTCGCGCAGCTCCGGGTGCTGGTGCCGACCGCCGGCCCCGGCGCGCTGTTCCGGACCGACGGTCGGGTCCAGCGGGTCGATTCCGAGTCCGGCTCGCTCGGTCTCGAGTTCGAGGCGCTCGACACCGTCGCCTTCTCGACGCTGAACCGGTATTTTCGGGAACGCGTTTTCCGGGACCATGCCTGATCTCGGGACCGGACAGCGACCATGACCGCCGAGCGACGCATGCGCCGACCGACCATATCGTCCGCCATGGCCAGCCGGGCACCCGCCCGGCCGACCACCGCTGGGCAACTGCCGGCCGATCCGACCGACAGCCCGGGCGGCGGCAATGCCGAGCCGTTGTTCCCGAGTCTGCGGCGACGGCCGGCCGAGGAGCGTGCCGACGAGATCGTCGGGGCCCTGAAGGACGCGATCCTGAACCCCGGACGGCTCGACGGCAGTACCGGCATGGCCTACTCCGACTGGTCCAAGGAAGCCCGCAAGCGCATCATCCGCGCGGTCCGCGAGGCCGAGGCGTCGGCTTCGATGCGCGAGCTCATGTCGGCGCACCGGATCGGCGGCATGTGCCTCCGGGTCGGATTCATGCTGCTGGCCTCGGTGATGTCGTTCACGGCCTTCTGGTACGGCATCGTCCATATCTGGCGCGTCTATGGCCCGGCCTGGGGTGTCGGCGCCACGCTGTCCGCGCTCGGCCTGTCCTTCGCGTTCGTGGTCTCCGGGCTGCTGATGAGCAGCAGCGACATCGAAGAGATGCGCACCAGTATCCGGGAGCGCTTCGGCACCGACGATTGAGCCCGACCTGTCCGGGCGGCTCGCACCCGGTCGAACCTTGGCCGGTTCCACCTGGATTGCCGGTCGGTAGCGGCGGCGGCTATCGTCGCCGACAAGCAACCGACACATCGAACCGACCGGGAGACCCCTTCATGAAACTCGACCTGACCGGCAAGCGTGCGATCATCAGCGCGGGTGGCGCCGGCATCGGCCGCAAGACCGCCGAGGTCTTCGCCGCCGCCGGCGCACGCGTCGTGGTCTGCGACTTCGACGCCGACGCCCTGGAGTCCGCCAAGGCCGAGATCCCCGGCCTTGGCGGCTCGGTCTGCGACGTCGCCGACGCCGTCGCCTACGACGCTTTCCTGGACAGTGCCATCGAGCGCCTCGGCGGCCTGGACATCATGGTCAACAACGCCGGTACGGCCGGCCCGACCGCACCCGTGGAAGAGGTTTCGCTGGAGGACTGGACCGCCTGCCTGACGGTCAACATGACCAGCGCCTTCCTCGGCACCCGCAAGGCGGTCCCGGCGCTCAGGAAGTCCGGGGGCGGCAGCATCGTCAACCTGTCCTCGGCGGCTGGAAAATTCGCGTTCCCGATGCGCAGCCCCTACTCCGCCGCCAAGTTCGGGATCGTCGGCTTCACCCGTACCTGCGCGATGGAGCTCGGCCAGCACGGCATCCGGGTCAACTGCATCCAGCCGGGCCCGGTCGAGGGCGCGCGCATCGACCGCGTCATCAAGGCCAAGGCCGAGGCCCAGGGCATCTCCGAGAACGCCATGCGCGACCAGATGACCTCCGGCACCCACCTGCGGTCCTTCGTCACCGCCGGCGACATCGCGCACCAGATCCTGTTCCTGTGCTCGGACGCCGGTCGCCGCATCACCGGACAGGCGCTCAGCGTCGACGCCGGGCTCGAAGGGCTGATGTAAGCCCCGGATGGCATGGTCGCTCGCCCGGCTGCTGCTGGTCGCGATGCTCGTCGCGGCGCCGGCTACAGCCAAGGCCGGCGACCCGGTCACGCAGGCCATCGCCGCGCTGAACGCCGCGCGCACCGACAACGGCCTCGCCCTGGTCCAGGAACGGCCACAGCTGTCGGCCGCCGCCCGTTTGCACATCGCCGACATGGTCCAGCGTGGCTATTTCAGCGCCGACCCGCCGGGCCGCGCGGCGTTCCGGGACTGGTTCGTGAAGTCCGGCTTCGTTCCGAGTGCGACCGACATTGTCGTGTACGCGGGCGCCCCGGACGGATCGCTTCTGATCGAGACTCTGCTCGACGACGCTCCGTTCCGGAAGACCCTGCTCGACCGGCATGTCGGCGAGATCGGCATCGGCCATCGCGCCGGTGCCTACCGGGCCGGCCGCAAGCAGATCACCGACGCCTGGGTCGTCGTCATGGCCCGGACCCGCTACGACCCGGTCCCGAACGCCGAGGCGGATCTGGTCCGGGCCGTAAACCGGGCCCGTGCCAGCCGCGGGCTGCCGGCGGTCGCGCCGGCGCCGGGGCTGATGGCGGCGGCCGCGAACCACGCCCATGACATGGTCGCGCGCGGGTTCTTCGCCCATCGCGCGCCCGACGGGAAGGACGTCGGCGACCGTGCCCACCAGCAGAACTACCGCTATCGCAAGGTCGGCGAGAACCTCGCCGCCGGGATCACCGATCCGGGAGACGTCGTCCAGGGCTGGACGGACAGCCCCGGCCACGCCGCCGTCATGTACGACCCCGCCTTCCGGGAATTGGGCGTCGGCTACCGTACCGGCCCGGTCACCGAGCCGACCCGCAGTCTCGGCCAGATCTGGGTAGCGGTCTTCGGCACCCGCCAGTAGCTCAATCCGCGCGCCGGATCGCCGCCATGCCGATCCCGGCAGCGATCAACAGCCCGCCTGCCGCGCGCTCGAACCACAGCGCGACCGCCGGTCGGGTCGCGAACCGCCGTAGCCGTCCGGCAATCCCGCCATAGACCGACAGCACCGCGAACTCCACGGCCACCGAGGTGACCCCGAGAACCAGCATCTGCAGCGCGATGTCGCCCGAGGGATCGACGAACTGCGGCAGCAGGGCGCCGAAGAACAGGATCGTCTTCGGGTTCGCCGCCTGCACCAGGAAGCCCCGGCGCAGCACCCGCCAGGCGCCCGCAGGTCTGGCGCGCTGGACCGACAGCACTTCCGGACGGGCCAGCACCGCCTTCGTGCCAAGCCAGACCAGATAGGCGACGCCGAGCCATTTGATCGCGAAAAACACCTCGTAGGACGCCAGCAGCAGGGCCCCGACGCCGGTCGCCGAGACCACGAAATACAGCGTGTTGGCTGACAGAATGCCGAGGCTGGCCGCGACCGCCGGGCGCGCTCCCTGGGCCAGCCCCTGCCCCATCACGAACAGCACCGCCGGCCCCGGCACGAGGCACAGCACGGTCTCCAACACTGTGAAGGCGATCCAGGTGTCGAGTGTCATCCTGCGCTCCTGCAATCCCAACCGCCGCGGTTTTGCGTCGAAGTAGCTCCAGCTATCATCGCGGCGTCGCTCCGGTCCGGAGGATTCCACAATGCGCATCTTCTGCCTTGCCCTCATGCTGCTCGTATTCACCGGCACCGGCAATCCTGCCGCAGCGACCGGTAATGTCGGCGCGGTCGACCGGCATGGCGGCCGGCTCGGCGTCCTGCCGCCGTCCTGGGTCGACACCCTGGAGCGCAACCACATCAGCGAGCAGACCGCGGTGGTTGTCGCCGGCGCCACCGGCGCCACGCTGTTCGTGCTCTGGCTGGCGCAGTGGCCGCTACGGATCGCGCCCATGGGCGGCGGCGGATACCTCGCGTGGAACTACCTGTGGACCGATGAGCCCGGCGCCGCGCCACCGACGACGGTGAAGCAACCGTCAATCAGGATCAGCTACTAGCCGGACGCCTCAGTACAGCGACGGAATCAGTCCCGGCGCCAGCCACGCCAACAGCACGGCGAACGCCGACGGGACCGCCAGGACCACGGCCGTGACCAGCGGCCGGACCGCCTGTCCCGCCAACCTCGGAAAACGGGCGGTGACCGCCGGCACCGCCGGCTGAACCAGGATCGCCGACAGCACGATCAGCACCAGCGTGGCGTTGACCGGGGTCAACAGCGCGGCATCCCCGGCCAGCGCCATGGCGATCCCGGAGCCACCGAGGAGGCCGGCCGATCCGAACCCGAAGCGCCGCCGCGGCCAGTTGCAGGCCAACCATCCGAGCCCGGCCGCCGCCAGCGGTAAACCGACCGCGGCCAGCCCCGGCTCGCCGGAGACCAGGCCCAGGCAGGCCACGCCGGCCGCGACCACGGCGGCGGTGACCGGGCCCTGAAGTCGGTCGTCCGACACCTGGACCAGCCGCGCCAGCAGCAATCCGAGCACCAGGGACACTTCACCGAAGCGGTATAGATTGGCGTCCTCGCCGTTCAGCAGCGCCGGTCCGCCCAGCCACGCCATGCCGACCGCCGGCCACAGCAGCGCCGCCAGGGTCGCGGCAATCCGGCCACGGGTTCCGAGGTCGATCGCCAGGCCGAGCAACCCGCCACCGAGCGCCAGCCATGCGAGCTTGTCCATCGCCGCCGTCGGCGGCGCCCAGGACCACCCGGGGTCGACGCCATAGCCGGCGATCAGGCCGATCGGGACCGCGACGGCGACAGCCCCCGCCGCGTCCGTCCGCCGGCCGAGAAGCCCGACGAGAAGCGCCGCCACGACGGTCGCGGCCACAGGCACGGCCAGCCGGGCCAGGAACAGATCGGTGTTCATCATCGGATCAGGATGGCAAGGAACGCCCGGACGGTCACGCGCGGATGGCGCCCGAGGCGGGGACCGTACGCGGAAACCCGCGCAGGCGCTCGAACAGTCGCTCCAGGAACGCCGGTGCATCGAGCCCGACCACGATCTCGGCGTTCGGTTCGGCCGAGGCGAAGTCGGCGACCGTCCGCCCGCGTTCCGGGCCGGCGTCGGTCAGCACGTCCAGCCGGGCCGGCCGGCGTTCGAACAGATCCGGCCAGATCAGGACCGCCAACGCCATCGCGTCATGGACATAGGCCCCGGGCCGGTCGCTCCCGACATTGGCGTGGTAGGCGCGCAGCAGCGCCCCGGCCTCCGGGGCCACGCCCTCGCCGCAGGCCGCCAGTTCGTCGATCATCGCCGCCGTGACCGGCGCGCTGTGGGTGGCATCGAGCGGGACCAGCACCGGCCGGAGGCCGGCCTCGACCACGGTCCGCGCAGCCTCCGGGTCGAAGAATACGTTGAACTCGGCAGCCGGGGTGATGTTCCCGTAGGCCAGTCCGCCGCCCATCACCACCAGCGTGTCGATGCGCCGGGCGATCTCGGGGTGCTTGACCAGGGCGACGGCGAGGTTGGTGAGCGGTCCGACCGCCGCCACCGCCAGCCCCTGATGGGTCGCTGTCTGCTCGACGATGGCATCGACGCCATGGCGCGCCGCCAGTCCACCGGCATCGCCGGGCAGCGAGATGCCGCCAAGGCCATCCGCCCCGTGGACATCGTCGGCGAACACCGGCCGCGCCAGCATCGGCCGCGGGCAGCCGGCGAACACCGGCACCTCGGGCCGCGCGGCAAGGCCCCGTACCCGCATGGCATTGCGCGAGGTGGACGACAGCGAAACGTTACCGGCGACCGTGGTGACCCCGGTCACCGTCAGCGCGTCGGGCATCGAGAATGCCAGAAGCAGGGCGATGGCGTCGTCGATGCCGGGGTCGCAGTCGATCAGCAGGGGACGCGGCTCGGGCGGGTGCAGGTCGCTCAACGGACAGGTTCCGGGTTGGCATGCCGGCGACCATACCGAGGCTGGGGCGGACCGTCATCCGGCATCGGCGAGCCGCCTTCGCGGTTGCGACCCCCGCAGGCATGCGATAAGCCCAGGTCAACCTGCACACAGTCCGGGAGAACAGCCGTGACGCCAACCGACATCGCCCAGGTGCAGAGCTATCTGCGGCGGCGTTTCTCAAATTCGCGCATCGGCCTGGTCCCGCGCGGCAAGAAGACCGACTCCGTGGAGGTCATGCTCGAGGACGAGTTCATGGGCGTGATCTACAAGGACGTCGAAGACGGCGAGACCTGCTTCCATTTCCAAATGACGATCCTGGACATCGATCTCGAGGACGTCTGAGCTTGGCCGACCTCGACCCGGCCGCGCTGTTCGCGGAAGAGCGGGCCGCGGCCGAGCGGGCCTCGCCCAAAGTCTATCTGGAACTCCTGAAAGCCCGTCTTTCCCGCAAGCCGGCTGTCCTGAATCTGGATCTGCTGGAGCGGGTCGTGGCCCTGAAGCCGTGGCAGGACGCCCTACGGGAGGTCGCCGGCCCGCTGCTCGTGAATGCAGCGTCGCCGCCGGAGACCGTCATCCTGGTCAATACCTTCCCGCGGGTTCCGACGGCCGCGGCCGAGACCGTGCTGGTCGACGAACTCGGCCTGCGCCGCGGCTCCCTGCATACCGCCAATGGCGGCTTCGACAATGCCTTCGACCGCCTGACCGCGCTGCGCGAGTTCAAGCCGAAATCGCTGGTGCGCGGTCATGTGATGGCCACCGTCCGGGTCCGCTCCATGGTGGCGCTCCTGGGCATCCGGCCGATCGTGCTGGTCCGCGACATCTTCGACACCATCGCCTGTCATGCCGACGACCGCGGCGACGAGCCGGTGGCGCCCGGCTACCGGTTCGCCGCCCTGGACCTCGCCGTCCGCCGCCGGGTCCGGGTGCTGCGAATGGCGCCGCAACTGGTTGATTTCTACGCTTCGTGGACCGCCGAGCAGGCGATCGGCCGGTGCGTCGTCCGGCGCTGGGAAGACGTCCGGCACGACTGGCCGGGCTTCGTCGCCGAACGGCTGGCCGAACACGGCCGCGCACCGGACCGCGACGCGATCGCCGCCCGGATCGCGACCCTGCCGCCCGACAAGCATTCCGGCACCGTGGGACGCGGCGAGACCCTGCCGGCCGAGGACAAGGCCCTGGTGCGGACCCTGTACGCCCAGTACCCGGCGATCGACTTCCGCCCGATCGATCCGGGCGCGCCGGCGCCCGCCCGACGGGATGGCTGCTGACGGCGTCCTGTCAGCAGCCGGCCGCGCGACCGCAAGCACCGGAGTGCTTTCCGACCCAAGTCCGCCTATGAATGCCGACACGGCAGCATCGGCGAAGAGGCCCCGGACGTGACACAGAGCGCAGCGCCAACCATCCGAATCGGCATCGGCGGCTGGACCTTCGAGCCCTGGCGGGGGCCGTTCTATCCGTCCGGCCTGACGCACAAGCGCGAGCTGGAGTATGCCAGCCGGCGCCTGACCAGCATCGAGGTCAACGGCACCTTCTACGGCTCGCAAAAGCCGGAGAGCTTCGCGCGCTGGCACGACGAGGCGCCGGACGGCTTCATATTCGCGCTCAAGGGTCCGCGCTATGCCACCAACCGCAAGGTGCTGGCCGAGGGCGGCGCCTCGGTCGAGCGCTTCATCACCGGCGGCCTGCTGGAGTTGAAGGACAAGCTCGGGCCGATCAACTGGCAGCTGGCGGCGACCAAGAAATTCGACCCCGCGGACTTCGAGGGCTTCCTGAAGCTGCTGCCGGCGAGCCACGAAGGCCGGCGCCTGCGCCACGCCGTCGAGGTCCGCCACGACAGTTTCAGGACGCCCGAGCTGATCGACATGGCGCGGGCCTACGGGGTCGCCGTCATCGTGGCCGCCGATTCCAAATACCCGCAGATCGCCGACCCGACCGCGGACTTCGTCTATGCCCGCATCATGGGCACGGTGGAGGGCGAGGCACTGGGCTATTCCCCGTCCTCGCTGGACGCCTGGGTCGCGCGCGCGAAAGCCTGGGCGGCCGGCGGCCTGGCCGATGGGCTGGAAACGGTCGCCGACGCGCCCGGGAGAGCCCCGCGCGACGTGTTCCTCTACGTCATCAGCGGCGAGAAGGTGCGCAACCCGGCAGCGGCGCAGGCGCTGATCGAACGGCTCGCATAGCCATGCCGCTGCAGAACCGCGTCACGCCGTTCGGCAAGGTCGTCGCGGTCCCGGAGCGCGGGATGTTCACCGGCAATCGCGGGATCATCCACGACCCGGCGACCCGCACCCTGCTACGCCGGCGCTGGACCACGAAGGGCTGGATCGTCTGCGTCTGCGAATTCCGGGGCCGCCGCCGCGAACTGATGTCGCCGGGCCGGTGGACCGAGCTGTTCTTCCTGGACGAGGCGACCGCGTTGGCCGCCGGGCACCGGCCCTGCTTCTACTGCCGGCGCGCCGATGCCAAGGCATTCCAGGCGGCCTGGGCGATCGGCAACCGGGTCGAGACACCGCGCGCGCCGGTGATGGACGCGTCGCTCCATGCCGAGCGCCTGGAGCGACGACGCAAGCGCCTGCACCCGTTGCCCCGGCCGGTGCCGGCGCTGCCCGACGGCACCATGGTCGCGGCCGACACCGATGCCTATCTGATCTGGGCCGGACGATCCTGGCGATGGAGCTTCGGCGGTTACCGGCAAGCAGTACCGCCCGGTGGTTTCGACGCCCTGCTGACGCCGCCCTCCACGGTGGCGGCGCTGGCGTCAGGCTACCGGCCGGTCCTGCATCCGAGCGTGGCGGACTGAGGCATGGACGACCTGTTCGACGGCGCCATCGACGCTCCCTCCCGCGAGGTGCTGGCCGACGGCGCAATGGTACTGCGCGGCTTCGCGCAGCCGCACCACGACGCTCTGCTCGACGGGGTGGCCGCAGTGACCGCCTCGGCGCCGTTCCGGCACATGGTCACGCCCGGCGGATTCCGGATGTCGGCGGCGATGACCAACTGCGGCACCGCCGGCTGGGTGACCGACCGCAAGGGCTACCGCTACGCCTCCGCCGACCCGGAGAGTGGCCGGCCCTGGCCGGCGATCCCGACGGTGTTCCTGCGTCTGGCCGCCGAGGCGGCGGCCGAGGCCGGCTATCCCGGCTTCGTCCCCGACGCCTGCCTGGTGAACCGCTATGAGCCGGGCGCCAAGCTGTCGCTGCACCAGGACCGCGACGAGGCCGACTACGGCCAGCCGATCGTCTCGGTGTCGCTCGGCCTGCCGGCGACCTTCCAGTTCGGCGGCGCGAAGCGCACCGACCCGATCCGCAAGGTCGCGCTGCGCCATGGCGACGTGGCGGTCTGGGGCGGGGCGTCCCGGCTGTTCCACCACGGCGTGCTGACCCTGAAGGACGGCGAGCACCCGCGGATCGGTCGGGCGCGGATCAACCTGACGTTACGGAAGGCGCTGTAGGATCTCCCGGCCCGGACGGAGTTTCATCGCCCTCGACCGTCGGCAGGTCGAGGGCGGACCGCACCCGCCCTGTGCCCCGTCGATAGAGCGTCGAATAGCCGACCGGCGCCAGAAGGTCGGCGTCGGGCGTGAACTCGTCGATCCGCCTGTTGAAGGGGGTCGACCCGCAGCCCGGCACCGCGCATTCCGGCTTGCCTTTGGGGCAGCTGTTGAAATTGCAGAGCCGGCCGAGGTAGCGGTCCGTCGCCGGCTCGATCAGGAACACCTCGACCTGATGGCTCGCGACCCGGAGGCCGGCAGCCGCCTCGAACGCGTCCCGCAACGCCCGGTCGCGAGCGCGCCGCAGCTCGCCGAGCCGTTCCTGCGAGGAAATCCAGACGGTCAGGTCGAGATCCTTGCATTCATGCCAAACCTCGATGCCGGCGCGGCGGAACTCCGGGAACCGCGGCACCTCCTTCCACAGCCGCTTGGCCACCGAGCCGATCACGGCGACCGCCTGCACCTCCGGGAATGCCATGAACGCGTCGGTGACCACATCGGCCGCCTCGCGGAACCGACGCTGCTGCGCCAGGAGATAGCGGTTCTGTTCGTCGATCTCGGCGCGTCGTATGGAACTACCCCAACAGCTTCATGAAATTGCGCTTGCGGCGATGCTCTTGCTTGAGACGCAGAACGAGCGCGACATGCTCCGGCCTGCCTTGCAGCGTCGCCATGTGCGCGATCAGCTTCACGGCCTCCGCATAGGCGGCATTGCCGCCTGACGCCACCAGCTGGTCGACGCGCCGGGCGTAGGCCTGCAGGGCCTCGACAGGGTGGGTGGCCTCGCTCGCCCCTGCGAGTTCTTCCACGAGGTTCGGGTGCACCGGATACTTTCCGGCTGCCTTCCAGGCCGCATCGAACGCCTTCTCGCGCATGTGGATCTGGACCAGCAGGTCGCCGGAATAGCCCCAGGCGTTGCCCTTTCCGGCGCCGATGCGCGCCTCGAGGAACGCGATCGACCGGTCGCGGGCCGCGACCCCCTCGACCTTGCGGAGTCGCGAATAGAGATCGAGGCTCGGCGCCTTCTCGAACGCTCGGCGCAGGTGTTCCGTCGCCTCGGCCCTGCGGCCGGCCTTCAGGAGCCAGCCGACCGCGAAGATGACCAGGTCGGCATCCGGCCGCTCGTCCTCGCATACCCAGAGTCCCTCGAGCGCACGCTCCAGCGCCAGCGCCTCGCGCCCCTGTTCGAGGCAGAACTCCGCCAGCCGGAGATAGTGCCGCTGGTTCGACAGGTCCTTGGACCGCAACGCGATCCTCGCATCGACGTCGCCATCGCGTTCGGCGAAGTGGTCGAGAATGCGCGCCAGAGTGCCGTAGCTGCCCGGGGAAAGGCGTCTTCGCGATCGCGACGCGTCGGCCGGCGGAAGTTGCGCCCAGGCGTCCTCGGCCAGCCTCCGGTATTCCGCGAGCCCTTCGTCTCCCAATGCGTCGGCGTAGTGGAGCGCAGCCCCGCCGAAGCTCCCGTAGTCGTCCGCCATTTCCCTGGCAAAGAGGTCGCGGGCCAGTTCGACCGGCTCCGGTCGCGCCGCCAGGGTCGCGGCCCGATGGATATCGCCGACGCGCTCCATCAGCCCTCCGCAGTGTCCGTCGGAGTCGTCGATATCGTCGATCGCCCGCTGAATCCGATCGAAGGCGCGCGCCGACAGCCGGAGCGCGAGCCCGGCATGCGGTCCCGACGCCAGGTCGCCGATCGTGTCGAGCACCGCACCGACACCGTCGGCCCAGTCGGCGGCCCGGGCGTAGTCGACGAAACGCCCAGTCCGGGTGGCGGCATCCAGCGCCTTTCGCAGCCGCGTCTCCAGCGTCCGCGCGTCGGCGTCCTCCACGCTCGACGCCAATTCCAGCCGGCGGAACAGCGCCTCGTCCCGATCGGCCAGATCCATGACCAGGTCGACCAGCGCGTCGACACCCCTCGCGGACAGGTGCCGGCGGATGCGGGCCAGCATGCCCGCCCCCGCCTCTTCCGCGCCGTCGCCGGCATCGTTGGCCGTCAGCGCGGCGGCGACCATATGCTTGCAGAACACCCAGTCACTGTATGCCGGACACGAACAGTCGCCGCCGATGCCGCCGCCGGTCCGGTTCAGGGCGACCCGATAGTCCTCGGTTCCGGAAACCCGGGCGAGCACCTGGGCCGGCTCCAGCCTCAGGATTTCGACCAGACCACCGCGATGGTACTCCTGGCCGCGCGCGAACACCGCCGCACCGGCGAGTTTCCGCAGCGCATCGGGATCGAACCGGGCACGCGGATCCGCGCTCATATCACCGGTTGCAGCATGCTCTCGGACCCGATGAGCTGGAGGGCTTCTTCCAGGGTCGACTCGGGAAACATCCTGAACCACTGGCCGGTATGCCGGTGCCACATCACGTCGAAGCGCTCGTCGCCGGTGCTGCCCGCCACGTGGTCGAGCCTGGTATAGGCCGCGTCGAACTCCTCGCCGGCGTTGTCGGCGAACCCCGAGCGGTAGCGCACGATGAAGCTGTACTTGTTGCCGCGCCACCGACCGAGCAGGTCGACCGGATAGTTGAACTCCGTCGGGTGGATCTCGGGCAGGAAACGCGGCCTGAGGTGCGTTTCGATGAAGGCATCGCAGGCGGCCGCGATCGCCACCTTGCGCTCGGCGGCCAGTCCCACCTTGCGCACCCACATGCCGGTCCGCTTCCGCGCGCCGCCCATACCGCTTCTCCGCCGGCCGCCTCTTCACCAAGCGCGGCCGATCTTCCGCAATCGGCCGCCCTCGGCGCATCCTGCCGCCGCCTGCCATCGGTTTCAAGAACACCGCCAATCGATCGTGCCTGGCGGCTTGCCGGGGATGTCGCAGATCACGTGCCGAGCCTCCGGGGTCGACGGCCCCCGCCGTCCAGGATGCTGATCTAGCGCAATGCACCGCGCCGCCCGTCGTGACATGAGCAGTGTCCCTGGATGGACTCGACGAGGTGTCCGCATGACGACTCAGACACTTGCAGAACGGGAGGGTGGCCCGAAGCGCGAGACGCCGTGGATGTGGTTCGCCGGCATCGGTCTGGCGCTCGTCGCATGGGTTCTCGTCTACAGCCAGCTCGTACCGGCCTCGGAATGGCTCGTTTCGCTGCTGCCCGTGGAGCGTTCGAGCCATCTCGGGTCGGCGTTAGCGTTCTTCTTCTACGACACCCCGAAGGTGATCCTGCTGCTGACACTCATCGTGTTCGCCATGGGAGTCGTGCGCAGCTACTTCTCGCCCGAGAAGACCCGCGCCCTGCTGGCCGGCAAACGACAAGGCCTCGGCAACGTCATGGCGGCCGGCCTCGGCATCCTGACGCCGTTCTGCTCCTGCTCCGCCGTGCCGTTGTTCATCGGCTTCGTGTCGGCCGGCGTCCCGCTCGGCGTGACCTTCTCCTTCCTGATCGCCGCGCCGATGGTGAACGAAGTGGCGCTTGGGCTGCTGTTCGGACTGGTCGGCTGGAAGGTCGCGCTCACCTATCTCGGCTTCGGGCTCGTGGTCGCCATCGCCGCCGGCTGGGTGATCGGCCGCCTGAAGCTGGAAGGCTGGCTGCAGGACTGGGTGAAGAACATCCAGGTCGGGGCCGGCAACGCGCTTCCGGACGAGGAGTTGACCGCCGTCGACCGCATCGGGCTCGGCCTCGACGCGGTCAAGGACATCGTCGGCAGGGTCTGGATCTGGATCATCGCCGGGATCGCGGCCGGCGCCCTGATCCATGGCTATGTGCCGGCCGACCTGATGGTCCGGATCATGGGCGCCGACGCCTGGTGGTCGGTACCGGTGGCGGTCGCCATGGGGATTCCCATGTACACCAACGCGGCCGGCGTCATCCCGATCGTCGAAGCGCTGCTCGGCAAGGGCGCCGCCCTCGGCACGACCCTCGCCTTCATGATGTCGGTGATCGCGCTTTCGCTGCCCGAGATGATCATCCTGCGGAAGGTCCTGACCCTGCGGCTGATCGCGGTGTTCACCGGCGTCGTCGGCACCGGAATCCTGGCCGTCGGCTTTCTGTTCAACATGCTGTTCGACTGAACCCACGAGGAGTTTGCACGATGAAGGACGTCAAGGTGCTCGGCCCCGGCTGCAAGCGCTGCGAGGCCACCGAGGCAATGGTCAAGGACGCCGCCGCCAGGCTCGGCATCGACGTCACGGTCGAGAAGGTCACCGACTATGCCGTGATCGCCGGCTTCGGCGTCGTGTCGACCCCGGGCATCGTCGTCGACGGCAAGGTCGTGCATGCCGGCGGGCTGCCGAAGCCGGACGCCGTCGAGAAGTGGCTGCGGACGTAAGAAGCGGGGGCCTCCGGCCCCCTCCCGGCAGGCCGCCGACATTGTGGTGCGACTTGATGGTCATCGATGGGCCGCCGGTGAAGGACACGCTCTCGATCATGTCCGGGTACAGCTTGTCGTCGGCGCGCGACTCCTGCGCCGCGAAGGACCCGGCCTCGGTCTGCTCCGAGGCATCTCAGCCCGGATGCAGCCCCGGCGCCTCCTGCCCCGTGCGCGTCACGTAATCCGTGTACCCGCCGCCGAACTGATGCACGCCCTCGGGCGTCAGTTCCAGCACCCGGTTCGACAGCGCCGCCAGGAAATGGCGGTCGTGGCTGACGAACAGCATGGTGCCCTCGAATTCCGCCAACGCCGCGACCAGCATGTCCTTGGTTGCCATGTCCAGGTGGTTGGTCGGCTCGTCCAGCACCAGGAAGTTCGGCGGGTCGAACAGCATCATCGCCATCACCAGCCGCGCCTTCTCGCCGCCGGAGAGCACGCGGCAGGTCTTCTCGATATCGTCGCCGGAGAAGCCGAAGCAGCCGGCGAGCGTGCGCAGCGCCCCCTGCCCCGCCAGCGGAAACGCCGTCTCCAGCGTCTCGAAGATCGTGTCGTCGCCGTCCAGCAGGTCCATGGAGTGCTGCGCGAAATAGCCCATGCGCACGCTGGCGCCGAGCGCAAAGGTGCCCCGGTCCGGCGCGATCTCGCCCGCCGCCATCTTCAGCAGCGTCGACTTGCCCGCGCCGTTCGCGCCCAGCACGCACCAGCGTTCCTTGCGCCGCACCTGGAAATCCAGCCCGGCATAGATCGGCAGGCCGCCATAGCCCTTGTGCACGTCCCTGAAGCTGGCCACGTCGTCGCCGGAGCGCGGGGGCGCGCGGAAGTCGAACTGCACGGACTGGCGGCGCCGGGGCGGTTCCACCCGTTCGATCTTGTCCAGTTTCTTCACCCGGCTCTGCACTTGCGCTGCATGCGAGGCCCGCGCCTTGAAGCGCTCGATGAACTTGATCTCCTTGGCCAGCATCGCCTGCTGGCGCTCGAACTGCGCCTGGCGCTGCTTCTCGTTCAGCGCGCGCTGCTGGTCGTAGAAATCGTAATTGCCGGAATACGTGGTGAGCGTGCCGCCGTCGATCTCGACGATCTTGCCGACGATGCGGTTCATGAACTCGCGGTCGTGCGAGGTCATCAGCAGCGCGCCGTCGTAGGTCTTCAGGAAGGCTTCCAGCCAGATCAGGCTCTCGAGATCCAGATGGTTGCTGGGCTCGTCCAGCAGCATGCCGTCGGGCCGCATCAGCAGGATGCGGGCGAGTGCCACGCGCATCTTCCAGCCGCCGGAGAGCAGGCCGACATCGCCGTCCATGCGCTCCTGGCCGAAGCTCAGTCCGGCCAGCACCTCGCGCGCGCGGGCCTCCAGCGCATAGCCGTCCAGCTCCTGGAACCGCGTCTGCACCTCGCCATAGCGCTCGACGATCGCGTCCATCTCGCCGGCCCGGTCGGGATCGACCATCGCGGCCTCCAGCGCGGCCATCTCGGCCGACAGGGCGCTGACCGGCCCGACGCCGTCCATCACCGCGGCGACGGCGCTCTGGCCCGCCATCTCGCCGACATCCTGGCTGAAATAGCCGATGGTCATGCCGGTCTCGACCGTCACCTGGCCGTCGTCCGGCTTCTCCTCGCCGGCGAGCATGCGGAACAGCGTGGTCTTGCCCGCGCCGTTCGGCCCGACCAGCCCGACCTTCTCCCCCTTCCGCAGGCCCATCGAGGCGGCGATGAACAGGATCTGATGGCCGTTCTGCTTGACGATGTTGTCGAGACGAATCATGAGGCCTGTGCTGCAAGAAGGTGGGTGCCGGGGCGAGGTTATAGACGGCGGGCCGCCCGCGCGTCGTCGCAAATCTGCCGTGCCGGGGGCAAAGGCGGGCGCGGTCTGGCGAGCGCCTTGAGCTGGTCTCGAACCGTCGGAAGAAATGGAACACGGACCCACGCGTTTCATCCGGGCCATGCGGCACCGTGTCCAGCCGTGCACCGCCGCGGCGCCGGACCGGGCCAGCGCTTTCGCGCCGGATGCCTACGGATGGGCCAAAGTCATTCCCACTCGATGGTCCCCGGCATCCGGGTGGCGACGCTCGCGACTGGAGCGGCTTCGGTTCGGCCCTTGATGCTTTATCCCAAGAATGGGATAATCGACCATGGCTCGGCCGCTGACGAAGGGCGAGCGCCCCCTTGACTGGGTGGGCTCGTCGAAGAAGGACTTCCTGACCTTTCCCGAGCCGGTGAAGGTCGAGATGGGTAACGCCCTGGGTCTGGCGCAGTTCGGCGGCAAGCACCCGTCGGCAAAGCCCTGGAAGGGCCAGGGATCGGGTGTCTTCGAACTGGTCGAGGATCACGACGGGGACACCTACCGTGCTGTCTACACGGTGCGCTTCGAACAGGTCGTGTACGTGCTGCACGCCTTCCAGAAGAAGTCGCCGAGAGGCATCAGGACATCGCAGCACGACATCGAGCTGATCACGGCACGGCTCAAGGCGGCAAAGCAGGACCACGAGGCCCGATATGGCAAACCGAAGCGCTAGCGCAAACAACGAGGCCGCCGAGACGATCACCCGCGGGACCGGCAACGTGTTCGCGGACCTCGGCTATCCCGACGCCGAGGAGCGGCAGACCAAACTGCGCCTGGCTCACGCCATCAACGACGTGATCTCCCGTCGGCGCCTGACCCAGACCGCCGCCGCCGAGCGGCTCGGCGTCAACCAGCCCAAGGTGTCGGCGCTGGCGAACTACAAGCTCGACGGCTTCTCGGTCGAACGCCTGATGACGTTCCTGACGGCGCTCGACCAGGACGTGGAGATCGTGATCCGGAAGAAGCCGCGATCACGGGCGGCAGGGCGGATCACGGTGGTGGCGGCTTGAGCGCCGCTACTCCCACTCGATGGTCCCCGGCGGCTTGCTGGTGATGTCGTAGGTCACCCGATTGATGCCGCGCACCTCGTTGGCGATGCGGGTCGACACCCGGCGCAGGAAGTCGTGCTCGAACGGGTAGTAGTCCGCCGTCATGCCGTCGGTCGAGGTCACGGCGCGCAAGGCACAGGCGTAGTCGTAGCTGCGGTCGTCGCCCTTCACGCCCACGGTCCGCACCGGCAGCAGCACCGTGAAGGCCTGCCAGATGGTGTCGTACAGCCCAGCCTTGCGGATCTCGTCGAGGTAGATCGTGTCGGCCTTGCGCAGGATCTCCAGCTTGTCGCGGGTGATCGCCCCTGGCACCCGGATCGCCAGCCCCGGTCCCGGGAATGGGTGGCGGCCGACCAGATGCTCTGGCAGCCTGCCAACGAGCGCCACGTTGGATTGAAGAACGACGAATGATTGAAGCGAGATTCGTTCAGCAAGTGTCCATCGCGCGGACTTTCCAGATTCGATCTCGAGGTTGACTTGTTGCGCGAGTGTTTCGCGTGACATTGGTGCACCAAGGTGATCGGTCGCACCGGTGCGCATTTTTCTTGCGCCTACGACGACGATCGATAATCGTCGCCTCATGGCGCTGCATGATCCTAAAATCCCATCTGAGGACAACACCCATAAACCATTAAGAATTGTGGATTTATTTTGCGGAGCAGGTGGGTTTTCGCTCGGCGCGCACGCTGCCGGAATCTCTGTCGTGGCCGCCTACGATCGCGATCCGATTTTGACATCGTCGTTCGAAGCGAACTTTCCGGACACGCCGCTGCACCTTCGCAACGCCGCTTGGATGTGCGGAGAGCGTCTTCTACGAGATGCCGGCGGCCAGATCGACGGCATCATCGGCGGCCCGCCCTGCCAAGGGTTCAGCGAAATGGGGCTACGCGCAAACGACGATCCCCGCCGGCAGCTGTTGCGGCACTTCTTCCGGCTGGTCGCTGAGGTCGGACCGAGATTCTTCGTCATGGAGAACGTACGTGGACTCGGCTTTCCGGCTGCAAGGTCGACACTCAATGCGGCGCTCGACCTCGTACGTGAGCGTTACGATCTGCTAGGACCGATCCTTTGGGACGCGGCTTTCTTCGGTGCGGCAACGACGCGGCCTCGCATGTTCGTCATAGGCATCCGCAAAGACCTCGAAAAGCCGATGACGCGAGCGCTCGTAGAGGCGCGCACTCGGCATCCTGCCACAGTCGAGGACGCGATTGCTGATCTCAAGGGGGCTCGGGAAATTGACGTGGACCCGGCAGGATTCGATCGCTGGGAGACCACACGGTTGTGCCAGCCGTCAGCCTATGCCGAGAGGCTGCGCCGCGGCGGCGTGTTCACCGGACATCGGCCGACCGATCATACCGAGGCGGTTCGCACGCGCTTCGCTGCCGTGCCCGAAGGGGGGTTCGACAAAGTCGGCCGCCATCCGCGCCTAGCCTGGAATGCGCAATGCCCGACGCTTCGCGCCGGCACCGGCGCCGACCGCGGTAGCTTCCAGTCGGTGCGACCTATCCATCCCGACGAGGATCGCGTCATCACGGTTCGCGAGGCAGCCCGATTGCAGGGATTTCCTGATGACCACCGGTTCCATCCGACCGTCTGGCACAGCTTCCGCATGATCGGGAACAGCGTGTCGCCGTTAATCGGCGAAGCCGTGCTCGCGGCGATCCGAGATCGCTTGCTTTCGCCCGACGACGACGAAATCGTCGGTAAGACCGAAAAGGTTTGGGAGATGGCTGAGCTAGCGGATGGCTGATCGACTTTCGCCTGAAAGACGCTCGTGGTTGATGTCTCGGGTCAAGGGAAAGGGCACTCGCCCTGAAATGGCAGTTCGCAGGCTGGCACATTCCCTGGGCTTACGGTTTCGGCTGCACAAGGCCGAACTGCCGGGTCGGCCCGATTTGGCTTTTCCGCGATTCAAGACCGTAGTCTTCGTGCATGGCTGCTTTTGGCACCGACATACGGGATGCAAGAAGGCAACATCGCCCAAGTCGAGGGTCGATTATTGGGAAAAGAAGTTCCATGCGAACATCGCGCGCGACGCAAGAAACGCGGCAGACTTGAAACGATTGGGCTGGCGCGTGTTGACGGTGTGGGAATGCGAGACGAAGAATCCCGAGCTATTACGTAAGAAGCTCGACGGTGTGCGAGCAATCGAGATGGACAGAACCGATGGCAAACACTGACGACGCAGATGATGCAAACATTACACCGCCGACGATCTTCGCCGGACCGACGAAGCGATTCTTCATCTCGATGTTCACGCGCGACATTGAGCTAAAGGATGCCATCCTCGACATGCTCGACAATTGTGTCGATGGAGCGATGCGGCACTCCGGCCGTGATCTGAACGCGGACCGACCGTACGAGGGCTATTGGGCTAAGATCGTAGCCAACTCAGAACGCTTCGAGATGACCGATAATTGCGGTGGCATCCCTCGCGATATCGCGAGGGGGAGCGCGTTTAGGCTGGGGCGGCCCGATATGGAGCGAGACAAGGCGCTACCGACGATCGGCATGTACGGCATCGGCATGAAGCGCGCGATTTTTAAGCTCGGCCGGGACGCCAAGGTCCATTCCCAGCCCGCCGAGGGACCATTTCTCGTCCACTACGACAAGGAATGGATGGACGAAGATAACGAGGACTGGGATCTCCCGATCGACTGGACCCCAGCAGCGCGGCAGGATGGGCTCGGCACAACCATCACCGTAACCGACCTGCTCGCGTCTGTGAAAGAGGATTTCTCTAGAGACTCCGCCTTCCTCGAAGAACTCCGCGATGCGATTTCAACGTATTATGGCTATATCATATCCAAGGGATTCTCGGTGGAACTCAACGGCAAAGCCGTCGATCCGAAGATCCTCTCGCTGTTCTCGACGGACGATCTCGGACAGGCAGGCATGGCGCCCTATCTACTGCAAGGGGAGCTAGATGGTGTCCGCTACGTCGTGGCGGTCGGCTTTCGCCGTCCTCTCGCGACCGAGTCCGAGATCGACGACGAGCAGGATGCACCGCGAACAAGCGACGACGCCGGCATCACCATCATATGCAATGATCGCGTCGTCACGTTAAATGACAGAAGTCGTTTGACCGGCTGGGGCGAGAACAACGTTCCAAAATATCACAACCAGTTCATCGCCATCGGTGGATCGATGAGCTTCACGAGCAACAACGCCAGCAAGCTTCCCCTCACGACAACCAAGCGCGGCGTGGATGCGGCCACGGAGGTATACCTGACCGCCCGCACCTACGCGATGGAAGGTTTAAAGAGCGCGACCGCCTTCACCAACAAATGGAAGGGTATAGAAGAGGAAACGGAGAGTTTCTTCCAAAAGGCGAAACCGATGACCGTTTCCGTTTTCGAGAAGGCCGTCACGGCTGAGCTTCGGGATGTCCGCGAAGTTGCGGCGAAGCGCTTCAATCCCAAACTTCCGATGCCGCCAGCTGAGAAACCCACACGGCGCATATCCTTCACACGGACGGCCGTCGAAATCGACGAGGTTGCGGAATACCTCTTCGATGACAAGACGAGAAGGCCGGCCGATGTCGGGAGCGAGTGCTTCAACTACGTACTGAAGGATGCGCGCACGTGAGCGGCGTCGATGTTCCTTACCATCTGCGGCCGAACAAGTACGTCGACCGTCAGATCTTCATCGACCTGCTCCATCGACTGGATCGCGTGCGTTCGCTCGCGCGCAGCGTCTACGTCTCAATGGGCGGCAAATTCCTCGACGACCACAAGGCGGTCCGCTTCGCGTTCGACCTGCGGGGCTCGGTTTCCATCGAGAAATTCGAACGGGTCGTTTCCCGCCAGAACTTCAACAAACCTTTCGAGGACGTTTCGTGTCTTTGCAGCGAATCCAAGGATTTTGTCAGTGGATTCTCGGCATTTCGCGCCAACTACCCGGAAGATACGAACTTCATCGTGTGGCTCGACTTCGTCAACCCGAAGGAACGCCTAATCCAGCTCGAGGAGTTCTCAACTCTCGTCGGTTTCGGCAAGCCCTTCGACGTCTTCCGGATCACGCTTAACGCCAATGCCGAAACGCTGAAGGGTTCTGCCGCCCAAAAACCCCCTCAATTCAAGACTATTATGGATTGGCGACTGTCCATTTTTGAGAGCCAGTTGAACAGATTTCCGGTCAGCGCAACGGCGGTCGAAATGACGACCAAAGCGTTTCCGAATGCGCTAGCTCGGGCCGTGGGCGTCGCAGCGCAGGAGGGTGCTAAGCGCAGGAAGTTCGTTGTCCGACCGTTATCCGTATCTTCCTATGCCGACGGTAACCATACGATGCTGTCAGTCACTACCATCCTGCTGCCGACGGAGGAGGCCGATAGATTCATGGCAGCGCCCTGGATTTCGGATTGGAGGCACAGGGCTCCGGACTGGAGCACGGTCGGGCGCATCGACGTACCCGACCTGTCGATGAAGGAGAAGATGCTCATCGATCGGCATATCAATATGATGGACGACGTCCAGATAGCCGCAGCCCTGGGCTTTGAACTGGGCGAAGATACGGACTCGACCCTTACGAAGCTATCCCAGTACCGCAGGCATTTTCGCTTCTATCCGCAGTTCGTGCGCATGGTCTGAACCGGTCGGAGATCCTCCATGTCGGCAGCCCCCCTCATTCCCACTCGATCGTCCCCGGCGGCTTGCTGGTGATGTCGTAGGTCACCCGGTTGATGCCGCGCACCTCGTTGGCGATGCGGGTCGACACCCGGCGCAGGAAATCGTGCTCGAAGGGGTAGTAATCCGCCGTCATGCCGTCGGTCGAGGTCACCGCCCTGAGTGCGCAGGCGTAGTCGTAGCTGCGGTCGTCGCCCTTCACGCCGACCGTGCGCACCGGCAGCAGCACCACGAAGGCCTGCCAGATGGTGTCGTACAGCCCGGCCTTGCGGATCTCGTCGAGGTAGATGGTGTCGGCCTTGCGCAGGATCTCCAGCTTGTCGCGGGTGATCGCCCCCGGCACCCGGATGGCGAGGCCCGGACCCGGGAACGGGTGGCGGCCGACCAGGTGTTCCGGCAGGCCAAGCTCGCGGCCCAGCGCCCGCACCTCGTCCTTGAACAGCTCGCGCAGCGGCTCGACCAGCTTCAGGTTCATCCGCTCCGGCAGGCCGCCGACGTTGTGGTGCGACTTGATCGTCACCGACGGGCCGCCGGTGAACGACACGCTCTCGATCACGTCAGGGTACAGGGTGCCCTGGGCCAGGAAGCGGGCGTCCTGGATCTTGTTCGCCTCCTCCTGGAACACGTCGATGAACAGCCGGCCGATGGTCTTGCGCTTCAGCTCCGGGTCGGTGACGCCGTCGAGCTCGCCCAGGAACAGGTCGCTGGCGTCGCGGGCGATCAGCGGGATGTTGTAGGCGTCGCGGAACATGGTCACGACTTCCTCGGCCTCGCCGGCGCGCAGCAGGCCGTGGTCGACGAACACGCAGGTCAGCTGGTCGCCGATCGCCTCGTGGATCAGCACCGCCGCCACCGAACTGTCGACCCCGCCGGACAGCCCGCAGATCACCCGGCCGGTGCCGACCTGGGCGCGAATCGCCGCGATCGCCTGGTCCTTGAAGGCCGCCATGGTCCAATCGCCGGACAGGCCCGCCACTTTGTGGGTGAAATTACGCAGCAGGGCGGCGCCGCGCGGGGTGTGCATCACCTCGGGGTGGAACTGCACGCCGTAGAACCGGCGGTCGTCGTCGGCGATCGCCGCGAACGGCGCGTTGCCGCTGGTGCCGACCACGCGGAACCCGGGCGGCAGCGCCATCACCCGGTCGCCGTGGTTCATCCACACCGGCTCGATGGTGCCGGGGGCGAACAGGCCCTCGAACAGCCCGCAGTCGTCGGTGACGGTCAGCTCGGCGCGGCCGAACTCCTGGTCGTCGGAGGGATCGACGCGGCCGCCGAGCTGGTGGCACATCAGCTGCTCGCCGTAGCAGATGCCGAGCACCGGCACGCCGAGTTCGAACACCAGCATCGGCGCCTGCGGCGAGCCCTCGCCGAACACCGAGGCCGGGCCGCCGGACAGGATCAGCGCCTTGGCGCCGAAATCGGCGATCCGCTGCGGGTCGACGGTACAAGGGAAGATCTCGCAGTAGACCCCGTTCTCGCGCACCCGGCGGGCGATCAACTGGGTGAGCTGGCTGCCGAAATCCAGGATCAGGACACGGTCGGTCATGGGGGCTTCACCGGGCGGTTCCGAGAAGCGCCGGACGCTACCTCAAGGGGGGGGCAGCGGCAAGCGCCAAGCTGCCGGAAACCGCGGCGGACCGCGCTATGCAGCCGGTGCGTCGAGTCGCTGCACCAGGCGATCCATGTCCGGCCAGAAATACGGTACCTGGTCGGCCGGCGAGCCGACCACGACCGAGGGAATCGGCTCGCCCGCGGCGCCGCCGATATGGTCGTAGAAACGGCGGCCGTGGCGATTCTCGGCAAGCGTCAGCAGGGCCAGCGACTCGAAGCCGTGGGAGATCAGCCGGCGGGTGACGTCGGCCAGCAGCGCCCGGCCGACGCCGAGCCCCTGGAAGCTGGGATCGACGTAGAGCGCATAGATCTCCGCCACCGGCCCCTCGCGGTCCACCGCCTCGGCGACCGTACGGCGCCCCGGGCCGCCGTGGCAGAACCCGACGGCACGGCCGTGGGCCTCGGCGACCGCCAGCGCCTCCGGCACCTTGAGGCTGCCGACCACCCGGGTCCAGCGCACCGCCGCCCGCATCTCGTCCAGGTCCAGCAGGGTGTCGTCCGGCAGCACCCCGACATAGGCGTCCCGCCAGGTGTCGATCTGGACGCGTGCGAGCCCGAGGGCATCCCCAGGCTCAACCGGCCGGATGAGCACATCGTGTTCGGCCATCGAGGTCTCCCGGCGGCCGCCGGGATGCGGCCGTCGCCGCAAGTCTATGCGCCGCCGTCCGCGGCTGTCCACCCGGGGCCCCGCCCGGCATCTTGACCAGTCTCCTGCCCGGTCTCCTGCCCAGGAACTTCCCCAGGGGATTCCCCGGGTCCGCGATCCTCACCCACGCCGAAGCCGCGCTCCAGGATAGCGACGAAGAAGCCGTCGGTCCCGTGGCGATGCGGGCTGAGCCGGAGGTAGCGGCCATCGGCCGGGCATGCCGGGCCTCCGTTCGCGCCGATCGTCTCCGCCCAGACCGCGGCCACCGGCAGGGCCCGGAACGCCGTGGTCTCGGCCAGGAAGCCGTCGACGATCGCCTCGTTCTCGTCGGTCAGCACCGAGCAGGTCACGTAGACCAGCCGGCCGCCCGGCTTCACCATGGCGGCGGCGCGCTCAAGGATCATCCGCTGGCTGGCGGTGATCTCGGCGAGGGCCTCGGCGTCGTAGCGCCATTTGGCGTCCGGATTGCGCCGCCAGGTGCCGGTGCCGGTGCAGGGGGCGTCGACCAGCACCCGGTCGGCCTTGCCGGCCATGCGCTTGAGCGCCTTGTCGCCGTCGACCAGCGGCCGCCGCTCGGCGTTGTTCACGCCGGACCGGCGCAGCCGCACCGCCGCCCGATCGAGCCGCGCCTTCGAGACGTCGTAGAGGATCAGCCGGCCCTTGTTGGCCATGTCGGCCGCCAGTGCCAGCGCCTTGCCGCCCGCCCCGGCGCAGTAGTCGATGACGAGTTGCCCCGGCCGGGCGCCGACCAGCAGCGCGGCGAGTTGAGAGCCCTCGTCCTGGACCTCGATGCGGCCGTCGCGGAACGCCGGCATCCGGTCGACGGGCCGGCGCCGGTCGAGCCGCAGCCCGAGCGGCGACAGCGGCGTCGGCTTGGCCGGCACACTGGCGATCGCCAGCTCGGCGATCACCGCCTCGCGGTCGGCACCGGCGATCGGATTGACCCGCAGGTCGAAGCTGGCCTCGGCGCCCAGCGCCCGGACCGCGGTCTCCACCTCGGCCCCGAACACCGCCTCCATGCGGGGCCATGCCCAATTCGGGCACTCGGCCCGGACCGCGGGCGGCATCTCGGGATCCTCGAGGGCGTGGCCGACCACCCGGCGCAGGGCGTCGCCCTCCTCGCGGGTCAGGGCCGCCGGCGCGTATCCGGAGCCGTCGAACATCTCCGCGATCTCGCCGACGCCGATCCCGTCGGTCAGCGCGACATCCGCCAGCACCCGGCCGCGCGGCCCTCGCTGCAACCCCTTGCCGGCCTTCTTGATCCACCAGTCCAGCCGCGCCCGTCGACGCATGATGCCCCAGACCCGCTGGGCGATCGCGCCACGGTCGCTGCTGCCGATGTAGCGCCGGTCCTTGAGATACCGGTCGAGCACCCGGTCGGCCGGTCGATCGGTTGCCGCGACCGCCTCCAGCACCTCGATCACCGCCGCCAGGCGGGCACCATCTTTCATTATAAATCAATCTCTTATGATAAATATTTAATGTCACATATTGGGACGGTAGTTGGGCGCCTCGCGGGTGATCGTGACGTCGTGCACATGGCTCTCGCGCAGGCCGGCGCTGGAGATCCGCAGGAACTTGGCATTGCCCTGCAGATCGGCGATCGAGGCGCTGCCGGTATAGCCCATGGCGGCCCGCAGCCCACCGACCAACTGATGCACGACCGTACTGGCGGATCCCTTGTAAGGTACTTGTCCTTCAATGCCTTCCGGGACCAGCTTCAGGTTGTCCCGCACCTCCTCCTGGAAGTAACGGTCGGCCGAGCCGCGCGCCATGGCCCCGAGCGAGCCCATGCCGCGATAGGATTTGTAGGACCGGCCCTGGTACAGGTACACGTCGCCTGGGCTCTCGTCGGTGCCGGCCAGCAGCGACCCGATCATCGCGCAGTTGGCGCCGGCGGCGATCGCCTTGGCGAGGTCGCCGGAATACTTGATGCCGCCGTCGGCGATGCAGGGCACGCCGGCCTCGCGGCATACCCTGCCGGCATCGACGATGGCGGTCAGTTGCGGAACCCCAACGCCGGCCACCATGCGCGTCGTGCAGATCGAGCCTGGCCCGATGCCGATCTTCACCGCATCGGCACCGGCGTCGATCAACGCCCGGGCGCCGTCGGCGGTGGCGATGTTACCGGCCATGATCTGGGTGTAGTTGGCCATCTTGCGGATTTCGGCGACGGCGCCGAGCACGCCCTCGGAATGGCCGTGCGCGGTGTCGACCACGATGATGTCGACCTCGGCGTCGATCAGCGCCTCGGCCCGCATGATGCCGTCGCGCCCGACCCCGGTCGCCGCCGCCACCCGCAACCGTCCCTTCTCGTCCTTGGCGGCGTTCGGGTGGGTCTGCGCCTTCTCCATGTCCTTGACGGTGATCAGGCCGACGCAGCGCCGGTCGTCGTCGACCACCAGCAGCTTCTCGATGCGATGCTTGTGCAGCAGGTCGCGGGCCTCCTCCGGCGAGACGTCCTCGCGCACGGTCACCACCCGCCTGGTCATCAGGTCGCGGACCAGCTGGCCGCGGTCCTTGGCGAAGCGCACGTCGCGGTGGGTCAGGATGCCGGCCAGCTTGCCGTCGCGGCGGCGGACCACCGGCAGGCCGTTGATGCGATGACGCTGCATCAGGTCGAGCGCCTCGGCCAGGGTCGCCTCGGGGTGAACGGTAAGCGGGTTGATCACCATGCCCGCCTCGAACTTCTTGACCGCGCGGACCTCGCCGGCCTGGTGTTCGACGCTGAGGTTCTTGTGAACGACGCCGATGCCCCCCGCCTGCGCCATGGCGATCGCCAGCCGGCTCTCGGTCACGGTGTCCATGGCCGCCGAGATCAGCGGGATGCCGAGCTCGATGCTTCGGGTGACCTTGGTACGGGTATCGACCTGGGCGGGGAGGACGCTCGAGCGTGCGGGCTCAAGAAGGACGTCGTCGAATGTGAGCGCGTCGCGGATGTCCATGGTGCCTCCGAATGCCGGTGGCGGCGCACTATACACCGCGGCCTTCGGAAGCCAAGCGACCATTCGATGACCGGCCATGCGCTGAGCGCATGGCGCGGAAGTCCGCGGTTCAGCGCTGTTCCGGCTCGCCCCGGAAGCCGGTCGCGACCACATAGGTCTCGGCCGACTCGGCCCGGCTTGCCGGCGGCTTGGCATGGCGTACCGTCCGGAATGCCCGCTTCATCCGGGCCAGCAACTCGCCCTCGGTGCCGCCCTGGAACACCTTGGCGATGAAGATGCCGTCGGGCGCCAGGACATCGATCGCGAAGTCCAGCGCCGCCTCGCACAGCCCGACGATCCGCAGGTGGTCGGTCTTCGCATGCCCGGTGGTGGGGGCCGCCATGTCCGACAGCACCACGTCGACCGGGCCACCGAGTTCGGCCTTGAGCCGGGCCGGCGCGTCCACGGCCATGAAGTCCGCCTCGATCAGCAGCGCGCCTGCGATCGGCTCGACCGGTAGGATGTCGAGCCCGACCACCTGGCCGCGGTCCGGCGCGTTGACCCGGGCGACGGCGACCTGGGTCCAGCCGCCGGGCGCGGCCCCGAGGTCGACCACCCGCTGACCCGGCTTCAGCATCTTGAAGCGCTCGTCAAGCTGCAGCAGCTTGAAGGCGGCGCGCGAGCGGTAGCCGAGGCGCTTCGACTCCGCGACGTAGGGATCGTTGAGCTGGCGTTCCAGCCAGCGCTGCGACGACGACGTGCGGCCGCGGGCGGTCTTGACCCGCACCGTCACCTGCCGCGAGCCGCCGATCCCGCCTTCCTTGCGGCCGCCGGTCCCCAGCCCCGTGGCGGTTCGACCGCGTGCTCCCGGACGCCGGCCGCCGCCGCGCGCGCCTGTCATGGCAGACTCTCCCTACTTAGCCCTGCTGCGCCAGCAGCCCGAACAGGATGCCTTCTCTCACACCCCTGTCGGCGACACGCAAGCGCGGAACCGGCCAGACCCGGCAAATCGCCTCCAGGATCGCGCAGCCGGCAACCACCAGGTCGGCCCGGTCGCGGCCGATGCAGGGGTGTGCCGCGCGCCCCTCGAAGTCCATCCCGGCCAGGCGTCGGCCGATACCCAGGGTGTCCGGGACGTCCAGGTACAGCCCGTCGACCCGGTCGCGATTGTAGCGCGGCAGGTCGAGCCGCACCCCGGCCAGCGTGGTCACCGTCCCGGACGTGCCGATCATCTGCACCACGCCGCCGGCGACCGCGTCGGCAATGCCGTGCCGCGCCTCGAACGCGAGCAGCCGCACGGCGACCTCCTCCACCATGCCCTCGTAGTCCGCGGCGGTGAAGCGGTCGCCGCCGTAGTGCTCGGCCAGCGTCACCACCCCGATCGGCATCGAGACGGCGGCGACCGCGCGGCCGCCCTCGGGCCCGGTCCATTGCCAGGCGATCTCGGTCGAGCCACCGCCGATATCGAAGACCAGGGCGCCGGGAACCGCCGGATCGAGCAGCGGCCGGCAGCCGGCCAGGGCCAGGGCCGCCTCCTCCTCGGCGGTGATCACCTGCAGGGCCAGCCCGGTCTCGGCGGCCACCCGGTCAAGGAAAGCAGCCCCGTTGCCGGCACTGCGACAGGCCTGGGTCGCCACCGCCCGGAACCGCGTGACCTGCCGGCGCCGCATCTTGGCGGCACAGACTGTCAGCGCATCGAGCGTCCGCTCGATCGCGTCGTCCGCCAACTGTCCGGACCGGCCCAGTCCCTGGCCCAGTCGGACGATGCGCGAGAACGCGTCGATGACGCGAAACCCCACGCCGTCCGGCCGCGCCACCAGCAGTCGACAATTGTTGGTACCAAGGTCGAGCGCCGCCAGCACTTCGTCGGACGCACGACCAAACCTCCCAGCTCCAGTAGCGCGCGGCCGATTTCCGACCGCGGCGCCCGGCGCCGCCTCCCCGTCCCTTGGTGTCGCTCCCTCGCCGCAGCCGTTGACCGACCGTCGCGTTAGTCGCCGGGACGGGTCGGTGCGGCGGCTCTCCAGCCCCCTCGCCATCCCGTTCCTCGCTGTTCTCCAGGTCCTCTCGGACTTGTATCGACTTCAGTGTAGACGGCGTACCAGCCCCCGGCCATCCCCTACGCGCGCCCGGTCGATGGCCGGCCGCCGGCAAACGAACTTGATCTTAGGGGTTTGCATCCCAACTCACCGATGTGATAAGCACACGACCCGTTCCGCGATGCGGCGCGGCCTGCTGGGGGATCGTCTAGCGGTAGGACAGCGGACTCTGACTCCGCCAGCCCAGGTTCGAATCCTGGTCCCCCAGCCAAGCTTCTCCATTATCTGACATCACCCGATCCGCCGCCGAACCCTTCGGTCCTTCCGTGACCGCTCCGTTGCTCTATGGCAGACCACGGTCGGGGCGGCGTGAAATTGCAGGTCCGGCTCGGGGCCGGGCGCGGACCATCAGTCTGCGACAGTGCCCCGATTGTGTTTGTCGCGAACCGAACTGCGTGGAACTCTCGGCGCAGGGGCAGTCACCGGGCGACGAACCACGCATGGGATACGACTTCGATCTCGGACCTTGGACGCGTCCCGTCACCACCGCCTCGCCCGAGGCGCAGACCTGGTTCGACCGTGGGCTCAATTGGACGTTCGCCTACAATCACGAGGAGGCGGTCGCCTGCTTCCGGCGGGCGCTCGGGCATGACCCCGACTGCGCGATGGCGTGGTGGGGCATCGCCTATGCCGGCGGGCCGTTCTACAACCGAGCCTGGATCCGGTTCTCCGATGCCGAGATCGAGGCGGTGCTGCCGGCCTGTCACGCCGCCGCCGAAGCGGCGACGGCCCGGGCGGCAACCGCGACCGCGGCCGAGCGGGCGCTGATCGCCGCCATTCCGCTGCGCTACCAGAACCCGGCCGAACGCGACCGGGAGACACTCGACCGCTGGCACCGGGCGTTCACCGACGCGATGCGCGACGCGCACCGCGCGCACCCGGCAGACCTGGACATCACCGCGCTGTTCGCCGAGGCCGCGGTCACCTGCACTCCCCGCCAGCTCTTCGACCTCAGGACCGGACGCCCCAACCCGCAAAGCCTGACCGAGGAGGTGGTCCCGATGCTGGACGATGCCATCGCCGCCGGCCGGCGCGACGGTATCGTCCATCCGGGCGTCCTGCATATGCACATCCACGCGCTGGAGATGTCGCCCTATCCGGAACGCGCGCTGCGCTCCGCCGATGCGCTGCGCGGATGGGCACCGGACGCCGGACACCTGGAACACATGCCGGCCCACATCTACGTCCTCTGCGGCGACTATGCCGAAGCGGTCGAGCAGAGCCGGCGGGCGGTGGCCGCGGACGACCGCTACCTGGCGGTCGGCGGCGACGACAATTTCTACACCACCGCGCGGTGCCACGACCTGCACCTCTACGTCTACTCGGCCATGCTGCTGGGGCAGTATCGCACGGCCCTGAACGCCGCCGACCGGATCCGGGTGATCGCCACACCCGAGCTCCTGGCCGCCAGCGCCCCGTTCATGGCCTCGATCCTCGATGGGTATTCCGGCATGCGCAGCCACGTCCAGGTCCGCTTCGGCAAGTGGCGGGAACTGACACTGGAGGCGCCGCCGGCCGATCCGGAGCTGGCACCGATCCGCACCGCCATGTTCCACTACGCCCGGGGCGTGGCCCATGCCGCACTGGGCGAGATCGCCGAGGCCGAGGCCGCCGAGACGGCGTTCCACGCCGCCCGGGACGCCTTCCCGGCGGACGCCATCTTCCTGAGCAACACGGTGCGCGACACGCTTGCCGTCGGGGCGGCGATGATGGCGGGCGAGATCGCCTATCGTCGCGGCGAGTACGACCGCGCCTTCGAGGCCCTGCGCGCCGCGGTCGAGCGACACGACACCCTGAACTACACCGAACCCTGGGCCTGGATGCACCCGCCGCGCCACGCACTCGGGGCGCTGCTGGCGGAGCAGGGCCGATACGACGAGGCCGAGGCGGTCTACCGCGCCGACCTCGGCTACGACCCGGCGGTGCCGCGCCCCTGCCGGCACCCCGACAATGTCTGGGCCTTGCACGGGTTGCTCGAATGCGTTGTCCGGCGCGGCGGCGAGGCCGAAGTGCTGGGCCAGCGCCTGGCGCTGGCCCAGGCCCGGACCGACATCCCGGTCACCTCCGCGTGCTGTTGTCGGGGCAAACCGCCGGCGGCGGGCTGATGGCTTAAGGCCGCTCCGTTCCGACTTCGACGTTGTGACAGGCCCCCTCCAGGCCGTATAGGATTTGTCGAAACAGTGCCGGTGCAGCCACCATGCGCCGCCGGTAAACCGTCTCGCGCCGCCTGAAGGAAACGCTCCGTGAAAAACTCAAAGACCGTCCTTATCGACCGCCACCCGGGCCGATCGACCCAGACCATCGGACTGGCGCGCGAGCTCGGCACCGATCCGGAGCTGATTCACGAGCCGTCGGTCGGCGTCGTCGGCACCAAGGGCGACAGCCAGTGCTATCTCGGCGTCGCCGCCAAGGTGGAAGCGATCCACGCCCGCCTCAGGAGCCGTATCGGCCAGGGCAAGGATGACCTCAAGCTGCGCCTCGTCCAGCCCGAGTACACAATCGCGACATCCGACGGCATCCGCAACGGCACCCGCGAGATGCGCTACTCGCTGATCGGCCGCGAGGTGACCAACGACGCGCTGTGCGAGCACCTGGAAGCGACCGGCCTCGCCGGCACCATCGCGGTCGTGGCCTGCGACAAGCCGCCGGTCGGCACCCTGGCCGCTCTGCTCGAGCACAATCAGCCGGCGATCATCATGTCGGACGGCCCGATCCATCCCGGCGAGGACCCGAAGACCGGAGAGGCCCTGGACATCGTCAGCGCCTATCAGGTCGCCGGGCATCCGGACCCCGAGTTCCGTCACCACATCGCCTGCCATGCCTGCCCCGGCTTCGGAAGCTGCGGCGGCATGTTCACCTACAACACCATGCAGACCTTCATCGGCGTGGTCGGCATGCAGCCGCTGCAGATGGTGGCGCCGGCCTCGGACGATCCGCGCCGGCTGAACGAGTTCCCGGCCGAGCTGGTCGAGCACCTGGCGGCGATGATCGACGCGGATCTCAAGCCGCGCGACATCGTCGTCCGCGACTCGCTGCGCAACGCGATGATCGTGGCGATGGCGATCGGCGGCTCGACCAACGTCACCCTGCACGCACCCGAGATCGCCCGCGCCGCCGGCTACCCCGATTTCTGGAAGGAGATCATGACGCCGGAGGAGTTCAACCACCTCTCGCAGCATGTCGTCCCGGTTCTCACGGACGCCCGGCCCTACGGCAAGTACTCGATGGTCGACATCGATGCGGTCGGAGGCGTGCAGGTGATCGTGCGCGAGCTGCTGGACGCCGGCCTGCTCAATGGCGACGTCATGACCTGCACCGGCGAGACCCTGGCTGCCCAGGTCGCGCGCCTCGAAGCCAAGCCGGTCGACGGCAAGGTGGTCTACCCGGTCGAGAAGCCCTACAAGCCGACCGGGGGCCTGCGCGTGCTCGGCGGCAACCTGTCGCCGGATTTCTCTGCGATCCTGAAGCTCGCGGGCGTCGAGGGCGGCCTGGAAAACAACATGTTTCTCGGCAAGGCGCGCGTGTTCGAGGGCGAGAAGGATCTGCTGACGGCGCTCGACCAGGCGCCGGACGGCTTCCAGAACCACGACATGATCATCGTGCGCTACGAGGGACCGAGCGGCGCGCCGGGCATGCCGGAGATGCTCGACCCGACCTCGCGTATCACGACGCTGTGCCGCGAGCGGGGCATCGTGGTCGGCCTGATGACGGACGCGCGCTTCTCCGGCGGATCGGTGGGCCTCGTCATCGGCCATGTCGGTCCCGAGGCGGCCCTCGGCGGCCCGATCGCCTTCATCGAGGACGGCGACGAGATCGTCGTCGACCTCAACACCAACGAGCTGACCTGCACCGCCCTCAACGATCCGGCGGCCCTGGCGAAGCGCAAGGCGGCCTGGGCGAAGACGGTGGCCGACAACGGCGGCATCCATCCGAACTGCGGTATCGCCGATACGCGCCTGCTGCATCGGGCCCGCCACACGGCGGTTCCGGCGACCCGCGGCGGCGGCCTGCATCCCAACCGCGAGGTCTGGGTTCGCGAGCAGCGCACGGCCGACCGCTCGGGCTTCTCGCCGAAGAACAAGTACCGCCCCCAGACGAACAAGACGTTCTGAGGCCCGGGCGGCACTGTCGCATCGACCAGGAAGCCGGCCGAAACGCTCGGCCGCTTCGGTCGTGTGACAGTGCCTCCGCTGCCACTCCATCCCCGGTAACGCCCCAATCCGGCACCTGAGTCGTTTCAGTCCTGCTGCACACAAGGTGTGACCGACTTGCCATCTTGGTTGCCGCCCGAAGCCCGACGCCGGACTTCAGCGGATGACGGCATCCGGGAATCCGTGGCGCGCATGCCGCCGAGCCGCCTCACAATCGGATGATGCGATGAACAGTTCAGCGCCGATCAAGACGTCCAAGCCGGAAGCGCTGGCGCGGCGCTATGGCCCCGACGCGCTGCCGGCCGCCGGCCCCTGGAACGCGCATATCGAACTGCTGCTGTCGCACCGGTCGGTGCGCGGCTACCGGCACGAGGCACTCCCCGAGGGCACGCTGGAGACCCTGGTGGCGGCTGCCCAGTCCGCCGCCACCAGTTCCAACCTGCAGGCCTGGTCGGTGGTCGCCGTGACCGATCCGGCGGCGAAGGCCGCGCTGGCGAAGGTCGCCGGCAACCAGAAGCACATCGAGCAGTGCCCGCTGTTCCTGGTCTGGCTGGCCGACATTTCCCGCAACCAGCGGATGGCCACCGAGGAAAACGCCGACCTGATCGCGACCGCGTATATGGAGACCTTCCTGGTGGCCGCGATCGACGCCGCCCTGGCCGCCCAGAATGCGACGGTGGCGGCGGAATCGCTCGGCCTGTCGACCGTCTATATCGGCGCGTTGCGCAACGATCCGCTGAAGGTCCGGGAGGTGCTCGGCCTGCCCGCCGGGACCATGGGGGTGTTCGGCCTGTGCGTCGGCTATGCAGCACCCGACGCGGCCAACGAGGTGAAACCCCGCCTGCCCCAGGCGGCCGTGCTGTTCCGGGAGCAGTACGGCAATCCCGACGAGCCCGCCTTGCGGGCCGGATACGACGCCAGGCTGGGCGAATTCTCGCGCCGGAACGAGATGGCCCAGGTCACCTGGACCAAGCGGGTGATCAGCCGGCTTGGCACGATCGCGGCGATGAAGGGCCGCGACAAGCTCGTCGAGATCGTGAAGGCGATGGGCTTCCCGCTGCGGTAACGGGGCTGCGGCAACAGGAATCGACCAGCATGCAGCGCTTGACCGGGATCCGCGCCGTCGTCGAGGGCTATGACGGAATCATCCTCGACGCCTGGGGCACCCTGCACGAAGGCGGCGATGTGCTGCCGGCGGCGCTGGATACGGTCCGCCGTCTGCACGCGGCCGGCAAGCGGCTGGCGGTGGTCTCCAACACCCCGCAGATCGGGCCGGTGCTGGCCCGCCGGCTGGGCGGACAGGGCCTGCCGGCCGGCCTCTACGACTTCGCGTTCACCGCCGGCGACCTCGCGCATGCGGACCTGGCGGCGGCGGCCGGGCCCTGGTTCGACGGCATCGGCCGCCGCGCCTATCACCTGGCGCCGGAGCGGTTCCCGGACCTGTTGCCCGGCACCCCCTTCACGCGGGTCGAGCGGATCGAGGATGCCGACCTGCTGGTCAACGGCGGACCGGACCGCGACGACCTGACGACCGCCGCCTTCGAGACGCTGTTCCGGACCGCCATCTCCCGCGGCATCCCGATGCTCTGCGCCAACCCCGACCGGGCGATCCTCGACCGCGGCATCCGCAAGATCTGCGCGGGAGAACTCGCGGCCAGCTACGAGGCCCTCGGCGGAAGCGTCCGCTATTACGGCAAGCCGTTTCCGGAGGTGTTCCTGCGCGCCGTCGAGCGGCTCGGCACGGCCCCGGCCCGAACGTTGGTGGTCGGCGACGGCCTGACGACCGACATCGCCGGCGCCGGCGCCGCCGGGCTGGACAGCCTGCTGGTCGCCGCGGGGTTGCACGCCGAAGCGCTGCTGACCGGCGACGGCGCCCTGGTGGCCGACCTGGACGGTGCCGCCGGCGCAATCGCCCCACGCGCCCGGCCGCGCTACGCCCTGCCCCGGCTCACCTGGTAGGCAATCCGGCACCGGACCGTCACCAGCGGTCCTTTCGGTAACCCCGCCCCTCGGAATCGTCGACCTGATCCGGCCACGCCCGGGCCAGGCCGCGCAGGGCGTCGGCCATCGCGGCGGCCTGCGGATGCCGGCCCGTCACCGCCGGATGACCGAGCAGCATGAGCGCCCGGTCGGCAAGCCGGTACGCCATCGCGATCAGGCAGTAGCGCGTCACCTGCCGCCAGTCGGGCTCCCGGTCGAGCAGGTCAGGGATGCGTCGCATATACAGGGCGTGGCACCAGCCGATCTCCAGCCGGCTGGGAACCTCGGCCCTGGGGGCGCCCAGGCGGCGGCGATTGCGACGCAGCAATACCGTCTCGAAGCCGCGCTCCACCAGGAACCGGTCGACGTCGCCGAACAGCGGCTGGCCGCGGTAGATCGCCCGGAACTCGGCCTCCACCTGGACCGACAGAACATGGTCGCGCAGCAAGGCATCGGCGCCGCGCAGCACCTCCAGTTCGGTGCCCTGGGTGTCGAGCTTCAAATGTGCCGGCGGCGGCAGGCCAAGCGGCTCCAGCACCGCCGCCAGCGGCATGGTGCGAACCGCCCGGGTCCTCACCACTTCCATGTCATCCGCCATGCCGCAGGCCGCCGCGACCGCGGGGTCCGGTTCCAGCAACGAGGAAAGGCCCGGCTGGCGCGTCACATTGAGCCGACGGGCCTCGGCGGATTCGCCGACCGCGGCGGTCACCGGCCGCAGATCGTGCCAGCCGGCGACGTCGGCAAACGCCGCCGAGATCGCCCCGGTCGCCTCCACGTCGGCGTCGATCGCGACCACCGTGCCGACCGCCGGGAGCAGCGGGGCATCGCCGAGCGGCAGGCCACGCGCCCCGATGTCGACCGCGACCAGACCGGCACCCCGCAGCGCATCGCGCAGCGTTCCCGCCGGACCGGCGACCGACGCCGCCAGGGCCCCGTCGGCCAGCGGCCGCAGGCGTGGGGCATGGCGTTGCACGGTCTGCCAAGCCGCCCGACGCCAAGCTGCCGGCCTACCGTTCCAGGACGTGATTGCCGCCTCGGTATCCAGGCTCGCCAGCCTGGCGACGGCAACCGACGTCGGCAGCTCGGCCGTGTCACCCGCACGGTCCGCCAGACGGCACCAGGCGCGATGGGCCGCCCCGGTTCCGGGCAGCCGATCGGCGGCGTCCCAAAGGGCTGCAACAACCGCCGGATCCCCGGCGGCGCTCCCGGTCAGTGCGTCGATCACCCGGGTCACGCCGCCCCATGCTGTCGCGCCGCGCAGGCCGGCGGTGGCGATCCGTGTATCGAGATCCGCGCCGGTAACGCCGAGCGCCCTCAGCCATCGATACGCCGGGCCGGCTTCCTCCCATCTGCCCAGCGCATCGAGGTCGTCGGCCATCCGGGAGACCGCCTTCCAGGCCCGCGGGTCGAGCGCGGACTCGGCCCGGAACAGCCGGACCGCCCGCCCCAGGTCGCCGCTTCTCCGCGCCGCCAGAGCGCTCGAATGCAGCACGAACCCAGCGCCCGGCGCGATCCGCCCGGCACGGCGCAGCCACGGCCGTGCGCCCTCGAAGCGACCGCCGAGATACAGCGCCTCGGCATGCCGGACGATCGCGGCGACGTTGCCGGGATCGGTCAGGATCAGCCGCTGCATATCGTCGGTCGATGCGGCCGGCTGGTCTGGCATCGGGCTTCCCGGGCTCGGTCCGCGTGCCGTCGGTCGGCATTCCGGCGGTGCGGCCTATTTGGCGATCTTGATATAGGGCCGCCAGTCCTGCCGCGACGTCGACCCCGACGGGACGAACATGTCCTGCCGGAACTTCCGCGGATCCTCGACTTCGATAATGAACGGGCTGTCGACCAGGACCCGATCCATGATTTTCCGCGAGTAGCTCTCCTGACCCTGCTTCGCCAGGAAGAATTTCGGAGCCCCGTCCATTGTTATGAACAAAATATCATATCCGAAATCCCGGCAAAAATCATTGATACCCTCGATCATACCAAGGGCGGACTTTTCCTGTTCCGGGGTCAGGTTCCGAGCGATTTTTCTTTTTGCGATACTGACAGCCGTATACCAATAATCATCGCCACATAGAAATCCATTATCCTTCACTTTACTCGCGAACGATGTCAGGTCTCTGTAAATATTTTCGTAATCGTGCATTCCATCAATGTATACCCAATCGAAATATTTATCCGGAAACAGGTTTGCCGCATTGTACGAGTAATCCCGAACCAGCTCGACGCGACCGGCCCTCGCCGGCTCATTTGCCCAATTCAGAGTGTTTTCGTAGAATTCTTCCATCGTCGATTTCTTCATATGTAGAAGATACCTATCGTCGTCGTAAATCCCCCAAGGGTCGACAAGCACCAATTTCGTCGGGTTTATTCTTTCAAACATAACCCGGGCATTTTTCCCAGCCTTGACGCCGATCTCCGCACCAACAGAATGCTTTGGGAAATAGTTGTAGACTTGCTCCACATCAAACGAAACGATAAACATCCCCACCTCCCGTATTGTCGCGGACGCCTGGATCGCCCTGCAGGCGAACAACACCGACGTGCGATCACATGGTCCGTGACAGCCAGCGAATTCCAGCAGTTTCGACACCGACAAGGCAAGGCAATGCCGCCCACCGGACATTCGGCGTTGCCGCCGGGACCGCCGGCATCTCGGATCCCGGTGGCCCGCACCGGCCGGTCAGGCCGCCACGAAGTTCATCTGCAGCATCAACCGGTGCCCGGACTGCACGAACCCGCCACGATGCACGCCGTTGTTGTCGAAGCAGATGACGTCACCGTCCTGCGACACCACCGGCCATTCGCGGCTCAACAGGTCGGCGCTGACGGGATCCGAGCCGTCGACGAATTCGCCGAACAAGGTGTGCTGGCGGAATTCGTCCGGCAACGCCAGGAACTCCTCGGCCGGCAGCTTGAGCCCGTCATTGGTCTTGCGGACCATGAACTCGAACAGCGACGGCAGCAGGTGCGATCCGAGGCAATAGTGGAAAGGCCCGGTCGTCGTTTCCACGTCGGTCAAGTAGATCAGTATCTTCACAGTTGGCCATATCGACGAGTCGATATGCATGTAGCTCGTCTTGTTCGCCGGAAGCCCGTCCCGCCCGATCTCGCCGTAGTGGCTGCGCGCGGTGATGTCGTCATTCTTCTGCAGGGCCAGCGTGCTCACCTGCAACCGCGCCCCGACATAGGCCTCGAACATCGCGAGCACGCCCGATTGCCCGACCCACCCGGCGAGCCCCTCGAAGACGCCCGGGAACCGCTTGCGTTCGATCTGGCGGTTCAGGTCACGGAACTTCCTCGCCGACGGCTCCTTCTCCTCGATCGCCGCTGCCAGTTCCGCGATCAGCGGCTTGAGGTCGGCCCGGACCTGCGCCTTGACCGTGTCGGGAAGCCGATACGCGGCGATGCCCCGCCGGGCAAACCGGGTCAACCGGTCATCGTCGCTCGAGACCGCGGCCTGCTTCGGCGCGTAGCCGGGGGTCGACTGGTAGAAGCCATAGTTCTTCTGCAATGCATCGAGGAACCTGGCAGTCCCGCTCACCCGGGTCTCCGGCGTGATCCGGCCGACGAACTTCGCCATCTTGCGATGCGCCGAATACTCCGGCATCGGCAGGACGAAGCCCGCAACGTGCTCAGAATGGGGCATCCTCTAGGATCCTCTGCAATGAACGCGCTTCGGCACTCAAGCCTACTGCATCTTCGGCGCATCGCTCACGCCGAACACGGGCGGGCCCGACCTTCGGCGGCTCGAACAATCGCCTTCTACCCGGGGTGCCGCTCGTCGAGCGCCCACAGCCGGCCCAGTTCCTCCGCCATGGCCTCGGCCATGAGGCGGTAGCCCTCGCTCTCGCCGGTGCCGCGATCCAGGATGCAATGCGGCCAGTCGGCGTAGAGCGTGTCGCTGCGGTCCCGGAACACGTCGACGAGGCTGGCCGTGGGAATGCCGTCACGCGATCGCATGACCGCCATCTCCGACTCCATCAGCCTGTAGAGGTCGACGACGTCCTCGCCGAGCGGAAGGCTGTAGCTGCGTTCCCGGTCGGTCAGGGTCTTCCCGAGGCCCGGAATCGGCTGCAGGAAATGGGCGCTGCGGATGCCGACCTGCTTGCAGGCCCCGTGCAGAAACCGCTGATAGTCAGTGTAGCGCCTGATGGCGTAGCTCCAGCGGCGATCCCGTCCCAGCCGCGGCATCGAGAATATCCGCACGAGGTAACTGCGGTCGTCGCCCTGGTCGAACGCCGCCTGGATCGCGCGCCGGAGCTTCTGGCTGACGAGGCAGAAGTAGTTGGAGTTGCGGGCCCACCAGTGCCCGAGCGAGGCCTCGAACACCCAGCCGGCAAGCCAGTCTCCGACCATCCGCTCGTAGCCGTTCTCGAGCGCCGGGTTGCTGAGCAGGAACTTGCGGCCGGGCGCCTCCACCAGCATCCCGTCGCGCAGCATGGTCGCCACCTCGTTGAAGCCGTCGAGCGACACCACCGCGTCGACCGCCGAAGCCGTCATGGCGGCAATTCCGATCTGTTGCGGATAGCGCCAGCCGCCGAGCGCGCCGTTGAGCACGACGAAGCGATCACCCTTCGGGGGGACATAGCGCCGGTTGAGGGCGTCCTCCAGGTATCGCGGGCCGTCCCGCATCATCTGCGCGAACTGCGTCGCGACCGAGCCGCCGGTGACGAGCACGTGGAAGTTCTGCGGGTCCCGCTCATAGGGAAACTCGCGATTGAAGAAACCGTAGTTGTTGGGCCGCGACGGGCTGTCCGGATCGGCGGTCGCCTTGTTCACGTAGGCCAGATAGGGATGCGGCGTCAGCGCGGCCGCGAACGACCGCCGGCGAAACCGGCTACCGGTGGCGCCCTTCGTCTCGGTGACCTGGCTGATGTAGCTGTTGGTCTCGCCGCGCAACCGGGCCAGCGGTGCCGCAACCTCGCCGGTTTCGCCGATCAGCCGCGCGAACCCGTACAGTTCCATCAGGATCAAGGGCACGATCAGGCCGAACAGCGCGGCGCCGGCGCCCCCCCACAATGGCCATTCCAGCTGGCCAGCGACCACGAAGCCGAGGGCGGCCCCCAATGGCGCGGCGACAACGGGCGCTATGCCGGCGGCCAGCCAGCGGATGGCGCTCCGTTGCGCCTCGTCCCCTGCGTCCGAAGCCGTGTTCTCAGGCGACCGCTCGGCCGCGCCGACCGTCCCGTCGCCACCCCCACCGGCCTGCGCCGGCACTGCACCATCCTGGACATCCGCCAGCAGGGCGCCGACCACCTCCGAGCGGGGATCGATCACACTCGCCCGGCGCAGCAGCTGCAGACCGGCCTCGCGCCTGCCGTCCCGGCGATAGATCTTGTAGATGAAACGATAAGCGGACGACGCCGGGGCGATGCATATCTGCCGCCGGTAGAGCTCCTCGGCCAATGACAGGTCGCCGAGATCGTGAACCGCCCAGGCGACCTGCTGCAGGACCGTCGGGTCCGCGACCACGGCGCCCATGTTGTCCCGGACCGCGGCGACGACGCCGGAACGGTCCCGGCGGCCCGAGAGTTCTTGGACGCGCTCGCCCAGCGCTTTCGCCGCCGCCCCGCTGTCGACACGGCTGGCGGTCACGCCCGCCCTTCCTGTTTCCTCGGCATCGGCCAATCCCTGCACCGCGCCGTCACGGCGCCAGCAGGACTTGGATGATCTCGCGCTCGCCGGTCTCGAAGATGGCGCCGCGGTGGATGCCGTTGTTGTCGAACAGCATCATGTCGCCGGGCTCGCCGGCCAGCACCCGCTCCTCGCCCAGCAGACGCTCGAGATCCGCGTCCCCGGGCATCAGGTCGTTGCCGAAATTCGCCTTCTTCTGCAGGAACGCCGGCAGACGGGCGAACTTTCGACGGTCCTTCGTCTTGCAGGAATCGTAGTTGCTCTTGTCAGTGGCCTTGCGCAGGCACAGCTCGAACGGCGTGGCGCCGATCCGGTTGCTGCCGGGAATGAAGCGGAACGCCCCCATCTCGGCGGTCACACGCGACCGGTAGATGATGACCTTCATCACGCCGAGACTGGAATCGATGTGCAGGTAGTAGCCCGGCGACAGCGGCAGGTCGCCGACCGTGCTGTTGCCGACGATGCTGCTGTCCTCTGCCGAATTGATCTGCAGGTTGGCGAGCTTGATGCCCATCGGCAGGCCCTGATAGGCCGATGCCATGGCCAGGATGCCGTGGTCGTCGAACACCCGCGTCAGGAAGTCCACGAAATCCGTGCGGTTGTTCTTGGCGTGGTAGAGCGACCCGGACGAGGCCTCAACGCCGCGATTGCGCGGCGACAGCGCCTCGCGTCGACGGCGGACCTCGACCGCGGTCGGCTCGGTGAGCGCCGTCAGTTCGGCGCGCTCCGCCTCCGACATCTTCAGCACCAGGATCCCGTCGCGTTCCAGCGTCCGGAACGGCCCAGCGTGAACCTCCGGCACGGTGAGCGGCTGCAGCTGCTCCTTCATCGCGAGATAGCCGTTCCAGATCGGCGCGAACGCGTCGTAGAGCGGCCGCACCACGTCCGCCTCGTCGCCGGCCGCCAGATCGCCGGCCCCCAGATCCTCGGCCAGGCCGTAGCCCGGATGGCCCGCATAGTCGATATCGGGGTATCCGTGTTCCAGGAACGGGAAGGACGATCGGGCAAGCCGGCCCGACATCCGCTCGTTTCCGACACGCCGGGCCAGATCCGCCATGACCGCCGCGGGATCGTCGACCGCAGTCGCCGGCGGCAGCATCCCCTCGAATTGTTTCCGATCCCTCACCGGTTCCGCGGCCGGCGCGCGGCCAGACTCGCCTTGTGCGAGCTCGCGTACTGCCATGGCCAGCCGATACGCGGACTTGTGGTCGCCCGGGTTGGCCAGCACCGCGTCACTCAGCGGCTTCAGGCAGTCCCGGTAGTTCTTCGCCTTGTAGAGAGCGGCCCCGTAGTCCGCGGAGTCCACTGCGGAGTCCCCGAGCCGCACCACGACCAACCTGTATGCCTGGCTCGCTTCCTGCCAGCGATTCGCCCGTGCGAGTTCGCGGGCCCGGGCGATCATCGGTGCCGCGGCGTCGCTGCCGCCGGCATCGAATTCCGCTGTCGTCGCTTCGCTCATTGCCGGGATCATCCCTGTCACTCAAGCGGAGCCTCTACCACAGCGGGTAGAGGTCCTCCTTGCTCCGGTCAGGCTTCTTCTTCCTGAACACCAGCGACATTATCGCAACAAGAAGGCGCTTGAACATCCGTCCCTCCGGTCGACGGCCCGTCGGCTCAATGTTCAGCATAGGCCATCGGTCGCGCCAGGGCAGCCTTCATGCGTCATCCTGCCTCGCTCATCCCGCCGCTGCGTCCAGATCTCCGGTCCGGGCGATCAATCTGTCCGGCCCATCGTAGATGAACGGCCGTCCATCGAGGATACCACGACAGATCACGTCGAGGCCGGGCGACCCGCCGGGACGGAGCGGCTCCAGGCTATCGAACTCGAGCCGGAACCGTCCCTTGTCGCCGACGTCGATCAGTTCCACCGGTATCATTCGCCGGAAGAAGAAGTGGTAGGCGTAGCGCCGGGCGCGCTGCAGTTCGACGCTGGTCAGGCGGTTCTCGAACGGCAATCGGTCCAGCATCTGCCGGTAGAGGGCCGGCGTGACCGCATCGTGCGAGAAGCCCTTGCCGCGGATCCATGCCTCGCCCGCCACGATGGTCGGCAGGCCGCGGGCCGACGACTCGATGCCGGTCTTGGTGCTGTAGATCAGCGTGGCGTTGCTGCGGTCCAGCAGGACGTAGGTGCTCAGGGCGCTCTCGGGCGGAACCACCAGGACATTCTCCGGCAGCGTCGGGAAATGCCGGGCGATCTCGTCGGCCATTCTCTGCCGCGACGGATTGGAGCCGGTGACCTCGGCGGGATGAATGCGGATGACGAGCTGCAGGTCAGGCCGGGTCGCGAAATACGCAATGGTGAAGCGAACCCAGTCGACCATCCCCGGGAAGGCATTGGACTCGTAGTGCAGCTGTGCGTCCCACACGACGCTCGTGAGCAGCGTCACGATCGGCCGCGTGCCATCGACCCCCGACGCCGCCAGCTTCGCGGAGCTGTCGGCCGCGACCTCCTTGTTGAACCAGATCCAGTCGTGCGAGCCGAGCCGACGGCTCTCCAGATAGGCGTCGAGCGCGGCGTTCCGGGCATCGTCGAGCGGCAGCGCCTCCCACAGCTCCGGATCCTCGGTGATCATGGTGTGGTGGTATGAGTCGTCGTGGCTGAAGATCAGCGTCTGCTTCTTGTATGACGGGTTCCAGGTCACGATCCGCACGCCACGCCGGGCCGCTGCCTCGCGGACCAGACCCTGGGGCGTATAGATCCCGTGGTTCACCAGAACGATCTCGATATTCCGGCGCTCGATCATGCGATCCATTCCGAGCACGGTGAGCAGGGCTGCCTGGAAATAGCGCCTCAGGACCGCCTCGCCCTCCGGCTCCGCCTCCAGGTCGCCGCGCGCGAGATATCGCAGGGCTCCAGCCAACGCATGCTCGCCGACCTTGGCGCCGCCAAGCTGGAAATCGGGGATCTCCGAATACGCCACCTTGGTGGCCAGGGCTTCGGCGGTGGCCAGATCCTCGTCGGTCAGAAACGCCGACAGCCGGTTCAGCGGCAGTCCGAGCTGCTCCACGACCGCCGCCCCAACCGGGAAGCAGTCCGGGCAACGCGGCGGTCTCGGCATGGCCAGCAGCGATTGCGGTGGCACCCCGCCGTGCTTGATGGCGATGCAGGCGGGCAGAGCCCCATCGCACAGCGCGAACTCCACGCGGGCACCACGCAGGGTCAATGCGACGGCGAGCATCGTGTCGACCGTCATCATCTGGTGATGGCTGCCGACCGAGGTTGCCACAAGCACCCGGGGCGCAATGCCGGTCGCCGCCTCGCGCGCCGCGGTCCAGGCTTCCGCATCTTCACCCTGCAGTATCGCCGACCACACCCGAACCGCCTCCTTGCCGACAACTCACCACCAGAAAACCGCTATCTCCTGCCGACCACGTATTCCCGCAATGCCTGGAATTCGGCCGGTATGAAAGCCTTGGTCCGTACCATGGCACGATACGCACTGCGGACCGCCAGGGGCAGCATCGCCAGCGCTGTCCCCGCCTTGCGCCCGGGTGGCGCCAGCGCCACGTCCCAGAGCAGCAGGGCCGCGTTGGCGAGTGTCGCCATGCGCATCAGGAAGGGTGCCCGCCCGTCCTCGAACGAGATCGCCAACTGCCGGACGACGGTGTCCTTGGTCGTCAGCGGAGTCGGGATGAGGCCGAACTTGCCGACCTCCGGCGCCTCGATGGACTCACGCAGAATCCCCTTGAAGCGCCGCCACCAGAGCACTTCGTCGACCTGCACGAACTCCCCGATCGACGCCAGTTCGAGCAGGAACAGCCGGTCCCACCACACGGTCGTCCGGATGCGCACCCTGTCGAGCGCGGCACGCCGGTACAGGCCGTATACCTTCGAGCCGGATCCCCGCATCCGGTCGGTCACGAGCCGCATCCGCTGGGCGATACCGCGCCCCGAGGTGTCGAAGCGCGTCAAGTGATCGCCGACCCGTACGCCGTGGTCGTCGATCATTCCGAAATAGGGATAGGACAGCACCGCGTTCGGCCGGCTTTCGAGCGCCGCGACCATGCGCTCCAGCCAGACCCGGTCGTAGAGATCGTGGTCGCTCGCCCAGCAGAAGTAACGCCCACGGGCGAGCGACAGCGCGAAGCGGAAATTGCCGACCGCGCCGATGTTCTTGCCGCGCGGATAAAGGCTGACGCGCGGATCCCGCTCGCTGTGGGCGCGGGCGATCTCCAAAGTCGCGTCGGTCGAGCCGTTGTCGACGACGATCACCTCGAAGTCCCAGTATGTCTGCTTCAGGATGGTCCTGAGGGATTGCACAAGCGTCGTCGCGCCGTTGTAGACAACGAGGCCAATGGTGACGCTCGGTCGGGCGAGGTCCCTCGGGGCGGCAATCGCGCCCATGCGTCCGGTCAGCGACCGCGTCACCGCCGCTCGGGACATTGCGACGCTGGTCAGATAGCGCCCGCCCGCCGGATCGCCAAGGGTCGTGAGACGGAACGACCGCCGCAATGCCGCCGACAGCTCGGCATAGCGTGCCGCCCGTGGGTGTGCTGCGTCGATCGACAGGACCAGAAACGGCACCGTCCATTCCGCAAGACGGTTGGCGAGCATCAGGGCCCGCTGCTCCGGCACCAGGCTGAGGGCCGACTGCGCAATCACCACGGACGGCACATGCGCCTTGGCCTCGGCAACGCGCTTGTCGATCGTGTAGACGAAATCCAGTGAATAGATCGCCTTGCCCGGGGCCGCTTCGACCGCCTCGCCGATCCGGGCACCCGGAAACACAACGCGGACGGCCTGCTCCGCCTCGGCATGGCGATTCTCGACATCGATCAGATAGATCGTCAGGTCGGGGAAGATCGCCTTCAGAAGCAACGCCGCCTGCACCTGCCCTTCGGGAAAGTCGATGCCGCCGAGCAGCTGTCCCAGCAATTTGGTCGAGGCCTCCCCGGTCAGTTGCCGGATCAGGCCGGAAGTTTCCAGCCCGCGGACAATGGCGGCGGCGGCATCGAGAGCCGGCAGGAGAGCCGGCAGCACCAACGCGGCGTTGTCCTGGAACTTCGATGCTACCCGATGGTCGCTGCCGGCGCCGGCAAGCGCCCGATCGGCGGCGTCGACCCAACGCGGCGCCTCGGCCTGGGCGTCGGACAGAACCCCGACCACACCGTCGGCGGCGCCCTTGGCTTCGTCGAACTCGGACAGCAGCAGCTTGGAGACCCGGTCGGCGGACTCGCCGCCGGCCAGCAGCTCTACGCCGTAGCCGAGAAGTTCCCCGAGGTTTTCGAAGCGGCTCCGCTGATGCAGGTCGCTCCGGCCGGTGAAGGCCAGCCTCGATCCGCGGGCCGGATCGCTGCCGTCGACCAGTTCCCCCAGAAGATGCACGAATTCGCCCAGCGTGTCGCAGCGATACATGCCGGCTGCATGCCGGGCTTCCATGCAGGCGGGCTGGCCGTCGGTACGCATCACAATTGCCGGACGGTCGGCCATGACCGCCGGCGCCAGTTCGGCGGCGGCCGATGAGACGACCGCCATCGACCGGTGCAGTCCGACCCGAAGAAAGGCCGCGGTGTTGGAGTCCTGGCTGGAGTCGGGACGCGGCCAGATCACCAGGTTGTCAGGATGCGCGTACTGCACGGGAAACCGGGCCGGCATGGCCGACCGATAGACCACGTTGACGCGGCGCAGAGCCATCTTGTCGGACTGCCGGATACGAGCCGCCAAGGTGGCGGCCCTGGCGAGTTCGTCCTGCGGCGGACAGGCCGGATCCGCCATGTACAGCACGTAGCCGGAGCCGATGAGCGTGGGAAAGTCCCGGTCGAAGAGCATGAGATCGCGCTTGTTCGGAAGCGGTCGGTGCGAAGCCTCGAGTGCTAGATCACCGCGCACGACGATCGAGTTGCCCTGCATCGGCAGGACCCGACCGGCTTCCATCGCGCCGCCCGCAATGCAGCGGATGCTCGGCATCGCCTGGTCGAGGCACCGCTCGAGTGGTGAAGGTCGGGCGGCGGTACCGAGGCCGCAGACCAGATATCCGGCGTCGGTCGCCGCCTGCACATAGGGTTCCGCGAACAACGGATCCGTGTGATCGAGGCAGACCAGCAGCAGGTCCGCCGCCATCTTTCCCGTCCAGGGCCGCAACTCGCGTCCGACCGGGGCGATCCAGGGCCACCGGTCGCAGACAGCGTAGGCGCGGCCGAGCAGACGGGACACGGTCGAAAGCCGCCGATGGTGGATCAGCGCATGATCGTTGATCTCCACCCCAGGGTGCCGGCGCAACCACGCCTTCAGGTCCAGCCGGCCGTCGCCGCGCAGGTTGCTTCGCCTGTCAGTGTCCTGGGAATCCACGACCAGAACGAGTTTGTGCATGCGCTCGTAAAGATTTTCCAACAGCGTCTGGTAGGTGCTGAAGTTGGAACGGTCGCCCAGCACGACGACCATCGAATAGGTCGACCGCCGGTATTTCTTGTCGATGTCGTCGGGACTCAGCCGGGACTGGACTGAAACCAGTCGAGCCCGGATGTGCGAATCGTTCGGCGCCGCATCCAGCCCGGCCCTCAGCACGTCCAACGCTTCCTTGTCCCGCCCGACCAGACACAGCAGCCGGCCCAGATGCCCCAGGTGAAAAGCGTTGTCGGGAACCTTCTCGATTGCCTGCCGATGGGCGGCGATCGCTTGCTTGTATCGGTGCAACCGCTCGTAGGAGACCGCCAGATATCTGAATCCGGTGACCTTGCCGTCGTTGGCGGCCAGTTCCTCCAGGACCTCGATCGCCTTCTCGTCATCCCCCCTGAAGTGATAGGCCGTGCCGAGGTCCAGCAGGGCCGTCAGCGCTTCGTTGCGGATGAGTTCGGCGTACTCCGGTCGACCGCCGCGCATCTTGCGGTAGATGTCGACCTGGATCTCCAGCAACTCCAGCGAGGCCTGGTCCGGAAGGTCCCTCGGTCGGGCCAGCTTGTAGCGCATCCGCGTCCGCCTCCCTACTCGCTCATGCGGGAGACTGGAGCCGGATTTCGTCGTCGACGAAACGCTCCGACATCAGGTGTTGCAGCTGCTTCAGGCGAACGAAGAACCGCGATTGGAAGTCACGCTCGCGCAGCCGGCCCGATCGCAACCATTCAACGATCTCGTGGCCGCCCCGCTCCAGGGACCAGTCCGCCTGGTACCCCGGCAGGTCGGCCGCCGCCTTGGCGAAGGAAACCCGGTACGACCGTGGATCGGGCCCGGCCTCGCCGGTGATCTCCAACCTGACGGCGGGCATGATCCCGACGATCGTCTCGGCGATCTCGCGTATCCGGAAGTTGTTGTCGTCTCGGCCGATGTTGAAGGCCTCGCCGGCCACCGCCGCCGCCGGCGCGGTCGCCGCCGCGACGCAGGCACGGCTCATATCGGCAATATGCACGATCGGACGCCACGGCGTACCGTCGGAGAGTACCCGGATCACACCGGTGGTGAACCCCCAGCCGATCAGGTTCTGCACCACGAGATCGAAGCGCATCCGCGGACTGACGCCGAACGCTGTGGCGTTCCGCATGAACACCGGCTCGAAACCATCGTCCGCGAGCGCCGCCAGTCCAGCCTCGGTATCGACCTTGGAGCGGGCATAGGCCGAAAGTGGATCCATCGTGGCGGTTTCGTTGGCCAGGGCGCCGTGCTCGCCGACACCGCCGTAAATCGAGCACGAAGACGCGAACACGAAGCGGCGAATCCCCGACCGTTTAGCCAGCCTCGCCAGTCGCAGCGATGCTTCGGTATTGATGGCGTGGGTCAGCGTCGGGTCGAGATGCCCGAGCGGGTCGTTGGACAGCGCCGCCAGGTGCACGATCGCGTCGATGCCATCCAGGTCGGCCGACGTAACGTCGCGCACGTCGCGCACGCACTCCCTGTCGGGCCCCGGAAAACCGTCCAGCGGATCGACGCATTCCTTGAAGTAGCCCACGTCCAGTCCGGCCACGGAATGCCCCGCCTCCTTGAACGCCCTGATCATCCACGGCCCGACATAGCCGAGGTGACCGGTAATCAGGACTTGCATGGCGGTCGCCTCACTTGCGGTTGCGGACTGGCGCGGTCGGAGCGCCGGGCTCATGTCAGCTCGAGAATGCCGTCCATCGCAGCATACGCCTTTCGGCGCAGTTCCCCGTTCGGGTCGCCCGCGGGAACCGGCTCCTCGCTTCGCTCCAAAGCGGCCTTCAACGAAGCCGGAGACGCCAGGTCGACGGCAAGGCAGTAGGGTCGGACTTCCGCCGGATGCCGGTCCAGCAGTTCCTGCGGCATCAGCGTGTAGCTGCCGGCGGAGATCGCATCGAGAACCTTGGTCTTGAAGCCGTAACCATAGGGCGACAGCAGCGCCATCGAGGTTGCCTCGGCCATCAGTTCCACCGGGTTCTCGACCCGCCCGATGAAGCGGCATCGCGATGATCGCGCGACGTATTGCTCGTCCAGGGTGCCCGTCACCGGGAAGTCCCAGTCGCCGGGATCATCGAGACCATCCACGAGGCGAACGAAGTTCCGGACGGCGTCGTAGATGACGGGCCCGGGGCTGGCCGAGGTCAGGCATACGCACCGCCGTGGCTTCGGCGTCGGGATCGGCCCTTCGTGGATCAGATCGCGCGGCAGGAAATACGGAACGGTGGAAACTTTGCTCCGCGGCCCGATGCGGGGCCAGTAATGTTCGGTCTCCCATTCCGAAATGCTCAGGATATGATCGGCCAGCCCGATGGCGCCGGCATCGTAGCGCCAGTGGTTGAGGATATTGCCGCCGCGCACGAATGCCTCGCGCGGATCCAGCCAGGCCAGCCTGCTGCCTCTCTCCATGATGAGCGAGGCGGTGTGCGTATGGATGCGGTGCAGGACCTCGGCATTGTGGGAACGGACCAGCAGCTTCGCCTTCGGGAAACGCTCCCGCAGATACCGCATCAGCGGGTGATGCAGCATCGCCTCGACGATGATGACCTGCGGATCGTTGTGACGTTCGGAATCCAGCCGCTCGATAACCTCGCCATAGCGCCAGTCGAACGCCAGCTCGGTGATCACCCGGAAGCCGCGGTCATTGAGGTATTGCTGCCGGGCGGCCTGATCCTTGTTGCTGCCGTGATATTTCAGGTCCGGCTGCAGGAACTGATGCCTGGTCAGATGCAGGGCGACCGGCGCCGCCGCCCGAAGGATGCTGGGCATCCCGGGCATCGTCAGCCGGAGCGCCGGCTTCGCCGCCAGCGCCGGCCCGACCGCCGTCTCCAGTGCATTCAGTGCCGGCCCCGCCGCATCGAGCGCCGCGTTGATGGTACTGACCACGAAGTCGGTGTCTGAAGTCCGGTCGGCGGTGACGTCGGGCGCTGCCACGACGCTTGCCGACCGCAGGAGATTCAGGCCCGACGCCAGCACTGCGGCCGATCGCAACTCGACGCCCGGCCAGCTCGACTGGGCCTTGACCGTCGAGCCGTCGGTCCGCCGCGCGAAGACGGTCACGCGCCCCACCGCCCGGGTCGACGGCAGCGCGATCACCATCCTGCCCAAACGCCCACGCTCTATCGGCTCCTGGATCTCCGGCTGCCCGGCCGCCGAGATCACGACCAGGGCCGTCGGCTCCGGATAGTTGGGCGGAATGGCGATCTCCATGACCAGCGAACGGTTCGCCGCGCTTGGTGGCATGGCGAACCAGAACGAGGAATGGATGAGATTGCCATCGCGCAGCCCGAGGAGAACCTCCCTCGCCGGCCCGGGAGATCGTCCGGCTCGACCGAGGCGCTCGAACAGCGTTGGCAGGAGTTCCTCCGCGTCGGGGTCAGCCAAAGCGGGGAATGCCGCCCGGATCGCAGCGCCGGTCGCCTCAGCGGCTCTGAGCGGATGTTCCATGACCGACCGACAGATCGCTGTCGCGGTGGACGGATCTTCGGCATCGTAGCGAATATCCGCGTCGCTGGAGGCTCGCAGGGTCGAGGACTGTCGTGCACAGACCAGGGCGCGCCGGCGTGCCGCCGCATCCTCGACCAGGCCCGCGGCCATCCCGGAGCGATCGGTGGCGAGAAACGCGGCGCAGTTCTCCGTCAGCCAGCGCCAGATGGCGGGCGACGGATTCTCGACCACGGCCAGGCGCCCGCTCGTCGCAGCGCCGGGCATGGCCGAACGCAGTCTCGCCTCGCCGCCGGAAGCCGCGACGGCCACCAGCCAGGGCTCTCCCGGGAGATCGGCGATTCCTGTCAGAGCAGCGGCGACGACGTCGGCGGAGGCCGTCGGACCGGTCAGTTCGGCGACCATGAACGACCGACCGACCACCGGCCGCAGCGCCAACGGCAATTGTGGTTCCCCCTGGATCTGCGCCGACGGCGGGAGATGAAGCAGCAGTGTTCTTTCGCGATCCGCCTCCCATTCGTCGATCATCGCCACCCGGTCCGACCGGGTCAGGCAGACCACGAAATCGCTGACCGCTACCGTCCGCGCCAGTGCGGCGGATCGCCTGGCCCGCTCGACAGCGCCTTCGGCGGCCGGCGCAATCTCCGGCAGGATCGTGATCGTCCTGAACGTCGGCCCGTAATGGTCCGATGGTCCGAAGGGCGCGAGGAAGGTGGCGACCGGCAGGTCCCGAAGACGAATGGCCATGTCGCCGACGATCCGGTCGACACAGATACGCGAGACGTTGAAGCGGTCGAAGCGGGAGAGCGCATCGTGGTGCGCCTCGCCGGTCAGAAGCCAGAAGTCCCAGTCGGCGAGTTGCTCGAACACCGACGACAGGTACAGCAGGATCCGCTCCTGAACCGCGGCATTGCCGCTGCCGAAGCGGGTCAGGTCAACGAGCGCGCCCCTGATAGCCGGCCGGATGCGTCGCCCCTCGGCGCGGCCATGCCGCAGATAATGCTCGAAGGCGCAGTTGAAGACCTTCTCGTCGATGGCCTTGGCGATGTCCGGATAGATGGACCGGTAATAGCCTTCCTGGAATTCCGAATTCGGGCTCCGCCCCTCCCGGCAACCGGCCATCACGTAGTGATGCAGCGGGTCCATGAACCAGCCGCGCTCGATCAGGGTCGGGACGTCGGTGTGCGCGCCGAGATACCACTCGGCGTCGAATGCGCGCTCGTCCGCCACGCCGGCGGCGGCCGCCTCGACGAGCAGTTCGGTCATTGCCTGACCACCACGAGACCGAGTCGGCCGAGTGGAGCGAGGGCCTCGAGGTCGCCGCCCGCCTCCTCCACCCCGTCGAGCCCGCCATGCGGGTCGATCAGATGATCCGTCGCCAATGTCTCGGACGGCCATGTCTGCGCCATACGGCGCTGTACGGCGGCGCGTCCGGACACCGCGCAAAGCCGCTCGCAGCCGAGCAAGCCAAGCCGCTCGAGCGCCTCAACCGAGACGTTGAGATCCCGGGTTCCGGTGACCGCGTCCAGGATCGCCGCGTCGATTCTGACGGCCCGGATCTGGTCGATGAGATAGAACGGCAGCAGCAGCACGTCGACCCGGTCGAGTTGCCCGAACGTGGCATCGAGGGACGAGCGCGTCGCCGTTGCCAGTTTCAGGCCGGGCGCCACGGTCCGAATGTAGGTAGCGGCGCGCAACAGGGCTTCGGGCTCGTCCAGGACGATGACCCTGGCCTTCGGGAACCTGCCCTTGAAGGCAACGGCGATCCCGCCCCAGCCGGCGCCGACAACCGCCAGCGTCCGTTTCTTGTCCTTCAGAAACTCGACCAGAAAGTTGGCCCGGTACAGCGCCAGCAGCGCGTATCGGATGACCGCACCCGACAGGTTCAGACGGCCCTGCACACTGGAATAGCCATACAGTCCGAGCCCCTCGGGTTCGCCCCTCCAGAGCTGCTGGTCGTCCCTTTCCGACAGGACGGCGTGCAGTCGCAGCACCGCCGCCTGGTGCGCGGAATCGTCGACGGCATAATCCTCGGGAGCGTCACCCAGCGCGCGGCCCAGCGCCGCGCGCAGTTCGGCGACGGTCAGCGCGCTGGCATCCATCCATCCGGAGGCCGCCGCGCCGCCGCGCCCGTCCTCGTCGAGCATGGCGCAGGCGACATCCCGCGCGTCGAGATAGTTTCTGAACCCTTCGTCGGCCCGGGCGGCCGATATCCGGTCGGCGATCCGCCGTGCAGACCCGTCCATCGACAGCCCCGGCGTAGCCTGTGGCTTCACCATTCCGACTATCCTCTCGGCCATTACGTCTCCGGCACCCCGATCGATTCCCCGCGGCCGTGCGAACCAGGCCTTGAATCCAAGCCGGCGATGGCGTGTCGCATCGACGCCGTCGAGCAGGTCGGCCAGGTTGCGCTCCACGGCGCGCCAATCTTCGCACACGACCATCACGTCGCGGTCGGCGAGGACCTTGAAGTGGTTGGCCAGACGCTGCGTTCGATCGTACTCGCGCAACAACGGCGTCAGACACGGGCAATCGGCCAGCAACGAGTCCGACATCGCGGTGGTGTTGATCCCGATGGTCGCCGTGGCGTGGGCCAGCATGCTGCGGAACTCGTGATGCAGATCCGCCGTCTGCGGCAGGGCGCCGCCTCGCGGCCAGATCACCACACCGTCCAGCTTCAGACGCCCGAAAACTTCGACGTTCGCCGGATGCGGCCGGATGACGATGTTCATCCGCCGCAGGCGCAGATCGTCCGACCGTCTCAACTGGGCGTGGATCGCCTCCACCACCCAGACCTCGTCCCTGGCGATGTTTCGGCTCGACCCGAGGTAGATCGCGTAGGGCCGGTCGGGGTCGATGCCCATGCGACGGCACAGACCCGCCCGGTCCTCGGGCTCGGCGTCGTCGAACCAACGCTCCAGGAACGGCGACCCCGCGATGCAGCAGACCTCTTCCGGAAAACCGTGAAACTCGCGGATGTCGTCGAAGTGGATCTCGTTCCACAGGAAAACCAGATCGGGAACGATGTGGTGGACGCCCTTGGTGCTCAGATTGTCCCAGGTCATGGTGTGCAGGGCGACCGGGATCGTCAGCCGCTTGGCGGCCTTCACGTATTCGACCTCTTCCGAGAATCTCATATTGGACGGAGAAACCACCACGACGTCGGGACGCTCCTCGCGCAGATGGGCGAGGACTCCCGGATCGGCCGGCGTGATCCGCTCCGCCAACCGCAGGGCGGTATCCATCGCGGTTGCCGTCAGCAACCGCCGGAAGCCGGCATTCTTGCGCCGGCTGCGCACCCACTCAGGAACGTAACCGAGCCATCGATTGACATAGAACTCGGTCGTCCGCGTCCCCCGGCGGAGATAGCTCGCATACGACCGGATCTCGCGGACCGGGAAGATCCAGCGGCGCCAGCGATCGGAGCGCCGGACCGACCATCCTATCTCGACCTGCGGGTACCGCATGCGGAAGGCGTTCAGCGCGTCGTCCTGGAACTGAATGGTTTGCTTGGATGACCACGCTTCGTCGAACAGCACCTTCACCCGCGCACCACGCCGCAGGAGCGCGACGATCACGGTCTCGTGGTAGATGAAGTGCGCGATCGCCCGACAGACGAACAGGACCTTCGGTCGCGAGCGCGTGTGCCGCTCCGGCACGATCGGCAGCTGCCGTGGGCCGACGTCAGATATCCGCAGAACGGCCATGTCGACCCTCCTGCCATCCGGCGCCGCGGAACCCGAGAACGCGATCCAGTGACCGGAACGCTTCGGCGCGAACCGCCTCCATGTCGAGGCTGCCCGGGTCCGCATCCAGCCGGTCCAGGGCGCCCGGGACCGTCATCGCCCGTGGCAGCGTGGCCAGGTGCCCGATACCGGGTCGCCCGGCCGGGCCGTCCACCAGGACCCGGAACCCCAGGATCGACGCCGCGGTCGTCAGCCCGCCGAGCTTCACCGGGTTGACCGCCGGAGCCAGGACGAGGCGCGTCGTATGCAGGACGGCCGGCAGGTCGAGCGTGGGGTCGCACCACGTCAGCGACGGGTGCGGCTCGTCCAGGCCGAGGTCCGCCTCGACACGCGACCGCAACCGCGGCGAGGCGCTGACCACGACGGTCCAACCGTCCCTGAGGAGGACCGGGATCGCCCCCTGGGCAATCCTGTGCCCGCGAATCCGATCCTCCAGGACAGCCAGCGAGTCGATATGCAGCACCACCTGTCGGCGTCGGCTCGGATACGGATGCGGCAGCCGGCGGTAGGCCGAGGGCAGGTATTCCGGGACATAGTCGATCTGCCCTGGCGGGATGCCGCCGCCACGGTAGTACGCCGCGTCGCCCGGACCGGCCAGGATCAGCCGGTTGGCGGCACGCGCGCAGGCCAGATCGTCGGCTCGCCGGTGCGCCTCCAAAGTCCGTCCGCCAGACGCCCCGCCCCGATAGAGACGCACGGTGTGCGCGCCACGTTCGAGCCCGTCGGTCAACAATTCCGGCGTCCGCGGGGACGTCAGCACCACGAACCGCTGGTCGGACAGGTCCTGCTTGCGCATGCGGCCGACGTCGCTCGCCATCGCCAGCGGCAACTCCAGAAAATCGACCTGGAAGCCACGGACCTCAAGGTATTCCCGCCACGCCGCGACATCCAGAACCTCACGGCCGGCCCAGGAGCGCTCCGCATCGAAGGTCGACACGATGAGGCATCGTGGAATGGTGAGGCCATCGAGACGCGGCACTGACGGCAGTCCGAACTCGAAGGCCGGACGCTCGGCGACAAAGGCATCAGCCTTGGTCAGGAACCGTCCGAGTTCGCGCTTCACCCGCGCCAAGTCGGTATTGAGGTCGACGACCGCCAGGGCGTCCCGCGGTGCGTCCGTATCGATCGGGGCAGTCACCAGGTCGACGGGGGCCGCCTCGATCCGTGCCAGGACGATCCGGCTCGCCGCCCGGTAGCCGGCCTTGCATGGCCGTACCACGATCCTGGTCGGGGCCGCGCCAACCCGGACCACGGCCTGGGCCGAACGCCCGACCGACGCCTCGATCACCAGGGAGTCGCCGTCGGCTTCCAGTACCAGCGTTTCCTTGGAAGCGTCACGTGCCGGCGGTAGATCGACCGCGATCGTCACCACCCGCGCTCCGTCCGCGGCGGGCATGGCGATGGACAAACCCAATCCGATCGTCGCGTCCGGATCTCCGCCGACCAGCCGGCTTCGTGTCCGCAGAAACCTGAATTGCGCTACCGTCTCGACCGCGACTGCGACACGCTCGCCGGCCAGGTCGAGTTCGGCGGCTGTCGGCGTCGCTCCCAGATCCAGCGGCAAGACCGGATCCGCGGAATCCAGTCCCGGTCGGTGCGGCGCATCGGCCCGGCCAGCGACCACGATCATCCCGGCACCCTCCGGGGTCTGGACCATCGGTTCGCCCAGCCGCACGAGGAAGTCAGGATCTTCGGCTTTGACCCGCGCGCTGGCCTCGGACGATGTCGGCGCCACCTTGACCCACTCGATCCACGGGTGCAGCCCCGACCCGACCGGCAGCATCCATCCAGCCACCACCAGGACCTTCCAGCCGGGGCGAGCCCGCTGGATCGCCGAGGCGACGGCGGCCGCGGCCGGACCGCCTTCGGCAGGCGCCCGACCGGCGTCGATCACGCAGCAGGGCCCGGGCGCCGCGCCGCGCCGCCCCTCCCCCTCGCCATTCTTCAGGAAATGATGGTAGCCGCAGACATACTGCGAAGACCTTAGCGCGACGCCGACGTCGGGATTGCTCGTCAGATAATAGGCTTCGTCGAACGTCGCGGTCGGATTGCGTCGCTCGGACGCGCCGACCCATAGGTAGTCGAGCAACGCACTGCCCAGGAACCGTTCCCGGGCCCGCTCGCGAACAGAGTCACTCTGCCCCAAATAGTATGAGTCGTCGAACCTGTTCACCGTCCCCCGATCGGCTCCAACAATGGCCGAAACCCAATGAAGTGCGGACAAAATACTGTCCGGCATCACCCCCCGGCCACTATCGGAAGAGTTACCGGGAACTTCAACAGGGATTATACTCAAATTTTCCGAGAATTGGCGACCCGCTCCTGACGTCGCCCCGACGATGCGGGATCAGGCCTCGCCCGGCGCCGCGGGTTTCTCGGCCACCACCACGTCCTGGTAAGTCACGCCGCCGACGGCGCCCGACCAGGTCCCGCGGAGCGGAGGCTGGCAATGCGACAGGGCATTGCCGATCAACAGCGCGTCCAGGTAGTCGCTCCGAACCGCGACCGCCGATCCACCCGGAAGGCCCGCGGCATTGACCAGGTTCACGCCGTCGCGGACCGGAAAGGCAAGTCGTGCGCCGGGCCGGCCCATCGCCTCGACCGCCACGTCGTCGATCAGGAAGAACGTGGCGAACAGCCGCCCGCCAGGTCTCAGGACGGTCGCCAACTGTCTGAAGTAGGCCTTGAGCTCCTGGCGGGACAGGTGCGTGAAGACCGATGTCGCGATGATGAAATCGAAGCTCGCGGGCGCGAACGGCAGCGGGCTTTCCCACAGCAGCTTCTTGCCCGACGGATTGTACAGCTCGTTGTGGTAGTCGACGTGGTGGAACCCGAAATTCGGATAGATCCGGGAAATGTGACGACGGCACCAGGTCAGCCCGTGTCGGTTCACATCGACCCCGGTGTAGCTGGCGGCGGGCGACAGGTACTGGGTCAGCGGCACGGCCATCCGGCCGATCCCGCAGCCCAGGTCGAGCACGTCGCAGTCGGGCCGGAGGCCGCCGTACCGGATGAACAGCTCCAGGAACTCCGCCCCGATCGCCCGGAAGTCGCCGTCGCCGACGAAGCTCTGCTCCTCCTTGGGAACCGGAAGGTAGCGGTTGGCCTCGACGACGCGTCTGTACAGGGCGGGAAGGTCCGGCGCCGGCTCGGCGCTGACGACGTCCCGATCGGCTTTTCCAGTCTTCGGTTCCTTGCGGCGGCGCGCCAACGGCTGTCCTCCCGTCACTTGCGCCGTAGGGCGACGAACATGAAGGTGTAGCGTCGGTCGACCCGTTGCCAGTGGATGACTTTCTCGTCGGTCGCCAGTTCCAGTGGAGCGGCCAGGCTGAAGCCGCGCTCCTGCGCCAGGCGCACATATTCCCGAATGCCGTCGGGCTCGAACACCTTCATTTCACCGCCGGCCGGGCCGTAGGGGAAGATCCCGCCGCAATCGACCGGCTCCGACCAATAGTCCGTGGACGTCAACAGCAACCCGCCACGCTTGAGCAGCCGGGCCATCTCGTCGAGATAGGCCGCCAGGTCGATGTTGTGCTCGATCACCGAGATCGAGGTGACGGTGTTGAAGAATTCCGACGGATAGTCGGTCCGGGTCAGGTCCTGGATCGAGAACTGGATGCCATAGGGCTCGAAATACGACGGGTCCTTGGCGAGCAGGTCGCAGGCATACAGGTTCCGGAAGCCCATCATCGAGAGCCAGCGGTTGATCACGCTACGGCTCGATCCGACGTCCAGCACCGGCATGTCGGGCTTCTTGTGCGACAGCGCGAAGTGCAGGCACTTCAGGGTGTCCCAGTTCTTCTGGGGATCGTGGTGCGACGGCAGCCCGAGCCACTCCACGAGTTCGTTCGCGGCGGTCGACTCGGCCCGACTCTGCAGGGCGCGGTTCCGGAACACATTCTTCAGAAACGCCAGGCGCGCCTGCGCCGTAGCCTCCCCGCCAGCTTTCGTCATCGGCCCCTCCCCCGACAGGACAGCCCTTGCCCACCGCATACTAGCCGTGTCGAACCTCCCGTCCACGCGATCGTGCTGTCAGGGGACCGGGAGCACCGGATCCACGCCCTCGACCGCCGATGCCGGCAAACTCCTTGCTGCCGTCAAGCAGGGGCACCCAGGATTTGTACCGGCGCACGGGCGGCCGGGCGGTGGCCGGTCCGGGTCATCGTCCAGCCGGTGCGCCTCTGCCCTCGGGAAGCAGCGCCTCGATCGCCTGGACCAGGCGCCGATTCATGCCGGCGTCGAGTGCATTGGCATGCGGCGCCGCAAACCGGCCCTTGTCGTTGTCGAAGTAGCGACCGGTCGCGGTCGAGAATTCCGGGTCCAGGGCCGCCCGCACCAGGATGTCAGCGCCGACGCCGAGATCGCTGCCGGCGACGCCATAGGCGTCCTTCACCATCTTGCTGGCCAGCAATGAGCCCGGATTGACCGCGATAACCGCGGGGCCGCCGGATCCCAACTCGCGGGCCAAGTCGAACGTCCACATGGTGAGCGCCAGCTTGCTCTGGGCGTAGGCCGCGCTGTCCGACAGGCGGCGCTCTCCGACCAGCGCCTCCAGGTCCACACTCGACTGGGCGGCCGAGGACAGGTTGACGACGCTACCGTCCGGCGCGAGCGCCTGAAGCAGGCGCCGGGTCAGACGGTAGGGCGCGATCGCGTTGACCATGAAACGGAGATCGAGTCCCGCTTCCGCCCGGGTGTCCGGGACTTTTAGTACGCCGGCGTTGTTGATGAGAACGTCCAGCCTCCCTGGCCGTTCGAGGATCGCGTCCGCCAGCGCGTCGACTTCGGACATCCGTGACAGGTCGGCCCGATAGGTCTCCGGCGCCGCGCCGCCGCCAATCCGTTCGATCAGCGCCCGCACGTCCGCCAGCTTGGCTTCGCTGCGGCCGTGTAGCAGGAGGCTGTGACCGAGGCCGGCCAGACGCTGCGCGGTGGCGAGACCGATGCCGTCGGTCGCTCCGGTAATCAGGATGGTCTTGGCCATGACGCGCTTCCTTGTCTGAGAAGTTCGGAGGATCCCGCCGCCAACGTGCGGCAGGGCCGCTCCCTTGGGGCGACGGGGCCGCCGGCGTTTCCAGAACGAGGAAGCGCCGGCATCTCACGCCACTCGATCTACTATCTTCAATCCCGCGATTAAATGCCCGCCGATCTGGAACTCAATTCGCGTTTCGAATACAATCCATCCTGTCGGCACCGTCCAGGCCTCCGCGGGTCCAGGCGTCGATCCCGACCCTCCGGAGATGACCTGCCGCCCATGGACACCGACGGACTCCGCCTCTTCGTCATGGCCGCGGACCTGCTGAACATCAGCGCCGCCGGACGCCAGCTCGGACTGGCGCCTGCGGTCGCCAGCGCCCGGCTGGCGAAGCTGGAGAAGCAGGTCGGCGCCGACCTGCTGCACCGCTCGACCCGCAAGGTCTCGCTGTCGCTGGAGGGCGCGGAGTTCCTGCCGTTCGCACGCGAGATCCTGGCCCAGCAGGACGCCGCCCTGGCCGCCCTGGGGCACGGGCGGGCGGAGATAACCGGTACCCTGCGCCTTGCCGGATCCAGCACCTTCGCCCAGCGTTTCATCGCTCCGATCCTGCCGGACTTCCTGGACCGGCACCCCGGGGTGAACCTCGAGCTGAAGCTGTCCGACACGCCCACCGACCTCATCGAGGGCGGCTTCGACCTCGCCCTGCGCAATGTCGCCATCGAGGACAGCAGCCTGCGGGCCCGGAAGCTCGCCGACGACCGCCGGATCCTGTGCGCATCCCCCGATTATTTGGCCCGCCACGGCACACCCCGGGATCCAGGCGACCTGACCGGACACCGGATTCTGATGTTCGCGGGCGGCCGCGTGCGCAAGCTGAAGCCGTCTGGCGACGGACCGACCCCCACCTTCCCGCCGTCGGACGCCCGCAGCCGGGTCGTGTGCGATGACGGCGCCAGCATCCGGATCGCCACCGAGGCCGGCGTCGGGATCTCCATGAACTCGCTCTGGAGCGTTCATCGGGAACTGCGCGACGGCTCCCTGGTCCGCGTGCTGTCTGGCTACGAGATCGACGACCGCTCGGCGATCTGGCTGGTCTATCCCAAGTCGAACGTGCTGACGGCCAAGGTCCGGGCGTTCATCGACTTCCTGCTGGAGCGCATCGGCGACCCGCCGGTCTGGGAGCGGTAACGGCGGCGAGCCTGACGCGGCGGGGCGCCGGACCGCCTATTATCTTGAATATCGGAACACTGATTCGAAATCGTCCCGGTATTATCCCCAAATATATCGCCATAACTTTCGGGTCGTCCGACCATCCTTCAGGGGAAGCCCGATGCGTGTGATGATTCTGAGCGACTATGGCGATGCCGCCGAATTCCAACTGGCCGAGCGGCCGCGGCCGATCGCGGCGCCCGGCCATGTGGTGGTGCGGGTCGCCGCCACCAGCGTCAACACCGTCGACACCATGATCCGGCAGTTGGGCCAGGAGAACCTGCCGTTGGCGCCCGACCTGCCGGCCGTGCTCGGCATGGATTTCGCCGGCACCGTGGACGCGGTCGGCGAGGGCGTGACCGGCTTCGCTCCCGGCGACGAGGTCTATGGCTGCGCCGGCGGTCTCGCCGACCTGCAGGGCGCTCTGGCCGAATACATGCCGGCCGACGCCAGGCTGATCGCCCGGAAGCCGGCGTCCCTGTCGATGCGTGAGGCGGCGGCGCTGCCGCTGGTGGGCATCACCGCCTACGAGGGCCTGCAACGCGCCGGTGTCCGCCCCGGTCGAAAGGTCTTGGTTCACGGCGGCGCCGGCGGCGTCGGCCATGTCGCCGTGCAGTTGGCCCGGCACCTGGGCGCCGAGGTCTACGCGACCGGCAGCGGCAACGCCCAGATCGCGGTGATCGAGGGATACGGTGCCAGCGCCATCGACTACCGGACCGAGACGGTCGCCGACTACGTCGCGAAACACACCGGCGGCGCCGGCTTCGAGGTGGTGTTCGACACCGTCGGCGGCGGCAACCTGACGAACTCCTTCGAGGCGGCCGCGCTCAACGGCGACGTCGCCACCACGGTTTCGCTGCTGGAACTCGACCTGACCCCGGCGCACTTCAAGGGCCTGTCGCTGCATGTCGTGTTCATGCTGATCCCGATGCTGCACGACCACGGCCGGGCGGCGCATGGCGCGATCCTGGCGAAGCTGGCAGAGATCGTCGACGCCGGTGCCCTCACCCCCCTGCTCGACGAGAAGCGCTTCGGGCTCGCCGAGGTCGGCCAAGCCTACGACCGTCTGGCCGGCGGCCAGGCGGTGGGCAAGGTGGTCGTCGACGTCGACTGAGGCGGCCGGCGGGGCAGGTCCCGCCGTACCGCGCCGGCGTGCCGGGCCGGGTTCGCGGCGATTGGGATCGGGTGCCGTGGCCTGGAACCGCAGCCATTCCTTGCGGCAGACGGGAAAGCCGATTTCGCGCTTGCACGACGGGGCGGGCTTGCCCTGTAATCAGCGTCAGACCTTTCCCCGACGGCGCGCCCGCGCCCCTTTCGGAGCCCACACCATGACGACGATGACTCGGCTGCTCGCCGGTGCCGCATTCGTGGCGCTCGGCTGTCTTTCAGCGCCCGCTCCATCCGCCGCCTCGGACGAAAACGTGGTCCTGCTGCGGTCCGCCGACGCCGATCGCTACGACCCGCATCGCTCGACCGCGCTCGCCGCCGCCGAGATCCTGTACATGATCGGCGACACCCTGGTGACCCTGGACCGCGACCTGCAGACCATCCACCCCGGCCTGGCCGAGAGCTGGACGGTCAGCGAGGACGGGCTGACCTACACCTTCAAGCTGCGCGACGATGTCAGCTTCTGCGACGGCAAGAAACTCGACGCCGCCGCCGCCAAGGCCAGCATCGAGCGCTGGATCGCCGCCGACTTTCCGGGTGTGAGCAAGTGGAAGGCTGGCAAGGTCGCCGGCCTCGACGCCCCGGACCCGGGCACCCTGGTCTACACCCTGTTGGAGCCGTATTCCGAACTGCTCTACCAGATGACCCAGTTCAACTTCGTGATCGTCGACGCAGAGCAGGCCAAGGCGCTGGGCGACGACTTCGGAGTCAAGGCGATCAACGGCACCGGGCCGTTCTGCTTCGAGTCCTGGGAGCCGCGCAACCGGACCGTGCTGAAGCGTCACGAGGGTTACACCTGGGGACCTGAGTTCCAGGAGAACCGCGGCCCCGCAAAGGTCGCCGGCGTCACCTGGCTGATCTCGCCGGAGGACACCACCCGGCTGGCCGCGCTGCGCCTCGGCCAGGGCCACGCCAGCTACAACATCCCGACCTGGTCGCTGGCCGAGCTCGACGCCGACCCGAGCATCACCCTGGTGCAGCCGCCGGTGAACTTCCGCACCAACTATATCGGCATGAAGATCACCCGGCCCTCTCTCACCGACATCCGGGTGCGCAAGGCGATCAGCCTGGCGATCGACCAGACGGCGATGGCCGAGGGCGTGTTCTTCGGCGCCGCCGAGCCGGCCACGGCGTATTTCTCGGACAAGACCCTGGACTTCAACCCCAAGCTCGACCTGACGGTGTTCGACCACATCCCGGCCGCCGCCGACGCCCTGCTCGACGAGGCCGGCTGGAAGCGCGGCGACGACGGCATCCGGGTCAAGGACGGTCAGCGCCTGGAACTGGTGTTCTACAGCTTCACCACCCCGGCATTCCGGCAGATGGCCGAGGCGGTGCAGGCCGACCTCAAGAAGGTCGGCATCGACGCCAGGCTGGAGGTGTTCGACTCCACCATTATCTGGGGCAAGCTGAAGACTCAGGACTACGACCTGTACATCATGAACTACCCGTACATCAGTGCCGGCGACGCCATGAACCTGTATTTCCCGGCCAAGAACATGCCGTCGCCGAACCGCATGAACTGGGACGACCCGCAGACCGACGCCCTGCTCGACGCCGGCAACCGCGCCCGCAACGACACCGACCGCAAGGCCGCCTTCGCCGACGCCCAGAAGCGCATCCACGACGCCGTGCTGTGGAAGCCGCTGGTCCACGAGAAGCTGTACGTCGCCTATCACGGCAGCCTGGCGCCGTTCGTGCCGCACGGCATCACCGGCGCGGCGTTCTACAACGGGCTGGATCTGGACCTGAAATGAGCGCGGCCGACAGGGGCGACACGCCGGTCGCCGAGTGGCTGGCCGGTCGGGACGGTGCGCTGACGGTCGAGCGCGGCGGGGTGACAGTGTCGGGGCTGGTCCGCCCCGGCACCCGCCTCGCCCGCATCCTAGCGGTCGACGGGCCGGCGGCCGGCCTGCCGGCAGCGCTCGGCGGGTTCGCGGAAGCGGCAGCCGATCAAGGCTGCCTGACGGTGCGGGCCGAGTTGGCGGAAGCGGACCCGGCGGCCGCGGCATTCGCCGCCGCCGGTTTCCAGGCCTTCGATCCAGCGGTGCACGCAGCCCAGCCCACCCGTCCGGTGCAGCGTCTTGAGCGCCGGCTGGACGGCGGCAACGCCATGCGCGGCCTGCCCTACTATTCGCAATCGACCGCCTTCACCTGCGGCCCGGTGGCACTGATGCTGGCGGGCCGTCGGCTGGTGGCGGAGACCCGGGTCGACCGCCGCACCGAGGTGGCGCTATGGCGCGAGGCGACGACGGTGCATGCGCCCGCCGGCCCCGGCGGCTGCGACCCGTTCGGCATGGCCTGCGCGGCGGTTCGCCTGGGCCTGCGCACCCGACTGATCGCCTCGACCGAGGCGCCGTTTCTGCTCGACCGCGCGAGCGACGAGGCCAAGCGCGACCTCATGCGTTTCGTGCAGGCCGAGTTCCGCGCCGAGGTCGGCGAGCTCGGTGCCGCCGTCGAGATCCGCGAGTGGACCCACGCCGACCTGCAGACCACCCTGGCGGCCGGCGGGCTCGCCCTGGTGCTGATCGACCAGGTGGTGTTCCACGGCCGCAGCGCCCCGCACTGGGTGCTGGTCCACGGCGAGCGTGACGGCACCTACGCGGTCGACGACCCCTGGGTCGACGCCCAGGACCGCGAGACCGACACCGAAAGGTTCGACCTGCCGGTGCCGGCCGAGGCGCTCGACCGCATGGGCTGGTACGGGGTGGAGCCGTCCCGGGCGGTGGTGCTGGTGCAGGCGGCCTGACCCGGCGACAGGGTACGGCCGTTCAGCCCCTGGCGCCGGCTTTAGTCCGCTCCGGCCCGGCCTTGTGCCCGGTGGCGTAACCGATGAGGAACTCGCGGACCCCGCGGCGGATGTTCGCCAGGTTGTAGCCACCCTCCTGGACCACCAGGCTGCGATACGCCCCGCGCCCGATCGCCTCGCCGATCCGACGCATGCCGTTGCCGGTCACGAAGAAGTTCCCGGTCGGGTCGCCCTTCATGATGTCGACCCCGAGGCTGACGATGAGATACTCGGGCTGGAACGCCTTGATCCGGCGCATCGCCCGCCCGAGAACCGTCAGGTAGCCGGCGTCGTCGACCCCCGGCCGGATCGGGTAGTTGCGGTTGAAGCCCTGCCCGGCCCCGGTTCCGCGCTCGTCCTCGAAACCGGCGAAGAACGGATAGCTCTCCTCCGGATGGCCGTGGATCGAGACCGTCAGGACGTCGCTGCGCTCGTAGAAGATGTCCTGGGTGCCGTTGCCGTGGTGGTGATCGATGTCCAGGACCACCACCCGGCCCGACTTCGAGAGGTAGTGGGCGGCGACCGCGGCGTTGTTGAAGTAGCAGAACCCGCCGAACACCCGGCGCTCGGCGTGGTGGCCGGGTGGCCGCACCGCCACGTAGCACCAGGGAGCCGCCTTGGTTTCGATGAGTTTCGCCGCCGTCAGCGACGCGTCTACGGCCTTTCGCGCCGCCGGGTAGACGGCGTTGGTCAACGGCGTCGAGGTATCGATGCAGAAATACCCGGCGCGCATCTCGAAGTTGCGCGGCAACCGGTCCGGGAACCGGATCGGGAATATTTCCGGGTAGACGATGCGGCCGGCCGGGATCTTCTCGGCGGTGTCCTCGATGTACTGCACCATCCGGCGGTCATGGACCGCCCGGACATGCTCCAGCCCCCAGTGCGTCGGCCGATGCTCGGCGACCGGCAGATCCTCGAGTGCCCGGCGCACTGCCGTGACCCGCGACGGGCGCTCATAGTAGCCCTTGAACGGCGAGTGCTCGATGGTCGGCGAGTCGGACGACGCGAACACCACATGGATCGGGTCGGTCAGGGTGTGCTGTGCCCGGGGGTTCGAGCCGGCATAGCGGGGCGCGCGAATCCGGATGGGATCGTCGACAATCGACCGAAGCAGCCCGTCCACCAGCGGAACGGTGGCATCGAGGTCGTTCTTGGCCAGCATGATCCGGGCCACGACCGCCTTGAACGTACGACGGGGCAGCGGCGAGGCATCGCCCATTGCGTCGCAGAGCAGCATGTTTGCGTCGCCGAGATTCGACGGCGTGAGCGTTCGCTCATAGGCGGTCCCGACCACCGGCCGCGCACCGAGGCGCTCGTAGAAGGCCATGCGGCGACGGCTTTCGTGCAGAAGCTCCTTGTGGTCCAGAAGCTCCGGTTGGTCCGGCAGCGAGTCGAGATACAGGCGCCTGGCGCCGCGCTTCTTCAGGTCGTCCCGGGTCATCTCGTAGATCGCCCCGCCGATGCCGCGCGCTGCCCGCGCCGGGTCGCTGGCGATATAGTCGAGATACGCCGCCTTCAGATCTGCGAAGTAGAACGTGACCGAGAATCCAAGCAGCCGATTGCCCTTCAACGCCGCGAGAATGATCACTTCCGATTCCGCTGGCGACTGGCCGGCCGAATAAGCCTCGATCTTGTCGAGATACGCGGCGTTGAATGGAAACGCCTTGAGATACACCTTCTTCAGGCTCTCGAGATGTGCCTGATACGCGGGGTCTGCGCCCGCGCTTATTCTGATGAATTTCAGCATGTTATTTCACATCGATTTCCAGAAATGGATAGCACTTCGCACCCATTTTTGCCACAATTAGTCATTTAGGATATATTCAACGTCGTCGTGTGCTTCACTGTCAAAAAGAAAGAAACTCGGTCGTCATGGACAAGGAACCCATATTTCAAGCGGAGCGCTTCGATCTTTTTGCAACGACGGTCGTATTGTACAGGAACAATTCCACAACTCTCAACAGGAAACTCCGACAGGCGCTCCTTGAAGATCCCTTCTACAACAGGCCCGAGCAAGCCAAAGAATCCGATACAGTCAATTTATGCGACCTGACAGAAAAGGTTCCTGCATTCGGGGAGCTTGAAAAAATGGCGACCCAAAGCCTTGGTCACTATTGCCAGGAAATCGGCTGGACCGGTGATTTTGATATCGACATGCAGATGTTCGCGAATGTTTCCCGGTCCGGCCACCACGTTCCGTCACATAATCACGTCGCACATATAGCCGCAGTGTATTACATATCCACACCGGAATTCACAGGCCCGACGCTGGAGATCGATCCGCCATTCAGTGAATACTGGAACACTCAAGATGGCGCCTTGATCTTGCACGACCCCCGATTCAATGCCTCGCTGCTTGGTGGCTGGGAACACTTCGCGCGCGTTCATCCCAGTCCCGGCTTGCTCATCATGTTTCCGGCATTTCTCTGGCACTCGGTGACGCCGCACGTGGAACAGGACCCGCGGCTGTCCATCGCCATCAACTTCACGCTGTTCAGGACCGGGCAGCAACCGCCCCGCAAGCGGGTCAAGCTCCACGTCGACTAACCCGTCGGCAGGGTTCGATCCGGGCTCGTTCGGCGCCCGTGCTGGCGCGCTCTATCCCCAGACCTCCTCCGCCACCTCCTTGAGCAGCGCCAGCTTGCGCCACTGGTCGTCCTCGGTCAGGTCGTTGCCATGCGCGGTCGACGAGAACCCGCATTGCGGGCTCAGGCACAGCTGGTCGAGCGGCACCTGCTTCGCCGCCTCGTCGATGCGGCGCTTGAGGGCGTCCTCGGTCTCCAGCGCCGGGTGCTTGGTGGTCATCAGGCCAAGCACGACGCGCTTGCCTTTCGGCACGAAGCGCAGCGGCGCGAAGTCACCGGAGCGCTGGTCGTCGTATTCCAGGAAGAAGCCGTCGATGTTCATCTCGTTGAACAGGATCTGGGCGACCGGCTCGTAGCCGCCCTGCGCCACCCAGGCGCTCTTGAAGTTACCGCGGCACAGGTGCACGCAGACCTTCATGTCGGTCGGGCGATCCTTGATCGCCTCGTTGAACAGCCGGCAGTAGGTGTGGGCCAGTTCGTCCGGGTCGTCGCCGCGGGCGCGCGTGCTCTCGCGGATGCCGTCGTCGCAGAGATAGGCGAGGTTGGTGTCATCCATCTGCAGGTAGCGACAGCCGCGCGCCGCCAGGTCGCCGATCTCGTCGGCATAGGCGGCCGAGAGGTCGGCGTAGAAGTCGTCGAGGCTGGGATACACCGCCTCGTCGATCGCCTTGCGGCCGCCGCGGAAGTGCAGCATCGACGGCGACGGGATCGTCACCTTCGGGGTGTGCGTGGTGGCAGCCTTCAGGAAGTCGAAGTCACGGCCCTGGATCGGCTCGCCATGGGTGATCTTGCCGGTGATGTGCATGGTCGGCGGCTTGAAGCCGACGGTGGTACCGTCGTCCTTGCGGAAGGCGGCCTTGAACTCGCCCTCCTCGATGGTCACGCCGCCCAGGCGCTGCAGGAAGTCGGTGTGGAAGAAGGTGCGGCGGTACTCCCCGTCGGTCACCGAGTCGAGACCGACCTCCTCCTGGCGCTTCACCACCTCGCGGATGCAGTCGTCCTCGATCGCGCGCAACTCGGCGGCCGTGCACTTGCCTTCCACGGCGCGGGCCCGGGCGTCCTGCAGCCGGGCCGGGCGCAGCAGGCTGCCGACATGGTCGAAGCGGAACGGGGCGTCCGGTGAGGCGGTCATGGATGATTTCCTCCGTGTGATTTTTTTTAGTTTGGCTGATCTCAGACCGCATCCCTGAGGCGGATCAGGGCGGCCCCCGGCACGCCGTCCAGCAGGCTGCGGTCGCTGCGCGCCAGGTCCAGGTTGCGGCGCGCCAGGCGGGCGTGCTCGCGGGCCAGGGCCTCGGCGCGCCCGCCCTCGCGGTTCTCGATCGCCTCCAGGATGGTGCGGTGCTGATCCTGCGCCACGATCAGCATCTCGCGCGGGCGCGGCAACTCGGACTGCGCGAAGAAGAACGCCGATGGCGATGCGAACGGCAGCGAGGTGGCATGGTCCAGCGCGCGCTCCAGCGCGGCACTCTTGGCCAGCGCCAGCAGCAGCCGGTGGAAGCGCTGGTTCAGCTGCACATAGGCGTTGAAGCCCGCGGGGCCGGAAGCCGGGCTGACCACCGCCTCGAGCTGGCGCAGGCAGGTGCGCAGCGCATCGAGCTCGGAGCGCCGGCCGAGCCGTTCGCTGGCGAGGCGCGCCGCCGTGCCCTCCAGCACGCCGCGCAGCTCGATGGCGTCGACGATCTCGTCGTAGCCGAACGCCTTGACCATGTAGCCGCCGCTCGGCAGCGCCTCCAGCAGGCCCTCGTGCTCGAGCTTGACCAGGGCCAGCCGGACCGGGGTCCGCGACACGCCGAGCCGCTCGACCATCGGCAGCTCCGACACCCGTTCGCCGGGCGCCAGACCGCCGTTCAGGATCAGGTCGCGGAGCTTCAGCAGCGCGTCCAGCGACTGGCTCATGGGATGGGCTCCACGGCTGCGTGCGAACTGTATACAACGAGCAACGGTATCGGCTCACCGGCGGCTGTCAAGGGCCGCCGACCAGCGATCAATGGCGATAGCTTGGATTTCATGTATACAGACCACGGGTGACCCGGTGCTCAGCGATCCAGGCGATACACCCGCTGCGCATTGCCGCCGAGCACCGCCGCCCGGTCGGCGTCGGCCAGCGGCGCCAAGTAGACGCGCACGGCGGAAACCCAGTCACCATACGATCCGACCAGGGTCAGCACCGGCCAGTCGCTGCCGAAGATCAGGCGTGCCGGCCCGAAGCAGGCCAGCAGGTGTTCGACATAGGGTCGAAGCGCGTCGACGCTCCATTGCCGGCCGGCTTCGGTCGCCAATCCCGACAGCTTGCATACAGAACGGCCGTCGCCGGCGATCGTCGCGATGTCGCGCGTCGGGGGCTTCGAAGGCGGTCCAGCCGACCACGCCGCGCACGAACGGGCAGGCATCGGCGATGCCCAGCAGGAACCGGGTCTCGGCCTCGGTCGGGGCGGCCTGCACCAGCACCGTGCCGTCGACGCCGTTGGCCGCCATCAGCGGCGCCAGGTCGTCCGGCAGGAAGTCGCGGCAGAGCGGCCCCATGTCAGGGGTCAGCCAACCGTAGTCGCCGCGCCCGGGCCGCCAGAAATGCTGGTGGGCGTCGATGATCGGGGTCATGCGGCCTCCGGGCGGCTCTACCCTTCGTGGCCGGCTGTCGGCCGGCGCCTTGCGGCGATAGGGTTTGTGGCCCCTAACCTGCCGCCCTGCGGGGTTCTGCGCCAGCAGGCGGAGAAGAGCCGGACTGGCGGGCACTCGGCCGCCGCGCTAAGACAGGCACCATGCGGATCGCCCTAATCCAGTGCGCGCCGGGTGCGCCCGACATGGCGGCCGGCTTGGCCCGGCTCGACGCCGCCGCGTCGCGCGCCGCGGCCGCCGGCGCCGCGCTGCTGGTGACGCCGGAGATGTTCCTGACCGGCTACGCCATCGGTGCCGAGGCGGTGGCCCGTCTGGCCGAACCGGCCGATGGCCCGGCCGCCGGCGAGGCCGCGGCGATCGCACGCCGGCACGGGATCGGCTTGCTCTACGGGTATCCCGAGCGCGCCGGCGGGGCCGTCTACAACAGCGTCCAACTGCTCGACGCCGAGGGCAACCGGCTCGCCGGCTACCGCAAGACCCACCTGTTCGGCACCGTCGATCGCGCGCAATTCTCGGCCGGGGCCACGCTGTCGCCGGTGGTCGAGATCGGCGGTCCCGGGGGCGCCTTCAGGGTGGCGCTGGCGATCTGCTACGACATCGAGTTCCCGGAGGTCGCCCGTGGCCTCGCATTGGCCGGGGCCGAGGCGATCCTGGTGCCGACCGCCAACATGGTGCCGTTCGACAGCGTGGCGACCCGTCTGGTACCGGCCCGGGCCGAGGAGAACACCGTGTTCGTCGGCTACGCCAACTATGTCGGCCGCGAGGGCGGATTCGACTATTGCGGCCTGTCCTGCGTCTGCGCACCGGACGGCACCGACCTGGCGCGTGCCGGCGCGGAAGAGACCCTGCTGGTCGCCGACCTCGACCGCGCCCGGCTCGGCTCCGCCCGGTCGCAGCTCACCTACCTGCGCGACCGCCGGCCGGAGCTGTACTGATGGATCGGACGATGCGGCCGCGGGTAGCTTCCGGAGCGACGGGCATGCGGAAGGACGTGATCAGCACCGGAGAAAATCGATGAACGCCGCTCCCGACCTCGGTCCGGTCACCGCCTTCGGCCCAGATTTCCCGTTCGCGTTCGACGACTGGCTGGCGCATCCGGCCGGGCTCGGCAGGGTCCCGGCCGAAAAGCACGGCGCCGAGGTGGCGATCGTCGGCGCCGGCATCTCCGGACTGATCGTCGCCTACGAGCTGATGAAGCTCGGCCTGCGCCCGGTGGTCTACGAGGCCGGCCAGCTCGGCGGCCGGCTGCGCTCGCAGGCCTTCGAGGGCGCCGACGGCATCGTCGCCGAGCTCGGCGGCATGCGATTCCCGGAATCCTCGACGGCGTTCTGGCACTACGCGAACCGGGTCGGGGTGGAGTCGCGGCCGTTCCCGAACCCGCTGACCGCGGCCGCCGGCAGCACCGTGGTCGACCTGGAGGGCGAGACCTTCTACGCCCGGACCCTGGACGACCTGCCGGCGATGTTCCGCGAGGTCGCCGAGGCCTGGGCCGCGGCGCTCGAGGAAGGCGCCGGATTCGCGGGCCTGCAGGCCGCGCTCCGGGCTCGCGACGTACCGCGCCTCAAGGAACTCTGGAACGCCCTGGTGCCGCTGTGGGACGAGCGCACCTTCTACGACTTCGTGGCCTCGTCCTCGGCATTCCGGGCCCTGCCGTTCCGCCACCGCGAGGTGTTCGGCCAGGTCGGCTTCGGCACCGGTGGCTGGGACAGCGACTTCCCGAACTCGATGCTGGAGATCCTGCGGGTCGTGCTGACCGGCTGCGACGACAACCAGCGCCTGGTGGTCGGCGGCGTAGAGCAGGTGCCGCAGGGGCTGTGGCGGCGGGCACCGAATCGCATAGTGCACTGGCCGCGCGGCACCACGCTGGCATCCCTGCACGCCGGCGCGCCGCGGCCGGGGGTGGCGCGGATCGCCCGGCATGCCGGCGGCAAGTTCGCGGTGACCGACCGCTGGGGCCGCGCCCAGGTGTTCGACGCGGTGGTCGCGACCTGCCAGTCCTGGCTGCTGACCACCGCCATCGACTGCGACGAGTCGCTGTTCGCGCAACCGATGTGGATGGCGCTGGACCGCACCCGCTACATGCAGTCGTCCAAGACCTTCGTGATGGTCGACCGGCCGTTCTGGAAGGACGTCGACGCCGCCACCGGCCGCGACCGCATGAGCATGACCCTGACCGACCGGCTGACCCGCGGCACCTACCTGTTCGACAACGGCCCCGACCGGCCGGGCGTAGTCTGCCTGACCTATTCGTGGATGGGCGACGCCCTGAAGATGCTGCCGCTGCCGGTCGAGAAGCGGGTGGACCTCGCCCTCTCCGCGCTGTCCAAGATCTACCCGGACGTGGCGATCCGCGACCACATCATCGGCGACCCGATCACCGTGTCGTGGGAGAGCGACCCGAACTTCCTCGGCGCCTTCAAGGGCGCCCTGCCCGGCCACTACCGCTACAATCACCGCATGTACGGCCATTTCGTGCAGGCCGACCTGCCGCCGGAGCAGCGTGGCATCTTCCTGGCCGGCGACGACGTGTCCTGGACCCCGGCCTGGGTCGAGGGCGCGGTGCAGACCGCGCTGAACGCGGTGTGGGGGGTGACCGCGCATTTCGGCGGGCGGACCGCGCCGGAGAATCCCGGACCGGGCGACGTCTACGACGCGATCGGGCCGGTTGCGCTGCCGGACTGAGGGTGTGTCATCCCAGGATCCGCGCCAGTACCGCGGAGAGTTGCTGCGAACTGAACGGCTTCTGCAGCACCGGCACCTCCGGAAACGCCTCCGCGAGCACGTGCCTCTCGCCGTATCCGGTCGCGAAGGCGAAGGCGACCCCGCGGCCGGCCAGCTCGCGCGCCACCGCCTCGCTGGTTTCCCGTCCGAGCTGGACGTCGAGCAGCGCGAACCGTATGTCCGCGTGCGCCGCGATCGCATCAAGTGCATCGCGCACCGACCCGGCGATGTGGACGGCATCGATGCCCAGGGCCCTGAAGCCGTCCTCGGCGTCGACGGCGATGACCAGATTGTCGTCGACGATCAGCACGCTGCCGTCGATCGACGGCGCGGCCGCGGTCGGCTCGATCGGGCGACCGGCGGCGCGCCGTCCTGGTCGATCGGCAGGACGAAGTCGGCCGGGATCACGAAAACCGCCTCGACGCCCGCCGGCGCGTAGCAGGTCTCGGCGGTGCCGCCCAGGTCGTGGGGAATCGAGCGTTCGGTGATCGTCGACCCGAAACCCCGCCGCTGCGGCGGTGCCACCGGCGGTCCGCCGCGCTCCCGCCAGCGCACGGTCAGCGGCTGGCCCTCGGCATGCTCCAGTTCGATGTCGACCGAGCCTCCCGGATCGGACAGCGAACCGTATTTGGCGGCGTTCGTGACCATCTCGTGGATTACCAGCGAGACCGTCGAGTAGGCGACCGGGCTGAGCAGGACGTCGCCGCCCGACACGACGATCCGGCCGGGCCGATCGCCGGCATACGCATCGGCCTCGGCCTCGATCAACGTCCGCAACGGGGCCGGACCACCCTGGTGCTGAATGATCTGGTCGTGCGCCCGCGCCAGCGCGTGAACCCGGCTACCGATGATGGCAGCCAGGCTCTCGACGTCGTCGGCACCCTTGCTGCTCTGCCCGACCAGCCCCCTGATCAGGTTCAGGATGTTGCGGACCCGGTGATTCAGTTCGGCGATGAGGAAGGCCTGGCGATCCTGCATCAGGCGATGCTGCAGGACCTGTGCATCGGTCATGCGCAGCACGACTTCGAGCAGCGTGACGCGCAGCTGCTCCGCCACGCGCACCTCGCTCTCGCTCCATGGCTCGCTCTGGTTGCGTACGGTTTCCCGCCAGGCATCGAAGCTCTTGCGGGGTGACAGTCGCAGGCCGTTCGGTCCGTTGGCCGACGGCTTCTCCGGCCGGCCGGCCCAGGTCACGGTCCGGACGATCTCCTGCCGGAACAGGACGACATAGTCCTGCGGCAACCGCGAGATCGGGACGACCAGCGCGCCGGCAGCCTCTGCCGCATGGTCTGCGGCCGGCGGGAAGGCCCTTGCGAGCGACTCGATCGGCTGCGGCCGGCGCGTGCCGGTCTCGGTCAGGAACGACAGCAGCGCCATGAACTGCTCGCGGCTCGGCGTCCGCCCGGCCGCCGCGTACTCGCCGCCGACCCAGCACACGATGCCGTCGAACGCGATGGCCTGGCGAACCGTGGCGGCGATGGCATCGACCTGGCCGGCGACGCTGCCGGCCGCGGGCAACCGGTCCGCCAGTTCGGCATGCAGCGCCTCGGCCACCCGCAGGTCGCCGCGCTCGATCTCCGATTCCTTCTGGTCCAGGACCAGGGAGAACATCTCGCCGAACAGTTCGACGGCCGAGCGTTGCTCGTAGGAGATCACCTTCGGCGTCCGGTGATGGCACGCGAACAGGCCCCACAGCCTGCCGCCGCGCATGATCGAGACCGACATGGAGGCCGCGACCCCCATGTTGCGCAGGTATTCGAGGTGCACCGGCGACACCGCCCGGGTGGTACCGAGCGACAGGTCGAGCGGATTGCCTTCCGGGCCGACCGCCGGCTGCACCGGAACCCCCGGGTCGTTCACGTCGCTGATGATGCGCTGCATGCTGCGGCGGTACAGCGCGCGCGCCTGGACCGGGATATCGGACGCCGGGTAGCGCAGGCCGAGGAACGGCTCCATCTCCGGGGCCTTGGCCTCGGCCACGACGATCCCGGAATCGTCCGGCGCGAACCGGTAGCACATCACCCGGTCGAAGGTCGTCAACGCCCGCAGCTGCCGTGTCGCCATGATGCAGAGCCGGTCGATGGTCTCCGCCCCTGGATGCGGTCGACCATCGGCCGGACGAAGCGCATCGGGTCGGTGGGATCGTCCTCCGGATGCGGCTCGATCTCGATGACGATCGAGGGACCCGACATGTGCACCGCCACGTCGTGTCGTTCCGGCGCAGCGGTAAGCCGCAGCCGGAACAGCCGCTCGACCGAATCCGGCCCGGCCAGCGTCTGCAGGCGGGAGCGGATGTCGTGCATCGCGTCGACGGTGACGTAGTCGGCCAGCGGGCGGCCGACCAGGGTTGCCGCCGGGTCGCCGAACAGCTCGGGAAGGTTGGCCGATACGTGGATGATCGACCAGTCCGGCGAAACCGCGACGAGATACCCGAACGACTGGATCCGGCCGGGGATGTGAATCGGCTCGAGGCCGCAGTCGGTGAGGTCGAACGCCGCCGCGCCGGCGCTTGCGTCGTCAGACATCATGCTCCGCCTTCAACGCTCGGGCCGCCCGATGATGGGCCTCCTCGAACAGGGCGAAGGCGAAGCCGGCGCCGTCGACGGCCGCCTCGAGGCCGCTGCCGTCGCCGTGCCGCTCGTCGAGGGCCCTCAGGAACCGCGGCCAGTAGGCGCTCATGCGATCGCTCGACAGATAGCCACCGGCCGACCGGACGACGGCATCGCCCGATTGCCGCCACCGTTCCCGCAGGACCCGGTTGCCCAGATGCGAGCCGGCCACGACATACATCATCCCGAAGGCGTCCCGGCCACCCGGCGTGTCGAGCCCTCCGGGCACCGGCAGCGGCACCCCGAGGACGCGCAGGTCGGCGCGCGCCAGGTCGCTCAGGACCGGCGGATGGCCGAGGCTCGGCGCGGCGTCGCGCACCGCGATCTCCACGGTTTCCAGGGCCAGCGCGTGGGCGTGCAGGAAATGCCCATAGCCGTCGCGCCGGGTGAGTCCAGGGCGTCGAACAGCGCCTCGACCCGCAGGTGCACCTCGCGCGTGGCCTGGCGCAGCACCAGCCGCGCGCCGGCAAGCCCGGGCAACCGCCGCCGGGAATTGGCGCGGACGCCGGTGTCGATCACCGTCGCGGCATGCGGTACGACCGTCTTGCGAACCGGCATGGCCTTCCTCGGTTTAGCGCCCCCGCCCACCTGGGACCGCAGCCTGTCGTCGGCCCACCCGCCATCCGGGAGAGCCATGCATAGACCCTACCGCCTACCCTTTTCGTGAGGCTCTGACAACACTTGCCCCAACGCGCGGGGCGTCGGCGGGGACCCGGATGACGGGCGCAGCGGGGGCGCATGCCTCTCGGCCGTCACAACGCTGCGACAGTCGCGGCAGCCCTTGCCCGGTCGGCCGGTCGACGGATCGGGTTTCCCCATCGGTCCAAATCCCGGCATGCTTTCGCCACGAGTCACTTGGATGATCGTGTCGGCCGACCCGGGGATGGGGTCGGCGACCGTGTCCCGTCCCGCCGGAGGCTGCCATGTTCCAGCATACCCGAGCCCTGTTCCTCGCGGCGGCCCTGGCGGCCACCGCCGGCACCGCCGCGGCCGACGGCATGGGTTTCGCCAAGGAGCGCTACCTGCTGGACGGCAGCACGCCGACGGTCTGCCTCGACTTCTCGGCCCCGGTCGCGTTCCCGGCCGGCAGCTTCCCCGAGGACTACGTCACGGTGACCCCGAAGGCGGCACTCGACGTGCGGGTCCAGGACGGTGCGCTCTGCCTCGGCGGCCTCGGCTGGGGCGGCCGCTACGCGGTGCTGGTCCGCGCCGGCGTGCCGGCCGCCGACGGCGCCAGGACCGCGGCCGCCACCACCGTCGAGCTGGCGATCCCCGACGCCCCGGCCTCGGTCGGATTCGCCGGCAGCGGCTATGTGCTGGCCCAGGCCGGCGAGACCGCCCTGCCGGTGACCACAGTCAACGTCGACGAGGTCCGCCTGCGGGTGCTGCGGATCGTCGACCGCAACCTGATCGACGAGCTGGCCGAGGGCGACTTCAGCCGCGCGATGAACGGCTGGTGGGCCGAGCAGATCGAGCAGACCGACGGCGAGCTGGTCTGGGAGGGCACCGTGAAGACCCCGGGCCCACGCAACCGGCGGGTCCGCACCGGCATCCCGATCGACCGCATCGTCGACCGCTCGCTGCCCGGCGTCCACGTCGTCACCGCCACGCCGGCCAGTGGCCCGGACGAGCCCTGGACCACGCTGGCGACCCAGTGGCTGGTGATCTCCAACCTCGGGCTCACCACCTTCACCGGCGACGACGGCCTGACGGCATTCGTCAACGGTCTCGACACCGCTCAGCCGGTGGCCGGCGTCGAGACCGTGCTGCTGGCCCGCAACAACAAGATCCTCGGCCGCGCCGTCACCGACCCGCGGGGCCGCGTCGACTTCGCCGGCGGGCTGCTGCGCGGCCACGGCGGCAACGAGGCGACCGCCCTGCTGGCCTACGGGCCGAACCACGACTTCACGGTGCTGCGGCTGACCGGGCCGGCCTTCGACCTGTCCGACCGCGGGGTCGCCGGCCGCAACCCGCCGGGACCGCTGGACGGCTTCCTGTGGGCCGACCGCGACATCTTCCGTCCCGGCGAGACCGTGCACCTCGCCGGCCTGCTGCGAACCGCCGCGGCGCGCGCCGTCGCCGGCATGCCGCTGACCCTGGCGGTGGTCCGGCCCGACGGCCAGGACTTCCGCCGGACGGTGCTGCCGGCCCTGGACGGCGGCGCCTACCAGGCCGACGTAGAGCTGCCGAAATCGGTGCCGACCGGGCGCTGGAGCGCGCGGCTTTACGCCGACCCGAAGGCCGCGCCGGTCGCCGAAATGGCGTTCTCGGTCGAGGATTTCGTGCCGGAGCGGCTCGACCTGGCGCTGACCGCCGACGCGGCCGCGATCTCCCCGGACCAGAGCGTCGAAGTGGCGCTGAACGGGCGATTCCTGTTCGGGGCGCCGGCCGCCGGCCTGCGGGTGACCTCGGAACTCGTCGTCGCCGCCGACCCCGAACCGTTCCCGGACTGGGACGGCTACGCCTTCGGGCTCGCCACCGAGGAGTGGACGGCGCTCCGCGCCGAGCTGGCCGAGGGCCGGACCGACGACGCCGGCAAGGGCGCCGTGGTCGCCTCGCTGCCGGCCATCGGCGACACCACCCTGCCGCTGCTTGCAAGGGTCCGCGCGACCCTGCTGGAACCGGGCGGGCGCGGCGTCACCCGGTCGCTCGACCTCAAGATCAACCGCCAGCCGCTCGCCATCGGCATCCGGCCGGGCTTCGCGGATGCGACGGTCGCGGAGGACTCGTCCGCCGGCTTCCAGGTGGTCGCCCTCGACCCCGACGGCGCGCCGGTGGCCGGCAGGAGCCTGTCCTGGGAGTTGATACGCGAGGTCTGGCACTACGACTGGGTGCGGGTCGACGGCAACTGGCAGGTCGAGATCTCGGTCAACCACCGCCGGGTCGACTCCGGCAAGCTCTCGCCCACCGCCGGGCCGCTGGCGACGACGGTACCGGTCGAGTGGGGCTGGTACCGCTTCGAGGTCTACGACGCCGAGACCGGCGCCGCTTCCAGCGTACGGTTCCAGGCCGGCTGGCGCGCCGGCCCGGCGGCCGGCAGTGCCCCGGACAAGGTCAAGGTCAGCCTCGACCGCGACAGTTACCGGCCCGGCGATAGCGCGCGGGTGTTCATCGAGCCGCCCTATGCCGGCGAGGCCCTGGTCACCATCCTCGGCGACACCGTGCTGCAGACCAGGCGGGTGACGGTGCCGGCGGAAGGCGCGGAGTTCACCCTGACCGCCGACGACGGCTGGGGCGCCGCCGGCGCCTATGTCGCGGTGACCCTGCTGCGCCCGGGCCGGCCCGATGCCGCCGGTTCGGACGCACCGCCGGCTCCCGGCCGCGCCATCGGCCTGACGTGGCTGACCCTCGACCGCGGCGACCGCAAGCTCGCCGTGTCGATCCTGGCACCCGACGAAATCCGGCCGGAGCGGCGCCTGACGTTGCCGGTGGTGGTGTCCGGCCTCGAGGTCGGCGAGCGGGCCTGGCTGACGCTGGCGGCGGTCGACCGCGGCGTCCTGGCGCTCACCGGCTTCGCGACCCCTGACCCAGAGGCCCACTTTTTCGGCAAGCGCCGGCTGCCGATCGACCTGCGCGACCTCTACGGCCGGCTGATCGACGGCGGCTACGACCGCGTCGGCGAACTGCGGGCCGGCGGCGACGCCATGGGCGACAACAATGCCGGCCTGACCGCCGATGCCTACGAGACCGTCGCGCTGTTTTCCGGGCTGGTCGCCGTCGGCCCCGGCGGCCGCGTCGAGGTGCCGCTCGACATTCCTGACTTCAATGGCGAGCTGCGGCTGATGGCGGTGGCGTTCTCCGACGACAAGGTCGGCCATGCCGAGGCGCCGTTGCCGGTGCGGCCCCCGGTGGTCGCCGAGCTGTCGCGCCCGCGCTTCCTGGCACCGGGCGACAGCGCCGAGCTGACCCTCGAGCTGCACAACCTGTCGGGCGGCGCCGGCGACTACCGGATCGCGGTGATCGCCACCGGGCCGGTCGCGGTGCGCGACGGTGCCGACCAGACCGTAGGGCTGGCACTCGGCGGCAAGGCCGAGCGGCAGATCCGCCTGGAGGCGACCGGCAGCGGCGTTGCCGAGGTCGTCCTGTCGCTGGCCGGGCCGGACGGCCTCGAGCTGTCCAGGCGCTTCGCCCTGACGGTGCGCCCGGCGCAGGCGGTTCAGACCGAGCGCCGCACGGTGTGGCTGGCGCCGGGCAGCATGCTGCGGCTCGACCCCGAGCTTGCGGCCGGGCTGGAGGCGGAGACCGTGCGGACCGGGGTGACCCTCGGCACCGCGCCGACCTTCGACCTGCCGCACCTGATCGACCGGCTGTACCGCTATCCCTACGGCTGCCTCGAACAGACCGTCAGCACGGCGATGCCGCTGCTCTACCTCGACGACCTCGCGGCCTATGCCGGGCTCGACGAGGACGCCGCGACGCTGCACGCCCGCGTGCAGAACGCGGTCTGGCGGATCCTGAACATGCAGCGCTCCGACGGGGCATTCTCGCTGTGGGACGCCTACGGGCCGGCCGAGCCCTGGCTGTCGGCATATGCGCTCGACTTCCTGACCCGGGCCCGGACAGCCGGACTGACGGTGCCGGACGGTGCCTACAACCAGGGCCTCGACTGGCTGAAGTCGGCGGTGATCGAGCAGGCCGAATGGACCGACGAGTCGGTGGCGCGGCCCTATGCGCTCTACGTCCTGGCCAAGGCCGGCCGGACCGATATCGTGGGCGCCGCCCGCTACGTCGCCGACAACCGGGCCGACCGCCTGCCCTACGGCGCCCGTGGCCAGCTGGCCGCGGCACTCGGGCTGCTCGGCGAAACCGAGCGCGCGGCCGGACTGCTGGCCGATACCGAGGTGCCGCAGCGCGACTGGCAGCACACCGACTACGGCACCCGCCTGCGCGACGCCGCCCTTCGATTGACGGTGATGACCGAGAGCGGCAGCGACGACAAGGCGATCGGCGCCCTGGTCGACCAGACCGCCGACATGGCCGGTCGGCGGCGCTGGCTCAGCACCCAGGAGATGAGTTGGCTGGTGCTGGCCGCCAAGGCGATGATCGACCGTCAGCATTCGGTCTCGGCCGAGATCGATGGCCGGCTGATCGGCCCGCAGACCCGGCCGATCAGCGTGTTCCCGACACCCGGGCAGCTCGATCGCGGGTACCTGATCTCCAACCGCGGCGGCGAGACCCTGCGGGTGGCGATCTCCAGCACCGGGGTTCCGACATCGGATCAACCGCCGCAGGCCGAGGGCTTCACCATCGAACGCGCCTTGTACGCCCTCGACGGCACGCCGGTCGCCGCCGGCGACGCGCTGGTCCAGGGCGAGCGCTACGTCGTGATCCTGGCCGGCAGCAGCGAGTTCGGGGCCGAGCACCAGGGGTTGCTGGTCGACATGCTGCCGGCCGGCCTGGAGATCGAGAACACCCGCCTGCGCAACGGCGGCGACGTCGGCGATTTCGGGTGGCTGCCGGTCCTGTCGGAAGCCCGGCACGTGGAGATGCGGGACGACCGCTTCGTCGCCGCCTACGACCTGTCGAGCGACCGGCCCGGTTTCACGGCCGCCTATATCGTGCGCGCCGTGACCCGCGGTCGCTTCGTGGTACCGGCACCCTATGTCGAGGACATGTACCAGCCGTTCCGCTTCGCCCGCGGCAGCGTCGGCCAGGTGACGGTGGTCGACGCGTCCGCGATGCCGAAGTGACGCCGTGACCCGGCGGGCCGGAATCCTGGGACTGGTGCTGGTCGCGATCGTCGCTGCGAGTGCGGGACCGTCTGCCTGGGACCGGCTGGTCCGACCGCTCGACCGGGCCGTCGACCCGTCGCTCACCGTTGCCGACCGCGACGGACGGACGCTCCGGGCGTTCCTGTCGACCGACGGCTCGTGGCGCCTGCCGGCCGACCCGGAACGGGTGGAACCGCTGTACCTCGCCATGCTGATGGCGGTCGAGGACCGGCGCTTCCGGACCCATCCAGGCGTCGACCCGCTGTCCGTCGGCCGCGCGGTCGGCCAGATGCTGGCGAACGGCCACGTCGTGTCGGGCGCCTCCACCCTGACCATGCAGACCGTGCGTCTGCTCGACCCGCAGCCACGGACGATCGGCGCCAAGGTCGTCGAGGCCTTGCGGGCCCTGGTCCTGGAAGCGCGCCTGGACAAGGACGCGGTGCTGGCCAGCTACCTCACCCTTGCCCCGTTCGGCGGCAACCTGCAGGGCGTGCGAGCCGCGGCACTCGCCTATTTCGGCCGCGAACCGACCGCCCTCACCCCGGCCGAGGCGGCGCTGCTGGTGGCCATCCCGCAGGCGCCCGAACTGCTGCGGCCGGACCGTCACCCCGATGCCGCGCGCCGCGCCCGCGACCGCATCCTGGCCCGGGTGGCCGCGGCCGGCGTGATCTCGGGCACCGCGGCCGAGGAGGCGATGCGCGACCCGGTGCCGACGGCACGCCGGGCGATGCCGATGCACGCCCCGCATCTGGCCCGTCGCCTGGCAAGCGCAGCAGCCCCCGGCACGGTCGAGATCCGCACGAGCCTCGATGGCGACCTGCAGCGCCGGATCGAGGGTATGGCGATCCGCTGGGCCGAGACCCTCGACCCGGAGACCGGCATGGCGGTGGTGGTCGCCGAGGCCGAGACCGGCAAGGTGCTCGCCCATCTCGGCTCGCCCGACTTCTTCGCGACCCGTCGTGCCGGGCAGGTCGACATGACGCGGGCGGTGCGCTCGCCGGGCTCGACCCTCAAGCCGTTCCTGTACGGCCTCGCCTTCGACGACGGCTTCCTGGATCCGCGCAGCATGGTGACCGATGCGCCGCTGAGGATCGCCGGGTATGCGCCGGCCAATTTCTCGCCGGTGCATCTGGGCGAGCTGACGGCGGCCGATGCGCTGCGGCTGTCGTTGAACGTGCCCGCGGTCGCGGTGCTCGACCGCTATGGCCCGGCCCGCTTCCTGCGCCGGTTGCTGGCGGCCGATGCGCGCATCGATCTGCCGGGTGCCGCCGAACGCGCCGGCCTGGCCGTCATCCTGGGCGGCGTCGGCACCACTCTCGAGGACCTGGTCGGCCTGTACACCGCGCTTGCCGGCGACGGCCGGGTCCGGCCGTTGACGGTGCGGGCCGAAAGCGGCGAGCGCTCGCATGCGCTGCTGACCGCCGGGGCCGCCTGGGACGTCGCGCGCATCCTGGAGGCCACACCGCATCCGACGCATTCGGCCCGGCGCCGCGGCGGGCCGATCGCCTGGAAGACCGGGACCTCCTACGGCTTCCGCGACGCCTGGGCGGTCGGCGTGGCGAACGGTCTGGTGGTCGGTGTCTGGGTCGGCCGGCCGGACGGTACCCCGCGCCCCGGCCACTACGGCGCACGGTCGGCCGCCCCGCTGCTGTTCGAGTTGTTCGACATCCTGCCGGCCGCCCGGCGCCTGGCCGCACCGCCACCGCAGGACGGCAGCGTCCCGCCGTCGGCGCGCCCGCTGCCCCCGGCCCTCGCCTATTTCCCGCCGCGGCCGGCGGTACCGGCGGCGGACCCGGTGCGGATCGCCTATCCGCGCGACGGCAGCGAGATCGAGCGGCCGTCCGACCGACCGATCGCCCTGCAGGCCCGCGGCGGACGCCGGCCGCTGTTGTGGCTGGTCGACGGCCGACCGCTGGCGGCCCCGCCGCATCGCCGCGACGCCGACTGGCAGCCGGACGGGCTCGGTTTCGCGACCGTAACGGTGATCGACGCCGACGGGCTGTCGGCGCGGGCCCGCATCCGGGTCCGCTGATCCCACCGGTCGGCGTTGTCCGTATCGCCAACACCGCGGCAGCGCCGCGATGGCCAGGTTGCGACAGACCGAGATCACCGCCCGCATCGATCCTGACCGAGTTCTTCGGATCGGACACCCGGTCCCTGGCCTCCGGGGCCCGCTACCGCAGCAGGAACTGCACCGGAACCCTGACCTCCAGGCGCGCCTGCGGGAAACTGTCGGGCAGCGGCGGCAGCGGCTGGGCACGCCGGATCATCTCGCCGACGGCGCGGTCCAGCGAGGGATCGCCGGCGCTGCGCTCGATGCGATGCGACAGCACCGTACCGCCGCGGTCCATGACGAACACCAGCATCGCCGTGCCTTCGACCCGGCGGCGCCGGGCCTGGTAGGGATACTCCTTGTGCCGCTCCAGCCAGGCGCGCAGCTGGCTCATATAGTCGGCCGCCCCGCCGGGTGCCGAGGCCGCCTGCGCGGCGGCGCCCCGGTCGGCATGCGGGGCCGGTTGCCCGCCGGCGGACTGGGCGCCGGTCCGGCCCTGGTTCTCGGCGGAGGCCGAGACCGGTCCGGCGGCCGGTGGCGTCTCGGCGCTCTGAACCGGCTTCGGCGCGGGCTCGCGCTCCGGGATGACCGGTCGCGGCTGCGGTACCGGCGGCGCGACAACATCCACGGCGGTCACCGCCTCGGGTGTCGGCGGTGGCACCGCCCGTGGTATCGGGGCACTGGCCACGATCGTCGCAGGCACCGCCGCCGGCTCCGGACGGACCGGTTCGGGGCGCACAGGCTCGGGACGCACAGGCTTCGGCGCCGCCACCTTCTGCACAGTGGGCGGTGGCGGCGTCTCGACCGGCGGAGCGACCTCGGGCACCGCCTCGGCCCGCGGCGCCTCTGCCATCTCCGCTACGGGCGTCGTCACCGGCTCGACCGGTGGCGCTGGTGGTGCCACGGCCGGTTGCGACGACACCTGGACGGCGTCCTGCCGCGGCCCGGCCGGCGCCTGGGCGGCCGACGGGTCGGCGGCGGACGCCAGCATGACCTCGACACCGCCGCCGCCGCCCGGGCTGGCGGCCGGCTGGCCCGGCACCTGCAGGACCCAAAGCCCGACCGCCGCATGCAGACCGAGTGCCGCGGTCCCGGCCGCCGTCCAGTGCCGGGCCCGAACGTCCCTCATTCCGTGGACACCGTCATCAGCCGGACCCGCTCGGCACCGGCCCGCCGCAGCGTCTCCATGACCGCGATCACCGCGGACGCCTCGGCGCCACCGTCGGCCTTCACATGGACCTCGGGATGTGGAGCGGACTTCAGGCGGCCGGCGACCGCCGCTTCGAGCTCGGTGCCAGTGATCTCCGCCCCGTCGAGCGCCAGGCGGCCATCCTCGCCGATCAGCAACACCACGTCCTTCGGGTCGCCGGCCTCGCCGTTGATCGAGCGCGGCGGCTCGACCGGAAACGGATCGGTGGCCGACAGGCTGCCGACGACCATGAAGAAGATCAGCAGCAGGAACACGACATTGATCAGCGGCAGGATACGATCGTCCTCTCTGCCGGTTCTGCCGGCCCGCGGTCGCGCCAGTTTCATCGATCCCGTCCTACTGCGCCCGATCACGGATCAGCGACAGCCGCTCGGCGCCCGCCGCCGACAACCGGTCGAGCACGACCACCGCGCGCTGCAGCGGCACCCCGGCCGACGGTCTCACGAAGATCGGCTGATCCGGGTTCTCGGCGAGCCGGGCCCGGACCCGGATCTCCAGCTCGTCCAGCCCGATCGGCCGCCCGGACAGCCGGAGGCCCTGGCCCCGGACCTCGACCAGCAGCGCGCCTTCGATGGTCGCCGCGCCGGCGCCGTCCGACGGTGCGGCCAGGACGATCGAGCGCCAGTCCAGGAAGCTCGACGCCAGCATGAAGAACACCAGCAGGATGAAGACCACGTCGATCAGCGGGGTCAGGCTGATCAGTTGGCGACGCCGACGGGGCCTAGCGATCGGCCATGAGCGCGGCCGGGCGAAGGCGTGAAAGTTCATGACGCGGCTCCGCGAAGGCATTGTGGGGGGCCGGCTCGGCCATCAGATCGCTGGTGAAGACCTGGGTGACGACGGTCTCCATCTCGTGGGTCACCCGGTCGACCACCCGTTCCAGCCAGGCCAGCGCCGCGACCACCGGAATCGCGACCGCCAGCCCGACCGCCGTGGTCAGCAGCGCCTCCCAGATGCCGCCGGACAACACCGCCGGGTTGACCTGCGATCCGGCCTGCTCGAGCTGCTGGAACGCCGAGATCATGCCGAGCACCGTGCCGAACAGTCCGAGCAGCGGAGCGACCCCGGCGATCACCTCGAGCGGACGCAGGTAGGATCGCAGCGCCTCGAGGCGATCGGATGCGAGCCGCGCCACCTCCTCGCGAACCGCCGCGTCCGGAAGCTCGCGCCGCCGGCTGCCGCGGATCGCGCAGCCGAGGACCTGCGCCACGGGATTGCGAGACCGCTCGACCAGGCCGAGGCCGTCCGCCGTCCGCCCGGAGCGGTGCAGCGCCAGGGCACGCCGCGCCGTCGATCTGTCGCCGACGCTGCAGGCGGCGAACTGCCAGAGCTTGACCAGGATGATCGCCAGCGCCAGCACCGAGAGCACCGCCAGGATCGCCACCACCGGGCCGCCCGCCTGGGCGATTTCCAGGGCCTGGTCGAGCGGGCCGGGTGGGATGGGCTGGAGCATCTGATCGTCGGGCATCGGAACCGGGGTCTCCATTCGGAAAGGGTCGGTGCCAGCGAAACGCCGGGCCCGGTTCATTTTTAATGAAAGTCAGTCGCAATATCAACTTCTCCTTATGACCGAGGAGAACCCGCATATGCCGATCCGCTGCCCGCCCACCGACCGGCAAGGTGTCAAACTGCTTCGCAAGCTCGGCCGACGCGTTGGCGATGGATCGGTGCGGGAGCGTGATCGGCGTGCGTCCCGAGCGGGTGCCAGAAGGTCTCCGGACGACTGCGTTCGATGGGAGCGTCCGGATCAAGCCGGCACCGGCGCGCCTCACCGGTCAATTTTCCGCCACAAACAACCTCAAGGATGAAACAAGCGTAAAACCACTCCTGGTCATCATTGTCGAAGATTACGAGTTCCCGATCCGTACACCTTCGAGCTGACGATATTAGCTGATCTGACGCTACGTAAATCGCCGGGAACGGCTCGACAGGGATGGACAACTATATACTTTTAAGTGCGTTGACCGTGACGCGGCCGGCGGGACCCGTCCCGCGGCCGGCGAGGAGAGGAAGCCCGTCCATGAGCGACACCCAGCCCCTCAGCCTGCAGGTCCCGGAGCCGGAGGTCCGTCCCGGCGGCAAGCCCGACTTCAGCGGCGTCACCATCCCGCGCGCCGGCTCGGTGCGCCGGCCCGAGGTGGACGCCGCCCCAGCCGATTTCCGCGACCTCGGCTACACCATCATCCGGGTGCTGAACCGCGACGCCGAGGCGGTCGGGCCCTGGGCCGGCGCCCTCGACGACCAGCAGGCGCTGCAGGGCCTGCGCGACATGATGAAGGTGCGGGCCTTCGATGCCCGCATGCTGATGGCGCAGCGTCAGGGCAAGACCTCGTTCTATATGCAGTGCCTAGGCGAGGAGGCGATCGCCTGTGCCTTCCAGCACGCGCTGTCGCCAGGCGACATGAACTTCCCGACCTACCGCCAGCAAGGCCTGCTGATCTCCGGCGGCTATCCGCTCGTCGACATGATGTGCCAGATCTACTCGAACGAGCGCGACCCGCTGCACGGCCGGCAGCTGCCGATCATGTACTCGTCCAAGGACCACGGCTTCTTCTCGATCTCCGGCAACCTCGGGACCCAGTACATCCAGGCGGTCGGCTGGGCGATGGCCTCGGCGATCAAGGGCGACACGAAGATCGCCGCCGGCTGGATCGGCGACGGCTCGACCGCCGAATCCGACTTCCACGCCGCCCTGGTGTTCGCCTCCACCTACAAGGCGCCGGTGGTGCTGAACATCGTCAACAACCAGTGGGCCATCTCGACCTTCCAGGGCATCGCTAAGGGCGGGTCCGGCACCTTCGCGGCGCGCGGCCACGGCTTCGGCATCCCGTCGCTGCGGGTCGACGGCAACGACTACCTGGCGGTCTATGCGGTCGCGCAGTGGGCGATCGAGCGGGCGCGGCGCAACCTCGGGCCGACCGTGGTCGAATACGTCACCTACCGAGTGGCGGCGCATTCCACTTCCGACGATCCCTCGGCCTACCGGCCCAAGGAGGAGTCCGACGCCTGGCCGCTGGGCGACCCGATCGAGCGGCTCAAGAACCACCTGATCGCCAAGGGTGCCTGGTCGGAGGACCGCCACCGGCAATTCGCCGCCGAGGTCGAGGCCGAGGTGGTGGCGGCCCAGAAGGAGGCCGAGAAGTACGGCACCCTGCATTCCGGCGGCAAGCCGTCGGTGCGCGATATGTTCGAGGGCGTCTACAAGGAGATGCCGCCGCACCTGCGGCGCCAGCGCCAGCAGGCGGGGGTCTGACCATGCCGCGCATGACCATGATCGAGGCCATCCGCGACGCCATGCACGTCAAGATGGCCGCCGACCCCAGCGTCGTCGTCTTTGGCGAGGACGTCGGCTATTTCGGCGGCGTGTTCCGTTGCACCCAGGGCCTGCAGCAGAAATTCGGCCGCGACCGCTGCTTCGACGCGCCGATCAACGAGTCCGGCATCGTCGGAGCCGCCATCGGCATGGCGGCCTACGGGCTGCGGCCCTGCGTCGAGATCCAGTTCGCCGATTACGTCTACCCGGGCTACGACCAGATCGTCTCCGAGGCGGCACGGTTGCGCTATCGGTCCAACGGCGATTTCACGGCACCGCTGACCATCCGCATGCCGACCGGCGGCGGCATCTTCGGCGGCCAGACCCACAGCCAGAGCCCGGAGGCGCTGTTCACCCACGTGTCCGGGCTGAAGGTCGTCGTCCCGTCCAATCCGCACGACGCCAAGGGCCTGCTGATCGCCGCCATCGAGGACGACGACCCGGTGATCTTCCTGGAGCCGAAACGGCTGTACAACGGCCCGTTCGACGGCCACCACGACCGACCGGTGACGCCGTGGTCCAAGCATCCGCTCGGCGAAGTGCCGGAGGGCCATCACGTCGTCCCTCTCGGCAAGGCCGCCATCCGGCGCCCCGGTTCGGCGGTGACGGTGCTGGCCTACGGAACCATGGTCCATGTCGCGGAAGCGGCGGCGGCGGAGACCGGGATCGACGCCGAGATCGTCGACCTGCGCACCCTGCTGCCCCTCGACCTCGACACGATCGTCGCCTCCGTGGCCAAGACCGGGCGCTGCGTCGTGGTGCACGAGGCCACCCTGACGTCGGGCTTCGGCGCCGAGCTGTGCGCGCTGGTGCAGGAGCACTGCTTCTATTCCCTGGAGGTGCCGGTGGCCCGCGTCGCCGGCTGGGACACCCCCTACCCGCACGCCCAGGAGTGGGACTACTTCCCCGGACCGAAACGGGTCGGCGAGGCCCTTGCCGCCGCGATGGAGGGCTGAGATGGGCGAGCATGTCATCAAGCTGCCCGACGTCGGCGAGGGCGTGGCCGAGGCCGAGCTGGTCGAGTGGAACGTCGCGGTCGGCGACGTGGTCCGAGAGGACGCGATCCTGGCCAGCGTCATGACCGACAAGGCGGCGGTCGAGATCCCCTCGCCGGTCGAGGGCACCGTCACATGGCTCGGCGGCGAGGTCGGCGATGTGATTGCCGTCGGCTCCCCCCTGGTCCGCCTGGAGGTCGCCGGCGAGGGCAACGCGGCACCGGACACGCCCGCCGGACCAGCAACGATGTCGGAGACGGCAGCCGAGCCCGAGGCGGCACCTGCCGAGGCGCCGGTCCGTGCCGAACCGGCGCCGAAGCCGCCTGCCCCACGCAGATCGCCTGCTCCGCCGAAGCGCGACGCGCCGCCGCCGGTGGCGACCGGTGCCCCGCGGCGCGAGGGCGAGAAGCCGGTCGCCTCGCCGGCGGTGCGCGGCCGGGCCCGCGAGGCCGGCGTCGACCTGCGTCAGGTCCGTGGCAGCGGCCCGGCCGGCCGCATCAGCCACGAGGACCTGGACGCTTTCATCGAGGCCGGCCCGCAGGCGACGCCGGGCACCGGCCTGCGCGCCGACACCTCGGTGACCGACGTCAAGGTGATCGGCCTGCGCCGGCGGATCGCCGAGAAGATGGCGCTGTCGAAGAGCCGGATCGCCCACATCACCTATGTCGAAGAGGTCGACGTCACGGCGCTGGAGGAGCTGCGCGCCCAGCTCAACAAGACCAGGCAGGACAGCCAGCCGCGTCTGACCATCCTACCGTTCCTGATGCGAGCCATGGTAAAGGCGATCGCCGAGCAGCCGGCGATCAACGCCCACTACGACGACGAGGCCGGGGTGGTGCACCAGTATGGCGGTGTCCATATCGGCATCGCCGCGCAGACCCCGACCGGGCTGGTGGTGCCGGTGGTGAAGCATGCCGAGGCCCGCGACGTCTGGGGCTGCGCCGCCGAGTTGAACCGGTTGAGCGACGCCGCCAAGGCCGGCAGCGCCAACCGCGACGAGCTGACCGGATCGACCATCACCATCACCTCGCTCGGCGCCATGGGCGGACTGGTGACCACGCCGGTGATCAATCATCCAGAGGTGGCGATCGTCGGCGTCAACAAGATCCAGGTCCGCCCGATGTGGGACGGCAGCCAGTTCCTGCCGCGCCGGATGATGAACTTGTCGTCCAGCTTCGATCACCGGGTCGTCGACGGCTGGGACGCCGCGGTGTTCGTGCAGCGCATCAAGGCGCTGCTCGAGGCACCCGCCATGATCTTCATGTGAGGGGAAAATGGCCCCTCTTCCCCTTAACTCCGTCATCCCGGACCGGGCCGCCGCGGGCGGCACGGAGCCGGGACCCGCGCAGCGACGTGCCGGGCGGCGCTTCGGCGTCGAGGCGGCGGGTAGGTTCCGGATCGGCCGCGCCTGCGCGCGTCCGTCCGGAATGACGACAGTGGTGGTTGGAACCGTGAGGACCTACCCATGAAGGATATCGCCTGCCAGGTGCTGGTGGTCGGGGCCGGCCCCGGCGGATACGTCGCCGCGATCCGGGCCGGGCAGCTCGGGCTCGACACCGTGATCGTCGAGGCCAGGCGGCCGGGCGGTGCCTGCCTGAACGTCGGCTGCATCCCCTCGAAGGCGTTGATCCATGCCGCCGACGAGTACCTGAAGGTCCGCGAGATGGCGGCCGGCAGACGGACGCCCGGCATCAGGGTGGCCGAGCCGGAGTTCGACCTCGCCGCCTGCCGGGACTGGAAGGACGGCATCGTCAACCGCCTGACCAACGGCGTCGCCGCCCTGCTGAAGAAGGCCCGGGTCAAAACCGTCGAGGGCTGGGCGACCTTCCGCGACGGCAAGACCGTCGCCGTCGACACATCGCTCGGCACCCAGGTGATCCGGGCCGAGCACGTGGTCATCGCCACCGGGTCGGAGGCGGTGGAGCTGCCGTCGCTGCCGTTCGGCGGCCGCGTGATCTCGTCGACCGAGGCGCTGGCGCTGGACGCCCCGCCCGCGCGGCTGGTGGTGGTCGGCGCCGGCTATATCGGCTTGGAACTCGGTATCGCCTTCCGCAAGCTCGGCTCCGAGGTCACGGTGGTCGAGGCCACCGACCGCATCCTGCCGCTGTACGACTCCGAACTGACCCGGCCGGTGAAGGCAAGCCTGGACGAACTGGGCATCGCCCTGCACCTGCAGGCAAAAGCCCGCGGCATGGCCGGCGGAGAAGCCCTGCTGGTCGAAACCGCCGACGGCGGCGAGCTGCGGCTGCCGGCCGACAAGGTGCTGGTGACAGTCGGCCGCCGGCCGCTGACCGGCGGCTGGGGTCGCGAGGAACTGGCGCTGGACATGAACGGCCCGTTCATCGCCGTCGACGACCGTTGCCGGACCTCGATGCGCGGGGTCTATGCCGTCGGCGACGTCACCGGCGAGCCGATGCTGGCGCACCGCGCCATGGCCCAGGGCGAGATGGTCGCCGAGATCATCGCCGGCGAGAAACGGGCCTGGGACAAGGTCGCGGTCCCGGCGGTGTGCTTCACCGACCCGGAGATCGTCACAGCCGGCCTGTCGCCGGACCAGGCGCGCGCCGCCGGCATCGAGATCCGCACCGCCCAGTTCCCGTTCCAGGCCAACGGCCGGGCCATGACCACCGAGGCAGAGAACGGCTTCGTGCGGATCGTCGCGCGCGCCGACAACCACCTGGTGCTGGGCCTGCAGGCGGTCGGCGCGGGCGTGTCGGAGCTGTCGGCCTCGTTCGCGCTGGCCCTGGAGATGGGCTGTCGGCTGGAAGACGTCGCCGCCACCATCCACGCCCACCCGACCCTCGGCGAGGCGATCCCGGAGGCGGCGATGCGGGCGCTGGGGCACGCGCTGCATATCTGAGGGGCGACGCGGCCCCTACACCTGCCGCTCGATCGGTAGCAGGGCCAGCAGCCGGACCAGCAACAGCCACCAGCGCGAGGCGCCGGGTTCGCGACGGGTCGGGTCGGTGGCGTCAGCCACCCTCCACGCCAGGTGACCGTCATCCAGCACGGCCCGGTAGGACTTCGCCGGGGCCATGCCGTCCTCGATATAGGCGGCGACCTGGGCCGCCAGCTCCGGGCTCTCCACCAGGAGCCCGATCTCGGTGTTCAGAACCGCCGAGCGCGGATCCAGGTTCAGCGAGCCGACGAACACCTCGCGACGGTCGATCACCGCCGCCTTGGTATGCAGGTTCAGCACCGTGTCGATCCCGGCATCCGCCCGCAGCTCGTGCAGCTCGATCCCGGCGCGCAACAGCGGCCGGCGGTACTTGCGATAGGCGGCGTGCGCGACCGCCACCTCGCCCGAAGCCGCCGAATTGGTCAGGACCCGCACTCGCGTGCCATTGCGGGCAAGACGGCTGAGGATGCAGACGCCTTCCCGGGCCGGCACGAAATAGGCGGATTCGAGCAGCAGTTCCTGCACCGGGCGATCGTCCACCCGCCCGAGCAGGGCGCCCAGCACCCGTGGCTCGCCGGTTTCCGGCTTGTTCGGCGAGTCGACCAGCACCGATGCCCGCTCCGCGATTACGAGGCGCCCGAACCGTTCCTCGACCAGCGCCCGGTAGGATCGCCGCTTCAGCCCGGCATTCGCCGGGTACGGCCCCTGCCCGTCCTGGAGAATGCGACGGCGCAGGCCGCGCCGGGCCGCGCTGCGCACATCGGCGAGCCGCCAGCGGCCACGGTCGATCGCTCCGATCGGACGGCTCCACCGGCTGTCCCAGAACGCGTCGAAGGACTCCGCCACCTGCTCGACCACCGGCCCGGCGGCGAACAGGTCCAGGTCACGGAAGTTTCGGCGGCCGTCGAATTCGAAATAGCGGTCGCCGACATTGCGACCGCCGACGACGGCTGCGGTCCGGTCGGCGACGAACGCCTTGTTGTGCATGCGCCGGGTCACCCGGCGGGACTGGAACAGCAATGCGAACACCAGGCCGAAGCGATGCGGAAACGGGTTGTAGAGCCGGACCTCCACATTCGGAAACGCGTCGAGGCGCGCCAGCTCCGGGTCGCTGCTCGGCGCCCCGATATCGTCCAGCAGCAGACGCACACGGACGCCGCGGTCGGCGGCATCCAGCAATGCTGCCAGCAGCCGGCGCCCGCTACCGTCGTCCTCCCAGAGATAGTACTGCACGTCGAGCGTCCGCTCGGCCGCCACGGTGAGCCCATGCAGGGTGAGGAAGGCCTCGGGTCCGCTCGGAAGCAGCGAGAAGCCCGAGCGGTTGCCGTCCGGGACATGCCGGCGCCACAGGCGATCCAGGCGGGTGGTGGATACGCTCATATCCATGGCGACTGCGCCACATGCTGGCGCTCGGCGGCGGCGGCGGATCCGGTTGGGGCGATATCGGCCCAGACCGGCAGGTGATCGGAGGCCACCCGCGACTTCTGCGAATGATGCACGCCAGCGGAGAGCACCCTGAGATCCAGGCTGGTGATGATCCGGTCGAGGGCGGCGATCGGCCGGCGCGAATGGAAGCTCGGCCCGGGGGCGGCCACGTGGTGGTGCTTGGCGAACAGCTTCAGGCAGCCGCCGTCCATCACCCACTCGTTCAGGTCGCCCATCATCACCGTCGGCAGCGTGTCCTCGAGCGCTTCCAGGTCCAGCAGGACGGCGCGCGCCTGGCGCTTGCGCCACAGGCCGATCAGGCCGAGATGCATGCCGATGATCCGCAGCGCCAGGCCCCGGACCCGCAGGTCGGCCAGCACCGCGCCGCGCGGCTCCAGGCCCGGCAGGTCGATGCGCCGGCTCGCCATGACCTCGACGTCCCGGCGCACCAGCAGGACATTGCCGTGCCATCCCAGGCTCTCCGGCCGGATGCCGAACCGGACCGGGACGTAGTCGGTCTCCTCGGCGATGATCTCGGGCGGCAGCGCCGTACTGCGATTCCCGAACCGCCGGTCGACCTCCTGGATCGCCACCACGTCGGCATCGAGCTCGCGCAGCACTGCCAGCACGCGCTCCGGGCGCCGTCGGCGGTCGGTGCCGATGCCCTTGCGGATATTGTAGGTGGCGACACGAAGCATGGGGTTCCTGGTCGACGCGGGTACTCGAGCAAACGCTCGTCGAGCACGAGCAAACGCTCGTCGAGCATATGGGTTCGCGCCGCGATGGAGCAAAGCCAGGATTGTCCGTACCAATTCCCGATGCTAGCGTCCCGGCATGGCAACGGCTCGCCTTTCGCCGGGCGGCACGACGCCCGACAGCACGCTGCCGCTGTACCAGCGGCTGGCCCGGACCTTGCGCGCCGATATCGCCGCCGGCGTGAATCCGGTCGGCACGACCCTGCCGACCGAGGTCGAGCTGTGCGACCGACACGGCGTCAGCCGCCACACCGTCCGCGAGGCCCTGCGCCTGCTGGTCGACCAGGGCCTGATCGAGCGCCGCCAAGGCGCCGGCAGTCGGGTGATAGCAACGGCACCGCCGGTCGCCTACGTCCATTCCATCCGCTCGCTCAGTGAGCTGTTCAGCTACACTCAGGACACCCGCTTCGAGGTCGCGGGCGTCGCGCTGGTAGCCCTCGGCGAAGCCGACGCGGCCACCATCCGCTGGCCGGCGGAAACCCGGTGGCTGCGGATCTCCGGAGTACGCTGGACTGCCGACCGAAGCGAGACGGTCTGCCATGTCACGGTATTCGCCCATGCCCGGTTTGCCGGCCTGCTGACCGACGTCGGCCGTCAGGCCGGGCCGATCCACGCCCTGATCGAGTCCCGTTCGGGCGAGCGGGTCGAGGAGGCGATCCAGGAAGTCTCGGCCGCCCCGATGCCGTCTGCCGCCGCCAAAGCGCTGAACATCCGCGCCGGCGCCCCCGCGCTGCGAATCGTCCGGCGTTACCTGGACGCCAGCGGCGGCCCGATGATGGTCGCGGTGAACTGGCACCCGGGCGACCGCTTCGCCTACACCATCCATCTGCGCCGCGACGACGAACCGGCGTAGCCCCGGGGCTTGGGTCCCGGATCAGCCACGCTGCGCGTCTGTCCGGGATGAGGAAGGGGAAATCGGACGCCCCTCAGTCCTCATCCCTGCCGCAGCGGCGTAGCAGCGAAGCGCCGGGACCCACGCCGAACGGCAGCCGGTTGACTCCTGGCCGGACTCGCGGAAGATTTGTCCGAACAAATATCGCGAGGAAACGCCATGCCCGAGGCCCTGCAGGGGCGCAGCATCGACCCGGCCGATGAGGCCCAGCTGCTGGCCACCATCGACCGTTGGGTCGAGCGCGAGGTGAAGCCGATCGCCAAGGAATACGACCACGCCGACCGCTACCCGGAGAAGACGGTCGAGCAGATGAAGGAACTCGGCCTGTTCGGCGCGACGATTTCGCCGGAGTACGGCGGACTGGGGTTGCCGGCCGGCACCTACGCCAAGATCGTCATGCGGATCTCGCGCGATTGGATGGCGATCACCGGCATCTTCAACTCGCACCTGATGCTGGCCCTCGCGATCGAGAAGTTCGGCACGCCGCAGCAGAAGAGCGCCTGGCTGCCCAGGCTGGCGACCGGTGAGATCCGAGGTGGGCTGGCCCTGACCGAGCCGGATGCCGGCACCGACCTGCAGGGCATTCGGATGACCGCCCGGCGCGACGGCAATGGCTATGTCATCAACGGCACCAAGACCTGGATCTCTAACGGCATCGAGGGCAGTTGCTTCGCGCTGCTGGTCAAGACCGACCCCGGCGCCGAGCCGCGCCACAAGGGCATGAGCCTGTTCATCGCGCCGAAGCAGGAAGGCTTCACGGTCGGCCGCAAGCTGGAGAAGCTCGGCTACAAGTCGATCGATTCCGGCGAACTGGTGTTCGAGGACTATCGGATCCCGGCCGACAACCTGATCGGCGGGGTCGAAGGCCAGGGCTTCTACCAGGCGACCGGCGGGCTCGCGCTCGGCCGCATCAACGTCGCGGCCCGTGGCGTCGGTGTCGCCGAGGGTGCGCTGCAGCTCGCCGTCGACTATGCCCAGGTTCGGAAAACCTTCGGCAAGCCGATCGCCGAGCATCAGGCGATCCAGCTCAAGATCGGCGAAATGGCCGCCAAGGCGCGTGCCGCCCGGCTGCTGACCCTGGACGCCGCCGCCAAGTTCGACAGCGGCGAACGCTGCGATCTGGAAGCCGGCATGGCCAAGCTGTTCTCGACCGAGACGGCGCTGGAGAACGCGACGGAGTCCCTGCGTATCCACGGCGGCTACGGCTACTCCAAGGAATACGATATCGAGCGGCTGTACCGCGACGCGCCGCTGCTGTGCATCGGCGAGGGCACCAACGAGATGCAGCGCATCATCATCGCCCGGCAGGTGGTCAAGCAAGGCGGGTTGGCGACATGAGTGCCGGAACCCGTCCGCTGGAGGGCATGCGGGTCCTGACGCTGGAACAGTTCGGCGCCGGCCCCTATGGCTCGATGTATCTCGCCGACCTCGGGGCCGAGGTCATCAAGGTCGAGAACCCGGCGACCGGCGGCGATGCCGGCCGCGGCGTCGGCCCGCATTTCCTAGGACCGGACGACAGCCAGTATTTCCAGACCTGGGGTTCCAACAAGAAGAGCGTGGCGCTCGACCTGAAGACGCCCGAGGGCCAGGCCGGCTTCCGCAAGCTCGCCGCCGGCGCCGAGGCGGTGATCAACAACCTGCGGGGCGACCAGCCGGAGAAGCTCGGCCTCGACTACGCCAGCCTGCAGAACGTGAACCCGGCGATCGTCTGCCTGCATATCTCCGCCTACGGCCGCGACAACGACCGCAAGTCCTGGCCCGGCTATGATTTCCTGATGCAGGCCGAGGCCGGGCTGATGAGCATGACCGGCGACCCGGACCGGGCCCCGGCCCGCTTCGGCCTGTCGATGATCGACTTCATGACCGGCATGACCGGGATCGTCGGCCTGCTCGGCTGCATCATGCGGGCGCGCGCCAGCGGCCAGGGCTGCGACGTCGACACCTGCCTGTTCGACGTGGCGCTGCACCAGCTCTCCTATCCCGCCACCTGGTACCTGAACGGCGGGGACATGCCGAGCCGGGCGCCCCGCAGCGCGCATCTGTCGGTGGCGCCGGTCCAGACCTTCCGGACCGCCGATGGCTGGATCTACGTGATGTGCATGACCGAGCGCGCCTGGCGGATCCTGGCCGACCGCGTCGACCGGCCGGAACTGAAGGACGACCCGCGCTTCGCCGACCAGGCGGCACGCCGGGACCACCGCGCCGAACTGGAGCGTGAACTCGATGCCGTCCTCGGGACCCGGCCGACCGCCGAATGGCTCGACCGCCTGACCGGCCATGTCCCGGTCGCCCCGGTCCACGACGTCGCCCAGGCCTTCGCCAACCCACTGGTTGCCGAGGCCGGCATGGTCAACACCGTCCCGCACCCCGCCAGGCCGGACTTCCGGATGCTGGCCAACCCCCTGAAAATCGACGGCGAGCGGCCGGCACAGGCCGTGTGCTCGGCGCTCGGCGCCGACAATGCGGTGCTGCTGGGGGAGACCTGAGCATGGCGGCGATCCGCCCGTCGGTCCGTGGATCCCGGCTCCGCCGCGCCTGCGGCGCGTCGGTCCGGGATGACGGCAGGGAAGAGGCCCCCCCGCTGCTCCCGCCGTCATCCCGGGCGAGCGCAGCTCGACCCGGGATCCACCCGCCGCTCCGTCGTTCATTGAGGACCCCATGAAACTCGAAGGCGTGAAGGTGGTCGACCTGTCGGTGTTCCTGCCGGGGCCGTACCTGACCATGGCGATGGCCGACCACGGCGCCGAGGTCATCAAGGTCGAGCCCCCCGGCGAGGGCGACCCCGGCCGGCATATCGGGCCGGCGGACGGGCCGAGCTCGGTGTTCTTCAAGAACGCCAACCGCGGCAAGAAAAGCGTCGTGCTGGACCTGAAGTCCGAAGCCGGACGCTCGGCGCTGTACCGGCTGTGCGATACCGCCGACGTGTTCGTCGAGAGCTACCGGCCCGGTGTGATGCAACGGCTCGGATTCGACTGGGAGACCCTGTCGGCCCGCAATCCGCGTCTGGTCTACTGCTCGATCAGCGCCTTCGGGCAGGACGGTCCGTATCGCGACCTGCCGGCCCACGACCTGGCGACCGAGGCCTATGCCGGGGTGCTCAGCATGACCCATGGCCGCGACGGCGTGCCGGCGATGCCGGGGCTGGCCGCCGCCGACATCCTGAGCTCCCTGCACGCGCTGTCCGGGGTCGCGATGGCGCTGTTCCGCCGCGAACGGACCGGGCGCGGCGACCGCATCGACGTGTCCATGCAGCACGCGGCGCTGGCCGGAATGCCGAATGTCATGGGTCCGGCGATGACCGGCCGCCCGCAACCCGACCCGAAGACCGAGCGGACCACCGGGGGCGGCGCCTTCTATCAGATCTACGACACCGCCGACGGCCGCCATCTCGTGCTCGGCGGCCAGGAGATCAAGTTCGTCCGCAGCCTGCTCGGCCGCCTCGACCGGCTCGACCTGGTACCGCTGTGCGAACGCGGCCCCGGCCCGCACCAGGCGCCGGTAACGGAGTTTCTGCGCGGCGTGTTCCGCACCGAGAGCCTTGCGCACTGGATGGCGTGGTTCGACGGCATGGACGTCAGCGCCGCCCCGGTGAACACCCTGCGCGAAGCGCTGGACGACCCCAACGTCCGCGCCCAGGGCCTGATCCTCACCGACGAACAGGGTCGTGAGCACATCGCGCCGGTCGTCCGGTTCATGCTCGAGCCGGCCCTGCCGGTACTGCACGAGCCGGGCCTGGACGAGCATCGCTCCATCGTCGACGGAAACTGAGGGCCACGGCATGTACGGAACCAAGGAAATCGCCCCCGGCCGCTGGCGCGAGGACATCGGCCGGACCTACGAGGACTTCACGGTCGGCGATGTCTACGAGCACCGGCCGGGCCGGACCATCACCGAGGCCGACAATGTCTGGTTCACGCTGCTGACCATGAACACCCACCCGCTGCATTTCGACGCCGAGTACGCGGCCCGGAGCGAGTTCGGAAAACCGCTGGTCAACAGCTGCCTGACGCTCGCCATGGTCACCGGCATGAGCGTCAGCGACGTCAGCCAGAAGGCGATCGCCAACCTGGGCTGGACCGACATCAAGCTGAAAGCCCCGGTGTTCGTCGGCGACACCATCTACGCCGAGACCGAGGTGACCTCGAAACGCGCCTCCAAGAGCCGCCCCGGCCAGGGCATCGTCGGGGTGCGCACCCGCGGCCTGAAGGCCGACGGCACGGTGTTCATGGAGTTCGACCGCAACATCCTGGTGCCTGGTTCCGGCGAAGATGCCGGTGCCAGTGGCCTGTAACCGCCGCCCCGGTCCACACCCAGCCTCGCCAGACTCGATGAGGCTTCTCATTTAGGCACGTCCGCTCGACCATTGGGTGTTCATCGACACCCAATCGGGAGACGTGCCATGCATATCGAAACCCGCACCCTGCTGGCCGCGGTCGGGCCGCTTGCGCTCGACGCCGCGGACCGGCAGACCGTGACCCGGGCCCTGATCGCCCTCGACCGCGAATTCCACGCCCTGGGGCTCAAGCTCCTGGTCGCGGAGAACCTCGCCGAGTTCGGCCAGTTCCTCGGCAGCGTCGGCAAGTTCCTGCCGAACGCCTTTCATCCGCATCTGAAACCCTGCCGGCCGGGCGACGGCCTCGCCTTCTTCGCCGCCGACGAGTCCGGGACGGTCGCGACCAGCGGGGTGCGGCTGTACCGGTTCGCAACCACGACCCTGGCCGACCATCTGGCGACCCTCAGCCTGTTCTATGCCAATCCCGCGGAACAGATGGAACGCGGCGAGCGGCTGTTCATCGACGGCGAAGCCGAGACCTTCGCGTCGACCATCGACGATACCGCGTTCTGGGAGGGCGGCATGTGGATCCGCCCGGATTGGCGCCGGCACGGCTCCAGCCTGCCACGGCTGATGGGCTACGCCGCAAATGCGGTGGCGCTTGCCCGCTGGGGGCGCCAGACGGCGTTCTCGATCGTCGAAGTCCGCCAGGACCACCGCAAGGCGATAGAGGCGGCCCGCCGGCTCTATGACGTCGAGGTGGCGGCGTCGACCATCCGCTGGCGGCGGCCACGAAAGCCGTCCCGGCAGGAGATGCTGCTGGTTGCCTCGGGGCCCGACCATATTCTCGGCCAGATGTCCCGGCTCGTCTCGAATGTCAGCCTGGAACTCCCGACGCTGCCAGCCGCGGCTTCGGGCTGACGCCGGTCCTCAGTTCCAGACCGCCATCAGGACTTCCGGCGAACCGCCTCGGCGGTTCGCCGGTTCGATCGGCAGGGTCAGGCGGAACCAGTCGTAGATGCCGATCTGACGCTGCGCCGACCGGATCGGTCCGCAGCAGCGCTCCAGGCTGGGGCCGCCGGCTGCCAGCGCCGCATCGGCGGCGACCGCGACATTGCGCGCCAGCCCGTGATCCGGGACCGCATCCTCGATCCGGCGGCGCCAGAACCGCTCGCGGGTGCTCGAGTCCCAGGGTGCCCGCGGGTCCATGCTGTAGCGGTCGAACACATATGACGATCCGTCGCGCACCAGCACCTTGACACTGCGACCGGCCAGCCGGTCGGTCACGAACGGCTCGAGGTCGACCCGCGAACGCCCGCCGGACCGCCACAGCATGAGCAGTTCCCGGACCGCCGGATCGGCCACCTCTTCCAGGCCATCCAGCTTCAGGCTCTGGGTCCGGATCGCCGCCGGAGTCGAGGGAACGCCACCGAACTCGGTGAGCTGCAGTAGCGTCTCGATAAACTGCAGGAGGTCGGTCGCGGTGTGCCGGTACCAGGACCGCCCGGTATAGAGGTTCGAGCGATACAACTGGGTAACGTTGTCGTCCTCGCGGGCGACCAGGAAGTCCACGAGGTTCTTGAGGGCCGGTTCCTGCACGCTGCGAGCATTGAAGGTGACGTTGACCACCCCGGACAGGCACTCGACCTGGATCCAGCCCATCGAGTGGATCGCGAAGGTGATCATGTCGTCGCGCACCAGACCGTCGAGCGGCCGGAACGCCACCAGGAAATCCTCACCGATCGCGGCTTCGCTGATCCAGATCGTCTCGATCACGGTTAATGTGTGCAGCACGGATCGTCCGCTCTTGAAGACGATAGTACTCTTATCCGATCGCCACACTACTTCAATTTCTGCGTCGATGTGCGCCGGGCGCGTCGAGGAAGGCCGCGATCTCGATCCGGAGATTGTCGCGCCCATCGTGCACGCGCTGCTCGTCGACCTGCAGGTATCCGGCAGCATTGCGAAAACGGTCGGGCCCCCGCAGGCGATTGAGGGTTGCGCGGATGGCGCCCCGGACCTCGGACTCCGCAGGCACCTCGCGGCGGACCAGTTCGATGATCTTGATTCCGGCCGCGTCGGCGAGCGGGAACGCGAATGCCCGCGCGTCATGCAATACCACATGGCGGCACCGCGTGCGGCTTCGTACCGCCATCAGGATCGCGTCGAGCGTCTCTCGCCCGGCGTTCATTCCTTCGCGCACCTCGTCGCTCGGCAGCGAGAGCCGCGATCCCGCCACCGCGCTTCGGTACTCCCGGACGCGACCGCGCGCGCTCGCGAACAGAATGCTCGATAGCGGCAGGCTGGGTATCGCGGCGACACCCGGCAGATCGTCGAGCACGCCCAGGAGGTCGTCCGCGGAGCAATCGACGTCCGCCACCAGCACACAGTCAGACAAGGCGACCCCCAGGACGATTCGCGAGATGGTAGTATCTCGGCGCCCCCGGCCAGACGCAAGCCCGACCGTGCCCGGTACGGCCGGTCACCTCGGCCCGCCTCAAATCGCCCGCTACGTCACCGGGGCCGGGTTGAACAGTACCAGCGCGTTATGCAGCTTCCACTTCTCGGCCCAGGTCCGCTTCGCCCCGCTGGCGACGTCGAGCATCAGGTGGAACAGCTCCCACCCGACATCCTCGATGGTCGCGTCGCCGGTGGCGATGCGGCCGGCGTCGACGTCCATCAGGTCGTGCCAGCGCCGTGCCAGGTCGCTGCGGGTGGCGACCTTGATGACCGGTACCTCGGCGAGGCCGTAGGGCGTGCCGCGGCCGGTGGTGAAGACCTCGATGTTGCAGCCGGCCGCTAACTGCAGGGTGCCGCAGATGAAGTCGCTGGCCGGCGTCGCGGCGTACAGCAGGCCCTTGGTCCGCGCCCGTTCGCCCGGCGCCACCACCCCCGAAATCGGCGCGCTGCCGGACTTGACGATCGAGCCCATCGCCTTCTCGACGATGTTGGACAATCCGCCCTTCTTGTTGCCGGGCGTGGTGTTGGCGCTGCGATCGACCTGCCCCAGGGCAAGGTAGTCATCGTACCACTGCATCTCGCGGATCAGCGCCTCGGCCACCTCGGCACTGGCCGCGCGCGCCGTCAGCTGGTCGATGCCGTCGCGGACCTCGGTGACCTCCGAGAACATGACCGTGGCGCCGGCCCGCACCAGCAGGTCGCTGGCGAAGCCGAGCGCCGGATTGGCGGTGACGCCGGAGAACGCGTCGCTGCCGCCGCACTGCAGACCCACCACCAGATCGGCGGCCGGGCAGGTCTCGCGCCGCCGCTTGTTCAGCTTGTCGAGATACACCTCGGCCATCTCCATCACCGAGCGGATCATCGACTCGAAGCCGACATGGCGGTCGTCCTGCAGGGTGACCAGTCCGAACTCCGGCGCCGATCCGGCCGGCAGCGTGCCGGGCGGCAGCAGGCGATCAGGCTGCAGCTTCTCACAGCCCAGGCTGACCACCATGGCGGCGCCGCCGAAGTTCGGGTTCAGGCTGATGTTGCGCAGGGTGCGGATCGGGATCCCGGCGGCCGGCGCGTCGATCGCCACGCCGCAGCCATAGCCATGCTCGAGACCGACCACATCGTCGACGTTCGGATAGCGCGGCAGCAGCTCGTCGCGGATCCGTCCGACCGCGTGCTCGACCACGCCGGACACGCACTGCACCGTAGTGGTGATCGCCAGGATGTTGCGGCTGCCGACCGTGCCGTCGGCATTGCGATAGCCCTGGAAGGTGTAGCCCTCCAATGCCGGCATCGGCTCCGGCCGGCGGGTCGCGACCGGCAGGTTCGACAGGCTCGGCGGCTCGGGCATGCGGATCTTGAACTCGTTGACCCAGGACCCCGCCGGAATTGCGTCGATCGTCCGGCCGATCGTCACGTTGTAGCGGCGCACCGGAGCGCCGGCGCCGAGATCGGTCAGTGCCACCTTGTGGCCTTGCGGAACCTGCTCGCACAGGGTCAGCCCGCACGGGAACATGGTGCCGGGCGGCAGGCCGCCGTCATTGGCGACGATCGCCACGTTGTCGGATTCGTGCATGCGGATGTAGAGCGGCGGACGCGGGGTCGACGGCGCCATGTCGATACTTCCTTCCAGGCGGGATCCATGGAGGGGCGACACGCACGGCGCGCCACCGACAGGGCAACACTAGCCGGCGTCCGACGACCGCCCAAGGGCGAAACATAGTATGAATTGACGTCGTGAAAATACGTTGATATCAATTTATATCGTCAACCTACGACGTTCCCAGCCACCATCCCGATCAGCGAGAGAGACCTTCATGGCCGCGTCGACACAACCCATTCCCGATCATTTCCATACGGTGACCCCACATCTGGTCGCAGATGGAGCAGCGGACGCCATCGACTTCTACAAACGCGCCTTCGGGGCCGAAGAGATCATGCGGATGCCGATGCCCGGCAACCCGTCCAAGGTCATGCACGCGCAGCTCCGCATCGGGACCTCGACGGTCATGCTGGCCGACAGCTTCGACGGCTGCACGCCAGGCCCCGACGGCTCCGCGGCGGCGGCGGTGACGCTCCACCTGTTTGTCGAGGATGCCGATGCCGCCTTCGCCCGCGCCATCGAAGCCGGCGCCGAGGTGTCGATGCCGTTGGCCGACATGTTCTGGGGCGACCGCTACGGCCAGTTGGTCGACCCGTTCGGCCATCGCTGGTCGGTCGCGACCCACATCCACGACTACCCCCCGGAGCAGATGGCGAAAGGCGCCGAGGAAGCGATGGCCGCCTTCGCCGCCCAGCGGGGCTGAGCGTCAGCGTTCCGGAAACCAGGATCTGGTGGCGTTGGCGAACGCCACCAGCGCAAGCATCACCGGCACCTCGACCAGCACCCCGACCACGGTGTCAAGGGCCGCGCCCGACTGCAGGCTGAACAGGCTGATCGCGACCGCCAGCCCAAAGAAGTTGGACATGCCGATCAGGGCACAGGGTGTGCCGCCGCCTGCGGCTCGACCTTCTCCATGATTTCGGCGCCATGGTCGCGGCGCGCCACGTCGAGGTCGTAACGGCTCTGCAGGTTTGCCCAGAATTCGGCTGAGACTCCGAAGAACCGGGCCAGACGCAGCGCCGTGTCGCTGGTGATCGCGCGCTCGCCATTGACGATTCCGCTAATCCGGTTCTTCGGAACACTGACGGCCTTCGCGAGCCGGTAGGCAGAAATGCCAAGCGGCTCCAAGAACTCCTCACGCAGGATCTTGCCCGGATGGGTCGGCTCTATAGCCTCACCGGTCGTGAGATCGTCGAGGTCGAGAGCGTCGTCGCGCTGAAAAGCCATCCCGTCCTCCTAGTGGTAATCGACTAGTTCGACGTCATAGGCGCTGTCGTCACGCCAGACGAAGCAGATCCGCCATTGATCGTTCACTCGAATGCTGTGCTGGTCCTTTCGGTTCCCACTCAGCTTCTCAAGACGGTTCCCTGGGGGCACCAGGAGATCGGTGATCCGGATCGCCGCATCGACCATCAAGAGCTTCTGCCGAGCCTTGCGCTGGAGTGCCGAGTCCACTGACTTGACGTACAAACCGTGAAAAATCGCCAGTGTCGCCCGATCGGCGAATGACCTGATCATCGAGAGGTTATATGGGGCGTAACCAGGTTACGTCAAACGTACCCCCTTGGCCTCAATCCGCAGGAAACCAGGATCTGGTGGCGTTGGCGAACGCCACCAGCGACAGCATCACCGGCACCTCGACCAGCACCCCGACCACGGTGGCGAGGGCCGCGCCCGACTGCAGGCCGAACAGGCTGATCGCGACTGCGACCGCCAGCTCGAAGAAGTTGGAGGTGCCGATCAGGGCGCAGGGTGCCGCGACCGGGAACGGCACCCGCCAGACCCAGGCGGCGGCATAGGCCACGATGAATATCCCGTAGGACTGCAGCAGCAGCGGCACCGCGATCAGGGCGATCAGCACCGGCCGTTCCAGGATCACCTGGCCCTGGAACCCGAACAGCAGCACAACGGTCGCCAGCAGGCCGAGCACCGAGGCCGGCTTGACGCGGGCCGTGAACGCCGCCACCCGCCGCTCGCGCTCCGCCGGGTCTGCAGCGCCGGCCGCCAGCCGTGACCGCGTGAAGGCCCCGGCGGCGAGCGGGATCACGACATACAGCACGACCGACAGCAGGAGGGTCTGCCACGGCACGTGGATATCGGTGACGCCCAGCAGCAGGGCGACGATCGGCGCGAACGCGAACACCATGATGATGTCGTTCACCGACACCTGGACCAGGGTATAGGTCGCGTCGCCGCGGGTCATCTGCGACCACACGAACACCATGGCGGTGCACGGGGCGGCACCCAGCAGGATCAGGCCGGCGATATACTCCTGCGCCGAGGCCGGGTCGATCAGGTCGGCGAACACGACCTCGAAGAACAACACGCCGAGCGCCGCCATGGTGAACGGCTTCACCAGCCAGTTGACGACGATGGTGATCACCAGACCCTTCGGCCGCTCGCCGATCCGCCCGAGGCTCGCCAGATCGACGTTGACCATCATCGGGTAGACCATGGCCCAGATCAGCACCGCGACCACCAGATTCACCGACGCGAACTCGAGGCCGGCGATCGCCGCGAAGACGCCCGGAGCCAGATTTCCGAGCAGCAGCCCGAGCCCGATGCACAGGGCGACCCAGACCGACAACCATTTCTCGAAAAAGCCGATGCCGCCGGCGGCCGCACCGTCCCGGTCGGAGACCTCGCTGGTCATCTCGTTACCCTTTCCTGATGGCTTCGCCGACACGCCGCATCAGGCGCTCTCCGGCAACTGTTGACCGATGGCGTCGAGCCGCTCCTGCAACACCAGGCGGTCGAGCGAACCCATCGGCAGATTAGTGAAGACCGAGATCCGGGTGCCAAGCATCCGGAAGGTATCGGCGAAGGCCAGCCGCCGCTCCGCCTCGCTGCCTTGGGCGGCCGCCGGATCGGGCACCCCCCAATGGGCGGAGATCGGCTGCCCCGGCCATATCGGGCAGACCTCGGCGGCGGCATCGTCGCATACCGTGAACACGAAGTGCATCGTCGGCGCGCCGTCGGCTGCGAACTCGTCCCAGCTCTTTGAGCGCAGCCCGTCGACCGGATGGTTCTGGTTGCGCAGCAGGTCCAACGCATAGGGATGCACCATGCCCTTGGGATGGCTGCCGGCGCTGAACGCCCGGAATCGCCCCGCGCCCAGGCGGGCGAGGATGGCCTCCGCCAGGATGCTGCGCGCCGAGTTGCCGGTGCACAGGAACAGCACGTTGTAGATCTTGTCGTTCATGCTGCCCGCCTTTCCTTCGCCGGTCCGGTTCCAGGATCCGGCCAGATCGCCACAGAGTTCGGGATGGCCGTCGCAGCACTCCTCGGTCAGGAACACCAGCACGCGGCGCATCCCGTCGATGTCGACCGCGTAGAAGACGTTGCGCTGGACCCGCCAGGATCGCAGCAGCCCTGCCCGCTCCAGGGCGCCGACGTGAAAACTCAGGCTCGACGGGCTGATGCCGACGGCCTCGGCGATCGCGCCGGCCGCCATGCCGGACGGACCGCGCGCCATCAGCAGACGGAACAGCTGCAGGCGATGCTCGTTGGCAAGCGCGGACAGAGCGGCGACGACGGCGACGTTTTCCATTTCAATGATTCATGTATCATTGAAATATATTGCCGTCGAGGCTCAAACGAGATCCTACGCCTGCGTCGGTGGCCCTAACGATCGATGCTGGCGGTCCGGTCGTGCGGTTGCCCGCGCAGGCTCCCAGGACGGCTCAGCGCCGCATCCACGCAGGCAAGAAACTCGTCGAACTTCAGTGGTTTGGTGAGATAGCGGAAGAATCCCGCCGCAAGGCCCCGCTTGACCTCGCTGGTCATTGCCGACGCGGTCAGCGCAATGACCGGTATGCCGGCGGTCTCGGGATCCCGGTTCAGGCGTGCCAGCACCTCGAAGCCGTCCATCTCCGGCAGGTTGAGGTCCAGGACGATCACCTCGGGCTTCTGCACCCGGGCCAGGTCCAGCCCGATCTGGCCGGACGGCGCGGCGTGCATGGTCACGTTCGGGAGCGTCTCGAGCAGGTATTCCATCAGCGAGACGTTGAGCGGATTGTCCTCGATGTACAGGACCGAGTAGCCACCGGCGGCCGCCAGCGGCGACGCCGCATTCGCGCCATCCACGCTCGCCGGCTTGCGCGGAGCCGTCGAGATCGGCACCTCGACCCAGAAAGTGCTGCCGTACCCCGGCTCGCTCGAAACCCCGATCCGGCCGCCCATCGCCTCGATCAACTGCTTGCTGAGGGCCAGGCCGATTCCAGTTCCCTCGACATGGGTGAACTCGGCCCCCAGTCGCTGGAACGGCACGAACAGACCGTCGTGGTGCTCGGGTGCGATCCCCAGGCCCGTGTCGGTCACGGCAATCCGGACGCTGCCGTCCATCACCTGTGCCGCGACCGTGACCGAGCCATTCGGGCGGTTATACTTGATGGCGTTCGACAGCAGGTTCAGCAGGACCTGCCGCAGTCGCTGCGTATCCGCATGAACGTCCGGCACCGACACCTCTGCAATCGGCCGCAGGTCGATCCCGGCGTTGACGGCGACCGGCCGCATGGTCTTGACCGCCTCGTGCAGGACGTCCGAAACCAGGACCGGTTCGAGAGAGAGCCGGAGCCGCCCGGCCTCGACGCCCGCGAGATCCAGCACCTCGTTGACCAGGGTCAGGAGGTGCTCGCCGCTCTTGACGATATTGTCGCAATACTGCTGCTGGTCGGCGCTCAGGCTGTGATCCCGGTCCAACATCAGGATCTGCCCGAAGCCGATGATGCTGTTGAGCGGGGTCCGCAGTTCGTGGCTCATGCTGGACAGGAACTCCGACTTCGCCTGATTCGCGGAGTCGGCAGCCTCGCGGGCGACCTGCGCCGCTTCGCGGGCCTGCTCGCGGTCGGTGATGTCGAACCGCAGCGCCATGATGCCGCCTTCGCTGGTCGGACGCTCGACCACTTCGACGACCCGACCGGCGAAGCGCACGACCGTGCTGCCCTGGGCAGCGGCGTGCCGATCCAGGCGCCGAGCGATCCAGGCTTCGGGATCGGCCATCGCATCGGGCGCCGCGCCGACCGCCACGCACCGCCGAAGAATCTGCTCGAAGGTGTCGCCGATCCGGTATTGGTCTGCCAACTCGGGCATGACATCCGCGGTGTTGCCATTGATGTAGACGAGCCTGTCGTCAGCATCGAACAGCATGAATCCGACCGGCAACGACTCGACGGCGTCGCGCAGGCGCTGCTCGGCCCGCCAAAGCTCCGTGATGTCGCGGCCCGATCCTCGGTAGCCCTGGAATCGTCCATCGTCGTCAAATACCGGCACCCCGCTGACCCGCAGCCGGTGGTCGCCGGTCGGCCCGCGACGCACGTATTCGAAATCCCGGAACGATCGCTGCGCCTGGAGGTCGGCGATGTGGGCCGCCAGGGCCTCGCCCGGCGTGCCGACCGGCGCGATCATCCCGACCCAGCTTCGGCCAAGGTGCCAGGCAGGCGCCACGCCGATCACGGCCTCGATGGAGTCCGACATCCACACGAACCGGTGCTCCGCGTCGGTCTCCCAGAACCAGTCGCCTGACGAGGCCGCGAAGTCCCGGAACCGCGCCTCGCTAGACCGCAATTCCGCGGCCAGTTGCTCACGCCGCAGCATCTGGCGGACCAGCAACCAGGTTCCCAGGCAAAAGGCGAGGACCACCAATGCCATCCGCGTGGAATCGACTGCGAGGCCATGCCAGAAAGACGACAGAACCTCATCGTGACGCGCCGCCACCGTGACGATGAAGTCGTTGCTGGGCACCTCCGCGTAGCCGATCACCCGATCCGCCTCGTCTGAAAGTCCACGGGCATGGAACGTCCCGACCGGCGCGCGACGCACAAAATCGGTCATGAAGGGCCGCTCGGCGAGCGAGGTTCCCAGGAGCGACTCGTCCACCGGCTCGCGCAGCAGGATCTTCCCGTCGCGCCGGAACAGGGTGACGATATCGTGCTGCCCGAGTTCGATCCCGCGAAAAACCCCGGCGAAGTATTCCTGATCGATCACACCGCCGACCACGCCGTTGAAGCCGCCCTCTGGCGTCTCGAGCCGAAGGCCTACGCTCAGGACCCAGGAACCGAGCAGGCGGGAGCGGGCCGGTGCGGCCACGTAGAACCGATCGCGACCACCATCGCCGTCCCTGATCGCCAGGAATTGCTCCTGGTCGGCCACATTGAGCGGCGGCGGATCGACGGACAGCAGCGAGGCCTGTTGGCTGCCGTCGACGTCCACCCAATCGATCGACTGGAGCACCGGCGACCCACCATGGATCACCTCCAGGAGCCGATGGATCGTCGCGGGGTCATAGTGGTTCGACTCGGCGTCGTCATGGACCCGCGCCACCGCCTGGAGCACGCTTTCGACTGCATCGAACGTCCTCGCGGTGTGCTCGGCGAGCAACGTGGCCGCGGTGCGTACGTTACGCTCCGCCTGCGCAATCTCGCCCTCGTAGTCACGCCACTGGTCGAGCGTGAATGACGCAATAAGGAGGACGACGCCGGCGATGGACGCTGCGAGGATCTGCTGGCTGGGGCGCAACGCCCAACGGGATGGCAATGGACCTGTACTCCGGTTCGCGGACGGTTCCGGAATAATTTATCTGAATTCTCGTTAATGTTGCGTTAGCGCGGCGCCCGACCTCAGCGGGCGGAAAGCGCGGCCGACAGCTTGGCCGACCCGGCGTTAGAGACACTATGCCGGATGAGAATGTCTTCCGCCGTGGTCCCGGCCCCGTAATAGGCGGCATTCTTCTCCGGCTGCGGCCGGATCAGCGTGCCGTCGAGGGCGCCGCCACCGAACAGCCCCTTGGACCGCGAAAACGACACCATGTCGGCCTTCAGCGAACCGACCGAGCTGGCTCCGGCACCACCGCCGACAGTACCGACCGAGATGCTCGCATCGACGCCCAGCTCGAACTTGTTGGCCATCAGTTGCTTCAAGCCCTTCTCGGTCATGATCGCGATGATGACCTGTTGGGCCTCCGCGCCTACCTGCAGACCGATACTGCCGCCGGCGAGCGAGTAGAACGCCGGCCCGCTCCAGCCCCCTGGAACGCGCGACAGGACGACCGCGTCGCCGACCTGGCCGCCGACGATAAGGCCCGCTTTCAGCAACTGCGGAATGATCATTACCGCCTTCGCCCTGTCGATATAGGCCCTGATGTCGCCGTAGTTCGAGTCGGCGCTCAACTCGGTAACCGTGGCGGCGGCCGCGTCGACGGTCACCTGCGGGGCGGAGGAGCCCTGCTGTGCCGCGACCGGACCGGCGCCGACGAACAGAGCGACTGCCGCGAGGGCGCCCAGAATCGCACGCATGAGGCAACTCCCAGTGCTTGTTGTGTTCCCCGGTATAACCCCGGGACCCGGCAACCGGTTGCCGACCGGTGGGCAGTCGCCCGGCGCAGTGCATGGCAATCCTGGTCGATCCGGTGGAAACGTCGCTAGTATCGAAGCGGTGGGCGGCGCCGGATCCGGCGCCGGCGAGCGATCCGGGATACCGATGACCGACGGCCTGATCGATGACGACAAGATGGGCGATGTCTGGCCGGCCGTGCATCCGGGCCGCGATGCGCGGGACTACGGATCGGCCCGGATCGATCCCGGCGGCGCGCTCGTGGTGCGGTCGTTCCAGACCATGACGTTGATCTACACCGTCGGCCGCTTCGGCCTCGACGACAGCGGCAGCATCAAGGTCGTGCAGCGCTTTCCGAACGACGGCGGCCGCCTGCAGGTCGACGATCCGACCGCCATGAATTCTGTCTCGGCCCGGGCCAGCAACGGCTGCGGACTGGTCCTGTTACCCGAAGTCGACGGCCACCAGCGGCCGTGGGAGAGGTCGCTGCGCATTACCGTGCGCGGCGGCTCGATGCATCCCGGCGACACCATCTCGATAACCTTCGGGGACCGCAGCGGGGGCTCGCCGGGCCTGCGGCTGCAGACGTTCTGCGAGACCGCGCACGAATTCAGGGTCCTGGTCGACCCATGTGCGACCGGGCACTTCTTCCCGGTGCCGGACCGCCCCCGCATCGCGATCGTGGCCGGCGAGCCGGTGCGCTGGAAGGCGGTGCTGCCGACCCACGGCCGGCCGGGCGAGCCGTTCGCGCTTGGCCTGAGGGCCGAGGACCTTTGGGGCAACCCCTCGCACAGGGCCGGCCGGACGCTGTGGCTGGAATGCGACGGCGCGGTCCAGGGCCTGCCGCCCCGCCTCGACTTCCCGGACGGCGAGCGGGCATTGCGCGTCGCCGGGCTGATCGCGACCGTCGACGGCATCGTGCGGGTCCGAGTGCTCGATTCCGACGGTATCGAGCTGACCCGCTCCAACCCGCTGGTGGTGCGGGTCGACCAGGGCGGCGGGTACTGGGGCGACCTGCATGGCCAGAGCGGCGAGACCGTCGGGGTGAACACCATCGACGAGTACTTCGCCTTCGGCCGCGACCTCGCCTTCCTCGACGTCATGAGCCACCAGGCCAACGACTTTCAGATCACCGGGGCCTTCTGGAACCGTATCAACGACGTCACCGAGGCGCTGAACCGCGACGGCGAATTCGTCGCGTTCCCCGGCTACGAATGGTCGGGCAACACGCCGGTCGGCGGCGACCACAATGTGTTCTTCCGCCATACCGGTCGGCCGATCCGTCGCTCCTCGCACGCGCTGCTGGAGGATCGGAGTGACCTGGACAGCGACGCCAACACCACCGCCGACCTGTTCGAGGCGCTGCGCGCCGAGGACTGCGTGGTCTACGCCCATGTCGGTGGTCGCCCGGCGGATATCGGTCGCGACGACGGCGGCCGGATCCGGACCGCCGTCGAGGTCCACTCCGACTGGGGCACCTTCGAGTGGATCATGAAAGACAGCTTCGCCCGCGGATACCGGCTGGGGCTGGTCTGCAACAGCGACGGTCACAAGGGGCGCCCCGGGGCCAGCCATCCCGGCGCCTCGCAGTTCGGGGCGCTTGGCGGATTGACCTGCTTCCTCGCCGACCGGCTGAGCCGCGACGGCATCTTCGCCGCGCTCCGGCGTCGCCACCACTACGGCACCACCGGGTGCCGGATGTTCCTGGATGTGCGGGCCGCGTTCCCGACCGGGGCGACCCTGCATGCGACCGACCCGCGCCACGGTCCATCGGCGACCAGCGACACCGACGAAGCAATCATGGGCGACATCGTCGGCACCGCCGACGGTCGCGTCCGGCTGCGGGTCGAAGTCGCCGCCCAGGCCCCGGTTATTCGCGTGGACGTGTTGAACGGCCCGGATGTCATCGCGAGTGTGGCCGGATACGACACCGCGGAGCTTGGCGACCGCATCCGCGTGACATTCCATGGCGCCGAGTATCGCGGCCGCGGGCGCCAGACCACCTGGAAAGGCCTGGCACGGTTCTCCCAGGCGCGGATCGAGCGTTTCGAGCGCATCAACGCCTGGAACCACGACCGCCTGCTAGCGGCGGTCGACGCCAGCACCGTCGAATTCGACGTCCTGACCACCGGCAATTTCATCGGGTTCGACGCCTGGCTCTCCGACAGCAGCGCCGGCGAGCTTTCGATGACGGCCGGGCACGCCGACGCCAAGGTCAGGCTGCGCGACCTCGGCGCCGAGGCCGTCGTGCTCGAGGCGGGCGGGCTGGAACGGCAGGTTCGGATCGCGCGGCTGCCCGACCGCTGCGAGCGCGATCATCTGGTCCACGAATTCGACATCGACCTGAAGCCAACCGTCGACAATCCGCTCTGGGTACGGGTGACCACCGAGGACGGCTACAACGGGTGGTCCAGCCCGATCTACGTCTTCCGCACCGGCACCTGAGCGGCCGCATGCCATCGCGGCGCTGCCTCGGGCCGGCCCCCCGAGCTGCCCCCCGGGGCGATATCAGAGCGCGTTCACCGGGATCTTCAGGTAGACCGTGCCGTTGTCCTCGGCGGGCGGCATCCGGCCGGCCCGCATGTTCACCTGGATCGACGGCAGGATCAGCCGGGGCATGCCGAGCGTCGCGTCCCGCTCGACGCGCCTCGCCACGAAATCCTGGCGGGTGGCACCGGCACCGATGTGGACGTTCCGGGCCTTCTGCTCGCCGACCGTGGTCTCCCAGGCGTACTGCTCGCGTCCGGGGGCCTTGTAGTCGTGGCCGACGAAGATGCGGGTCTCGTCGGGCAGCGCCAGGATCTTCTGGATCGACTCCCACAGGGTTTCCGCCGAACCGCCGGGAAAATCGCAACGCGCCGTGCCGAAGTCCGGCATGAAAAGCGTATCCCCGACGAACGCCGCGTCGCCAATGACGTAGCTCTGGCAGGCCGGGGTATGCCCGGGCGTATGCAGGACCCGCCCGGTGAGACCGCCGATCGAAAAGTCGTCACCGTCCTTGAACAGATGGTCGAACTGCGAGCCGTCGCGCTGGAACTCGGGGCCGGCGTTGAACACCTTGCCGAAAGTGTCCTGGACGATGCGGATGTGCTCGCCGATCCCGATCCACCCGCCGAGGGCCCTCTGCAGATAGGGTGCCGCCGACAGATGGTCGGCGTGGACATGGGTCTCAAGGAGCCATGCCACCCGCAACCCGCGCGATCGCACGAATTCCACGATCGCATCCGCCGATTCCGTCGACGTGCGGCCGGCGGCGCTGTCGAAGTCGAGCACGGAGTCGACGATGGCGCAGGCCGCGCTGTATGGGTCCTTCACCACATACGAGACGGTGTTGGTCGCCTCGTCGAAGAACGCGGTCACGTCCGGCTTCATAGCGGTCTCCCGTTGCACGATCTGCGCACGCTCTGCGCTGGATATGAGAAACTATCAATACATTGCAATGTTTGAATTCTTCAAGGACGCCAGAAGGTCGCAGGCTGCGCGTCAGCACCACGGCGGTGTCCAGGGTTTGGCAGTCCGCCCGACGGCGGGCATGATCGGCGCACGATCCATTCGGGCCGTCCCGCCAGCGGATCGCGAGAGTACCAGCCATGCCCCAGCATATCGGCATCGTCGGCTGCTCCGCCGAGGGCGCCTCGCTCTGCTACCGGACCATCTGCGTCGAAGGCGCCGAACTGCTGGGCACGCATGCGCATCCGGAGGTCTCGATGCACACGCCATCGCTCGCCGACTACACCGCCTGCCTGTATCGCGGCGACTGGCAGGGCGTCGGCGACCTGATGCTGGCCTCGGCCAGGAAGCTTGCCTCGATCGGTGCCGAATTCCTGATCTGCCCGGACAATACCATCCATCAGGCGATGCCGCTCGTGCTGCCCCGTTCCCCCTTGCCCTGGCTGCACATCGCGGAGGTGGTGGCGCAGGCCGCGGGGACGCGCGGCTTCGCGCGGATCGGCATCACCGGCACACGCTGGCTGGTCGACAGCGAGGTCTATCCGGAGAAGCTGTCCGCACACGGGCTCGATTTCGTGCGCCCGAATGTCGACGAGCGTGACGAGATCGACCGTATCATCATGGACGAGTTGGTCCGTGGCGTGTTCAAGCCCGAGGCCGTCGCCTATTTCCAGCAGGTCATGACACGGATGCGGGCGCAGGGCTGCGATGCGGTCGTGCTCGGCTGCACCGAGATCCCGCTGATCATGAACGACGCCAACGCGCCGTTGCCGACCCTGGATTCGACGCGCCTGCTTGCGCGTGCAGCACTGCGCAGGTCGGTCGGGGGGGGGGCCGGCGACGGCATGAGCGGCTAGCGGTTCGCCATCCCCCCGGAATTCACGGTGCGCCAGGAACCCAGGAACGCGTCCGACAACTGCGTCACGGCCTGACGCACGGCGACGGCATGGTCGGACGACCCGGTCGCCGTGGCGGTGCCCCGTTGCCAAAGCACGACCTGGCCGCTGCGCAGCCAGCCAAGCTTCTCGTCGAAATACGACACCCGACGGTAGACCCCGAGCATCGGGGCGGTCGCACAGATACCGCTCGGCTCGTCGTAGCCTGTCAGAACCGACAGCGTCACTGTCACTTCGGCGGATTGATCGATGGTCAACCCGCCCGAGACGAGACCGTCGGTGAAGCCATTCAGCAGGTCGCGCAGGTCGATTCCGCAGGCCATGGCGTCCGGGGTCGTCTGGCTGATGCTGACCCGGATTCCAGCGACACCAGCGAGATCGGCAGGCGTTCCGCCGGCGCCGCGGGCGCCCCCCGGGATCGCCGACATCATGAAGGCCAGCAAGACGGCAAGACACCGTACAGTCGCCCTCGCGGTAATTCGGTCCCTCGTCAAGCCCCGTCCCCTCGTCCTTCGGATATGCGGAATACTAGCCTGCCCGTCGTTCGGTCGCTATGCTGACGCGTTCGATACACGCGTCAAGACAAGGCATGCGCAATGGGAACGATCCTGACGGTGATCGCCATTACCGTGGCCGCCACCACCCTGAAACTGACCACCGAAACGACGGCCGAGTATTTCGCGAAGTACATGGTCGACGAAAGCAACCTGGGTGCGAGCACCAATGAGCCCACATCCTTGGTGCCGGCGGCAACAGCGCCGACCGCGGCGCGATCGGTCATGGCATCGTCGGCCGACGATGCCGGTCCGAAGGTCGTGGCGGGCCACGCCGACCGGGAGGCCGCAACGCCGGTTCCGGTTCTGCTTGCCGCCGCCGGACCGAATGACCAGGCCGAGCCGACGGCCGGTGGCGAGCATGTGATGATGGCCTCGGCGGCGATCTCGGCGGTGCCCTCCAGGTCGGCCTCTGGGCGTCCGGTCGAGCCGGTGTCAGCGGCTCCGGCCATCGCGCCCGTGCAGACGCAGATCGACAACGAGGTGACGGATCCGCTGCTGTCCCTGATCGGCGACACGCCGTTCCGCCGACCCGACGGCACCGTCTTCATGCCGATCGCGGCCCAACACGTGTTCGGTCTCCGCACGGTGATCGGTGAGCGCATGTCAGTCCCGGCCACCGTGGAACTGCCCGGCCGTATCGTGACCAACCCCAGCACCGCCCGCCTGATCCAGACCTCCCAGGACGGCTTCGTGCAGATCGCGCGCGATTCGTTCCCGTTCGCCGGGCAGCGGGTTCGGCGCGGCGATCTTCTGGCCTATCTGCGGCCGTCGCTGACCACCGTCGAGCAGGCGCAGATCGACGGTCAGATCCAGGAACTGGTGAACGACATCGACCTGGCGCGAAAGCGCATGGCGCGGCTCGAGGAAGTGCTGGTTATCCGGTATCGCGCCAACCGGATCGAGCAGTTGCGCGTCGAGATCGAGGGCATGCGCCGGCAACTCAACGTCCTGCGCGCCAGCGCCGACCGTCCGATCGAGCTGCGCGCCCAGACCGACGGCGTGGTGTCCGACGTCAACGCCGCGTCGGGCCAGTTCGTGCACGCCGGCCATACGGTTTTCAAGATCGTCGACCCGTCGCAACTCTGGGTCTCGGCGTCGGCCTTCGAGCCGGGCATCCAGGATCGGATCGTCAACGCCTCCGCCCTCACGCCCAACGGCCGGAAGCTGGAATTGCAGTTCGTCGGCGGCGGCTTGGCGTTGCACCAGCAGGCCCTGCCCCTGCACTTCGAGATCGTCGGGTCCCCGCCCGAACTTACCGTCGACACCCCGGTGACGGTGGTCGCGCAGATGGAAGGGCCGGCCGTGACCGGGCTTCGAGTGCCGCGCGACAGCGTCACGCGGACCAGTGACGGCCGCGAGCTGATCTGGGAGCGGCCGCTCGGCCGAAAGCTTCCTGGCCCACCACGTCTCCGTGACGCCGATCGACGGCAACTGGGTGCTGGTCACGAGCCCGATCGGCAGTGCCGTCCGGATCGTCACCAATGGCGTCTCGACGCTCGGTCAAGTCCAGTGATGCGGGCGAAGCGCCGCCGTACCGGGATTCTGGCAGCTTGCGCGCTGGTGGCCGCGGCGCTGTTTGTCGCCACTCCTGCCGCCGCCGCCGGATCGACTCCGCAGGCCGTTGCCGCCCCGCCGTCACTGCCGCTCGCCCATCAGGGCGAGGCTCGGGCGGCAGATCAGGGCATGCGCCTCGACCGCAGTTCGCGGGTGCTCGACGCGACCGCGTATCAGACCCTGACGGTTGTCGGGGTGGCCAGTGGAGCCATGCTGATCGGCGCGTTCGCCGCCGGCGCTCCCGGCGCGTTGAGCGGCGGCGCAGCGGTCGTCCTCATGTACATGTTCATGCGCTGAGCGAAGACGGAGACATCAGATGGGAACATTGCTCGTCGTTGGCGTGATTGCCGCCACAATGTTCTCGGACCTCATCATCGAGGTCTCGGCGGAGATCACGACAGACACCTTTCTCGACGACGATGCCGGCGCCATTTCCGAGGCCCTGCCGGAGCCCAGGAGCATCGTTGTCGATATGATGCCGGATGCCGCCGTGGTGCGCTGGGTGACGCCTAGGCCTCGTTGAGCGGCTGCGAAGAGGGCCCCTGGCCGGCAGCAACGCGCGATCGCCGCCGCAACAGGAACAGCCCGGCCGCGACCGCGTAGACCGCCAGCCCGCCGGCAAGGAATACCCAGCTCGGGATTGCGACCGGTCGCATGGCCGAGACTCCCGCGGCCGAAGCCACCGTATCGGCGCTGTTTCCGCCGGCGACCAGCAGCAGCAGTTCCACCGTACCGGTCTCTTCGCCGATCGTGTAGGCGACCTCGACGTCGTTCCGCCCACCGCCGAGAACAACCTCCTCGGTGACGTACACGCCGGGCGCGACCTCCGACATCGCCTCCGGCAGGAAGTTGATGGTGGCCTCGATCTCGGCGCCCTTTATCGGCGCGGCTGTCGCGAAATCCTCGATGAACAGGGCCAGGCGCGGCCGGTCGAACTTCGGCCGCTGGACGTTACCGAAGAACTGGTACTGGCGATCCTCGAACACCTGGCGGTTGGCGTAGACCAGCACGAATTGCCGGGTCCCGACCCGCGCCTCCGCGCGCGGCGCCACAGACATTGCCTTGCCGCCACCGCCGTGACCATCGCTGGCCATACCCGGCACCACCGGCACCAGGGACACCGCGAGCACCACGAATGCCAGTCTCAAAATCCCGATCATCGGTAACCGCCCGACATGATGTTGTGGCCCAACTTAGCGCAACCGGTGGGGCAACCAAACCCCGATGTCGAATTCGACATACCTACAAATCAACGGTTTCGCTGTCGGCCGGACCGGTTATGCTTGCCACCGTCAAAATTGACGTCCGCCGAGAAGTGATTTTGTCGTCGTCCTTCGGCAGATGGTTAGATCGGGAGATGTTCGAGTGATGAAACGACTGTTACTTGGTGCGGTCGGTTTGGCGCTGGCCGCGGCCGCGCCACAACCTGCGACTGCCAAGCTCAAGGTGTTTGCATGCTTTCCCGAGTGGGAGGCGCTGACAAAGGAAATCGGCGGCGCCTCGGTTGAGGTATTCACGGCAATCTCGCCGCTCGTCAATCCGGACCACGTCACCGTCACGCCGGAACTGCTGGCGTCGCTCAAGGCGGCCGACCTGCTGGTCTGCACCGGCGGCGGGTTCGAGGACGAATGGCTGCCGGCAGCCCTGAACCGGGTACAGAACCCGAAGCTCGCCGAGGGACAGCCGGGACGGTTCTTCGCCTCCGATTTCGTCAAGCCGCTCGATGACGACCATCACGCGGAAGAGGCGGGCGCGGGCAAGTCGGAGGAGCATCTGCATCCGGGTGGCAACCCGCATATCCAGGGTGACCCGCACCGCATCCGGGCGATCAGCGGGCAACTCGGCAAGCGCATGATCCAGCTCGACAAGGCCGATGCCGCCACCTATTCGGCGAACACCAAGAAGTTCGTCAAGGACATCGGCGCCCTTGCCAAGGAGCTCGAGGAGAAGGCGGTCCCGCTGCAGGGCGTCAACATCGTCGCCCAGCACGAACACTCGGTCTATCTGCTGAGCTGGTTGAAGATTCACAGCTCGGCCGTGGTCGAGCCGGAGGTCGGCGTCCCGCCGGGACCGGGCGACCTTGCCCGGATCATCGAGCTGGTGCCCCGGGAGAACGTCAAGTTCGTGATCTACGCGGCCTATGAGGATCCGCGCCCGTCGAAATACGTCACCGACCGTGCCGGGATCCCGCTGATCAAGGTGCCGTTCACGGTCGGGGGAACCGAGGCTGGCGGCCCGACCTTCGCGGCCTTCTACCGTGACTCAGTCGAGCGCCTGCTCGACGGGCTGGCGGGACGTGGGCGGCCTTGACCTGCAAGTGATGGGCCCGGCCCTGGTGGCCGGGCTCCTCGTCCTGTCGACGCACGTGCCGCTTGGCGTGATCGTGCTGAATCGCGGGATCATTTTCATCGATATCGCGCTCGCGCAGGTAGCGGCCACCGGCGTGGTGTTCGGCACCATGATGTGGGGCCAGGACATCGCCGAATGGGTCGTCCAGGCGAGCGCGGTCGGTGCCGCCCTAGCCTGTGCCGCGTTCCTGGTCTGGACCGACCGCCGTTTCCCGGCGGTCCAGGAGGCGATCATCGGCGTGGTCTACGTCTCGGCCGCCGCCGTGCAGTTGATGATGCTGGCGGCCAACCCGAGCGGGGCGGAGTACCTCAAGAAGCTGCTGATCGGGCAGATTCTCTGGGTGACGCCGCTGCAACTCCTGGGCATCGCGCTGGTCTATGCCATGGTCCTGGCACTCTGGTTCTACCGTGACCTGCAGCGCGAGCGGATCCTGTTCTACGTGGCTTTCGCGGTCGTCATCACGCTGTCGGTGCAGGTCGTCGGCGTGCTGCTGGTGTTCGCTTCCCTGATCGTCCCGGCGCTGGCCGCCCGCAGCGCCCCGGAGCGGCTGCGGCCGATGATCGCGTTCAACATCGGCGTGATCGGCTATGTCGCCGGGATCATCGCCTCGGCGGTGTTCAACACGCCCACCGGGGCCACCATCGTGTGCACCCTGGTCCCGACCGCGATCGTTGCTGCGATGATCGTCTCGACCGCCGCCGCACGGCGCTCGGTCGAGCCCCAGGAAGAGCCGGCACCGGCCGCCGGCGCCACGCCCGGCAAGGCACCCCGGCCGGTCCCCGGCGAGTAGACGGAGCGGTCGGAAACAGCATGTTCGCGTTCCTCGTCAGCGCCAGCCTCCGAAGCCGACTGATCGTCCTGATCGTGGCGGTGATCGTTGCCAGCTATGGGATCTATACCCAGCGAAGCCTGGGCATCGACGTGTTTCCCGACCTGAGCAAGGGCATCGTCACGGTCGTGACGGAGGCCAAGGGTCTTGCGCCGGAGGAGGTCGAGGTCCTGGTAACGACGCCGATCGAAGCGGCCATGAGCGGTGCCGCCGGCCTCAACCGGGTGCGCACCAGTTCCAGCACCGGCCTCTCGATCGTCTATGTCGAGTTCGACTGGGACATCGATATCTACCGCGCCCGCCAGCTGGTGGCCGAGCGCCTCGCGCTCGCGGAAGAGAAGCTGCCGGAAGACGTCGTGCCGCTGCTGATGCCGGTGTCGTCCTACATGGGCGAGATCCTGCTGGTCGCGATGACCGGCGAACACGCCGACCCGATGGTGATGCGGGAGCTTGCCGACTGGGTGGTCGCCCCGCGCTTGCGTGCGGTTCCGGGGGTCAGCCGGGTGGTGCCGATCGGCGGCCTCGTGCGGCAGTACCGGGTGACCCCTAACCTGCTGCGGCTGAACGACCTCGATATCCCGGTCTCGGCGATCGAAGAGGCCGTCACCGAGTACGGCACCAACAGCGGCGGTGGGGTCGTCGATCGGAGCTCGCAGGAATACCTGATCCGCAATGTCGGCCGGTCGCGCAATATCGAGGACCTGCGCAACCTGACGATCGCGACCCGGGACGGACATCCGATTCCCCTGAGCCAGGTCGCGAGCGTGGAATTCCTGCCGCAGCAGCGACGCGGCGACGCCGGCTACAACGGGATGTCGGCAGTGATCCTGTCGATCCAGAAACAGCCCTCCGCCGACACCCTGGTCCTGACCCGGAAGCTCGAGGAGTCGCTGCGCGACCTCAGCGCCAGCATGCCCGACGGCATCCGCACCGATAACGTGGTGTTCAGGCAGGCCGACTTCATCGAGGCCTCGGTGGACACCATGCAGCGCGCAATGCTCGAGGCCGTGGTGGCGGTGTCGATCGTGCTGTTCCTGTTCATGGCGAACGCGCGGGCCACGGCGATCTCGCTGGTGGCGATCCCGCTTTCGGTGCTGGCCACCTTCATCGTATTCCGACTGAGTGGCCTGACCCTGAACACGATGACGCTCGGCGGGCTGGCGATCGCTGTCGGCGAACTGGTCGACGACGCCGTGGTGGACGTCGAGAACATCTCCCGCCGCCTGTCCGAGAACCGCCGACGCGCGGTGCCCGTGCCGACCCTGCGGGTGATCGCCGAGGCGTCGCAGGAAGTCCGCTCCGGCATTGTCTACTCGACCGTCATCATCATCCTGGTGTTCCTGCCGGTGTTCGCGGTGCCGGGGCTCGAGGGCCGGCTGTTCGCCCCGCTCGGAATCGCCTACATCGTGTCGATCCTCGCCAGCCTGATCATCTCGATAACGCTGACCCCCGTGCTCTGTTCGCTGCTGCTGCCCGGGATGAAGACCCTGAACCACGGCGATACCCGGTTCATCAGGCGCCTGAAGAAGATCAATGTCTGGATGCTCAATCGCGTCTTCGACAACCCGCGGCCGCTGCTGATCTGCACCGGCGTCGCGGTGTTCCTGGCGGCCTCGGTCGTGCCGACCCTGCCGCGCTCGTTCCTGCCGCCGTTCAACGAGAAATCGGCGATCGTCGAATACATGCTCGAACCCGGCATCTCGCTGGAGGAATCGGCACGCTTCGGCGCGACCGCGGAACGGATCCTCATGCAGATTCCGGAGATCACCTCGATCGGGCGCCGGACCGGCCGGTCCGAGGCCGACGAGCACAACCTCGGCATCCATGTCAGCGAGTATGAAGTCCGGATCACCCTGCAGGACCGCCGCATGAGCACGGTCATGCGCGAGATCCGGAGCCGGCTCGCCGGCCTGCCGGGATCGATAAATGTCGGGCAACCGATGTCGCATCGGCTGATCGACCATATCCTGACCGGCGCGCCGGCCGAGGTGGTGGTCAAAGTGTTCGGCGACGAGCTCGACGTCCTGCGGACCATCGCCCAGGACATCAAGCGCCGGATGGAGGCGGTGCCCGGCCTGGTCGACCTGAACGTCGAGAAGCTGGTTCCGGTGCCGCAGATCCAGATCCGCGTCGACCCCCGCAAGGCGCAGCTCTACGGCCTGCACACCGGCGACCTGACGCGCCGGCTCGCCCACCTGACCAACGGCACGACGGTTTCGCAGATCGTGGACGGGGTGCGCTACTTCGACGTGGTGATCCGGCTGAGCGACGCCGACCGCGGCGCCCGGTCGCTCGCGACCACGCTGATAGACACCGACTCCGGGCCGGTCCCGCTGACTCATCTCGCGACCATCGAGGAAACCTCGGGGCCCAACGACATCAAGCGCGAGAACGGTCGCCGGCGCCTGCTGGTCATGGCCAACGGCAACGGTACCAACAACAACCGTATCGCCACCGAAGTCCGCGATATCGTCGAGCAGATGCGGATCCCGACCGGCTACTACGTGACCTTCGAGGGCACCTTCGCCCAGCAGACGCAGTCGGCGCTCCGGCTGTTCGGCCTGTCGATCGTCTCCATGCTGCTGATCTTCGGCGTGCTGTTCCAGCGCTACCGCTCGGTGAAACTGTCGCTGATCATCATGACCAACGTACCGCTGGCGCTGGTCGGCAGCCTGCTGGCGATCAAGATCGCCGGGCTGGAACTATCGGTCGCCACCATGGTCGGCTTCATCACCCTGACCGGGATCAGCACCCGCAACGGCATCCTGAAGATCAGCCACTACATCAACCTGGTGCTGCACGAGGGCGAGACCTTCGGGCGCGCGCTGATCCTGCGCGGCTCGAACGAGCGGCTGATGCCCGTGCTGATGACCGCGGCATCGGCCTGTGGCGGCCTGTTGCCGCTGCTGCTGGATCCGTACTCACCGGGCAAGGAGATGCTGTTTCCCGTCGCGGTGGTAATCTTCGGTGGCCTGTTGAGCGCCACCATACTGGACGCCGTGTTGACGCCATGGCTGTTCCTGCGTTTCGGCGAAGCGCCGTTGAAGACCCTGATCGATCAGGCGGCCAGCGGCCGGAGGACGACAGAAGCGTTTTGACGTGATAGGGTTGTCGCCGGGAATCGGTGACGGGCCGGCATGGGGTAAAAGGGAACAAGCCGATGAACGCCTTCGAGAAACGACAGGCCAATGTCGAGAGTTTCACGCGCCACGAGGAAATCCGCGAGATATCTCCGGACTCCAAGTTGGACGACGCCATGCACACTTCGGCTGAGGGCGGCTCGCCCCCGGAACGATCGGAGCCGGCATTCAGCCTGAAGGCAGCTTCCCTGCCGGCCATAATCGGCGGCCTGGCCGGAGCCGCGCTGGCCGTCCTGGTCGTGGTCACGATGACCGAACTGCGGCCGCCGCAGGATCCCCGCCTGCCCGGCCTCGCCCAACAAGTCGCTGGCTTTCAGCAGTCGCTGTTCGCGCTCGAGACCACCGTCCGCGGCGCCGAAGCCGACCTGGTGCGCGCCCTGGAGGCGGACACCGCGTTCAATACGCGCCTCGACGAGCAATTCGCCGGTGTCCAGACGGCCATGCTCGACATCTCCAAGGCCCGCCAACAGCTTCAGGTCGAGACCGGGCCCGGATCCGTGGTGTTCGGGGTTTCGGTGGTTCAGCTGGCCGACGCGGTCGACAGCGGCCGGCCGTTCGAGAGCGAATGGGTCAACCTCTATGCCCTGACCGCCAGCCATCAACCGCTCCGCGACGAGTTGCGGCGCCTGATGCCCGTGGCCAGCACCGGGGTGCCCACAATGGCGTCCCTGCAGGCGGGCCTGCGGGCTGCCGCCACCGCCGCTGGCACCCCGGTGGTCGATCCCAACAACATGTACCTGTACAGCCTGAACCTCGTTCAATCCGGCCTCGGCGTCCCCGTCGGGACGACGACCGAGGGCCAGGTGATCGGCGGTCTCGTCACCGAGGCCGACCGACGGTTGGCCGAACGCGACCTCGTCGGTGCGCTCGCCGCCCTGGCGAACCTGACCGAGTCGGCGGCGGTGCCGTTCCAGCCCTGGCTGAAACAGGCCCGGCGCCGGGCCACCGCCAACGCGGTCGTGGCGGAACTGACCCGGGAGTCGAGAGACGCCCTGCAGGGCCGCGCGAAGGCCCAGGCCGGCTGAGGCACCCGCCCGGATGGTCTGGATGGGCCGGCGGCAATGGCTCTTACCCCGGTCGCCGCGGTTGATAACACTGGCGCCCAGGCGGAACTGTCGACGCAGGGGCCGGCGGGCGATCATGGCGGAACTCTTCACCAGCGATTTCACGACCGACCCATATTGGTGGGAGCGCAGCCCGCGGCCCGACCTCGGTGCGCCGCCGCTGCCGGCATCGGTCGACGTGGTGGTCGTCGGTTCCGGGTATACCGGCCTTTGCGCCGCCCTCGAGGTCGCTCGCGGCGGACGCTCGACCCTGGTCATCGACGCCCAGGACGCCGGTTTCGGCTGCAGTTCGCGCAATGGCGGCCAGATCAGCACCTCGATCAAGCCGGACTACGACACCCTCGCCCGGCGGCACGGCCCGGACGCCGCCTTCGCGATCCTGAAGGAGGGCCACAACGCCCTCGCCTGGATCGGCGATTTCGTCGCCGCCGAGGGCATCGACTGCGACTTCCGGGTGCCCGGCCGGTTCCACGCCGCCCACAGCCCGCGCATCTATGAGCGTCTGGCGCGCTCGATCGAAAACCAGCCCAGGGGGCTGGAAGTCCCGGCGCACGCCGTGCCCCGTGCCGAGCAGCGGCGCGAACTGGGCACCGACGCCTATCACGGCGGCGTGGTCTACGAGCGTCATGCCAGCCTGGATCCCGGCCGCTTCCACCAGGGCCTGCTGGAGCGGGTGCTGGCGGCCGGAGCGACGGTGGTTCCGCACTGCCCGGTCACCGCGATCGACCGTGACGGCGCCGGCCACCGTCTCGCGACCCCGCGCGGAACCGTCGTGGCCCGCGACGTCGTGGTCGCCACCAACGGCTATACCGGCACCCCCACGCCGTGGTTGCGACGCCGGGTGATCCCGATCGGCAGCTACATCATCGCGACCGAGGCGCTGCCGAAGGCCGTCATGGACCGGGTGATGCCGACCGACCGCATCGTCAGCGACAGCCGCAAGGTGGTTTACTACTTCCGGCCGTCGCCGGACCGCAGCCGCATCCTGTTCGGCGGCCGGGTGACCAGCGGCGAGACCGATCCGCGCCGCAGCGGCGCCCTGCTGCGCCACGACCTGGTCAAGCTGTTCCCGGAACTCGCCGATGTCGGGATCAGCCATTCCTGGATGGGCTTCGTCGCCTATACCTTCGATACCCTGGCCCACACCGGCAACCGCGACGGCCTGCACTACGCCATGGGGTACTGCGGCTCCGGGGTATCGATGGCCAGCTATCTCGGCACCCGGACGGGCCAGCGGATCCTGGGGAAGCCCGAAGGCCGGACCGCCCTGGAGGATGTCGGGTTCCCGACCCGCCCGCTCTACACCGGCCGGCCCTGGTTCCTCGGCGCCGCGGTCGCGACCTATCGCTGGCGCGACGCCCTCGGCTTCTGACGCCCAGGCGGCGTCAAGAACTAGGAGGCGCCAAGGATCAGGGCGCTGGCCTTCTCGCCGATGACGATCGACGGTGCATTGGTGTTACCCGAGGTCAGGGTCGGGAAGATCGACGCGTCTGCCACCCTCAGCCCCTCGATCCCGTGCACGCGCAGGGCCGGGTCGACGACGCAATCCACGGCGTCGGGGCCCATGCGGCAGGTCCCGACCGGGTGGTAGACCGTCACGCCGTGCGCCCGCGCGAAGGCCAACAGGCTGTCGTCGTCGTCGCCCGTCGGGCAAGGCTCGACCTCGGCCGCGATCAGCCGCCGCATGGTAGGCGTGTCCGTGAGCCGGCGCAGGAAGCGAAGCCCCTCGACGACGTCGCGGATGTCGTGGTCGGTCGCGAGGTAGCCCGGATGGATCTCCGGCGGGTCGCCGGGCTCGGCGGACCGCAGGCGAAGATGGCCGCGGCTGGTGGGGCGGCACGGCGAGATGCTGAGATTGAAGGCCGGATACGGGTCCGGGTTCATCAGCGGCCGGGTGCCCGGCGGCGCCTTCAGGTAGCTGAGCGGGCAGAAATAGACCTGCAGGTTCGGCCGCGCCAACCCGGGCCGGCTGCGGATGAAACCGCCCGCCTGGTTGAGACTCAACGCGAGCGGGCCGCGGCGGGCCGCCAGGTATTTGAATCCCGCCCACAACTTGCCCCACCAGGGATGCAGCTGGTCGTTCAGGGTCGGCACGGTCGCGCGATAGATCATGCCGACGTCCAGGTGGTCCTGGAGGTTGCGGCCGACCGCCGGCAGGTCGACCACCGGGTCGATGCCGAGGGCCTTGAGATCGTCGGCGGAACCGACGCCCGACAGCAGCAGCAGCTTCGGCGAGTTGACCGAACCGGCCGACAGGATCACCTCGGCCGCGGCGCGCGCGGTGCGGAGCCGACCGCCGCGCCGGTACTCGACGCCGATCGCGCGCCGGCCCTCGAACAGGATCCTGGTCACCTCTGCGTTGGTGACGATCCGCAGGTTGCGGCGTCGCCGGGCCGGCCACAGATAGGCCCGCGCGGCCGACATGCGCAGGCCGTCGCGGACGGTGATGTGGTAGGTGCCGGCGCCCTCCTGGGACGCGCCGTTGAAGTCCGGATTGCGTGGCAGGCCCAGCTCCCCACAGGCGTCCAGGAAGTCCTGGCAGACCGGGTGCAGCTCTTCCGACGGGGCCCGCACATGCAGCGGGCCGTCGCCGCCATGCCAGGCACTCGCGCCCCAGGCATGCGACTCCATGCGTCGGTAGAGCGGCAGGATATCGTCCCAGCCCCAGCCCGGGTTGCCCGCGTTCCGCCAGTCCTCGTAGTCCTCGGCCTGGCCGCGGATATAGACCATGGCGTTGATCGAGCTGGAGCCGCCCAGGACCTTGCCGCGCGGCCAGTAGCTCCGGCGCCCATCGAGCTCGGTCACCGGTTCGGTCATGTACATCCAGTTGACCCGCCGGTCGTAGAACGACTTGCCGTAGCCGACCGGCACCTGGATCCAGAACCGCCGGTCGTCCGGCCCGGCCTCCAGCAGCAGCACCCGGTTCCGGCCGCTCTCGGTCAGGCGGGCCGCCAGGACGCAGCCCGCCGACCCGCCGCCGACGACGATGTAGTCGTAGTCGTCCAAGGCCGTCACTCGGGGGTACGGTCGCGCTGCACCAGGACCGACAGCAAGGCGAGGCCGCCGGAACCGAGGATCAGCAGGAACGACATGGCGTTCAGGACCGGGGTCGAGCCGGCCTTCGCCATGCGGTCGAACATGGTGATGGTCAGCGGCGACTCCGAGCCGACCAGGAACAGCGTGGTGTTGAAGTTCTCGAACGACACCAGGAAGGCGACGATGCCGGCGGCGATCATCGCCGGCCGCAGGAACGGCAACGTGACGGTCGCCAGCACCCGGGCCCGGCTGGCACCCAGGTTGAGCGCCGCTTCCTCCAGCGCCCGGTCGAACTTCCGGAGCCGGGCCGTGACGACCAGCGAGGTGATGGTGGTGATGAACGAGAACTGCCCCATCACCACCAGGAAGATACCGGGCCGCAGGAAGCCGATGTCGATTCCGTAGCCGTCATCCAGCGTGTTCGCCACCGAGCTGGCCAGCAGCAGGATCGAGATCCCGAGGATGACACCGGGGATCACCAGCGGCAGCACCATCACGATGTACAGGACGTTCTTGGCCGGAAAGTCGTGGCGCACGAACAGGAAGGCGTTGCTGGTGCCGACCGCCACCGAGAGGGTCGAGACCAGGGCGGCGATCACGAACGAGTAGTACACGCCGCGCAGCAGGCGCCGGTCGTGGAACACGCCCAACTTCGGTTCGCTGTCGTTGAAGAACCAGTCCAGCGTGAACCCTTGCCACGGCAGCGCCGGAAACAGCGAGTCGTTGAACGCGAAGGTTCCCGCCGCCACCAGGGGGGCCGCCAGGAACACGAAGAACGCCAGCACGTACAGCCGGTACCCGAGGAGAAAGCCCCAGTTCTTGTCGCTGTTGAGCATCGCCGCCGCCCTCAGCTCTTCGCCACGGTGGCGGCCAGGGTCTGACCCGAAAGTCGGAGCCCGATCCACACCACCGCCGACGTGAAGATCAGCAGCAGGAACCCGAACGCGGCGCCGGCTTCCCAGTTGTAGCGGGTGATGAACTGTTCGTAGATCGTCTCGGTGAACCAGCTGGAGTACTTGCCGCCCAGCAGGATCGGCGTCAGGTAGCTGCCGGCGGTCAGCATGAACACGATGATGCAGCCGGCGACGATGCCGGGCATCGCATACGGGATGATGATCCGCCGCAGCACCGTCAGCCCGCTGCCGCCGAGATTGTAGCCGGCCTCGATCATGGCGTTGTCCATGCCGTCGAGGGTCGAGACCAGCGGCACGATCATGAACAGGATAACGGTGTAGACGAGGCCGACGACGACGGTGACGTCGTTGTAGAGCATCTCGACCGGGCCATCGATCAGCCCGATCGCCTGCAGGGTCGACGAGATCACCCCGGTCTCGCGGAGCAGGAGGATCCAGCCGAAGGCGCGGATCAGGTCGCTGACCCAGAGCGGGATCAGGCAGATCAGGAACAGCGCGCCGCGCGATCGCCGGCCGGCGATCTTGGCGATGTAGTAGGCGATCGGAAACCCGATCACCAACGCCAACGCGGTCACCAGCAGCGACATGCTGCCGGTCCGCAGCAGGGTGTTCCAGTAGATCGGCTCCTGCGCGAAGTCGATGAAGTTGCCGAAGCCGAACTCGTAGACCCGCGGCGCCACCTTCTCGCGGAGCGCGATCACCCCCATGCCGATATGCGGCAGCACGATCAGCAGCACGATCCACAGCGCGAACGGTGCGAACAGCAGGATCAGCGACAGTCGCCGGATATCCTTCTGGGTCATCGCCGGCCCGCCGTCATGGCTTGTCCGCCCCGGCGGCGAAGCACTTGGCCTGGTCCGCCGACCAGGACAGCCGGACCGCCTCGCCCGGCTTCAGGTCATCGGGCCCGCCGGTCAGGGTGACGTCGGCCTCGATCAGTTCGGACCGGTCGGAACGGACCAGCACCCGGCTGTTGGCGCCGTTGAACAGCAGGCTGTCGACCACCCCGGCCAGGGTGTCGCCGCCCGCTTCCGGCGCACCGCCCGTCCGCTCCGCCCGGATGAACTCCGGCCGCACGAACACTTCGACCGGATCGCCCGGCCGCAGGCTCTGCCCGGCGCCCACCGCCGCGGTCGCGACCAGCCCGGCGTCCATCTCGACCCGGACATAGTCGGCATCGACGTCGACGACACGCCCGGCCCACCGGTTGGCGTCGCCCACGAAGCCGGCGACGAAAGCGCTCGCCGGGTTGTGGTAGAGCTGCTGCGGCGTGCCGATCTGCTCGAACCGCCCCTGGTTCATGACCGCCACATGGTCGGACATCACCAGGGCCTCGGACTGGTCGTGGGTGATGTACACGAAGGTCGTGTTGAACTGGTGCTGCAGCAGCTTCAGCTCGATCTTCATGGCCTCGCGCAGCTTCAGGTCGAGCGCGCCGAGCGGCTCGTCGAGCAGCAGGACATCCGGGTCCAGCACCATGCAGCGGGCGATCGCGATGCGCTGCTTCTGTCCGCCGGAGAGCTGGTGGATTTCGCGCTCGCCGACGTCCGGCAGGGCGATACGCTCCAGCACGTCGTTCACCCGGCGCCCGATCTCGGCCTTGCCGACACCGTTGCAGCGCAGCCCGTAGGCGATGTTCTCGTAGACGTTCATCATCGGGAACAGCGCCAGGTGCTGGAACACCATTTTCACGTTGCGCCGGTTCGGCGGCACCGCGACGACCGACCGCCCCTTGATCTGGATGTCGCCGGAGGACGGGTCCTCGAACCCCGCGATCATCCGCATCAACGTGGTCTTGCCGCAGCCGGACGGCCCGAGGATCGAGAAGAACGAACCGCTCGGGATCTCGAACGAGACATCGTCGACGGCGCGTATCGGACCGAATGTCTTGCAGACGTTGCGGCACTCGAGGTCGTAGTCGGGTGATGAATTCATGCTTTCGCCCGTCGCTTCGTGGATCCCGGCTCCGCCGCGCCGCGCGCGCCGGTCCGGGATGACGACAAGGGGGCGGGCGGTCGCTTTCCCACCCCACCGTCATCCCGGGCAAGCGAAGCGCGACCCGGGACCCACCGGCCGCTCCAACCCATGGCGGAGCGGCCGGTGTATCGCATCAGCCGCCGGTCGCGGCCTTGATCTTCTCGAGCGCCTTGCCTTCCATGTCCTCGACCCCCGGGGGAATGTTCGCGAAGAACTGCAGGTTGGCGATGTCGGCGTCGCTGAAGGCGGCATTCACGGCTGCCTTCTTGTCGTCGGGCAGCAGATCCTTGCCGCCCTTCACCGCGGCGGTGCCGCCGGTGCTGTTCGACATGATCTTCACGTTCTCGGGGATCATGACGAAGTTGATCCACTTGTAGGCGGCGTCGTCGGCCTCACCCTTGCGTGGCATGGTGAAAGTGTCGATCCAGGCGAGCGCGCCGGTCGCCGGCGGCACGAACACGATATTCGGGTTCTGCGCGTAGATCTTGTAGGCCGTCGAGTCCCACGTCTCGGAGGCCACGACCTCGCCCGACAGCATCAGTGCCGACAGGTCGTCGCCGCCCTTCCAGTAGGCCTTCACGTTGTCCTTGCAGGCGATCAGCTTGTCGACGACCTTGTCGAGGATCCCCTGGTACTTGTCGAGGTCGGCATAGGCTGCGAACGGATTCTCGCCCATCGCGAAGGCGGTGCCGAGCAGAATCGTGCGCTTCAGGCGCATCGACGTCTTGCCCTTGTACTGGGGATCGCAGAGGTCGCCCCATCCCTTGATGTCGGGCGCCTTGGACTTGTCGGCCATCAGGCCGGACGTGCCCCACTGGTGCGGCACCGAGTAGACCTTGCCGTCGATGGTGGTGTTCGCCTTGACGCCGTCGAGCAGCTTCGGCTCGAACACCGAGGTGTCGATCTTCGACAGGTCCAACGGCTTGTAGATGTTGTATTCGAGCTGGGCGGCGTAGATGCGGTCATGACTCGGCTGCGCGAGGTCGAAGCCGGCACCGCCGGTCGCCCGCAGCTTGGCGATCATCTCCTCGTTGTTGGACAGCGTGACCTCGACCTTGATGTCGGGATACTTCGCCTCGAACTTCTGGATGATCTCCTCGGGCGCATAACCGCCCCAGGTCAGCAACCGCAGCGTCTCGGCGTTCGCCGTCGCGGCTGCGGTCAGCATGGTGGCGACGAGCAGAGCCGCCGACAATGTCCCCGTTTTCATTTTTGTGCCTCCCGGTTCTGACCGGGCGTCCGGGCCGACGCTCCGGCTATTCGACTTCGAAACCTTAGGGGATCATTGGACTGAAAAAATATATCCATTCCAGTTTTGCAATCAGACCAATTTACCCCGTCGACAGCGCCTCGAGCGCCAGCACCCCCCGACGGATCTCGTCGGGATTGACCCCGCCGAACACCAGGACCAGCCCCTTCCGGCCGATCGGCGCGGCACAATACCGCGACAGGCCGGCAACGATGACGCCCCGCGCCCGCGCGCCGGCGACAATGGCGTCCTCGTCGGCATCGTCGGCGAGGAAGCCCACGGCATGGAAGCCGCCGGACGCCGGCCGCACGTCGATCGCCGGGGCCAGGCCGGCCGCCGCCTCGATCAGCGCATCGTGCCTGGCCTTGTAGGCACGCCGCATGAGCCGGATGTGGGTGGAGAACAGGCCCTCGTTCATGAAGTCCGCGACCACCGCCTGGGTCACCGTCGGCACGCCGCTGAGCCACGAGGCGCTGGCTTCCGCGAACGCTTCCACCAGGCCGCGCGGCACCAAAATGAAGCCGAGGCGCAGCGACGGGAACAGCGTCTTGGAAAAGGTCCCGACGTAGAGCACGCGCTCCTGGGTATCGATGCTCTTGAGCGGCGGCTGCGGCTGGCTGCCGTAGTAGAACTCGCCGTCATAGTCGTCCTCGACGATCATGGCGTCGGCATCCTCGGTCGCCCGCAACAAGGCGAGCCGGCGGGTCAGGCTCATCACATGGCCGAGCGGCTGCTGGTGCGAAGGCGTCGTGAAGGCCAGGCGGAAATGCGGCGCCTTGCGCAGTCCGTCGGCGACGCTGAGCCCCTCGTCGTCGACCTCGACGGGCACGATGCTGGCGCCACCGGCCACGAAGGCATTGCGCGCGCCGATGGCCCCGGGGTTCTCGAACCAGACCGGATCGCCGGGGTTGAGCAACAGCGTGCTGATCAGGAAGAACGCCTGCTGCGCACCGGCGACGATGAACACCTGCTCGGGATCGCATTTGATTCCGCGGGCGGCGTTCAGGTGGGTGGCGATCGCCTCCCGCAGCCCCTGGAAGCCCGACGGATGGCCATAGCCCATGACCTGCTCGCGCCCGGTCCGCCAGTGGCGCGCCGCCAGCCGCGCCCAATGCGCCATCGGGAACAGGTCGAGGGCCGGCAGCGCGGTGATGAACGCCTGCGACCGGTGCGGCAGCCAGGCCCGGGGCGCAAACAGCCGCTGGGCGTGGGTCGCGGCATGGGACAGCCGGGGCGGCGCCGGCGGCGCGGCGGTGGGAGGGGCGGCCGGCCGAACCACTCGCCGGCCGGCAAGCGCCCGACTCACATAGGTACCGTCCCCGACCCGCGCCTCCAGCAGGCCGTCAGCCGTCAGCCGCTCCAGCGCATCGATCACGGTGGTGCGGGAGACCCCGATCTCCTTCGCCAGGGTCCGGCTGGCCGGCAGGCGGTCGCCGGGCGCCACGCCGCCGGACAGCAGGATCTCCTTGAGGCCCATGTAGAGTTGGATGCTGATCTTGCGGTCGGCGCCACGGTCGATCCGCAGCGACGACAACAGGGCGCCTGCATTCGTCTTCATCTCTCGACTCCGCCCGATTGGCCCACAGGACGAACGACAATGGACCTTAAATCAAGTCCAATTCCGTCTATCGTGCCGACTGCAAACGCGCCTCCGACACCGGCGGAACAGCCATGGACATCGCCAGCATCGAGACCTTCACGGACCGGTTCGTCTGCTTTGTCCGGGTCCGGACCGCGGACGGCCGGGAAGGTTGGGGGCAGACCGCGCCGTACCATGCCGACATCACCGCGCAGGTCCTGCACCGCCAGGTCGCTCCCTATGCGCTTGGCCGCAGCACCGACGACCTCGATTTCCTCGTCGACACCATTCCGGAGCGCGAGCACAAATTCCCGGGCTCCTACCTGCGGCGCGCCATATGCGGCGTCGAGACCGCGCTCTGGGACCTGCGCGGCAAGGCCGAGGGCAAGCCGGTCTGCGCGCTGATCGGCGGCACGCCCGGGCGGCTTCGCGCCTATGCGTCTTCGATGAAACGGGACATCACACCGGCCGACGAGGCGGTTCGCCTGCAGCGCCTGCGCGACGGCTACGGCTTCGACGCCTTCAAGTTCCGCATCGGCGCCGAATGCGGCCACGATGTCGACGAATGGCCCGGACGCACCGAGGAGATCGTCCCGACCATGCGGCGCGCGCTCGGCGACGACGTCGCCCTGCTGGTCGACGCCAATTCCGGTTTCTCGCCGGCGCGGGCCATCGAGGTCGGCCGGATGCTGCAGGAGCATGGCGTCTCGCATTTCGAGGAGCCGTGTCCGTACTGGGAATACGAGCAGACCAAGCAGGTTGCCGACGCGTTGGACATCGACGTCACCGGCGGCGAACAGGACTGCATGCCGGTGGATTGGCGACGGATGATCGACGGCCGCGTCGTCGACATCGTGCAGCCCGACGTCTGCTACATCGGCGGCCTGACCAACACCCTGCGGGTCGCCGGGCTGGCGGCAGCGGCCGGGATCCCCTGCACACCGCACAGCGCCAACCTGTCGATGGTCACCATCTTCACCATGCACCTGCTGCGCGCCATCCCGAACGCCGGCAAGTACCTGGAGTTCTCGATCGAGGGCCCGGACTACTACCCATGGCAGGAAGGCCTGTTCGTCGAGTCTCCCTACGGGATCGTCGACGGCCACGCGACCGTCACCGACCGGCCGGGATGGGGCGTCGAGGTGCATCCCGACTGGCTGGCCCGGTCGGCCTATCAGGCCAGCACGCCGGTAAGCTGAGCGGCGAGGCCCTGGCCGATGCGTGCACGAGCGTTAAACTCGAAGGCGGCGGCTCGGTAGCCCCTGCCCCGCCATGATCGCTTGCCCACACGAGTCCGGGAGCCCGACATGACCGATCTTCTGCTGGCCGGCGTCCGTGCCTGGGGCCATGGGACGACCCCCACCGACATTGCGATCTCCGCCGGGCGGATCGCGGCGATCGGGCCGGATCTCCCGCGCGACCGGGGCGAGGTGGTGGACGGCCGCGGCTGCCTGGTCATTCCCGGGCTGGTCGACGCGCACGCCCATGTCGACAAGACGCTGTGGGGCACTCCCTGGCATCCACACCAGGCCGGCCCGACGCTGATCGACAAGATCGAGAACGAGCGGCACGTGCTGAAGACCCTCGGCCTGTCGGCGGAAGTTCAAAGCGCGCGGCTGCTGCGGCACATGGTGGCACGCGGCACCACCCATGTGCGCACCCATGTCGATATCGGGCCCGATATCGGGCTCGCGCATTTCCACGGTGTCCAGGCGATGCGCGAGGCGCACCGAGACTGGATCGACGTCGAGATCGTCGCGTTCCCGCAGACCGGCGTGATGATCAAGCCGGGCACCCTCGAGCTGCTCGAGGACGCGGTACGGCAGGGCGCCGAGGTGATCGGCGGCCTGGACCCGGTCGGCGTCGACCGCGACCCGAAGGGACAGCTCGACGGGATCTTCGCGATCGCCGACCGCCACGGCTGCGGCGTCGACATCCACCTGCACGACCGCGGCGATCTCGGCGCGGTGACCATCGACATGATCGTCGAGCGGACGCGGGCACTCGGCCTGAAAGGCAAGGTCGCGATCAGCCACGCCTTCTGCCTCGGGATGCTCGAACAGCCGCGTCTCGACGCCCTGATCGCCGACTTGCTGGAACTCGACATCGCGATCATGACGCACGCCCCCTCCGGGCCGACGCCGTTTCCGCCGATCCGCCTGCTCCACGACCGGGGCGTCCGGCTGTTCTCGGGATCCGACGGGGTGCGCGACACCTGGGGACCGCTGAACACCGGCGACATGCTGGAGCGCGCCTTCCTGCTCGCCTACCGGTCCGGCTTCCGCGACGACCCGAGCCTCGAAGTGGCGCTGCGCATGGTCACCTACGGCGGTGCCCGGGTGATGGGCGCGACCGACTACGGGCTGGCGCCCGGGGCCGTCGCCGACCTGGTCCTGGTCGAAGCCGAGACCGCCGCCGAGGCCGTCGCGTTCCACCCGACCCGGCGCCTCGTGCTGAAGCGCGGCCGTGTGGTCGCGCGGGACGGGCGGTCGATGCTACCGCCGGCCCCCTGACGCCCCGGCCCCCTGACGCCCCGGCCCCCTGACGCCCCGGAACCCGGGCGGCCGGCGTCAGCTTCCGACGGCGTCCCGGTAGAACGTCCGGAACCGGATGCGGCACTCGGCCATATTGAGATTTCGCTTGTAGCCGGTCGGCGGGCCGTCGGTCACGCGAACCTGGATGAAGCGCGGTCCTGGCATCGTGTCCAGGAAGGTCGCCGCGTTCTCCAGTTCGGCTTCGGTCTCGACGACGGTGGACGAGGTAAACCCGGCCCCCTTGGCGATCAGGTCGAGGTTCGCCGAGCGCGAGGTGTGGCCGGTCTGCCCTCCGGTCTCGCCATGGCAGCCGTTGTCGATACAGACGATCGACAGGTTCGGCGGTGCCATCGACGCAACCGTCACCAGCGAACCGATGTTCATCAGCAGTTCGCCGTCGCCGGTGACCACGGCGACGTCCCGGTCCGGGGCGGACAGCGCCATGCCGAGCCCCATGCTGGTCGCCGCCCCCATCGCCCCGGCCATCAGGAAGGCGTTGGGCCCGTCCCCGGTGAGCCCGGCGACGTCGCGCGCCGGACCGGCCAGTCCGGAAACGAAGAGATACCGGTCGGGACGCGGGAAAATCCTGGCGAGAACCGTCCGTCGGTCGAGTGTGGGATTTCTCATCGTGAGCATCCTCCGGTCAAAACGGCTTCGCGCCCAGGAACCGCTGGGACAGCACGATCGCGGCGGACTGGCCCGCCGCGAACACGGCCGACAGGGCTGCCTGGGTCGCCGGGCGAAGGTCATCGAGATGGTCGACCCGGATGACGGCAACGCCCATCGCCGCGAGGATCGGCTCGACCGCCTGCCCCATCGGGTACTGCCAGGGGTTCTGCTCGCCGTAGTCGCCGCGCATCGAGACGATCAGCAGGATCGGGAAGTTGCCGCCCTTCGCGAACGACAGGAAATTCGGAATGTTGCCGACCCCCGATGATTGCATGCATACGACCGCGCGCTTGCCCACGAGATCGGCCCCCGCGCAGATGGCGACACCTTCCTCCTCGGTCGTCAGCAGGACCGCGGTCGTGTCGTTGCGCTCCGCGGCATGCTCGATCAGCCGCTTGTTGCCGGCATCCGGGACATACGAGAACAGCGTGACGCCGGCCTCGACCAGGTCGTCGAACAGCTGCTTCGACCAGTCGGTCTTCGTCATGATCCTGATTCCTCCATGTCCCTCGCCTCGTGAATATCCAGGCGCATCAGCAGCCTCGCGTATCAGCGCGGGATCCGTCGCCATCGCGGCACCCGTCAGCAGCGGCTCTCGGGCTGCCCCCCGTCCGCGCCATACGTCGTACCAGCCGACGGACGGTACCGGAGAAGGTCGGCGGCCACTACGTGCGACGGCTTCGGCGCCGGCGCTCCTACACAACGCGCCGGGACACGCCCTCGTTCTGGTCGGTCCGGGAAAACCCGGCCCGGCGAACAAACCTCGAGGTGCCCCCTCTCTGCCCGGCATCATCCCACCGTCATGAGCACATCGACGACGGCGACTTCGCCGGATCCGGCACGGATCATGACCGGGTTCAAATCGCAGGCGGTGATCCGGTCGCCGAGTTCGCGCGCCATCTGCGACAGGTTCGAGACCAGGTCGGCGAGCGGGCTCGGGTCGGTCTTGGCAATGAGGTTCCGGTAGCCGTCCATGCGCCTGCCGAGCTTTGTCGAGGCGATAAGCGCTTGCGCGTCCGCCGCCGACAGGGGCGCGAGGCCAATGGCCAGGTCGTCGGTCAACTCGACGAGCGTCCCGCCGGTACCGACCATGACCTTGACGCCGAAGGGCGGCGAGGCGACGAAACCGACCACGGCCTCGAGGTCGCCGCGGACTTCCCGCTGCAGCTCGTAGCCGTCGATCGCGGCACCGGGCGCGGCCCTCGCGACGCTCTCGGCGATCCGGGCGATCGCCGCCGAGAGCCCGTCCATGTCATTCACACCAAGCACGACGCCGCCGAGTTCCGAGCGATGGGCTATATCCTTGGACGCGATCTTGACGGCCAGCGGAAACTCGATCTCGGAGATCCGTCGCGCCGCCTCGGATGCGTTCTCGACCACCAGGGACGGGGATGTCGGAATGCCGTAGGCCGTCAGGATCGCCAGACAGCTTTCCGGGGTCAGTTGGGATCTGCCGCGCTTCAGCTCGTCCTGGATCAGGCCCAGGGCCCGGGTCCTTCGAGCCAGCGCCTCGGGCGTTTCAGGCGATTCCGCCGCGTGGGCGCCCGCGAGCGGGGCGGGCCGTGAAATCGTTCTGATCCCGACAATGCCCTCGCGCAGGCCGCTGACGATCGGAATGCCGTGGCGCTCGAGTTTCGCGCGTATGTCGGGGTGGATCTCCTCCGACGTCGGAGAGATCACGACGATCGGTTTCGAGGCTTCGAGAGCGCTCCGGCAATAGGCGTCGATCGGCGTGCTGTAGGATTCGAGCGACTTCTCGTGCAGGCCGGCCTGACAATCCTGGATCACGGCCAGCATGTCGGTGCCGTCGTCGTCGAGGACCGCCTTGATCGAGCCGGCTATGTCGCGGGCAGCCTCGTCCACCACCGATCCGAAGTCGATCGGGTTCTGGGCCAGCGTGCCGGGAGAGACCGTGCCGATCCGACGGATCACGGCGTCACTGAAACTCGCGAGTTCGACACCGGCGGTCGCGGCGACGTCGCAGGCGAGCGCCGTCTGCCCGCCCGAAATGCCGACGATCGTGAGCTTGCCCGGACCGTGCCGGTGGCCGTGACGCGACAGGATCTCCAGGGATGCGTTCAGCTCGTCGTAGTCGTCGACGGTGGCGATGCCGTTTGCCTCGAAGTAGAGCCGGTAGGTGTCGGCGTCGTTGGTCATGGAGCCGGTGTGGGCGAGGGTCGCGGCCGATCCGACCGCCGAATTGCCGACCTTCAGGATCGCGAGGGACTTGCCGTTCTCGTAGATCCGGCGGGCGGCGCGGGCGAAGGCGTCCGGGTCCTGGATGGCTTCCAGCACGACGCCGATAGCCGCGGTGTCGTCGTCCGTCGCCAGCCAATCCATGTAGTCGGCGGCGGTCAGCTGGAACTCGCTGCCGACGGTGATGATCTTCGAAATGCCGAACTCGGCCGAATTCATCAGCGTGATCGCCGCCGAGCCGGACTGCGCGACGAACGCGACCTTTCCCGCCCTGATCTTGCTCGACGTCGTCGCCGGGTAGAGGAACAGCCTGTCGTTGAGGTTGATCAGGCCCATGCAGTTCGGCCCCTGGATGTTCATGGCGCTTGCGGCAGCAAGGGAGCGGAACGCGTCCCCGTCCGCCTTCGAGAACCCGGAGGCGAAGAAGATCGCCGATTTCACGCCCCGCGCTTCGAGTGCCCGCGCCGTTTCGGTGGCGGCGGCGGCGGGGACCGAGGCGACCGCGAGATCGACACTGTCGGGCAGGTCCCCGATGGCAGCGACGGTCGCCAGGCCCTGGATCGCCTCGGCGCCATGATGGACCGGGATGATCCGGCTCGCGCAGTTCCGGCTCAGCAGATTGTCGATTACGGCGTTGCCCTGGGCTCTTTTCCGGGCCGACGCGCCAATGACGGCGATCGTCGCCGGCCTGATGAGAGACGAGACATCCCTGGTCATCGTGACCCCTTGCTATGCGGATGCGGGAAGCGGGCGGTCGTGGACCGCCGGATTCAAGCGCCTTCGAAGAACCGTTTGGCGTTGTGATAGAACCACTTCTCCAGGACCTTTTCCTTGAGCGGAAGCTGGCTGTACTCCTCGATCAGCTCCTCGAACGGGCAGCCGAAGAGATAGCGCGACATCCCGATCATGATCTTGTCCTGCAGGCGGGTGTTGCCGAACTGCATCAACATCTCCCAGCCGGCCCCAGGCTTGGCGAAATAGCGCGGCCGGTGGGCCGAGGTATCGCAGTAGAGGTTCGGATGACGGGCGAGCAGGCCGACCATATCGGCGACCCACGGCCAGCCCCCCAGCCCGGCGACGATCTTCAGCTCCGGAAAGTCGATGGCGACCTGGTCGAGGTGGCGCGGATGGCCGAGATCGTATGGCCGGTCGTTGGCGTAGTTCATGGTGCTGTAGATCTTGACCGGCACGTTCAGCTCGACGCACTTGGCGTAGAGCGGATAGTAGCGCCGGTCGCTGGCCGGCAGGCAGTTGCTGAGCGCGGTCACGCGAAAGCCGTTGGCCCCGTCCTCTCTCACCAGCCGTTCGAGTTCCCTGACCCCCCGCATGCCGTCCATCGGATCGATGAGAGCGAACAACTTGAAGCGGCCGGGATGCTTGCGGTGGATGGGACCGATCTCGCTGTTCAGCATGTTGCACAGGAAACCGTATTCGATGTTCGCCCGGTCCATGTCCGCCACGATCGTCTCGAACTGACGGTCGAGTTCGTCCGGTGCGAAGCCCTTGGTCGCCGATCCGGTCGAGCCGCCGCCGAAAACGGTGGCGTAATTGGCGAACCCGTATCCGTCGGGTCGATCCAACGACTCTCCCATCGGGGTGCCGGGCCGGCCCTTGCCGATCTCCTGGACGCGCAGCGCGGCTTCGGAAAGCGGGGCTTCGATTTCCATATCGATGATAGGGGGCATCTTCTTTCCCTTCTGAACGTTCTCGAAGGGGCTGTCCCAGATAACCTGCTTTGGAGGTTATCTGGGACAGCCCCATGAATTTTCATTTTTCTTTAGCGCCCAATTTCCGGAGGCCGATCTCAGGCACTGTCACGAACTCGCCGCCGCAGCCGACGGTGCTTGCCCTGTCATGCCGTTTCAACTGCGGTTTGCCATTGCGAGAGGACTTTGGTTCGGAGGGTCTTCAGGGATCGCCGGGAGATCGGCTACCGGTGGACGTCGACGGTATTATAGACGGCAGCATGGGCGGACCGAAAGCAGCTGGGTCGCGCCCGGTTTCTTGAAACCGACCCAGGGTCGCTCTCGCCGTCGGACTGGTTGGTCGACGGCCTGCGCCATAACCTGACGCAGCCCGATACGGGCAGCTTGTCCGTCGAGGAATTCAAGGTCGAGTTGAACCGCCTGCGGGCCACACGCAACGCTGGCCGAGCCGATGCCGGGCTGCACATCCCGGGATCGCCGGGATCTACGCCCGCAAGGTCACGCACGGACGTTACACTGGTCTGATAACCGCGCCTTCCCGATGGGAACGCTCCATGGCGTCGATCAACGCATGGCGGGCGACCGCATCGCTGAAATCGGGCGCGTCCGCTGTCCCTGATCGTAGGGCGCTGACGAAGCGGGCATAGGCTTGGCCGACGTTCCGCCCCGGACCGGCGGCCATATCCGCCGTAACCAGACGGTAGCTGTCAGGTGGGGTTATCTCGGCCATTGTCGCGTTGCCGATGGCCAGGTGGAGCTGACTGGGCCCGATGTTGACGGACTTGGAGGTCAGTACCAGGGTCCCCCTGCGACCATAGATCTCCATGCGCGTGCCGCTTGCGTTGAAGGGCACGCTGGCCACTTGGTAAGATACTTCCGCGCCGCCTTTCAGCACGCCGGCGGCAGTGACGGTGTCGGGTGCATCGACGGGAAAGTCGTCGCCCGTTACCGCGTGCTTCCACATATCGATGCGCGTGGTGACCCGTGCGCTGATCTCGGCAAACTCTCCGAGGATGTAGCACAGGGCGTCTATCGAGTGTCCGCCCGGAATGGTCATCGGATTGGCACCGTTCGCGCGAATCCCTTGCCAGATGCGACCATCCCCGCGCTCGGTGATCGCCTCAACCATCACCTTCAGATTAACGGTTACGATTTCGCCGATCTCACCGCTGGCGACGAGGTCGCGGGCATACATCACGGCGGGGTCGCTTCGTGCCTGCAGACCGACCAGGGTCGGCAGGCCGACCGCCTTGGCGCGGCTGGCCATTTCCGTCGCTTCGGCCAGGCTCGCTCCGAGCGGCCACTCGCAGCAAACCGGCTTCCGGGCCTCGATGGCGGCCATGACGAGCTGTTTGTGCAACGGTACCCGAACCACGACCGCGACGAGGTCGACGTCCGGATGCGCGACCATCTTCTGCATGTCATGAAAGGCGAGTTCGGCGCCGAACTTCTCGGCCGAGGCCCTGGCGGTTTCCTCGTGGGCGGTACAGACGGCCTTCAATTCATAGTCCGGCAGCGCGCGCAATGCCGGCACATGGGCATTGGCCCCCCAGCCACTGCCGCCCGGCGTAACAGTAGCGCCTACAATTCCAACCCTGATCTTGTCTGCCAAGTTCATTTCCATTGCTTTCGACGGTGCTGAGGCACTGTCCGATGGCCAAAGATAGCACGCCTCGGCATCGCGAACCGATCGTCGTTGGGCACCGATCCGCTCCCACGGCGGGCCGAGACAACTGGATTGCAACCCGACAGCGGCAAGGCCACTCTGGCCGCCCTGTCCCGTCATGCCGGAGAATGACAACCGTGCCCTCCGCTACCCCCGAACAGCAGGCCGCGATCCTCGGCTGGCTCGACCAGCAGCGCCCGGCCATGACCGAACTGCTCCGGAAGATCGTGAACATCGACTCCGGGTCGTACAACAAGGCCGGCGTGGACGCGGTCGGGCGGACCATCGAGGAGTGGTTCGAGGCAGAGAGCATCGCCACCGACCGGGTGCCGCATGGCGAATTCGGCGACTGCATCCGCGCCCACGTCTCGGGCGGCGAGGGCAACCAGCCGATCATCCTTATGGGCCATCGCGATACGGTCTTTCCGGACGGCGAGGCAGAGCGCCGGCCGTTCACGGTGAACGGCGACATCGCCTATGGTCCGGGCGTCGCGGACATGAAGGCCGGCCTGGTGATGAACGCCTTCGTGCTGGCGGCTTTCAAGCGCTTCGGCGGCGCGCCCTACCCGCTGACCGGGCTCTACACCTCCGACGAGGAGATCGCCTCGCCCTCCTCCCGCCCGGTCATCGAGAACGAGGCGCGGAACGCCCGTGTCGTCTTCAACGCGGAACCGGGGCGGGAGAGCGGCAATGTCGTCACCGGCCGCAAGGGCGCGAGCTTCTTCAAGTTTGTCGTCAACGGCGTGCCGGCCCACTCCGGCGGCCAGCACGAGAAGGGCATCAGCGCCATCGGCGAACTGGCGGCCAAGATCACTGAACTGCACAAGCTGACCGACTACGAGGTCGGCACCACCGTCAATGTCGGCGTCGTGAGCGGCGGCAACGCGGTCAACATGGTGGCGCCGCAGGCGATGGCGGGGGTCGACGTGCGGTTCAAGACGATGGCGGCGCGCGACGCCGTCTGGGAGCGGATCACGCGCATCCTGGAGACCGCCTACGTCCCCGGCACCACCGCCGAGATCACCGAGAGCCGCGGCTTCCTGCCCTTGACCCAGTCGCCGGAGAGCAAGGAGATCTTCGATATCTACACGCGGGCGGGCGCCGAGGTCGGGCTCACGATCGGCGGCGAATTCTCCGGCGGCTCCGCCGATTCCGGATTCACCGCCCAGGTCGGAGCGCCGACCGTCTGCGGCACGGGTCCGGTCGGCGGGCGGGCGCACACGCCAGAGGAGTTCATGCGGCTCGACACCATGGTCCCGCGCGCCAAGACCGTCGCCCTCGCCATCATGCGGCTCGGCGCCTGAGAACGATACTGTCCGACCGGTGCTGTCACGGGTGATGTGGCCGGGATCGTTCGGACAGATTTCGGCGTCGTATAAGTGGATCGCCTACCGGTTTGCGTGGTGCTGTGCCGTTGCCGGGCCTCGCGCAGGGAGGGCGTAGCCCGACCGGAGCGAGGCCCGGCAACGGCGGTGATCTTCATGCTGCCGCCACCTGCGGCAGGCCGTCGAAGCAGGCCCGGTCCGGCGTCCGCCCGCCCAGGCTCGAGTGAGGCCGTCGAGCGTTGCAAAAGCTCAGGTATCGGCCGATCGAGGCGCGTGCCCCGTCGACGCTGTCGTAGGCCCGCAGGTATACTTCCTCGTACTTGACCGAGCGCCACGGCCGCTCGACGTAGACATTGTCGCGCCAGGCGCCGCGGCCGTCCATGCTGATAGCAATGCCGTTGGCCAGCAGCAGCCCGGTGAACGTCGCTTTCGAATGCTCATCGCAACCTCCTTTGTCGAAGTGTTGCGACGACCACTTGAATCCGCCCTGGCTGCCCTGGTCGGTGTTGAAGATCGCCGGCCGACCGTCGCGCGCCAGTGCTTCCTCGACGGCCTCCAGGCAGAACTCGGTGTCCTGCGTGATCGACGGCCGCCCCGCCAGCACCCGCCGGCTGAACCAGTCGAGCACCGCCGCCAGATACACGAAGCCGCGCGCCATCGGAATGTAGGTGATGTCCATTGCACCCGCTGCCCGGCAGGCGATGCTTGCATCGCCGAGAGGAGGGCCTGGTTCGGCCGGCCAACCTTCACACCACGCAGCAGATACGGGTAGATCCTGTGCCCCGGCGCCGGCTTCGAGGTGTTCGGCCGGCGGTACAGAGCCTCGATCCCCATCCGCCGCATCAGCGTGACCACCCGGTCGCGGCCGATCTCCACACCGTCGGCCCGAAGCAGATCGCGCAGCATCCGGCTGCCCGCGAACGGCGCCTCCAGGTGCAACTCGTCCAGTTGGCGCATGACCGCCAAATCGGCCGCCGGCACCGGCCGAGGGTGGTAGTACAGACCGCTCCGGCTGAGCTCGAGAAGCTCCGCCTGACGCCTCAACGGAAGCTCGTGCTCACGGTCGATCATCGCTTTGCGCTCGGCATGCCGACCTTGCCGAGCGCGCCGAACAAAAAATCGTTCTCAAACGCCAGCTGGCCGATCTTCGCGTGCAGGTCCTTCAGGTCAACCGCCGCCGGCGCTACCAAACCGCCCCCGATCACCCCGGCCGCACCGTCCAGAAGCTGCGCCCGCCAGGCCGTGATCTGGTTCGGGTGAACATCGAACTACTGCGCCAGCTCCGCCAGTGTCTTCTCGCCACGCAGCGCTGATAACGCCACCTTCGCCTTGAACGCCCCACTGTGGTTCCGTCGTGTCCGTCGCGTCATGTCATCCCTCCTGAGCCGCGGCATCCTCGCCGCCTTCAGGCAGGAAATCCACTTACCGACCTGTCCGAAATTCCCCGGCCGGCCCTCATATCGGCTCCACCGTCTCAGAAGTTGGAGCCTCCGGCAAACCCGGGGCGGTTCATGATAACGGCAGCCTTGCGGTTGAGTTGTACGGCGAGTTGGGTTCGTTGCTGTCGTTGTGCGGGCCGGGCTCCGGCTCCGGTATCCGGACGCAGCAGCGCCCCCGCGGGGGTGCCGAGGGGGCGCTGCAAGTAACGCTGGTTGCGGGGGTAGGATTTGAACCTACGACCTTCAGGTTATGAGCCTGACGAGCTACCGGGCTGCTCCACCCCGCGGGTGTTGTTTGGGGTGCTGGGTGGTGTCGAGCGTGATTGTTTTC